>JABAOG010000932.1_pt2 | contig 44792 bp, 26 predicted proteins | sample 7062131 | NCBI WGS metagenome assembly JABAOG01 (sample SAMN14538629, study PRJNA623070) | marine sediment metagenome | biome: marine biome [ENVO:00000428]; feature: marine pelagic biome [ENVO:01000023]; material: deep marine sediment [ENVO:00002113] | place: India: Arabian Sea | collected... | reverse complement strand
GGTGCTGCTCAGCTTCGGCCTGGCGGTCGTGGGCTGGATGGTCCCCGGGATCCTGAAGTCCGCCGGCACCGCCATCGGCGCCACCCTCGCGAGCGCCCTACCCGGCGGTGTGGTGGCGCTCTTCGCGGCGAGCGTCCTCTTCGTCTTTCGGGACGATCGGGGCGAGCTCGTCCTGCCCTGGCGCGAGGCCGGCCGCATCGACTGGGGCATCATCATGCTCTTCGGTGGCGGCCTCTCGCTCGGTCAGCAGATGGCCGACACCGGCCTCGCCGACGCCCTCGCCCGCGGCTTCGTGAGCTCGACGGGGATCACCGATCTCTGGGCGCTCACGATCCTGATCGCGATCGGGACCATCTTCTTCACCGAGGTCTGCTCCAACACCGCCTCGGCCAACATCCTGGTGCCGATCGTGATCGCCATCGCCGCCGAGGCCGACGTGTCACCGCTGCCGCCGGCGCTCGCGGTGGGCCTCGCGGCGAGCTGCGCCTTCATGCTGCCGATCGCCACCGGCCCGAACGCGATCATCTACGGGAGCGGCAAGGTGACCCTGCCGGAGATGATGAAGCTCGGCTTTGGGTTGAACCTGGCCTGCGGGTTGGCGATCGTCCTGATCCTGTGGCTGCTGCTCCCGCTCTACGGATGGACCTGAGCTCGGTCGGAGCCGCTCGATGAGCGGCCTGCGGGCCGGCCTGCGCGTGGGCTGGGCCGAACGACGCAAGGCGAGCGTCTCCGTGAGCCTGGCGCTCTTCGTGGGCTTCTTGCTCTGGGGGCCGGGCGGCCGGGTGCCCCTGCTCGACGGGCTGCTCGACGCCACCGATCCGGTGATCGGCTGGATGATCCGCTTCGCCGTCGGCGCCGCCGTCATGGTCGGGGTGCCGTTGGTCGTCATCCGCCGCTGGCAGGACGGTCCGCCGGAGCTCTCCGCCTGGGGCCTCGGTCTCGGCCGCTGGCGAGTCGGCTTGCCGCTGGCCCTGGTGCTCGGGGCGCTGCTCGGGACCGGCACCTACTTCCTCGCGCCGGGCGACCCGGACCTCGCGGCGGAGTATCCGCTCTTCGGCGACGCGAGCCCGACCCTCGGACTCTTCATCGCCTACGAGGCGGCCTACCTCCTCTTCTTCGTGGCGAACGAGCTCGGCATGCGGGGCATCCTGCTCTTCGGGCTCCGTGACTGGACCGATAGCGGCGCTGCGGCGGTGATCCTCGCGGCGATCGTCCAGCTCGTCTGGCACCTGCACAAGCCGGCCTCCGAGATGTGGATGGCCGGGTTCTGGGGCCTCGCGGTCGGTGCGCTCGCGCTGCACCTCCGAAGCGCCTGGTGGGGGGTGCTCTTCCACTGGATGAGCAACGTGGCGCTCGACGTAGCCCTACGTGGGGCGCTAGCCTCGACCCCGCCCGGATGAGCACGGACAGCGACATCCCGCGGGCGTCGGGAGCTCTGATCGCCAAGGAGCGAAAAGTGCTCGAGGAGCTCGTGGGCGACGGAACGGTTCGCCAAGCGCTGGCGGGGCTCCCGGCGGAGATCCGCGACGAATACGAGTCGATCACCCCGCTGACGAAGATCCCGACCGACACGGTCGAGCGGGTCTACGAGGCGGTGGCCGAGAAGGCGGGCCGCGATGTCTTCCGGATGCATCGGGACGTCGTCCGCCTCGGGGTCGAGCAGGCGCTCAAGAGCATCTGGCGCGTGTTGCTGCGCTTCACCGGCGACGAGGCGCTCGTGCGCCGGACGCCCCTCTTCTTCAATCGCGGGCTGAGCAAGGGAAAGCTCGAGGCCAAGATGGTCGGTCCCGGCAAGGCGGAGATCCGGCTCACCGGCTGGATGCGGGTCTCGGAGATGCAGATCAACGGCATCGCGGCGGCCATCGAGGCGGTCTTGACCTGCGCCGGACGGCAAGCGGTGCGGGTGGAGAGCCACCGCACCCTCGATGGGGCGTGTTTGATCGCGACCTGGGGATGATAGACTCGGTGTGATGAGACACACCACAGCCCTTCTGCTCTCGATGGCTTGTGGGGGGATGGCCTGCNNCACCACCGACTCCGAGGGCGGCGAAGCCGTCGAGACGGCGAGCGCCGACACCGCGAGCGCCGACGCCGACGCCGGGAGCGAGGAGGTCGACCGCCAGCCGCTCTCCGATCTCCACGTGGACGACCACCTCACCTACCTGGTGCGGCTGGGGAACGCCCACGAAGAGGAAGCGCACGTGCGCATCGCACAGGTGGTCGAGCGCGGCGGCTCGCGGGCCGTGAAGCTCACCCCGGTGGGCGTCCCCGGCGAAGCGGGCCAGGTCTTCATCGCGTGGATGGTCGCCACCGAGAACGGCATCATCGGCCTCGAGCCGCACGTGTCCCTCGGCGAGCCGGGCTTCGTACCCATCGACGAGAGCGGCGCGTTGGTCACCGAGGCGGAGAGCAACGTCGCCTGGCGCGTCCCGAGCCAGTGGCTCGAGCTCGAGCGCCGCGCGTTCCAGACCGACCCGGTCGAGGGCTGGCGTCTGGCGGATGCGATGCCTCGGGTCGAGGGCCCGGTGCGCATGGAGCATTGCGTCGACCTCGAGCGCCGGGAGGGCGACGCGAGCCGCCACCTCAAGGTCTGCCGCAACGTCGGCATCATCGGCCTGAGCGTGGCGCCCGAAGCGCTGGAGGAGCGCGAGAGCTGGGAGCTGGTGGACCTGGGCGCGCCCTCGGAAGAGCTCACCCGTTCCCTCGCCGCCCCGGCCCCCGAGCCGGCGGACGAGATCGAAGAAGACGAAGCCAGCGACGACTCCTGAGCGGGCTGGGAGCGCTCCCGCCCACTTTTTTTCGTTGGCAGTGAAGGACTGATGGCCGAGCGGCCATGGAGAAGCGCTCGCTCCGCGCCGGGGCGGCGTATTGGAGGTCCTTCTCATGCATGCTCGTCTAAGCCCGCCCCTCTTCCTGCTCATGGCCACGCTGGCCCTCTCCGCCTGTGGCGATGACGACGGGACGACCGACCCCGACGCGAGCACCAGCGCGGATGGGAGCATGGGCGGCAGCGACGCGAGCCCGGACGGCTTCGTCTCCGACTGCGATCCCGCCTGCGCCGCCGACGAGATCTGCATGGACGGGCTCTGCGTCTGCGGCGGGAGCACGGTGACCTGCGACGGCGCGTGCGTGGATCTCTCCACCAACCCCGATCACTGTGGTGGCTGCGGCGACGCCTGCGGAACGGGTGAGTCCTGCCTCTCCGGCGTCTGTATGTGTCCGGACGGGACCGAATCCTGTCCGGGCATCGGTTGCGTGGCGCTGGACACCGACGCGAACTGTGGGGGCTGCGGCATCAGCTGTGGCGCGGACCAGACCTGCACCGGAGGCATCTGCGCCTGCATGGGCGCCGGCCTCTCCACCTGCGGCTCCGACTGCGTGGACCTCTCCGCCGATGCCGCAAACTGCGGCTCGTGCGGCAACGACTGTGGCCCGGGAGCCATCTGCACCAGCGGTGCCTGCGCCTGCCCGGCCGACCGCCCCACCGATTGCGGCGCCGGCTGCACCAGCGGGCTGGACAGCGACCCGTTGCACTGCGGGACCTGCGGCAACGCCTGCCCGCCGACCGCCACCTGCGTGAGCGGTAGCTGCGAGTGTCCGGCAGAGGCGCCGCTGAACTGCGGTAGCGCCTGCGCCGATCTCGCCACCGACGAGAACCACTGTGGCGCCTGCGGCCACTCCTGCCCGACCGGGGCGACCTGCGAGAGCGGGCTCTGCGTCTGCCCGGCCGGGGAAGTCGACTGCGGCAGCACCTGCGCGGTGCTCGCCGACGACCCGAACAACTGCGGCGCCTGCGGAAACGTATGCCCCGCAGAAGCCACCTGCACCTCCGGGGCCTGCGTTTGCCCCGCCGGCCAGGTCGCGTGCGGGCGGGAGTGTGTCGATCTCTCCACGAACATCGACCACTGCGGGGAGTGCGGCAACGACTGCGACGCCGACTTCGGCGCCTGCACCTCGGGCACCTGCACCTGCCCCTTCCCGCTGGTCGACGACGGCGGCAACTGCCGGGACGTGCGCCGGGACCCGGACCATTGCGGCGCCATCGACAACCAGTGCGGCAACCGCGAGTACTGCGTCGCCGGGCGGTGCGTGTGCCGACCGGGCCTGGTCTCCTGCGGCGGCACCTGCGTGGACCTCTCGTCCAACGCGAACCACTGCGGGAGCTGCGGCAACGACTGTGGCGGTGACAGCTGCTTCCAGGGCATGTGCACGACCACCGCCTGCGCCGACCAGACGCCCAGCGCGACCGAGTGCGACCCCGCCGGCTCGTGCGTCCTCGACGTCCTCTTCGACAGCGACCCGCTGAACTGTGGTGGCTGCGGCAACCGCTGCGACCGCGACGAGGTCTGCGTCTTCGGCCAGTGCGAGAACTTCGACGTGGGCGTGGGCTGCACCATGTGCCCCTGCGGCGACTGCAATCGCGACGAGGTCTGCTGCGACTACCCCAGCACCAGCGACACCGTCTGCGTCGACGCGGCGGCCTGTCCCCCCGGCTGAGGTCAGCGCCCTCCATGCGAGTGGCGGCGAGCGCTCGAGCGCTCGCCGCCATTCGTGCGTCATGCGGCCGGCGCTGTATTAGACTGGGCGCATGGTCGGGGCGATGGTCGTCTGGTGTGCACCACCGGTCCTCTTGGGGCTCGCCCTGGCGTGGGCCGCGGGCCCGGCGGTCGAGCTCGGTGGTCACTGGCAGCACCTGCGGCGAGGGATCGTCGCGGTCACGATCGTGGCCCTGCTCGGGCCGCTGCTGGCGCTCTACCAGGTGACCCAGGCGCTGGCGGCGCAGGGGCCGGCCGCGGCCGAGGAGCGGGCCACGATGCTCGCCTCGGCGATCAGCGAGTCGCTGAACCTCGGCGCCTTCATCTTCATGCTCGGGCTGGTCGGTCAGTTGGTGGCCCTCGGCTTCGTTCTGGCCGGCCGCAAGCGGGTGAAACGGGCCGACTGAGGGCTCGCAGCTTTCTGGCCCGGATCGATGCTGCGCGCGATCCTCGCGTCGCGCATGGACTCCATTCCGATCGAGCTCGCCAAGCCCGTCACCATCGAAACGGTGGCGGTCGATGGTCCCCCCGAACCCTCCTGGCAGGAGGGAGGGCCCCTCGACCGGGCGATGGCGTCCATCCTCGCCGAGCAGGGCGGCCGCAAGCACACGATCGTCGACGTGCTCCACGGCCGCGCGCTGCGGCCCTTCATCGAGAGCCTCCGCCAGTACCTGGCGATCCGCCTCGGCTCGCTCGACCGCGCCGAGGCCGCGCTGCAGAAGGTGCGCGCGGTGGTGGCGGCGCGCGGCAGCGAGGCACTCGCGCAGGCGCCCGGGGTTCGCGCACGCCTCTTCGGCCTGGGCCGCGAGATCGCGCTTCGCGATCTCGAGCGCGAGCCCCGTCATCCGGGTGCCCTTCCCTGGCGCCAGGGGGTCGACGAGCCGGCCCTGGCCATGCTCCGCGACGAGCTCAGCGACGGTGAGGCCGAGCTGCTCGAGCTGCGTCACGCCCGAGAGCTCCGGCCGCGGGAGATCGCCTTCGTCACGGGCGCGCCGGTCGAGACCGTGATGGAGCGCCTCGAGCGAGCGACCGAGAAGGCGCGGCGGATGCTGCGCAAGCGCGATGGACGGCCGATGCGCCGGCTCCTCCTCGAGGCCTTCGCGCTGCAGACCATGAGCGCCGAGCACCACCGGCAGGAGCCGTGGATCGGGGACGGCGAGGAGCTGCAACCGGGGGCGCTCGTCGCCGGCCGCTACGTGATCCAGGCGCGCATCGGCACCGGCGCCTTCGGCGACGTCTACCGCGCCACGGACGCGGAGGTCCCGGGCCACGTGGTCGCGCTCAAGCTGCTCCACCAGCCCGCCTACTCGGACGAGGCGCGACAGGCGGCGCTGCGCGAGCTGCGGCTGATCGCCAGCGTCTTCCACCCCAGCGTGGTCCAGTTCAAGGACCACGGCTGGCATCGGGACCGGCTCTGGTTCGTGATGCCCTGGTACGACGGCGAGACCCTCGAGTCGCGGCTCAACCGCGCCCCGCTCAGCCGCGAAGAGGCGCTGCAGATCTTCACGCCCCTCGCGCGCGCGCTGCAGGCGATGCACGCGGCGGGGATCCGTCACCAGGACATCAAGCCGGACAACATCTTCCTGGTGGAGCTGGCCCACGGCTCCACCCCCGAAGGCGAGGGACCGGAGGTGCTGCCGGTGCTCATCGATCTCGGCGTGGCCGCGACCGAGGCCGAGCGGCTCGTCGCCGGCACCCCGACCTACTTCGCGCCGGAGGTGGCCGCGCAGTTCGCGACCGTGGACCGAAAGCCGCGGGTCTCCTTCCCCGCCGACGTCTTCTCGCTCGCGCTCTCGCTCCGCAACGCGCTGGAGCCGGAGACCCAGGAGGACGTGCCGGCCGGTGCCGTGGACGCCTTCATCGAGACCCGCGCCCGGGAGCGGCCCCCGCGCTTCGTCAACCGCAAGCTGCGCTTCCTGGAGAGCACCTTCGACCGGTGGTTCGCCCTCGACCCCCTCGACCGGCCCACCGCCGACGAGCTCGCCGACGAGCTCGAGGTCCTGCTCCGCCCGGAGCGGCGCAAGGAGCGACGGGGTCGCCTGCTCCGCTGGGCCCTCCCCCTCTTCGCGCTGGTCGGTGGGGCCTTCGCCGCGACCGTCTGGCACTTCGAGGAGCGCGCGGCCGAGCTGCGCGACCACGCCGCCGGTCAGCTGCAGGAGGTGCGCTCGGTCCTCGAGCTCGAAGGCGAAGAGCGCCGGCGAGCGGAGCAGCTGCTCGGCGCCGAGCGCTCGGAGAGCGAGCGACTGCAGGCGGAGCGCGAGCGGCTGGAGCGGCACGCCGAGACACTGGAGGAGCAGCGCGCCCGGCAGCTCCGTGAGGCCGAGGGGCGCATCGCGCAGCTGCAGGAAGAGCTGGGCGAGACCCGCCGGGTCGCCGACGAGCTCCGCGCCGAGATCAGCGAAGCCGAAGCTGCGCGCATCGCGGAGCGCGAGCGCCTCGAAGGGCAGCTCGCCACCGAGCGGCGGCTGCGCGCCGAAGCCCAGCAGGAGGTGACCGCCCTGGCCGCCGCCGTCGGTCAGAGGGAGGCGGCTCTCGCCGGCGCTCGGGCGCGCCTCGCGGCGGCGGACGCGCGAGCCGACGACCTCGAGGCCTCGCTGACCGAGGCGATCGCCGCGCGCCATCGCGCGGTGGCCGAAGCCCGAGCGGCGGCGGCGACGGCGCCTCGCGAGCCGGCCATCGATCCGCACGACGCGGTGCAGCCGCCCTCCCCCGAAGCCGTGGACTGACCGTCCGCCCGCTCCCGGTGTAGCCTTGGAGCCATGGCGGGAACGAAGAAGCGGCTGAAGAACATCGAGAAGACCCTCGCCCGCTTCGCGGCGGGGGAGAAGCGGATCGTCGACCTCATCGTCGGCCTGGTCACCGAGCAGGTCGAGCGCCGCCTCGGCGACCGCTTCGACGCCAAGCTGGCACGGATGAAGGACGAGATCGTCGAGGACCTCGGCCGCCGTTTCCCCGAGCGCGAGGACGTGCAGCGGGTGGTGGAGGAGTCCGTGCTGCGCGCGTTGCAGAAGCACGAGCAGCAGAGCCGCAACGTCGAGGAGCGGATGGTGGAGGCCGTGGCCCGGGCCATCGAGAAGCGCGGCGCCGAGTAGCGAGAGCGCTGCGAAAGCAGACCCTCGCCGTGCAGCGACGTGGGACCGAGAGTCAGGTCGAGTAACTCGCCCCCGAGCGGGGTATACTCGCCCGATGGGCCACCTCGTACAGCTTCACGCCGGCGCCGACCGAGCGACCGCCATCCAGGATCTCGTGGACCGAGTCGACGGCCAACAGCTCACGCTCCACTCGCCGACCGAGGTGCCCTCGGGCGCCTGGGTGGCCTTCGAGATCCGGCTCGATGACGAGACCCTCGTTTGGGAAGGGATGGGCAAGTGCCAGCTCTGCGCGAAGGAGGGGGAGCGCTTCGAGGTGCTCCTCTCCGACCTGCAGCTCGATGACGATGGAGAGCTGATGCTCAAGCGGATCCATGTGGAGCAGGAGCCGGAAATGGAGGAGGTGGAGGCGCCCCGGCCGAGCGCACCGCCCCCGCCCCCGCCCGAGGCGACGAAGGCCTCGGCCCCACCGTCCGCGCCGCCCGCGACGCCCTCGGCGCCGCCCGCTCCACGGACCCGCCCCTCGGCGCCACCGCCGCGCGCGAAGGGCGGTGCCGGGCCGCGCCCGAGCCGCCCGGCGCCGGCCAAGGCCAAGGCCACGGCCAAGGCCAAGGCCAAGGCCAAGGCCGGAGCCAGCCAACCGACGCCGGTCGGCGCCGACCCCGGCCGCGCATCGTCGCCGCCCGCCCCACGGCCGCAGGAGGCCGCATCGGGAATGCCCGCAGACCCCGTCGACGCGCGGTTGGCGCGGCTGCTCCCGACCCTGCGTCGGCTCGGTCGGGCCCGCGACGTGGCGAGCGCGCGTACGTTGGCGCTCGAGGTCGGGCTCGCCGCCCTCGAGAAGGCTCTCGAGGGCGCGAAGAGCTAGCTGGTACATCGAGGCCTTCGACCCCGATCTCGCGCCGCGCCGGTTCTGCGTGCCCGCGAGCCGGCACGCGGAATCTGCACGGAGGGGCGTCGACGTCGGACGAGAAAGGTCGTCTTTTCCGGCGTCCATTGATGGCATGGGCATTGCTCTGACCGGTCGCCGATTGGAGAGCCTGCCTTGCACACCCCGAAGAGAGTCGCCCTGCCCTTGTTCCTCGTTCTGGCCTGGGGATGTTCCAGCGATGGTCCGCCGCCGGAGACCGAGACCCTGTTCCGCTACGTGATCGACGACTCGGTGAGTCCGGTCGCCGACGAGCTGGACTCCTACGACGACGAGCCGCGGCGGGTGACCGGCATGGCCGACGGTCGCGGCAACACGGGGAGCTTCGTGGCCGCGGAGGTGATCGTCGCCGACGACGGTGAGCACGGCGACGGTGTCGGGCTCAGTGACGAGCTCGCCGAGCGCTACGGCGCCGAGCTCCTGGCCGAGCTCGACAGCCCCGCCGGCCTCGACATGCCGAACCTCTACCTCTTCCGCGTGGATCTCGAGCGGGCCCCCGATCGCTTCGCCGAGCAGGTCGACGAGCTCGCGGAGGCAGCGGGCATTCGGCCCGGCGCCGACTGGCGTTTCGAGGACGAGGCGGGCGTGAAGACCTTCGCGGTGACCATCGCCGAACAGGCCGCCGGCCACATGGTCACCCTGAACTGGGTCGGAGAAGACGACGCCATCCCCGACTCCACCGAGGAGGCCCCCGACGGCGTCGGCGGCTACCACGACGCCTACACCTTCGACTGGCTCAACCGCGTCGACAGCGAATCCTCGCTGAAGATGGGCGTGCCCGAGGCCTGGTCGTTGATGCACCTGGCGGACAGCCTCGACCCGGGCATCCGCATCGCCATCATCGACACCGGCTTCGACCCGCACGGGGACGCGCTCGGCCGCGACAACCTCGACTTCGGCACGGTGGAGGCCTTCTCCACGCACCCGACCCACGGCGACGCGCTGGGCGGGGCCGGCGACACCGATTGGCATGGTCACCGGGTGGCCAGCACTGCGTTCGCGTTGGCGGACAACCAGTTCGGGAGCGTCGGCGTGGCCGGCCCGGTCATCGGCGAGCCGATCCTCGTCTACAAGCAGACCGAGTCGTTCTCTTCGGCCCGGGCGGTGGTGGAATCCCACTCGCGCGGCGCCGACATCATCAACATGAGCTACCGCATCATCGTCCCGGCGATCGGCAAGTTCGTGGTCCTCCCCTGGACCCTCGCGACGACCGCCGTGCGGAACGCGGGCACGCTCATCTTCTCGTCGGCCGGAAACGAAGGCGACGACATCGACACCGAGAGCTGCTTCGGCCCGCTGATCTGCTGGGAGGACTGGTACCACGCCCCCTGCGAGGACCCGGGGGTCATCTGCGTGGGCGGTCTGGCGTCGGAGCTGCGGCGAGACGACGGCTCGAACTTCGGTGACGAGGACGTGTGGATCTACGCGCCCTACTCGGTGCAGGTGGGTCCCTATCCCGACCAGCCCGCCGAGGGGCTCCACTGGGCCTCGGGCACCAGCTTCTCGACGCCCTTCACCGCGGGGGCCGCCGGCCTGGTTTGGACCGCCGACCCGACCCTCTCTGCCGGCGAGGTCTGGCAGGTGCTGCGGGAGACGGCGCGCGGTCCGGCCAGCTTCCGCCGCCTCGACGTCTACGCGGCGGTGCTGCGGGCGATGGGGCTGGGTTTTCGGATCGCCATCGACTCGCCGCCGACCGGCACGGTGCTCGACCTGGGCAGCCCGACGACCTTCGTCTCCACGCTCCACATGTACGCCGAGTGGCAGGGAGCGGCCGAGTTCCAGGTCCGGTGGACCTCCGACATCGATGGCGTGCTCCACGAGGAGTTCGTGACCATCGACGAGGAGGGCGTGGACGACATCCACACCGCCCAGACCGTCATGACCGCCACGCTCAGCGAGGGGACCCACCGCATCACCATCGAGGGGACCGCCATCAGCGCGCCCTGGACCAACCACGACCTGATCACCAGCTCGGACCAGATCGAGGTCATCGTCGGCAACACGCCCCCGCAGGTCACGATGGTGTCCCCGACCTACGGGGACCAGTTCTGTGAAGGGGAGTCCACGCTGCTGCGCGCCGAGGCCACCGACATCAACGAGACCCTCAGCGACTCGGCCTACGAGTGGTCGTACGGCGACGTCACGCCCAGCGTGACCATCGGCACCGGCGCGACCCGGACCCACATCTTCCCGGTCGGGCTCCACGACGTCTTCGTCCGGGTGACCGACAGCAGTGGCGGTTGGGATCAGGAGTCGGCGCGCATCCAGGTGCTGGACTCCACCGATCCGGCGTGCATCGGCAACCAGGCCCCGACCGCCATCATCGTCTCACCGTCGAGTGGCTCGTTCATGGCCAGCGGCACCGACGCCAGCGGCGCTTACCTGGACATCACCCTCGAGGGAGACTTCGTCGACCCCGACGACACCCTCGGTGACATGACCTTCGAGTGGTACTCCGACATCCAGGGGCCGCTCGGCTCGGGGCAGACCCTCGACGCGCGGCTCCGCCTGGACGCGGGTCTCTGCGACGTCACGCACGACGTACGGCTGGTCGTCACCGACGACGAGGGAGCCAGCGACGACGACGTCGTCGCGATCCGCATCTACGTCGTCTGCTGAGGCTAGCCCTCGACGGGCTGCATCGCGGCGAAGCCGTGGGCGCGGACGTGGTTCACGTGCAGCCCCGTGCACTCGGTCTCGTGGACGCAGCTCTCGCAGCGGAGCGACTTCACCCGGTAGGCGTCGTCGACGTAGCGGCGGATGAAGCGGAAGGGCTCCGGCGTGCCGTCATCGGCGAGCTTGCTGCCGTCGAGCATCGGCTCCCGGGGCCGCGGCGCGCGACCGAGGATGCACGCCGGGACGTCTTCGACCGGGACCTCGGCGGTGAAGGCCTCGAAGAAGGCGCGCAGGTCGACGTCGTGGTCCCGAGACTCGGTGAGCCGCTCCCAGGAGGGCTGCACCAGCGCGAGGCGCCCCAGGCGCTCGGGGTGGGTGCGCTGCCACTCGATCAGGGTCGGCGCCGTCTGGCGGGTCAGGGTGAGCACCACCTCGACGTCGCTCGGCTGGTCGAGCAGCCGGGCGGCGTCATCGATGGTTCGCACGATCACCCGCCGCAGCCCCGGGAAGACGTCGGGCTCGAGGTCGGAGGCGTGCTCGAGCTCCAAGTCGAGCACCTCGGGCTCGAAACCGGTGCGCTCGAGCCAGCGCCGGGCGCCCGCCGCATGCGCGCTCGCCACGCGCACGACGGATGCCTGCTTCGCCTGCGCCTCGAGCGCCGGGTAGCGCTGCTGCATGAGCGGCAGCCGCTTCTTGTCACGGGCGCGCTCCGCGCTCGCCGGATCGCCGCCATAGACCTTGGGCTCGTCCACGCTCGACTCGGTGTCGACGCGGAGCATCGCCCAGGGCTGCTCGCCGTGGACCCGCTCGAGAAGCCCCTCGAAGTGGTCGCAGACGTCCTCGAGGTAGCAGTGCTTGCAGCGCGCCGGCTCGCGACAGTCGAGAGGCTCTCCGTGTTGGATCCAGTGGCCGTACTCCTCCTTGCGGCCGCGGATCTCGTCGTTGAGCTTGTAGGGATCCTGGATCAGCTCCTCGAAGCCTTCGCAGTGGGGCACCGGGTAGCGGTTCAGCCAGAGGTGCCAGCCCGGCCTGTGCGCGTAGGCGAAGGCCTGCTTCAGCTTGTCCTGGTTCGCGCGCAGGTCGTAGAAGAGGACCTCCTTGCCGTCGCGCCACGCGTTGCCGAAGGGGATGACGTGGAGCAGGTCGACCTCGCGGACGCCGATCTCGTCGAAGAAGGCCATCATCTCCGGGAGCACCTTGATGTTGCCCTTGTTGACGCAGACGTCGACGTTGACGATCGGCCGGCCGTCGGCCAGGGCGTTCTTCAGCCCGGCCAGCGTCTGCTCGAAGGCGCCCTTGGTGCCGACCAGCGCGTCGTGGATGCGGGCGTTGTGGCCGTGGACCGAGACGGTGATCTCCTGCAGGCCCGCGTCGAGGCAGCGGTGCAGGAACTCGGGGTAGGCGAACATCCGGGCGTTGCTGACGGTCTGCACCCGCTCGTAACCGGCGAGGCGACCGAGCTTGATGAAGTCCACGTAGCGCGGGTGGATCGTCGGCTCGCCACCGCTGAGGATCAGCCGCTCGGCGCCCTTGCGGCGGCCGTCGAGGATCTGCTCCTTGATCTCCTCCGGCGAGCGCATCCGGCCGTCGTGGACGTCCGAGTCCAGGCAGAAGATGCACTTGTCGTTGCAGTCGAAGGTGAGCCGGACCCAGTTGCGTTTCTGGTGCGCGGCCGCCTCGTGGATGTCGACATCGGTCCCGCCGGGCCGCTCCTCGGTCCAGGCGCCACCGTCGGCCAGGGCTCTGAGCTCTTCGAGCATGCCGGCAGAACATAGCAGTCCCGGCTATGCTGTCGCCCGTGCGTATCGCCGTCGTCCATCCGCCGCTGACGATCGCCGAGGACTTCATCGACTATCCCTTCGTCGCGAACCTCGGCGCGGTGCAGCTCGCGGCCGCCGTTCGAGCGGCCGGCCACGAGGTGCGGCTGGTGGATTCCTTCGCCATGGAAGGCGCCGATCTGGTGTGGGGCGAAGACGGCCGAGCCCGGCTCGGCGCGCCCACCGCGGCAGTCCTCGACGCCATCGGCGAGGTCGACGCGGCGGTGGTGGTCCTCACGCCCTTCCACCGCCCGTGGCGCCACGACGACGAGGTGGCCGCCTTCCTCGAAGGGCTGGCCGAGCGCACTGACCGGATCCTGCTCACCGACGGCTACCAGTCGGGGCAGCACTACGTGCAGAGCCCGGGAATGCTCGAACGCTATCCGATGGCCGAGAGCTACACCCGCTACGAAGCGGAGGTGACCATTCCCGCGCTGCTGCAGAGCGGCGAGCGCGGGGTCTTCGATGGGGAGGCCCCCGATCTGAGCGCGCTGCCCGCGCCGGCGTGGGACTTGGTGGACCTGCCCGCCTACTGGGCCTTCCACGCGCGCTTCGCCCGCGGCCTCGGTCGGTCACGGTGGGCCTTCCCGCTCGGGTCGCGCACCCTTCCCCTGCTCACCACCCGCGGCTGCCCCTTCCGCTGCATCCACTGCAGCAGCAACCCGGGCCTCGAGGCCGGCGCCCCCAAGACCCAGCGGCGGATCCCCGAAGCGCAGGTGGCCGAGCAGGTGAAGGCGCTCGAGACGCTGGGCGCGGACACCCTCTACGTCCTCGACGAGCTGATCAACGTCCGCAAGAGCCACTACCGGGCCTTCCTCGATGCCATCGAAGGCACCGACCTGCGCTTCGAGGTCCCCAACGGCTTCCGCGCCGACTACCTCGACGAAGCGCTCTTCGGGCGCATGCGCGGCCGGGTCACCACCGTGAGCGTGAGTGCCGAGAGCGGGTCGGAGCGGGTGGTGCGCGAGGTGGTCGGCAAGGAGCTCGATCTGGCCGCCATCGAGCGCGCCGCCGCGGACGCCCAGCGCGCGGGCGTGCCGCTGCTGGTCCACTACATGATCGGGCTGCCGGGCGAGACGGAAGGCGAGATCAACGAGACGCTGGCCTTCGCCCTCGACCTCTACGACCGCTTCGGGGCCGAGCCGGCCGTGCAGTACGCGACGCCGCTTCCGGGCACCGAGCTCGCCGAGAAGGTCCGGCTCCCGGTGGTGGACGTCGACGACTGGGGGCCGCGCTTCCAGAAGGTCCCGAGCCACGAGAGCCGTGGGGTCGTCGACCCGGCGACGCTGGCGACGTTCATGCGCACCTTCGAGCGACGCAGGTCGGCCAGCCGCGGTCCGCAGAAGCTGATCATGAACGTGACCTATGTCTGCAACAACCACTGCACCTTCTGCGCGGTGGGCACCCGGACCCAGGTCGACGGCCACCCGACCCGGCAACGAGAGATCCTGGACAAGTACCGCCGCCACGGGGTGCGCCTGGTGGACTTCGACGGAGGTGAGCCGACGCTGAACCCCGAGCTCGTGCCGCTGATCCGCCACGCCAAGCGGGTCGGCTACGAACGCATCCACGTGACCACCAACGGTCGCCTCTGTGCGTACGAGGACTTCGCCAAGAAGCTGGTGCAGAGCGGGGTCAGCTCCGTCGCCTTCAGCGTCCACGGGCCGGACGTCGCCAGCCACGCGCGAGAGGTCGGGGTCGCCGAGGCCTTCGGCCAGACCACCGAGGGCATCCGCCACTGCGTGAAGCACGCGCCCGAGGGCGTCGCCCTCGGCATGAACATCACCCTCACCAAGACGAACTTCCGCAAGCAACCCGAGCTCGCGCAGCTCGCTTGGGAGCTCGGCCTGCGCTGGCTGAACGTCCAGTTCCTCACCCCCTTCGGGCGAGCGACCAAGCGCCACGCGCCGGACACTGCCGAGGCCGCGGCCGTCACCGCCGCGGTGATCGACGAGTGGAAGGACCGGATGAAGATCCAGGTCATCAATCTGCCTTGGTGCTTCCTCCCCGACCACGAAGCGCACGTCGCCGGCGACGCGAGCAAGCTCGCGCGGCACATGGTCTTCGTGAACAACGAGACGGTGAATCTCGCGGAATACCTGGCGGAGCGCCGAGTGCGAAAGCCGATCTGTGAGTCGTGTCCCCACGCGTGTTTCTGCGGTGGGTTCTACGAGCTCGACGACGTGCCGGAGCCTCCTTGGATCGTCACCGCCGAATCGCTCACCAAGAAGACCCGACCCGAGCTGGAAGCCCGCTGATGGCGATGGCTCGGCTGTGGCCGAGCATCCTGCTCCACAGGATCTGTCCCGAGCTTGAGGCACCCCCCAACGGGCGGGCGCCTCCACCCGGGAGCGGTCGCTTTCATCGCGTTGTGAACCTCAACTCGGAGTGGTAGGTCCTCCCTTGCAGCGGGGGCCCAACAATCGCTACTCAGCGGCGCCGCTGACGCACGCCCGTGTCGTCCGTTCCGAACACATCGCTACCCGACGCGATCGCCCAAATGGTGAGCGAGCGACCGGACGCGCTGGCGGTGATCGACGAGCACCGCTCACTCACCTTCGCGGAGCTCGATCGTCGCGCCAACGGGATCGCCGACGCGCTCCGGGAGCGCTCCATCGGACCGGAGGGGCTCGTGGGCGTCGCCCTCGAGCGGAGCGTCGAGCTCATGGTCGCCCTCCTCGGAATCTGGAAGGCGGGGGCGGCCTACCTACCCCTCGATCCGGACTACCCCCCCGAGCGGCTGAGCTACATGATCGGCGACTCCGAGGTGCCGGTCGTCCTGACCCACCCGCCGGCGCTCGGCTCGCTGCCCGAGGGGAACGCGGAGGTCCTGGACGTGAGCTCGGTGGAAGGTACGTCGACGACGGATGCCCGCCCGACCCGCGCGGACCAGCTGGCCTACGTGATCTACACCTCCGGCTCCACCGGCCGCCCCAAGGGGGCGATGATCGAGCACGGCGCGATCGCGAACCGCATCCGCTGGCAGCAGCGGACGCTCCCGATCGGACCGGGGGACATGGTGCTGCAGAAGACCCCGACGAGCTTCGACGTCTCCGTCTGGGAGCTCTTCTGGTCGCTGAGCACCGGGGCGAGCCTCTTCCTGGCCGCCCCCGGCGGCCACCGCGACAACGGCTACCTCGCTCGGGTGATCGCCGAGCGCGGCGTGACGGTCTGCCACTTCGTCCCCTCGATGCTGGCGGCCTTCCTCGACGCCCCCGGGGTCGAGCGCTGCGATGGCGTCTTGCGCCACGTGGTGTCCAGCGGCGAGGCGCTGCCGGCGAACCTCGTCCGGCGCTTCGCCGAGCGTCTGCCGAACGTCACCCTGCACAACCTCTACGGACCGACCGAAGCGGCGGTGGACGTGACCCACTGGCCGGTCGATCCCGCGGCGGACACGATTCCCATCGGCCGCGCCATCGACGGCGTCGAGCTCCACGTGGTCGACCCGGAGACCGGGGAGCCGGTGCGGGACGGGACCGAAGGCGAGCTCTGGATCGGCGGCGTCCAGGTCGGTCGCGGCTACCTGAAGCGCCCGGAGCTCACGGCCGAGCGCTTCCTCCCCAACCCCTTCGGTGAAGGACGGGTCTACCGGACCGGCGACCGGGTCAGCCGTTCCCCCAGCGGCGACCTGCTCTTCCACGGCCGTTTCGACCATCAGGTGAAGCTGCGCGGCTTTCGCATCGAGCTCGGCGAGATCGAAGCCCGGCTCCGCGAGCATCCGGCGGTCCGCGACGCGGTCCTCGTCGTTCGCGACGACGGTCCTTCGCCGCAGCTCGTCGCCTACGCCACGCCTCGGTCGGAGCCGGAGCCGCCGGCGTCGAGCGTCGAGGTCTGGGCGGAGGTCTTCGACGCGGCCTACGCGACGCCTCGCGGAGACGAGGGCTTCGACATCGCGAGCTGGAAGAGCAGCTACACCGGCGAGCCCATCCCCGAGGCGGAGATGCGGCGCTGGCTCGATGGCACGCTGGCCCGCCTGCGCGCGCTTGGACCGACGCGGGTGCTCGAGCTCGGCTGCGGCACCGGTATGCTGCTGCACGGCCTCGCGGAATCGGTGGAGCGCTACGTGGGCCTGGACCTCTCCGAGCGCGCCATCCGCGACCTACGAGCGCAGGCGAACCGACGCGGCTGGGACCACGTGGAGCTGAAGGCGGCGCCGGCGCACGCGATCGCGGACTACGCCGACGACGAGTTCGACCTGGTGTTGGTCAACAGCGTGCTCATGTACTTCCCCGGCCCGCGCTATCTCCGCTCGCTCGTCGAGCACGGGCGCCGGGTCACCGCCGACGGCGGCCACCTCTTCTTCGGCGACGTGCGCAGCCTGCCGGAGCTGGCGGCCTTCCACGAGTCGGTGCAGCGCCACCGCGCCGACCAAGGGACGAGCGAGGCCCTGCTTCGCACGCGAACGCTCGGCGCGATGGCCGCCGAGGAAGAGCTGGTGGTCGACCCGCGCTTCTTCGCGAGCGCCGGCGAGGGCTTCGGGGGTGTCGAGGTGCTCTGGCGCCGGGGCCGCGACGCCAACGAGATGACCCGCTTCCGCTACGACGCGGTGCTGCACGTGGGCCCGCGCGAGGGCCACCCCGCGCCTCCCGAGCCGGAGCCATGGGCCGGGCTCGAGGCCATCGGCGAGGGCGCCGACCACCGGCGGGTCATCGGGCTGCCCAACGACCGGACCACGGCCGGGGGCATCGATCCCGAGGACGCGATCGAAGCCGCCGAGGCCGCCGGCTATCGAGCACGGGCCGCGGTGTCCCCGAAGCCAGGCACCTTCGAGCTACTCCTCGACCGCGGCCCACGATCGCTCGCGCCGTCGGCGCCGACGCCGAGCGAGGCGCGGGACGCCGAGCTCACCAGCGATCCCAACCGGGGAACGGCCGCCCGAACGCTGCGGCGCGAGTGGCGCGCGACGCTTCAGGCGACCCTGCCCGACTACATGGTGCCCTCGGCGCTGGTGGTCCTGCCGGCGATGCCCCTGAGCCCGAGCGGCAAGGTGGACCGCCGCGCGCTCCCGCCCCCCGACCGGCAGCGACGGACCGTGCCACCGGTGGCGGCGACCAACGCCACCGAAGAGGCCATCGCCGCGCTCTGGAAGGAGACCCTCGGCGTCGAGACGGTGGGTGTCCACGACAATTTCTTCGACCTCGGCGGGGACTCGATCGTGGCGCTGCAGATCGCTGCGAAGGCCCGCGAGGTGGGGCTGGCGCTCAGCCCGGCGGTGCTCTTCGCCCACCACACGATCGCGGAGCTCGCGACCGTGGTCGGGGAGCGCGGCGAGGTGCAGGCCGAGCAAGGCCAGGTGAGCGGCGAGCAGACGCTGACGGCGATGCAACGGTGGACCTTGGACCACGCGCCCGCCCATCCGGACCGCACGGGGATGATCACTCGTCTGCGCCTCCGGCGCCCGGTGGACCTGGCCCAGCTGCGACGCGCGGCGGACGCGGTGGTCGCTCACCACGACGCGCTGCGCCTCTCGTTCACGCGAACGGACGAGGGCTGGACCGCACGCTACGGCGAGGGCGGCCTCGCGGTCGTGGCGGGCGACGGTCCCTTCGACACCGGTCTCGACCTCGCGGAAGGACCGGTCGGCCGCCTCTGGGTCGAGGGCACCGAGCCCGGGGACCGGGTGACCCTGGTCCTCCACCACATGGTCGCCGACGGAATCTCCCTGCGGCTGGTGCTCGGCGACCTCGAGCGGGCCCTCGACGCCATCGAGGCCGGCGAGGAGCCGGAGCTGCCGAGCAAGTCGACCTCCTTCCGGTACGCCGCCGAGCGCTTCGCGGCGCTGGCCGAAGGCGCCGCGCGGGGCGAGCTGCCCTACTGGGAGAGCGTCCTCGCGCACGACCACGCGCCGCTTCCCGGGGACCCCGAGGTGCCGGACCTCGAGCGAAGCGAGGGCGCCATCGAGCGCAGCCTCGAGCCGGAAGAGACCCGCGCGCTGCTCACGGCGGCGCCCAAGGCCCTCGGGGCGCGAGTGGACGACCTGCTGTTGGCCGCGCTGGCCTGGGGCCTGTCCCGCTGGACCGGCGGCGCGCGCTTCTGCGTGGACACGGAGTCCCATGGCCGCGAGGCGATCTTCGACGAGGTCGATCTGAGCCGCACGGTGGGCGTCTTCTCCGCGCTCTACCCAGTGAGCCTGCCGGTGGGCGCCGATCCCTTCGAGACGTTGCGGGAGGTCCAAGGGGAGCGACGCGCGATCCCGCGAAACGGCCTCGGCTTCGGGCTCCTGCGATGGATCACCGAGGCGCCGAGCCTGGTGGGCGCGCCCCATCGGGAGATCGCGTTCAACTTCATGGGCCGCCTCGACCGCGCGAGCGACGACGCCCGCTTCGAGCCGATCACCGGCGGGACCACCTGGGCCCGGGCCCCGGACGAGCCGCGCGCCCATCCGCTGATCATCGAGGCGCGGGTCGTCGACGGTCGCTTCTTCGTGCGCTTCGGCTTCGCCGGCGAGCGCTTCTCGGAAGGGGCGGTGGCCACGGCCGCCGACGGGATGATCGAAGCGCTCCGAGCGATGGTGCGCCGCGACGCCAGCTCGGCCGCGCGCTTCCCCCTCTGCCCCCTGGACGACGACGCGCTCGCGGCCGTCGCTGGCGACGCAGCGCTCGACGACGTCTACCCGACCGCCCCCTTGCAGGACGGCCTCTTGCTGCACACCGCCCTCGAGCCCGAGAGCGGCGTCTATCGAGTGCAGATCGGGGGCCGCGTCCCCGAAGAGCTCGACGAGGATCGGCTGTGCGCGGCATGGGAAGGGCTCGTCGAGGCCCACCCGATCCTCCGGACACGCTTCGTGACGGACGCCGCCGTGCCCACACAGCTGGTGCACGCCGAGGCCGCGCCGACCTTCGCGGTGAGCGATTGGCGCGACGAGGACGAAGCGGCCGAGACCCACGCGCGCCAGCTCGCGCGGTCCACCTACGCGATGAGCGCCGCCGGCCTGACGGCCCTCGAAGCGGCGCGACTCGACGGAGCCTTCCGGCTCTTCTGGGACTTCCACCACGTGCTCCTCGACGGATGGTCGATGATGGAGCTCCTCGAAGAGTTGCTCGCCCGCTACCGGGAGCCCGACCGCGCCTTCCGGGAGCGCCCGCTCTACCGGGACTACGTCGCCTGGGCGCTCGAGCGACGCGGCGACCCCGAGAGCGAGGCCTGCTTCCGGCGCATGCTCGGATCGGTCCGCGCGGCCACGCCCCTTCCGGCCGACGGCGGCGAGCCCTTCGAAGGCCCCGACCCGCACGCCAAGACCCTCATCGCGCTCGACCCGGCACCCCTCGTCGCGCTGGCCAAGCGGGAGCGGGTCACGCTGAACACGGTCGCGCAGGCGGCGTGGGCGATCGCCCTCACCCACTGGAGCGGCCAGAGCGATGTGGTCTTCGGCGCGGTCGTCCCCGGTCGCCCGGCCAGCCTGACGGGCGCCGCCCGGATGGTCGGCCTGTTGATGAACACCCTGCCGGTGCGCGCGACGGTCGAGGATGCGCCCCTCGGCGACTGGCTCCGCGCCCAGCAGGCGCAGATGGTCGAGCTCCTCGAGCACGAGCACATGCCGCTCGGCGACGCTCAACGGCTGGCGTCCCTGGAGCCGGGGACGCCGCTGATCAGCAGCGTCATCAGCGTGCAGGGCTACCTGCGCGGCGCGGACTCCCTCGGGGGCTGGGCCAAGGGCCTGGGCGTCGAGGAGCTGACCTTCGTCGACTGGAACGATCTCCCGCTGAGCGTGGCCATCGAAGCCGGCGAGTCCTTCGCGATCACCATCAAGCACGACCGCCGACGCTTCTCCGCGAAGGCGGCGGCGCGGATCGCCGACGACGTTCGGACGGTCTTCGAGTCGATCGCGACCGCGACCGATGCCGGGTCCCTGGGCCAGGCGCTCGCCGCCAAAGCCCGCGAGCGCCGGCGAGCGGGCGCCCGCGGCGGCGCGCGCTCGGGGCCGAAGCGGCGCCGAAGCGCGCCTTCGGGCCCGAGCCGCCCCGGGCCGAAACGCCGCGGCCCCTCGCGCCAGCGCAAGGCGCTGCCGAGCGACCGGCGCGAGTGGGTGACGGTGGCGCCGATGGCGGAGCACGGCGCCCCGCACGTGGTCTCACCGGTCGCGCCGGTCGACCTCGCGGGCTGGGCCAGCGAGCAGCGGGACTACGTGGAGGCGCTCCTCGCCGAGCACCGGGCGCTGCTCTTCCGCGGCTTCGGCGTCGATTCCGTCGAGCCCTTCGAGCGCTTCGTGGCGGCGACCTCCAACGGGGAGCCGCTCGCGTACCGCGACCGGACGACCCCACGCACGACCAAGGGCACGGGGGTCTACACCTCGACCGTGCACCCGGCGGACCAGACGATCCGCCTCCACAACGAGGGCACCTACTGGCGACGGTGGGCGCAGAAGCTCTACTTCGCCTGCACGGTGGCCGCCGACGAGGGGGGCGCGACGCCGGTGGCCGACGTCCGCAAGGTCTACGAGCGCATCGATCCGGCGATCCGTGAGGCCTTCGCCGAGCGGGGAATGATGCTGCTGCGGAACTACAACGACGGCTTCGGCCTGCCGTGGCAGGAGGTCTTCCAGACCGACTCCAAGGCGGAGGTGGAGGCATTCTGCCGCGCCAACGACATCCTCTTCGAGTGGAAGAGCGGCGACCGGCTCCTCACGAAGTCGATTCGGCCGGCCATCCGGCGGCACCCGCGGACCGGGGAGCCGCTCTGGTTCAACCACGTGGCCTTCTATCACCACAGCAGCATGGACCCGAGCGTCCGCGAAGCGCTGGTCGCCGAGCTAGGCATCGAAGGGCTCCCCTACGGCACCTACTACGGCGACGGGGAGCCGATCGAAGAAGAGGTGGCGGCCGCTCTCCGCGCGGCCTACGAGGCGGAGAAGATCGCGTTCCCGTGGGAGGCGGGCGACGTGATGCTGCTCGACAACATGACCTTCGCGCACGGTCGCCAGCCCTACCGCGGCGAGCGCGAGGTGCTGGTCGCCATGACCGAGCCGGTCGGCGACGACGACCTCCCGGAGCTGCAGCGATGAGTACCTTTCCTCTCTCTCCCATCCAGCGCCGTCTGGCAGCCCAAGGGCGCATCGACACCCGCACCACGGTGATCTTCGAGACCCCGGAAGCGAAACCCCTCGACCACTGGCGGGCCCGCTTCGACGACGCGGTGGCGCGGCACGAGATCCTACGCACCACTCTCGAGGTACCCGCCGGTCTCAAGGAGCCGGTGCAGGTCATCGGCGAACGGAGCGACGCCACGCTGAGCGTCGACGGCCGCACCCTCACCATCGAGCTCGCGTCGGCGGTGACCGATCCGCGCAGCCTCTGCCTCCTCGCCCGCGAGCTCCACGACCCGAGCTCGGCCGAGGCCGAGCCGATGCAGTACGCCGACGCCGGCCAGTGGCTCGACGAGGTCCTCGAGGAGGACGAAGGCGCCGAGGCCCGCGCGTTCTGGGCAGAGCGGGCGGCGAATCCCGCGCCCCCGCTCTACCCACCGGCGAGCGAGCCCATGGCGAACGAGCTGCGCCACCCGCTTCCGGCGCTGGCCGAGGCCGCCGATCCGGAGGCCGCCTTCGTGGCCGCCTGGGCCTCGCTCGCGCGGCGGCTCCACGGCGAAGCGGTGCCGGCCTTCGCGGTGCGGGTCGACGGCCGCTTCCACGAGGACCTCGATGGCGGGCTCGGCCCCTTCGCGCGGCTGGCGCCGGCGCGCCTCTCGATCGATGGAAGCGACACCTTCGAGACCCTGCTCGGCCGAGCCGCCGAGGAGCTGGGCGAGCTGCGCGATCTGCAGCCGCAGCTCGACCCGCCCGCCGAGGCGGCCGACCCCGCGGTGGTGCTCGCCTTCGAGGACTGGCGCGATCTTCCCGCCGGCTGGGAGCTGCGCGAGCTGCACGACGGCGGGTCGGCGGCCACCCTGACGCTGGTGGCCGCGCGGGAGGCGGACGGCTTCGCGCTGCGGGTCCGCCACCCTCCGAGCCTACCCACCACGCGGGCGACCCACGTTGCGGAGCAGCTGGCGTCGGTCCTGAGCGCCGGGCTGAAGGATCCGAGCACCGAGGCGCTCGCCCTCCCGGCGGTGCCCGACAGCCACCGGGCGCTCCTCCTCGAGGAGTGGAGCCCACCGGTGAGCCCCCCGGAGCCGGCCCGCCTCGACGCGCGCTTCGCCGCCGCGGCGGTGGAGCATTCGGAGGCGACGGCAGTGATCGCCGGCGACGCCTCCCTCACCTACCGCGAGCTCGCCGCGCGCGCCCGACAGATCGCCGAGGCCCTCGAGGACGCGGAGATCGAGCCCGGCGAGCGGGTCGCCATCTCGGTGGAGCGGAGTCCCGATCTGCTGGCGGCGCTCCTCGGCTGCGCGATGCGCGGGGCCACCTACGTCCCCCTCGACCCGGCGTATCCCGCCGAGCGAATCGCGCTGCTCCTCTCCGACTCCAGCGCGGCCCACGCGATCGTCGACCGGCCGGATCCACGCTTCGAGGCGGCGACGGTTCTCGCGGACCTTCCGGCTCCGATCCTCAGCGACGAGCCGCCGCCCGTGTCGCGAGCGAGCGTCGACGATGTCGCATACGTCATCTACACGTCCGGCTCGACCGGCCGGCCCAAGGGCGTGGAGGTCACCCATCGCCAGCTCCACGCGTCGAACGACGCGCGGCACCGCCACTACGGCGGCGGCCCGGGCACCTTCCTCCTGCTGTCCTCGATCGCTTTCGACAGCTCCGTCGCCGGCATCGTGTGGACGCTGACCAGCGGCGGCACCCTCGTGCTCCCCGCCGAGGGCGAGGAGCGCGACCCGGACGCGCTCGCCGAGCGGGTCCGGACCCACGAGGTCACGACGCTGCTGACCCTGCCCTCGCTCTACCGATTGCTGCTCGAGCGGAGCGAGCGGCTCGCGTCCCTGCGCTGCGCGATCGTCGCCGGCGAAGCGTGCCCCCGAGCGCTGGTGCTGGCTCACCAGGGAGCGCTCAGCGAGTGTGCGCTGCACAACGAGTACGGGCCGACCGAAGGCACCGTCTGGTCCACGGTCTGGCGCGCCACCGAGCCGCCGCCCGAACGGATCCCCATCGGCGGGCCGATCGCCCACGCCCGCGCCTACGTCGTCGACGAGCGGGACGCGCTCGCGCCCATCGGTGCGGCCGGCGAGCTGTGGATCGGCGGCGCCGGCGTCGCCAAGGGCTACCTCCACGACACCGAGCGAACCGTCGCCCGCTTCGGCGACGATCCCTTCGGTGAGGGCCGCATCTACCGTACCGGCGACCGGGTTCGCTGGGGCGAAGGCGAGCTCGANNGCTCGCCGGCTGCCCGACGGCGACCTCGAGCTGCTCGGCCGCCTCGACGACCAGGTGAAGGTCCGCGGGTTCCGAGTCGAGCTCGGCGAGGTGGAGGCCGCGCTGGCCGACCTCGAAGGCGTCCGCGAGGCCGCGGTCACGGTGCGCGGCGAAGGAGGCGCCGCACGCCTCGTCGGCTACCTCATCCATCCTGGCGAGCTCGACACCGAGCGCCTGCGAGCGGCGCTGAGCGAACGGCTGCCGGCCTACATGGTGCCGACGCTGGTCCGCATCGATGCGCTCCCGCGCACGCCCAACGGAAAGATCGACCGCGACGCCCTCCCCGCCCCGGAGTCGCTCGGGCGGGCGACGTCCACCCCCTTCGTCGCGCCCCGCGATCCCGTCGAAGAGGTGATGGCCGGGCTCTGGCAACAGCTGCTCGCCGCCGAGCAAGTGGGCGTCCACGACGACTTCTTCGAGCTCGGGGGCACCTCGCTGCTGGTGACGCAGGTCGTGGCCCGCGTCCGGCATGCGTTCCGGATCGAGGTCCCCCTCCGGATGCTCTTCGACCATCCCACCGTCGAGTCCTTCGTCGGGGCCCTCCGCGCCGACGCCTCGCGAGCGGCGACCATGGAGCGGCTGGCCCCGCTCTTGCTCGAGCTGGCGCGCAAGAGCCTCGACGAAGCATCCGACGTGGTGGCACGTCACGGAAGCGCCGAATGAGCTTCGACCTCTCGCCGGAGAAGCTCGCGCTCCTGGACGCCGCGCTGACCGGCGGGAGCACGGCCGCGACGATCGAGCGGCGCCCCGACCGCTCGACCGCGCCGCTCAGCTTCGCCCAGGAGCGGCTCTGGTTCATCGACCGGCTCGTGCCGGATAGCCCGGCCTACAACATCCCTCTCGTGCTCGAGCTCGAGGGGCCCGTGGACGCCGCGGCCATCGGCAAGGCCATCGAGACGCTGGGCGCGCGCCACGAGATGCTCCGCGCGCACGTCGAGCTGGCCCCGGAGGGACGCCCACGCTGGCGCATCGAGGGCGAGCCCTCGGTCCGCCTCACCACCCGCGAGGTCAGCGCCACCGAGGCCGAGCGAATCGAGGCCGAGCAGGCGACTGCCCCCTTCGATCTCGAGCGCGGGCCGCTCTGGCGAGTGACCCTCCTGCGCCTCGGCGATACCGAGCACCGGCTGCTCCTCACCATGCACCACATCGTGAGCGAAGCGTGGACCTGCGCGCTCTTGCTCCGGCAGCTCTGCGCGCTCCTACGTGGGGAGACGCTCCCGCCCCTCGAGCTGGACTACGGCGACTTCGCCGCTTGGCAGCGGGAGCACGGCGTCGACGAGGCGGGGCTGACCTTCTTCCGCGAGCACCTGGCCTCGCCGCCGGTGCTCGAGCTGCCCACCGACCACGCCCGCCGCGCCGAGCGGCGGCACCGGGGCGGCTGGGTCGAACGCTTTGTCTCCACCGAAGCGACCGCGGCGATCAAGGCCCTCGGCCAGCGGCATCGGGCCACCCTCTACATGACGCTCCTCGCGGGCTTCGACGTGCTGCTGCACCGCTACAGCGGGCAGCGCGACCTCGTGGTCGGATCCCCGGTGAGCCTGCGGGATCGGGTCGAGCTCGAGGGGATGGTGGGCTTCTTCGTCAACACCGTCGGCCTCCGCCAGTCGGTCGACCCGACGGCGAGCTTCGCGGCCCTGCTGGAGGACGTGCGCGACACCGCCCTCGACGTCTTCGCGCACCGAGCCGTGCCCTTCGAGAAGGTGGTCGACGCCCTCGGCGTGAAGCGCACGATGGCGCAGAGCCCGGTGATCCAAGTCGCCCTGGTCGTGCAGGACACACCGGAGCAGGCCGATTGGCGGCGAGCGCTGTCCCTCGAGGGCGTGCGCTGCACACCGCGGATCCGGCCGAGCGACACCTCCAAGTTCGATCTGACCCTCGAGGCCGAGGAGCTCGACGGCCGGCTTCGGCTCGCCATCGAGTACGACAGCGACCTCTTCGAGCCGGAGACGGCCGCGGCGATGCTGGCGCAGCTCGAGCGTCTCCTGAGCGCGGCAGCCGCCGAGCCCTCGACGCCCGTCGCCGACCTGCCGCTGCTGAGCGACGAGGAGCGCCGCACGATCCTCGAGGACTGGAACCCGGCGCCCCGGCCCGCGCCGACGCGACCCATCCACGCGTTCGTGGCGGACGCCGCCGAGCGCGATCCGACGGCCATCGCCGTCTCCGAAGGGGAGCGCCAGCTGAGCTACGGCGAGCTGATGGACTGGACGCGCGCCATCGCCGCGCGCCTGCAGGCCGCCGGCGTTCGCCCCGGCGACCGGGTCGCCATCCTCGCCCCGCGCTCGATGGAGTTGGTGGCGGCCATGCTGGGCGTGCTGCGCGCGGGGGCCGCCTACATGCCGGTGGATCGCGACTACCCCGAGGCCCGCGTGCGATTCATGCTCGACGACGGCGGCGCGACGGTGGCCCTCGTGCCGACGGCCCAAGACCCGGTTCCCGAAGGGTCGGCCCGAGTCGCGATCGGCAGCGCCACCGACGACGCCGGGCCCCTCGCCGAGGTCTCGGTCGAGCCCGACGATCTCGCTTACGTGCTCTTCACCTCGGGGTCGACCGGTCGGCCGAAGGGGGTGCTCACGCCTCATCGCGGAATCGTGCGGCTCGTGCGGGACACCGACTACGTCACCCTCGGGCCGGAGACGGTCACCGCGCAGGTCGCCAGCGCCTCCTTCGACGCCATCACCTTCGAGGTCTGGGGGGCGCTCGCGAACGGCGGGCGGGTGGCCATCCTCCCCTCGGAGGAGGTCCTCGACCCGGCGCGCCTCGAGGCGGCCCTGAAACGCGAGGGCGTCACGGACATGTTCCTCACCGCGGCGCTCTTCAACCGCGTGGCCCACGAGCGACCGCGGGCCTTCGCGAGCGTGGACACGCTGATCATCGGCGGCGAAGCCCTCGACCCCCCCTCGGTGCGCCGCGTGCTCGAGGGCGGGGGGCCACCGCATCGACTCCGCAACGGATACGGCCCGACGGAGGTCACCACCTTCTCCACCACGCACCCGATCGACCGCGTATCCGAGTCCGCCAGCTCGATCCCCATCGGTCGGCCCATCGCCAACACCAGCGCCCATGTGCTCGACGACCACCTTTCGCCGGTCCCCCCCGGCGTGCCCGGCGAGCTCTACCTCGGTGGCCCGGGCGTGGCGCTCGGCTATCTGGAGCGCCCCGAGCTCAGCGCCGAGCGTTTCGTGCCGAACCCCTTCGGACCGGGCCGGCTCTATCGCACCGGGGACCTGGTCCGTTGGCGCCGAGACGGGCTGCTCGACTTCATCGCGCGCCGGGATCGGCAGGTGAAGCTGCGCGGCTTCCGCATCGAGCTCGGCGAGATCGAGGCGCGGCTGTCCGAGCACCCGAGCGTCGAGCAGAGCGTCTGCGTGGTCCGCGGTCAGCGCGGCGAGCGGCGCATCGTCGGCTACGTCCGCGGCGCCATCGAGCCGGAAGAGGCTCGCGCCTACCTCGGCGCACGGCTGCCGGGGTACATGGTCCCCGCCGCCTTCGTCACCGTCGACGCGTTTCCCCTCGATCCGAACGGCAAGGTCGATCGCTCGGCCCTCCCCGATCCCCGGCAGGTCGGCGAACGAGCGCCGCTCCGCTCGCCCACCGAGCGCACCGTCGCGCGGGCATTTGCCGCCACGCTCCACATCGAGGACTTGAAGGCCGACGACGACTTCTTCGCCCTCGGCGGCAGCTCGCTCCTGGCCGTCCCCCTCTTCCGCGACCTGGGGGAGCACTTCGGCTTCGAGCTGCCGCTGGCGACCCTCTTCCGGGCATCGACCATCGCCGGGCTGGCCGGGGAGATCGATCGCATCCGCGACGAGGGCGCCGGAGAGGCGGAGGTGCTGCGTTTCGGGCCACTCCCCACCGGGCGCTTCGAGGTGCCGACCTTCGACCCGCTGGTGACGATTCAGCCGGAGGGGGCGCGCCGCGCGCTCTACTGCGTTCACGGGGCCGGAGGCAACGTCGTGGGCTTTCGGCACCTGGCGAGCCATCTCGGCAACGACCAGCCCTTCTACGGCCTCCAGGCACGAGGCATCGACGGCGTCCGCCGGCCGCACGAGACCATCGAGGCCATGGCCCGCGCCTACGCGGACGCCATCGAGGCGCACGATCCGGCCGGGCCCTACGTCCTGGCCGGCTACTCCGGGGGCGGCGTGATCGCCTTCGAGCTCGCCCGCCGGCTGACGGCCCGCGGTCGCGAGGTGGCCAAGGTCATCATGCTCGACGCCGGTGCCGGTCGCGCGGCACCGGAGACCGCCGCGGAGAGGCAACGGCGGCGGCTCTCCGGCCTCCGTCGGGGCGGCCTCGCCTTCGTTCGCGACAAGATCGAGGAGCGGGTCGAGTGGGACCGCTGGCGGCTGAGGGCAGCGGCCGCCGAAGCCGGGAAATGGCTCGGCCACCCGATCCCCGCCGAGATGCGCAATCGCATGATGATCGAGGCCTTCACGCGAGCCCGCAACCGCTACACGCTGCGGCCCCTCGACGTGCCGGTCTACGTGCTGAGCGCGGAGCTCGGCACGCGCGAGGCGGTCGCCTGCGCAGAGCTCGGTTGGAGGAGCTTCGCGCCTCGGGTACGTGCGTTCGACGTCCCCGGCGACCACGGCACGTTGCTCGACGAGCCCGATGTCCGCGAGCTGGCCCGCGTCGTGCGGCGCTGCCTCGACTGATCAGCGACCCGCGCGGCGGCGGATCTCGGCGTAGACGGCCTCGACGAAATCGAAGCCCATGGCCCGCTCGTTCTTCGGGTTGGCCCAGAACTCGTCGAGGCGACCGCGCTGCTGCTTCTCGTAGATGCGCAGCTTGACCATCATCTGCACCTTGTCGGCGGCCTTCACGATCTTCGCCTCGAGCGTGCCCTTCGCCTCCGCCTCTTTCCAGAGCGCGCGGTAGGCCTCGGGGAGCATGTCCTCCACCACGGCGGCCTCCATCGCGTGGAGCGCCTCGGTGAGCGCCGGGCTCTTGCGGGGCATCGGGATGTCGCCCGTCGTCGCCTCGGCGGCGTCGTGCAGGAGGGCCATCCGGAGCACCTTCTCGCCATCGACGGTCACGCCCTCGTTCCGCAGCGCGTCGGTGATCGCCATGGCGGCGACCGCCACGCCGTAGCTGTGGGCGGCGATCGACTCGGGCGACGCCACCCCGCGGAGCACCCAACCGGTCCGGGGGAGCTCCGAGAGGGGGTCGAGCGCCTCGAGCAGGTCGACGAGCGCGGCCGGCGTCACGCGGCGGCGCCCGCCCCGGACGTCTCGGCGACGGCGGGCTCCGGCTCCGCCTCCAGCGCCGCGACCCGGCGACGGCCGACGTCGTCGAGCCGCGCTTCGAGCAGATCGGCCCAGGTCTCCATGAAGAGCACCGTGTCCTCGCGCCGGGTGTGTTTCAGCGGCCGCCGCTCCCCGGGGATCGCCCCCAGCACGTGCGGATGGCTCAGCCGCTCGAGGTGGCGGATGTCCTCCTTCTCCATCCCGAGCTCGAGGATGCGGCCCACGATCTCGTCCATGGCCAAGCCGCTGGCGGCGCAGTACTCGCGCGCCTGCTCCCCCCAATCGCCAGGCCGCTGCATCGCCGCCTCGTAGATCGCGTCCGGTGTGAGATCGGTGATCGTCTGGGCGAGGTTGCCGCAGTTGCACACGGCGAAGTGGGACCAGCGGTAGCGGACGCCGTCCTTCAAGCGGGCGGCGGTGCGGCGCAGGGCCACGACCAGCTCGGGAGTCGGGTAGGCCATGGACACGAGGATAGGGTGACCCGCGGCGCTCGCCAACGGCGACCGACTCCGAGAACCGACTCCGAAAACCGAGAACCGAAAACCGAGAACCGAACGCCGACTCAGACCACCGGCAGCCGCACCGCCCCCCGCACCTGCGCGGCCATGCCCCGCGCCGCGGCGATCTCCCCGTCCCCGTAGCGCTCGAGGTAGTCGGGCCGAACCCCCGGGCACGTGCCCCGCTCGGCGCACCCCTCGCAGGCCGCGACGTAGCGGCGGGGGGTCAGCTTGGCATCACGCAGGTCGAGGACGGCGTCCGGGGTCACCACCCGTACGCCACCGGCGGCCGGGTCGATGCCCCGGTCCTTGCGCTCGCCGAGCAGGCAGTGGGGCAGGTGGAGCGAGCGCAGATCCACGCCGCGGGCGTCGGCGCGGTCGAAGGCCGCGAGGACGGAAGGCATCAGCTCGCGGAGCGGAGGGAGCGAGTCCACGTTCTCGGCGTTGCCGTCGGTGAGGGAGACCAGCCAGAGCTGGGAGCGGCGCACACCGCGGTCGGCCAGCCAGTCGATCGCCGCGGCCAGGTGCTCGTGGGTGTCCCGCATGACGATCTGGTCGGCGACCGGGTCGAGCCCCCGCTCCACCAGGTGGGTCAGCCCCCGGGCCATCGAGGAATGGGTGCCCTCGCGCCGGACCATCCGCTCGTAGGCCTCGGGGCGATGGGTGTGGATGGAGACGTGCCAACGACTCACCCCAGCCTCGGCGAGCCGCTCCACGTTGGCGGCCTCGGCGTAGAGCAGGCCGTTGGACTGCACCTTGATGTCGCCGTAGCCGAGCCGCTTCGCCTCCCGCACCAGCGGCAGCAGGTCCCGGCGGATGGTCGGCTCGCCCCCGGTGAAGGAGACCCGGTCGAAGCCCTCGTCCCGGGCCGCGCGCAACTGCCGCACGATCGCCCCCGTGCGGAGCGATCGGCGGCGCATCGCCGGCGTGATCGTGCAGTAGTCGCACGCCAGGTTGCAGTCGTAGTCGAGGACGAGGTCGAGGAGCACGCACAGGCACTCTACCGGGCCCCGCCCCCGATGGCTTATCCTGTGGCTCGGAGGATTCCCCATGCCCACCTGCCCCAGCTGCGACGAAGAAGTCGACGAGCTCCACAGCGTCAAGATCCAAGGCAAGCGCAAGCGCCTCTGTGAGGACTGCGTGGAGCTGGCCGAGGAAGAGGCCGAGATCGCCGAGATGAGCGAGCAGGCCGTCCGCGACATGATGGGCTACAAGGGGAGCTGGTAGGCCCCCTCCGTCGAAAAGTCGCAGTAGTAAGGCACACGGACGGGAGATCCGTTATCCTGCAGCGGCCGTGATCTACGCCGGTCGCCGCTCGCTGTGCTTCGCCTTCGCCCTCCTCGCCGCTTGTGCCGGCTCGGACGGGAACGAGGTGAGCGTGGACGTGCGGACGGACTTCATCCCCTCCGTCGAGTTCGACACGGTCCTCGTGGACGCGAACGGGGGCATGGCGGAAGCGCTCTCGGTGAACTTCAGCCAGGACTTCGTGCGCGGCGTCCGCGTAGCCGAGCTCTCGAACCTCAGCAACGGCCGTCACGAGATCAACGTCCGCCTGATGGATGGCGAGGACATCGTCGCCGAGCGCGGCGTGCCGGTCACCCTCAGCGGGGACCTGGCCATCACGGTCATCCTGACCCGCGACTGCGGTGGCGTGAGCTGCCCCGGCGCCGGCGACGCGAGCGCGACCGCGTGCCTCGGTGGACGCTGCGTCGACCCGAGCTGCACTCCGGAGACCCCCGAGAACTGCCCCGTGGACGAGTGCAGCAGCGGGGACGACTGTCCGGCCGCTGCCCAGGAGTGCCTCGCCGCCCAGTGCATCTTCGGCAACTGTCTCTACGGCGACGATGGCAGCTGCGGCGGCGGTCGCTACTGCGACGAGGCGATGGGCTGCAGCGAGCGGCCGACCGGGGAGGACCTGGGGCCGCCCCCCGACGCCGGTCCGCCGGACCTGGGGGCGGATCTGGGCATCGACGCCGGCCCCGACTGCGCCGGTGAGGTCTGCGGAGCCTTCGAGTTCTGCAACGCCATGCTGGTGTGCGAGGCCTACCCCGGCTGCCTCACCTCGGACGAGTGCCTGGACGGAGCCATCTGCCGCAACCGGCGCTGCATCCCGCCCACCGACGATCCCGATGGGGACGGCGTCCCGGCGTCGGACGACTGTGACGAAAGCAACAGTGACCGCTTCCCCGGCAACGAGGAGAGCTGCGACGACGTCGACGAGGACTGCGACGACACCGTCGACGAGGGCAACCCCGGCATCCTCTGCGAGCGCGCCCTGCAAGAGGGCGAGTGCATGCCCGGCGGCGTCTGCGGTTGCCCCGCCGACTACTACGATGTCGACGGGATGGCGGACAACGGCTGCGAGTGTCAGGCCACCCCCGGTGCGGCCACCGCCACCGGCTGCGGAAGCGCCATCGACCTCGGCAGTCTGGCCGACACCGGCGAGTCGACCACGGTCTCGGGCAACGTGCTCCCGGACGGCCGGGAGGTCTGGTACCGCTTCGCCAGCACCGACACCGCCGACTCCGGCTGCGAGACCTACAACGTCGAAGCGCGGCTGACGACGAACCCGGGCAACGCCTACCGGATCAGCGTGCTCCGCGGAAGCTGCAGCACCGGGCCCGAATGCCCGGGCGACTTCACCGAGTTCCAGTGGAACGCCGACTTCCGGATGGACGTGGGCGGGGTCCCGACCGGTCACTGCCCGTGCCAGTCGCCGACCGGCTCACCGACCGGCGTCTCCCACTGCGCCAACTTCGGCACGACCTACTACGTGCGGGTCACCCGGGACTCCGGGGCGGCGCCGACCTGCGATCAGTTCACGCTGACCCTGTCCAACGGCCTCTGACTTGCCCGACGTCTGGCATCGCCAGGCGGGACGCTGGCTCCCCGCCGCGGGCGGAGACCCGGAACGCATCGCCGTCGCGGTGGATGGCGCCACACCGCTCGAGCATGGGTGGGTTCGCGCGGAAGACGACGGTGGGGAGTCGCTGGCGACCGCCCTGGCGATGCTGCGGGAGTCGGCCGCGCCGGTCAGCGCGCTGACCCGCGTCACCCGCTCGACCTTCCGCAGCCTGGACGCGATCGGCGCCAGCGTGCGCGACGCGGACGCCTGGGTGCTCATCGTGCCCGCGGTGGCGAACGATCGTGCGCTGAGCCCGAGGCTCGCGATGGCTCTGCCCTGGGCCCTGCGCGCGGCGACCCGCTGGGGCGAGCGGGCATTCCTCTGTGGGGTGCCGCTCTGCCTCGTCGGTCCCCACACCGAGCGGGTCCTCGCCGAGGACGGCCGAGCGTTCGGAGGCCCCTGCGACCGGTGCGAGGCACGGGCACGCTGCCCGGGCGTGGCGCCCTCCTACCTCGAGCGTTTCGGCGACGAGGAGCTGCGGCCGCGGAAGCCCGGTGCGCTCGGCCCCCCGGCCGACGAGCTCGTCCCCGCGGCGGCTCGCACGCTCTGAGTCCGGCGCCGACTCAGTCGTCTGCCGGCAGCGGCTGCATCTCGTCCCAACCGTGGCGGTGCAGGTAGTTCAGCCAGACGCCCTCGCAGACCGGGTCGTAGCGACAGGCGCGGCACTCGGGTCGCTTCTTGCGAACCGCGTCGTCCAGATCGCTGCGGCGCACGGCCGCCAGATCGCCTTGGGGGCCGTGCCCGAGATCGACGTGTGGCAGCTCGACGTCGTGGCTCTCGATCGCCGTCGGCTCGTAGTGGAGGTAGGACTCGACGAAACCACGGTTGAAGTCCGGGACGCCCTCGGTCGTGCAGGGCGGGATGTCCACCAGGAAGGCCATCACCTGTCCGTCTGGCTCGCGCGGCTGCTCGGCGAGGACGAAGTCGCCGAAGGCGGCGCCGGTCTCGGTGTAGGTCGGGAAGATGCGCTCGAAGAAGGTGTTCGCCCGGCCGTTGGCCTGCATCACGTTGAACACGACCTGGTCGATGCCGAGCCCCCGGAGGAAACGATAGATCGCCGCCAGGTGCGGCAGGTTCCGCTTCGTCAGCACGGTGCTCGTGTGCAGCTCCACGCCGTAGCGCTTGAGCGCCGCCAGGTTCCGGATGCCGGCGGTCGTCTGCTCGAAGGCCCCCGGCGTCCGCACGAGCGAGTCGTGGAGCTTGGCCGTGTGTCCGTGGATGCTCACGTAGAAGCGGCTGATCCCGGCGGCCACCAGCCCCTTGGCGAAGCGATCGTAGGAGAGCGCCCGCGCGTTGGTCATGATGCTGATGCGCTCGATGCCGGCGGCCTTCGCCTTTTTCACCCAGCGGGGGAGCTCCTTGCGTGTCGTGGGCTCGCCGCTGGTGAAACAGATCTCCTCGGCGTCCGGATTCTGCTCGAGGATCCAGTCGAGGAGCGCGTCGTCGGTGGTGCCGTTGACCACCCGGCGGCCCTCCCGGTCCTCTTCCATGCAGAAGATGCAGTTGTTGTTGCAGACCTCGCCGGTGAGCACGTGGATGCGCTCCCGCTTGCGCGAGACCCGCTCGGCGTAGGTCGGCTCGGCCGCAGGCTCGGCCAGGGGCAAGCGGCGCTTGGCGGCGCCGCTCATCTCACCAGGAGCCGTGCGAGCCGTGGGACCCGTGCGAGCCGTGGCTGCCGTGCGAGCCGTGGGAGCCGTGCGAGCCGTGGGACCCGTGCGAGCAATGCTGAGCGCCCCGCTGCGCGCCGCCGAAGGCGGTGCCCTCGTCCGCGTTGCGCAGCGCTCGGTCGGAGACCTCGCGGTGCTCCGGGCTCAACGCGCCGGCCGCGTCCTTCTCGAAGGACGGCAGCGCTTCTTCCCATTCGTCATCCGACACGGCGAACGCAGTCTAGCCCGGACATGTGGGCCCTGTCACCTGTCACCAGCTGCCGTGCGAGCCGTGGGACCCGTGCGANNNNACCTCGCGGTGCTCCGGGCTCAGCGCGCCAGCCGCGTCCTTCTCGAAGGACGGCAGCGCCTCTTCCCATTCGTCATCCGACACGTCGGCTACACCCTAAGCCAAGTGGGTGGCAAATGGCCACCCGCGCATCACGAGACAGGGCGCCGGTGACCATTTGGGGCCCCTCGCGCCGGCTCCGGCCGGCCCCTGCGGTGGCGTAACCCAGCGGAAACATTGATCACCTGGGCGCGCCCTTCGAGGTGGAACACGTTCACTCGGGTTCGTCGACGGCTCACGGGCTCTCACGACGGCTCGCCCGAAACGTCTTCGGGCACCCCCCTATGGACTGCTAGCCCGTGCAGCGCGGGACGAAGCACGAGGGGTGGGGACCATCGAGCGCGCGGCCCGCAGGAGCTTTTGCAGGGATGACGAGCCGAGCGAGCGAAACGACCGATGTCGTAGTGGTGGGAGCCGGGCCCGCGGGGTCCCTCGCCGCCGTGGCCCACGCCCGAGCGGGAGCTCGGGTCCTTCTCGTGGAGGCCAACCCCAGGGCCGCCCGCCGCTTCGCCGGTGAGTGGATCCATCCCGCCGGCGCCCAGATCCTCGAGCGCCACGGGCTGAGCCCGATGGACGCCACCGCCCATCACCACGCCTGTCAGGGCTTCGCCGTCTTCCCCGACGACGGCACCGAGGCGATCCCCCTGGGCTACGTGGACGGCGCGCGCGGTTTCACCTGCGAGCACGACGCCCTCGTCGGCTTCCTCCGTGAATGTGCCGCGGCGACCGACGGCGTCGACTACCGCCCCTTCACCCGGGTGGTGGCCATCGACGGACACACCGTGACGCTCCGCAACGAGGAAGGCGCCGAGGCGATCGTCCGCGCTGGCCGCATCCTCGGCACCGACGGCCGATCGTCGATCGTCCGCCGCCACCTCTACGGCGAGCAGCAGGCGGATCTCGTCTCGCACATGGCGGGTGTGGAGCTCCGAGGGGTCGAGCTGCCCTTCGAAGGCCACGGCCACGTGCTCCTCGGCGGCCCGGGCCCGATCCTCCTCTACCGTATCGGCCCGGATACCGTTCGGGCCTGCATCGACATCCCCGCGGGCACCCCCGGCGCACGCCGTGACGCCCGCTATCTCTGGGAGGCCTTCGGGGTGCGGATGCCCGAGGGCGTCCGCGCGGCGTTCCGGAGCGCGCTCGAGACCGACAAGCTCCTCTGGGCCACCAACCGCTTCCTGCCTCGCGCCGGTTATGGCCGGGGCCACATCGCCCTCCTGGGCGACGCCGCGGGCTTCTATCATCCGCTCACCGCCAGCGGGATCACGATCGCCTTCAAGGACGTCGAGGCTCTGATGGACGCCGAGAGCGTCGAGGCCTACGAGCGCCATCGCGAGCCGCGCTCCTACGTGCCCGAGCTCCTGGCCAACGCCCTGCTCCAGGTCTTCACCCGCGACGACCCGAGCGCCGACTCGATCCGTCAGGCGGTCTACAAGGTCTGGCGCGAGCGCCCGGAGGAGCGGCGCCGCACGATGAAGCTCCTCGCTGGCGACGAGCTGCGGCTCCCGCAGTTCGGTAGCGCCTTCGTCCAGGTCGCCCTCGAGGCCGCCCGGGACACGGCCCGCAACGAGCCGGCCGCCCTCCCCCGCCTCACCGAGTGGGCCCGCTGGCCCCTCGCGAGCCTCACGCCCCGCGCCCTTCGAGCGCGCTTCCGTGCCCGCAGCACCACCACCGCGCCCTTCGGCGCGGAGCGGGAGCGCGAGCCGCGACAGCCGACGCCCCGCGGCGCCGAGGTGGACGTCGACGCGCTCCTGGCCCGCGTCACCGACGCCGCCGATCTCGCGCCCACCGACCTGCGCATCGCCCGCGCCCGTCGCTACGGCGCCCACGTCCGCGCCGGCGAGCTCGATGCCGCCGCCGAGCTGGTGCCGGCCATCGGCCGCGACGCCGCGCTGGATCACGGCCTCGAGCCGGACCTGGCCCGCGAGATCGCGCGCGCCCTCGCCGAGGGCCTGGAGCACGCCCCCGGCCTCGCCGGTGGGCGACCGCAGCTGATCCTCGACGAGCTGCGGCGCTCGCTCCTCGCCGCGCAGCACGAGGACGGCTCCTTCGGCGACGCGCACGACACCGCGCTGGCCCTCGAGGCGCTGCACGCCTCCGGGCTGCCGATCTTCCACGCGGCCCTGCGCCGCGCCCGCCGGGTCCTGGTCGCCGCCGAGGGCGAGGACGGTCGCGTCGGCGACCCCCGGACCACGGCGATCGTGGCTCGCGCGATCCTCACCACCGGCGCCCCGCACGTCGACCTGGCCGAGCGCGCCCTCGCGTCCCTCGAGGACGCCGTGCTCCTCGGGCCGGAAGCCGGCGAAGCGCTCTCCGCCTACCGCGACGTCCGCGCCTCGCGGCTGCAGACCCGGCGCCGCCGGGGCGCCACCAAGGTGAGCGAGCAGGACCGCGGCTTCTGCCGCGAGAGCCTCCTCGCCGTCTCGCGCACCTTCGCCCGGCCCATCGAGATGCTGCCGGGCGACCTGGGCACCGCCGTCACCTGCGGCTACCTGCTCTGCCGCATCGCGGACACGGTCGAGGACAACGAGTTCTTCACCATCGCCGAGCGCGACGAGCGCTACGCCGCCTTCCTCGCGGCCCTCGAAGGGCCGGCCGACGCGCCCGAGGTCCGCCGCTTCGAGGCGCTCTTCCGGGACATCGACGGCGTCCCCGCGGAGCTCGAGCTCTGCCGGAACCTGAGCCGCGTGCTCCGCGTCTTCCGCTCCCTGCCCCAGGGCATGCAGGTCAAGACCCAGCGCTGGGTCGCCGAGATGACCCGCGGCATGCAGATCTACTCGCACCGCGCCGAGGGCGACGACGGGCTGACCGCCGTCTACACGCTCAGCGATCTCGAGCGCTACTGCTACTTCGTCGCCGGCACCGTCGGCCACATGCTCACCGACCTCTTCGTCGAGTCCATCGACGACGTCGGCGGCGCCACCGAGATGGCCCTGCGCGAGCGATGCGAGAGCTTCGGTCTCGGGCTGCAGCTGGTGAACATCCTCAAGGACGTCACCGACGACCGCGCGCGCGACGTCTCCTACGTGCCGCGCACCAACGCCGCCAAGGCGGGCATCGATCTCGAGCGGCTGGTGGACCCGGCGCTCCGCGAAGAGGCCCACGCCGCGGTGGCCCCCCTCTTCGACCGAGCGCAGGAGCACCTGGACCAAGCGCTCGAGTACACCCTCGCCGTGCCCGCGGAGCACACGGCCGTGCGCCTCTTCTGCCTGCTGCCCCTCTGGATGGCGGTGCGGACGCTGGTCCACGCCCGCGGCAACGACGCGATGTTCGTCGCCGGCGAGCCGGTGAAGATCACCCGTAGCGAGGTGGAGCAGCTCATCGCCGACTGCCTCGCCAGCGCGAGCGACGACGACGCGCTCCGCGACCACTACGACCACCTTTGGCGCGAGCCCGGGCTTCCCGGGTCCGCCTCCGAGCTCCCCAACCTGAGCGCGAGCTGAGGAACCGATCATGGCCAAGAAGAAGAAGCACGCGAAGGACGCCCCGATCCTCGTCACCGGCGCCGCCGGTCACGTGGGGGCCAACCTCGTCCACCAGCTCGTGGACAGCGGCGAGCGCGTCCGCGTGCTCCTGCGCAACGGCGAGCCCGAGACCGCCTTCGAGTCCATCGACGTGGAGAAGGTCTACGGCGATCTCCGAGACGAAGCGTCGCTGAAGCCGGCCGTCGAGGACGTCCGGGCGATCTTCCACGTCGCCTCCATGGTCTCGACCATCGACGGCACCGCGGCGCACCGGCGGCAGATCTACGAGACCAACGTGCTCGGCACCCGCTACCTGCTGCGGCAGGCAGAGGCCGCCGGCGTCGGTCGCACCATCGTCACCGGCAGCTTCAGCGCCGTCGGCTACGACCTCGACCGGCCGGAGACCCCGGCCACCGAGGAGTACGCCTTCTACCCCTATCACCGGGCAATGCCCTACGAGCGCTCCAAGGTGCTCCAGGAGCACGAGGTGCTGAAGGCGGTGGCGAACGGTCAGGACGCGCTGATGCTCACCAGCTGCGCGGTGGTCGGCGGCCACGACTACTTCCCCTCGCGGATGGGGCGGACGATGTGCCGCTTCGCGAACCAGGATCTGAGCGCCTACGTGCCCGGCGGCTTCGAGTTCGTCGCCGCCCGCGACATCGTCAGCGGCCACCTGCTCGCCCTCGAGCGCGGCCGGACCGGGCAGAAGTACGTCATCGCCACCCAGTTCATGACGCTCGACGACATCTTCGACATCTGGGAGACGATGATCGGTCAGCCGCGCCCGCGGCTGAAGGTGCCGCCCGAGCTGCTGCTGCCGCTCGCCGAGGCCGGCAGCTGGCTGATGACCCGGCTCGCGCCGAACAAGCCCCAGCTGCTGACCCCCGGCGCCATTCGCCGGCTGCAGCTTCGCCGCCACGCCGACATCTCCAAGGCCCGCGAGGAGCTCGGCTTCGAGCCGAGCCCGATCGAGGAAGCCTTCGCCGAGGCCTATGCGTTCCATTGGGCGCGGGGGGCCATCACCCATCCGCAGGCGAAGGCCCCGGCCCTCCCTACTGAAGCGCCGCGCGCCGCGCGGCCTGCCGTTCAGGTGCACGCATGAGCAAACGAAACCCCTACGAGTCCGCCGGACCGCCCCCCTCCTTCGAGGAGTCGAAGAACTCCCGCCAGAAGGTTCGCGCCGCCGGCCTGAACCCCAACTACTGGTACGCCGTCGAGCTCGACTCGAACGTCGGCAAGGAAGAGGTCGTGGAGGTCGTCTTCTGGAAGCGCTCCATCGCGCTCTTCCGGGACGTCCACGGCGAGCTCCACGCCATCGAGAACCGCTGCGCCCACCGTCAGCTCAAGCTGACCACCGGCCATGTCGAGGGCTGCAACCTCGTCTGCCCGTACCACGGCTGGGCCTACGACGGTGAGGGCAAGGTCGTCGACATCCCGCACAGCCTCTTCGGGCGGAAGTTCCCGAAGTTCAAGGTGCCCTCGATGCCGGTGCAGGTCCGCTACGGCCTCATCTGGATCTTCATGGGCGACCCCGCCCGCCAGCACGAGGCCTCCATCCCGGAGATCCCCGAGATCGAGGGCCCGGACCGCTGGACCTGCGTGCCCGTCGACGCGACGTGGAGCGCGCACCACTCGATGATCATCGACAACGTCAGCGACTTCACCCACGCCTACCTGCACCGGAGGTACGAGCCCTTCAGCGACTCCGAGCTCCTGGACTACCGGGTCGAGGGCGACACGGTCGAGCTCGAGTACGACACCAAGGTCGGCGCCGGAAAGATCGCCAGCCTCTTCGTCGACCGGAAAGCGATCGACACGAGCAGCATGACGCTGGCCTACGAGTACCCGTATCAGCGCTCGAACACGGACGACCAGATCAAGCACTGGCTCTTCGTGCTGCCCATCGACGAGCGGACCACGCGCTCGTTCTACCTCTTCTACTTCAAGGCGCTGAAGGTCCCCTTCACGCCTTTCCGCATCCCCCGCCGGGTGATGACGCCCTTCATGCACGTGGCCAACAAGCTCCTCGTCGGGAAGATCCTCGACGAGGATCGGGTGGCCGTCGAAGCGGAGCAGGAGGGCTACGAGATGCACTGGGACGCCCCGCTCGCGGAGCTGAACCCGGTGGTGAAGGCCTTCCAGGATCTGACGATCCGCAAGTGGGAGGAGCACCTCGCCGAGGCCAATGGCCTCGCGCAGGTGAAGAAGAAGAAGACCGCGAAGAGCAAAGCGACCCAGCAGCCCCCCATGGAGAGCGCATGAGCCAAGACAGCGAAGAGCTGACCCCCCGCACCTCTCGAATCCCCGGTTTCTACCGGCTGGACATCGACGGAAGGCACGAGGAGCTCCAGAAGCGCTTCGGCCTCGAGGCCGACGACCTCGACATCCTCCGTGATGGCGGGCGCCTCTGCGTCGACCGCGCCGACAAGATGGTCGAGAACTGCGTGGGCGTCTTCGGGCTGCCGATCGGTCTCGGGCTGAACTTCCTGATCAACGGACGCGAGTACGCGGTGCCGATGGTCGTCGAGGAGCCGAGCGTGGTCGCCGCCGTGAGCAACATGGCCCGGACCGTTCGGCAGGGCGGCGGCTTCAAGGCCGACGCGGACCCCTCGGTGATGATCGGTCAGGTGCAGATCCTCGGCGCGCCCGACCAGGAGGCGGCCATCAAGGCGCTCCGTGAGAACCGCGCGGCGCTCCTCGAGAAGGCCAACGCCGTCCACCCGAACATGCGGCGCCGCGGCGGCGGAGCCCGGGACATCGAGGTGCGCTCCTTCGAGGAGCCCTACCCGATGGTCGTGCTCCACCTGCTCATCGACTGCGGTGAGGCCATGGGGGCCAACGCCATCAACGCGATGGCCGAGGGCATCGCCCCGCTCGTGGAGCGGCTCACCGGGGGGCGCGTGAACCTGCGCATCCTCAGCAACCTCGCCGACCGTCGCTGCGCGCGGGCCGCCCTCAAGGTCCCGGAGATGCTGCTGGCCGGCAACGGCTTCACCGGCCCCGAGGTCGCCGAAGGCATCGTGCAGGCCTACCGCTTCGCGGCGGTCGATCCCTACCGGGCGGCCACGCACAACAAGGGCATCATGAACGGCATCGACGCCGTCGCGATCGCCACCGGCAACGACTGGCGCGCCATCGAGGCCGGCGCCCACGCCTTCGCCGCTCGGCACGGCCACTACACCTCGCTCACCGAGTGGTGGCGCGAGGACGGCCACCTGCACGGGCGCATCGAGCTCCCGATGGCCGTCGGCGTCGTCGGTGGCTCGACCCGCGTGCACCCGACCATCGCGGTCATGCGGAAGATCCTCGGCGTCGAGACCGCCGCGGAGCTCGGCATGGTCACCGCCGCCGTGGGCCTCGCCCAGAACATGGGCGCGCTCCGCGCGCTGGCGACCGAGGGCATCCAGCGCGGTCACATGAGCCTCCACGCCCGCTCGGTGGCCCTCGCCGCCGGCGCCGAGGAGTCCGAGGTGCAGGCCATCGCCGACGCGCTGGTCGAGCTCGGCACCGTGAAGCTCGACGTCGCCCAGCAGCTGCTCCGGACCCGCCGCAAGGTCGGCTGATGGCCAAGCGCTTTTCCGCGCAGGACGCGCTCCTTCGCGGGGCGCGTCATCTGATCGACCAGCAGGCGGCCGACGGCTCCTTCGAGGGTGAGACCGTCTGGAATCCCATGCTGCCCAGCCAGACCATGATCGCCATGGCGGTCATGGGCCGCGACGTCGGCGACGCGCGCCGCGCGACCTTCCGCAAGCAGCTCGAGGACCAACAGCTGTCGGACGGCACCTGGGGCATGCACGTCCACGGTGAGACCTCGCTCTTCGTGACCTCCCTGGCCTACGTCGCGGCACGGCTGCAGGGCATCGCGGCGGACGATCCGCTGCTCGCCGGCGCGCGCCGCCTCTTCGCAGAAGAGGACGTGTTGGCGATCCCCACCTGGGGGAAGATCTGGCTCTCCATCGCCGGCTGCTACGAGTGGGAGGGCGTCAACGCCGTGCCCCCCGAGGCGTGGCTGCTGCCCAAGCGTTTCCCGCTGCACCCGGCGAACTACTACTGCCACACCCGGCTCATCTACATGGGCATGGCCAGCGTCTTCGGGCGCAAGCTCTCCATCGATCGCGATGGGCCGCACGGCGACACCGTCCGCGCGATCCGCGAGGAGCTCTACCCGGGCCGCNNCTTCGAGACGCTCGACTTCCGCGGCGCCCGCCATCGGCTGCGCGAGGGCGATCTCTGGGAGGCGCCGAACAAGTCGCTCAAGGCGCTCTACGAGGCGGTGAACGTCTTCGAGAAGGTCCACCCGGGCCCGCTCCGGAAGAAGGTGCTCGACTCCTTCATCGAGCCGATGAAGTTCGAGATCCGCACCACCGACGGCACCTGCCTGTCGCCGGTCAACGGGCTGCTCTTCATGCTCAGCCTCTGGGACCACGACCCGAGCGACCCCGATCTCGGGCGGCAGCTCGAGCGCTTCGAGGGCTGGGTCTGGGAGGACGACGCCGAGGGCTTCCGCGTCGCCGGTGCCCGCAGCGCCACCTGGGACAGCGCCTTCGCGCTGCAGGCGCTCACCGTCGCCGCCGACCAGACCGGCGAGCAGAGCATCCACGAGGCACTCGCCCTGGGCCTCCGCTGGCTCGAGACCCAGCAGATCGCCGCGCCCCCCTACGGCACCGTGGCCGACTACCGGGCTCACGACCGCGTCGACCCCACCGGCGGCTTCTGCTTCGCCGGCGTCTGGCACGGCTGGCCGGTGAGCGACTGCACCGCCGAGGCCCTCGAGGCCTTCCTGCATGCGCCCGCGTCCATCCATCGACCGCCGCGGCGAGTCGTCGAGCTCGCCGTCCGTTTCCTGCTCCAGGCGCAGAACACCGACGGCGGCTTCGGCAGCTACGAGGCGCGCAAGTCGCCCTTCGAGCTCGAGTGGATGAACCCGGCGGAGATGTTCGGCGACTCGATGACCGAGCTCAGCTACGTCGAGTGCACCGCCTCCAACGTCTCCGCGCTCGCCGCCGTGCGCGACGCCTACCCGGACCTGCTGCGTGCAAGGGTCGACCGCGCCATCGCCAAGGGCGAGGCCCTGCTCCGCGAGCGCCAGCGACCGGAAGGCAGCTGGGAGGGCGTGTGGGGCGTGGCCAGCATCTACGGCACCCTCTTCGCGCTCCGCGGCCTTCGGGCCGCCGGGGCGGCGCCGAGCGACCCGGCGGTGCAGAGCGCCGTCGATTTCCTGCTCCGCCACCAGCGCGCCGACGGCTCCTGGGGCGAGCACTGGAAGAGCGCCCTGCTCACGGGCGACAGCGCCGAGCGCTACATCGATCTCGGCGAGGGGCACCCCACCCAGACGGCCTGGGCCATGCAGAGCCTGCTGACCGCCGAGAGCACCGATCCGCGCGTCCACGACGCCCTCGAACGAGGCGCGCGCTGGCTCGCGGACGCCCAGCTCGGCGACGGCGACTGGCCCTCCCCCATCATGGCAGGGGTCTTCTTCCGTACCGCCCTGCTCGATTACCGGCTATACCGCCGCATCTTCCCGGTGCAGGCCCTGGCGTGCTACGAGCGCTGGCGGGCCCGCGAGACCGGGCTCGAAAGAGAGCCCCGCGAGCGCACCGATTCCCACCAACCGAGACTCGATTCATGACCGGACTCTCCCGCGACGCCTTCTCCGACACCGTCAAGCACTACCGCAAGCTCCACGACGACGGCGAGACCAGCAGCGACGAGCGCAAGGGCGCCTACAGCACGCTGGTGAACCAGTACTACGACCTGGTCACCGACTTCTACGAGTTCGGCTGGGGCGACAGCTTCCACTTCGCGCCGCGCTTCAAGCACGAGAAGTTCCGCGACTCGCTCAAGCGCCACGAGCGCTTCCTCGCCCGCAAGCTGCGCCTCTACCCGGGCATGAAGGCCATGGACCTCGGCTGCGGCGTCGGCGGCCCGATGCGCTACATCGCCAAGCACACCGGCGCCCAGGTCACCGGCGTCAACGCCAACGACTACCAGGTCAGCCGCGGCCGCAAGCTCACCGAGAAGGCCGGGCTCACCGACCGCTGCGAGTTCGTCGTGTCGGACTTCATGGACCTGCCCTTCGAGGCGGACAGCTACGACGCCGCCTACGGCATCGAGGCCACCTGCCACGCGCCCGACCGCGTCGCCCTCTTCGAGGGCGTCAAGCGCGTGCTCAAGCCCGGCGCCCACTTCGCGGTCTACGAGTGGTGCCTCACCGACCTCTACGACGGCAGCGACCCGGAGCACCGCCGCATCAAGAAGGAGATCGAGGAGGGCGACGGCCTGCCCGATCTCGCCCACACCTCCGAGGTGGACCAGGCCTTCCTGGACGCCGGCTTCGAGGTGGTCGAGACCCGTGACCTCGCCGGCGACGGCGACCCGGAGACGCCCTGGTACCACTCGCTCACCGGCGG
>JABAOG010004160.1_pt2 | contig 44801 bp, 41 predicted proteins | sample 7062131 | NCBI WGS metagenome assembly JABAOG01 (sample SAMN14538629, study PRJNA623070) | marine sediment metagenome | biome: marine biome [ENVO:00000428]; feature: marine pelagic biome [ENVO:01000023]; material: deep marine sediment [ENVO:00002113] | place: India: Arabian Sea | collected... | reverse complement strand
TGAGCGCGGCAGGGCTCGAACCTGCAACCAATGGCTTAAAATGACGCCAGGAGCCTGCTTTTTGAGCCCAGGACAATGGACTCTAATTAAACAAAGACACTGGTTGTATTGTACCTGGTTTTGTCAACACCCTGTGACTAGTGTCTTTGCGGATTTGAGGGGACACTGGTATATAAACCATGGTCTTTGGTTCTAATGGATAAGTATGTGTCAGCCCAGGCATATATTATGGTTTAAATCCCGTTTATTTATCCCGCGGTGGAGAAAAGGAGCTGCCCGGTTTAAGTTTGTTTGCCTCCTGTAGTGTTGCAATAATCCTGGGATCTGAACGTGGATCATTCCCACAATGGGCCGCTGAACCAGGATATCCTAAACCGATTGAAATGACTGTGGCGTCTTCACCGGCAGGTTGCACAATAACGACCCCAGTGAAGGCAATAGAGGACACGGGGGAGTAAAAAGCACCGGCATAGTTCCGTACGTTACCAGCCGTGATAAAGAACGTTATTCCAACGACGTCGATGGGTAATGAGAAAAGCTCGGGGACCCGTTCAAAGACTTCTCCCGACTATTCCAAATCGTACGCCAAGATATCTGCTAAGGAAACCAAGGGCGTTTGATCAGGTTGAATCTCGGTCAAATCGGCCCTTTCAATTAATCTTGGATCTGATATTTCCTATATGATGTAGAACGCAAGCCCTCTATCCCCTTTTGGGGAGCAGGATGGAAGAACAACAAACGGGACAAGCGGCCCTGTTATCAGTTTATTAGAAGGAAAGTTTATAGCAGATGTACACGGATGAACTTTCATTTGAATTCAATTGCTTTCACAAATTCGTCAACTAAAATTAGCATGGGTTCAATGTCAATAGGTGCCGACTCATCTTTTAAACTCTCAATAACATCATTGACTATTGCAGGATTAAAGTAGCCTAGTCTGAAGTAAACAGCGATATACCCTTCCTGTCCTGGAAAAAGATACGTTTTCCGGATAGGCTGATCGCCCATGGCGATCCCTTTATGAAACCGGATAAATCCTCCTCTGCCGTCGACTTGCAAATCATCATGGGTACCATCATTTAGAATGGCAGCGTAATCCGCCGGGGAGGCGAAGATTTCATACTCGGTTCCTGCTTCAAAGTCATACGTTGAGTAAACCAGCCCAACTCGACTCCAGCCGCTGCCTTCATATTGCCCTTCAAAACCAATGCTTAACATGCGACCTGTATGTGCAGAAGCTTCTAAATGATTCCAGTCTGCATTGATGAAAGGTGCTCCAAATGCTTCAGGAAGGCATAGGGAATCAATACCCATCTGTTCTATATAAGTTGATAATTCTTGGTTTGAAAGGGTAAATCTGGGCTGATTCCCGAAATGTTGATAAGGTTCAAGGAGTTCCCGGTGTTCAAAATTTTGCTGGCAGTTAGCTTTTGCCAGAGCTCCAGGAGTCAGGGTAGAAAGCGGGGGCATTGGACTCGGGGATTCATTAAATTTCGACCAACCATTATTCTCAAGTGGATTGGCTGAGGTATTCTGTGTTTCAAAAAGAAAATCTCCTACAACCTCTATAAAAAGCTTCCTTTCCTCAATAAAGGGGGCGTGTCCGCTGTTCTCAAACACTACCAAATCGGCACGCTGAATTCCTGCGGCCAGTTCATCAGAACAAGCAAGGCTTGCTTGTGGGTCATGGCGGCCGGCAATGATAAGGGTTGGGGCATAAACCTCCTTTAGCCGGTCAGCATAAGAAAGACCAGTATACATATTTTTTGACCAGATCATCCTAATTGGAATGCCTTTGTTTTCATCATCATGATCAATTTCAAGCGGTGAAAAGAAGGCCTTGTTATAAAAGGATGCCTCTCCCATCAAGTTTTGTAGCTTTTTATGCAGGGCCAAGCTGCCTCGCCCGGCGTTAATGCGGACGCCCCAAAAAATGACTCGCCAATAATCCGCTTCAAAAACATGGAAAGCACTTCCGGGAAATCCGCAGCGCGCTGCAGCCGGGAATCCGGATATGCTTGTTATTAAGATCAGTCTTTGCGTACGCTCGGGGCGTTCGATGGCATAGGCTAATGCAGCAAAACCACCCATGCTGTGTCCGACAATATCGATCGGGCCTTCTATCCTTAATCGCTCCAGGGTTTCATCTGCTGCCTTGATCATTTCTTCCATTGATCCATCCGGGGATCTTGTCGAATAATAAGCACCGGGAGGATCAAAGGTGATTACCTTGCGACCAAGCTCAACCAAAATATCAGCGATATCGCTCTGGGACATTGGTTCAGTGGTATGTCCATGTGGATAGGGAAAGAGCAGCACTGGTTCCCCTTCTCCAACTGTATAAACAGCCAGACCATTGACCACGGATTGAGGCTTAATATCGGGAATCTCGTTTTCGTACTCTTCTACCTCAAAGTTCTGTATGTAGACTGAGGGACGGTGAAATCCCAGGCCGAAGAATATCAAGGTGATTAGAAGCAATACACCAGTTACTGACCAGATGACCATTTGCTTTTTCTTTTTCACATGATTTCCATTGTGCGACTGAATAGCCGTGTAATTCAGGACCTTTCCACCAGAATTTGGATTAGATATACAAGCCCGACGAGCGCAGACAAGATTCCTAACAAGCTCAATGTGCTCCAAGGCGCAAATGCACACATGGACTTGTATCCCCAGTGGTTCGGTTTGCTTGCATCATGGGGGAGCAGCGTCATTACGGTAGGTATGAGCATCCCCAAAATGACGATTAGATAAATGGACGTGAAGATAATTTGTGATGGATTCCTCATCTCTATTTTTCCTGGTGTGATTACTTAAGTATCAAGCTCTGCTTTGGTCAAGCTTATAAATGCGTTTAAATTCCGCGTAAAGCGCCATGATACGATCCGGGGGTAAAGGGGGAAGGGAGGTGATGCACCCAATTAACATCGTTGAAAATGTGTCGGCTATCAATTTCGCTTTAGCCTTATCGGATTCCAGGCCAAGAAAAACTTTGTAGACAAACTGGTTGCGAACCTTATCCACCTGAGTAACCACCTGACGCACCATTTCATTCTGTTGAGCCCAGGCCCGAATAGCAACTTCTGGCTCGGTTATCTGGCTAAAACCCTCTTTCATGATCAGATCGAGAAGTGCGAGACGTTCGGCAGGTGCTTCAGGAATGTCATTGGCTGTTGATAGATACTGGTTCGCCCAAAACTCAATCAATTCGCTCTTGAAGGTCTCAATATTGGTGAAATGGTGATAAAAAGAGCCTTTGGTGATTCCCAGAATCTCCGTCATCCTTTGAATAGTCAGCGCATTCACCCCTTCATCCCCTATTACTTGCAAGCCTACTTTGAGCCAAGATTGTTTGTTTTTCCGGTTCATATGTCTCCTCTAAACCATACCATACCATATGGTATGGTGAAATAATACCATACCACGTGGTATGGTGTCAATATCCATCTTCGAACACTGATAATTAACTGACTTACCCGAAGTGCGGGTTTTCATTATGAAACAATCAATTTTGACAGGCTAAGATGAGACAAGCCAGCCTGGGTACAGAAAACCACAGCAATGGAATGGCTCAAGAGCTTGCGCATCCATCTCGAAGTAAGGTGCCAGGCATCCCGAGCCTATACTTTCTTGGCATGATATCTTTCAACCAATTGTCAAATCACCGTTTCAACGTGATAGCGCATATGTGTCATCCATCTCGGATAGCGGAACGGCTCACGCTTGCTGCTCTTGTAAGGTGCTATTAGATGCAATCCTTGAGCTTTTAAGACCTGACGTGACCCCCGAGTTATAGTCTAACCATAGTGTTAGGATTGTTGCCAGAGGAGGCCCCAAAATAACGAAAAGGCGCTATTCCCCCGAAGAGATCGTAAGCAAACTGAGAGAAGAAGAAGTGTATCTGAGCCAGGGCGAAACAGTGGCAGAAGCTGTATGCAAGCTGGGCATCGCAGAGCAAACCTACTATCGCTGGAAAAAGGAAAATTGGGGATAGGATAAGACTCGGGTGATATGGCACCTCGTGAAACTTACTAGAGAGTAAGAGGCTGAACGGTGAACTGTTCAGGAACATCTTCTCAAAGCTAGTGAACTTAAGGATTGCAATCGACCTGGCCATGCGTTTCCTCAATGAAGCTCAGGAAATATCCCAGCCGCTTTTTGAGCCCGCTGATATAAACCGGGCTCTTACCTTCTGTCTCCAGAGTTGAAAGATAAAACTCAAACCCACGGTCTAACGCAATCATCATATATTCCTTGTACCCTTTTCTACCCATCGTATTTCTCCGTTGAATTCCAGTGGTTGACTGGTGTCGACTCAAGGAGATTTGCCAGAAGATTAAATTAAGAAAGGACAATGGAATTCGATTTTTTCTAAAAACGGAGGTTTTTGCGAAAGTGGGGTGTTAAACGAAAAAACCTGCTAAAAAGCAGGTCTTGGTGAAAAAAATATAAACGGTTCAGGTGGGGATTGAGTGAGCGCGGCAGGGCTCGAACCTGCAACCAATGGCTTAAAAGGCCACTGCTCTACCATTGAGCTACGCGCCCTTACGGAGCGAGATTGTATCATGGCAGACGCTTAGCGTCAACAAAAGTCTTGACTTTTTCCGACCGCGTGGTTAGGATGAATAGAATAATCCATCCTGCACCAGGCCGGTGACTATATTTTTTGGAGGTATCTAAATGAGCGAAATTAACCATATCAATGAAGAAGATTTTACGGTAGAGGTATTGGAATCGGAATTACCGGTCCTGGTCGATTTCACCGCTGTGTGGTGTGGTCCCTGTAAAATGCTGGATCCCATTGTCAAAGAATTGGCTGCGGATTGGGACGGACAGGTCAAGGTAGTCAAATTAGATGTCGATACCAATCAGAACATTGCCATGCAGTACCATGTCATGGGAGTTCCAACGCTGATGCTTTTCAAAGGTGGGAAGGAAGCTCACCGCATGACCGGCTACCAACCCAAGAAGAGGATCCTCAAGAACCTGGAATCCCACCTTAATTAGCTTCCGAGATTTATAGATCAGCCCTGAATTCCAGGGCTGATTTTGTTAATGGATAATGTGCTTATGAGAATCTTTGGTGTTGATTTCACCAGCGCACCCCGGCGCCAGAAACCGATCACCATAGCAGCAGGTATTATCGATGGTTCCAGTTTGACAATCCACAGCATTCAAAACATCGTGGATTTCCCCGGATTTGAGCGATGGCTTGAAACCCAGGGACCCTGGGTGGCGGGGCTGGATTTCCCATTTGGACAGCCCCGACAGTTGATCGACGACCTGGAGTGGCCTTCGAAGTGGGAGGAATATGTTGCCATTGTAGGTAAGTTGAAAAAAGCTGAGTTCGAAAAAACGCTGCGAGATTACCGTGAAGGTCAGCCAGCGGGAAAGAAACATCATTATCGGAGAGTTGACCGATTTGCTGGGGCGGTCAGCCCGATGATGATGTACGGGGTACCCGTTGGGAAAATGTTCTTCGAAGGTGCCCCCAGGCTGCTTCACTCTGGTGTCTGCGTGATGCCCTGCCGTCCAACAGGAGATGACCGTGTTGTAGTGGAAGTCTACCCGGCATTGGCAGCCAGCCGCTGGATCAGCCGGGCACCCTACAAAAACGACACAAAAGCGAAACAGAACCAGGTTCAGAAGATGAACCGCGCTCGCATCGTGAAGCATCTCTGCTCGGGTGATAACGCTCTCTTTTACGGCATAGAAGTTATCCTTGAGGGAGGAGTTGAGCAATTGTGTGTCGATGACCCCACCGGTGATAGCCTGGACGCTGTATTGTGTGCCCTGCAGGCTGCCTGGGCATTTGTCCACAGGGATGATGACTTTGGCATACCTGGAGACGTTGATGCTTGTGAGGGATGGATCGTTGATCCGGTATTGTACAAATAAAAAAAGCCCGGGCATGACCCGGGCTAATCTTCCTGTTATATTGATTATTTTTCTTCTATCTCAATCAATTCTGTGACAGAATTGAAATCCCGATCCATCGTTTTGATCAGACCGACGTTCTCCACATACCAGGTATCCGTATCTGCGGAGACCGTAAATGGTGTCGATATCCCCATCATGAACATGGTGGTTGTGATTGTTGTCGTTCCTTCGACCCGGACAGCCTCATCAAAAGTGCCGGCTTCAACCGTAACACTTTCTACCCCAGCGATTTCGTTCTCAATTTTAATTTCAGAAGTTGAGGTGATCACCCCGGCACCCTCAATGTCTGTTGTGCCGATCAGCAGATAGTCTGTCTCCCATGTCGTGCCTAGCTCCCAATTATCGGGGACGGGTAAATTAATACCATCGGCCTCCAACGTCTCATAGGTGAAAATCGGCATATCTTCTTCTCCTGTGCCGGGGAATGCCATTTCCCCGTATTCCGTCGAGATCAGGCCTTCTTCAGTACACAGCCATTTCATTTCTATGAAGAGTCTCTCCTGTTCTTCTCCTGTTTCTGAGAATTCTTCCCGGATCACGAAGCTGTCCTCTTTCACCTCCGTATACTCGATGGTGTAATAAGAGATTTCCCCGTTGTCCTCCGTGATCCTATAATGCCAGATGTAATCCTCGTTGACCGGGAAATACGGATGGCTGCACAATCCAGAGACAGTTTCCACACCAAGGCTGCCAGAGGTTTCTCCGGATGATGGAGTTTCAGCTTCAGTCTCGGTGATTTCATCTGTGGGAAGGGCTTCTTCGGTAAGTTCGGCTTCGATTTCACCTTCAGTTGGCACGGCGATGGCGGGCTCTTTTGTTGCTTCTTCCGTGACCACCACGGTCGCAACCTGTCCGGACTGGCTGTCTTGAGCATCCCGATTGAAAAGACCGGTGACAGTCGCACAGGCCAATTGGGTGGAAATGAGTATAGCAATCACAACAAGTAGTTTCCTGTTGACCATTAGACAACTCCCTTCAGATGGGTCAAAGTATATATTAAATTGTACCTTTTAAATTGCAGATTGGGGGTTTTGAGGAAAAAATAAATACCCCCGAAACCAGTTGCGATGAAAGTCAGCGCGCGATGAAGCTTCAATGAGGGGGTATCCACCGGAAATAATACTGTGAATTATTTAACAAAAGGTTAAATGTTCGTTAACTCTTTGCTAAATTTATCCAAATTCATACTGAAACCCTCTTTTCCATGCTTCGTTAAGCTCCTCAGCAGTGATTTTCTCACTGATTAGCAGTCCGGCACACATTTCAGACATCGAGAAATAAAAAAGAGCTGACCGGTATTGACCAGGTCAGCTCTTTTGGCACGATATTGTTTGTTATTCCGTTTTGACTTCTATCCGTCGGCTGCGTGTTTTTGTTTCCTCAGATTTTGGCAGTTCGATCTTCAGGACGCCATTCTTGAATCGGGCTTCGATCTTGTCTGCTTTGATTTCATTNNGCTTGTCTTTCTCTTCCTTTTCAGCTTTCTTTTCACCGCTGATCGTCAGGATATTGTCTGCTATCGAGATATCGACATCCCCGGGTTCCAAACCCGGAAGTTCAACAGACATTTCGTAAGCTTTGTCCGTCTCGCTCATATCGATTCTCGGTGAGAACTCCCCCATTTGCGTGAAGAATGGTTGGTCTGTAAAGGAAGATAAACCAAACGGCCTGCGGAAGAAGTTTGAAAACAACTGGTTCATTTCATTTTGCAGATTCATCAAATCGCCCATCTCGTCTTCTCGACGGATGTTCAATTGTTTTCCATCGTTTCGCCAAGGAATTAAATCTTTGAATGCCATGATTTGTACCTCCTTTTTGAAAAATTTTGTTTATTTTTTTTCAATGACGCTTCTATGCACTATTAACCATAGCAGCCTCATGTTAATTCCAGGTAAATAAAATATAAAAAACTCGTCAGTTGTNNAAAAACTCGTCAGTTGCGATGGATTAGAATTGTTCGTATATAAAGGGCAGCTGAGCGGGAAACATCAACCGGATCCGGCTTTGCATTTCCAGGTCCGGGTCTCCCCAGCCTCGCAATGAGAATGTCTCTGGATCATGAGTGCCGTAGACGATTGCAGAAACACCCTGGATAGTAAGGTTGCATTCCGGTGTTTTTACCTTGGAGACTTGCAACAGCCCATCTTCAGATTTGAACTTCCATACACCTTCGTTCCATGGACATATTGGGTCGTGGATTCGGGCAGTAAAGGTCCCCGGACCAACTGGCATCCCATTTAAAAGTGAAACATCGATAACCCGTCCCATTGGGGTGGGAAATTGTGTCTCGTATTTGATGTTCATATCGGCAAACCATGTCTCGGGGAACTCGAAAGGCGGCAAACTGATTTCCGCCAGGGAAGCCTGGTCTACATGACGGGCGACCCAGTCTAATAACAGATAGCGCCCAATTGGTTCCAGGTAGTGGAAGCGGTGGATCTTCATTTTGAAGTCAATGGCGTGTCCGTCCAATTTATAAACCATGCTGCCGATGATTTTGCCGTTTACCCTGGCAAACGATATCCAGATCTTATCCCGGGAGGGATTGGAATCAGGTACCTGGTCCACAAGAGCCATCCCGTGGACGCTTGCTTGGTATTCCTCCAAAAACTTACGGTAATCCGGAAAGCCCTCCGTTCCGATCACCTTCTCGACCTGGCCGGGCAGGTCCATCTCTAATATTGGACCCAGGTCTGCCGGACTAAATTTGGCGATCCGCACCTGCTGGAAGGTGGTATAGCCTAATTTTTGATAAAAGGATTCTCGGAAAGGATACAATCCGGAGACTGGCTGTCCGAGATCGCGGACAGCAGCCATCAGACGGGTCATCAGTTTTCTGGCATACCCCTTCCGCCGAGCACTGGGATCTGTAGCTACTCCCCAGATACCCGCCATAGGAAAGTATGCCCCGCGGATGTTTTGAGTCATTGCTGTGGATGAAACACACGCCTTGGATTCCTCCCCCTCAAAGGCAGCGAAACTGGTCACGCCTTCAAATTCACTGACTCTCTTACGCCATTGATCTTCGTCGGTCAGTGGCGGTGAGGCTTGGAAAGCATAGTTGGTTTTTGGATAAAGCGTTTTCAGGAACTCTTCTCCGGTGATCTTCCGGATGGTGATGTCGCTCATAGTTTTGACCCTCGATGTTTGGTATTTTCGGGAATCATACCAGAGGATAAGAGGTAGGAATGAATAAATTTTCACATTCTTGAGATAGTGTTGATCCTTTGGCTGGGGATCAGCAGGATTGAGATTTAAGTCGAATGCCATCTCAGCGTGGCAGAATTTCGGGTTTCACTGCGGATTATATCAGGTGATACTCTCTACCTCCGCTGGCAAAACCCCGGCAATATTACTGTAAAGACCCTGGGAAGCAACGCAAGCGGGAGATGTATGGGCATTATCCATACGGACTTGTAGAAATCCACTCCAGGCTGGTGTTCCGCATCGATGATCAACTTGTTGAGCGATAAACGATGCCTTTTTGCCAGGCATATACAGCAGCCTGTGTACGGTCAAAGACGTCCAGTTTGCTGAGGATGCTGCGCACGTGGCTCTTGACCGTGTTCTCGCTGATGATCAGCTCGTCGGCGATTTCTGAGTTGGTCATGCCCATGGCGATCAGCTTGAGGACATCCATTTCTCTGGCAGTCAGGATCTGGCTGCCCGGCTCGGATTTTGTGCTGCGTCCCTGGATCTCGTTAATCACCCGGGCGGCAACCTTGGGATGCAGAGTGATTTCCCCGTTGGCGGCTAAACGGATTGTGTCAGCCATCTCGTCCATACGTACATCTTTTAATATGTAGGACACCGCACCTGCCTGCAGGGCTGGGAAGATGAATTCGTCCTGGTGATAGGATGTGAGAACAACCACTTGCGCAGACGGACATACCTTCTTTACTTCCCGTGTGGTACGGACGCCATCCATCCCCTCCATGACAAGGTCCATTAAGACGACATCTGGATGGTTTTCTCTAGCCAGGGTGACTGCCTGCTCTCCAGACGAGGCTTCAGCTACGACTTCGAAATCTGTCTGAGTATTCAGGTAAGTTCGGAGGCCGTTGCGGACTACTTCATGATCATCGACGATCATCACTCGAATTGTTTTACTCATATCTATGCCTCCTTACGTATAATCCAGTTCAGGTACCAGGGATCGCTGGCAATCTACCAGGATCTGAGTACCTGTCCCAGGTGCGCTGTTGATCTGTAAAATACCCCCGATTTGCTCCACCCTCTCCTGGATTGAGCGCAGTCCCATACCGTAGAAATATTTCTCCGGGTTGAATCCAATACCATCATCGGAGACTGCAAGTTGAATTTGATCAGCATGCAAGGAGAGCTCGATTGTGGCGCAATCGGCATGACTGTGCCGCACTACATTAGAAACTGCTCCCTGCACAATGCGGAAGAGTGTTTGTTCAGTTTCAAAGTTCATCTCGCAGTCCCCGTTGATGTTAACGTCAATCTGGATGGAAGACTGGTTGGAACAGTCTCGAGCGTATTCGGTAATCGCATGTCGCAGTCCTTTCCGCTCCTCCGGGTATGGGTGTAGTTCCTGGATCAAGTCTGCCAGTTCGTGTCGGACTTCATTGACCAGGTTCTCCGCCTCGATGATATAGGTGACGGCCTCATCCGGTTTCTCCTTGCAAGAAGCGTGAGCCGCGGCCAGCTGTGCAGAGGCAGCAAAAGCCTGCTGCTTGACGCTGTCGTGCAGTTCCCTGGCAAGACGGTTGCGCTCTTCGATTGCAGAAATCTCCTGGCGTTCTTCTAATAAATCATTCAACTGCACTGCCATGTGATTCAAAACGGAACTCAACTGACCCAATTCATCGCCCATTGGATCCATGGAATGGATAGACAGGTTGCCCTGGCTCCAAGCCTGGGCAGTACGTGATAAACGATTCAACCGACTGACCAATCCTCTGGCGGTGAAGAAGCCAAAGGTCGTACCCNNAAGAAGCCAAAGGTCGTACCCAGGATGCCGGTGAACAGTGTGATAAAAATCAGGCTGATGATCACCTGCCGGGCGATAGTCGGCCAATCCATGATTTCATTGAATTGTGATTTATGGACAAATGCCAGTACGCCAACTTGTTTACCAGAATTTCCCTGTTGGACGATCGGTATCGCTCCAACCAATTCATTATCCGGCTGCTGCTGGATCAATCTATCTCTACTTTGCACGCCTTTCAAGGCAGCATTGAATGGATCCTCAAGACCGGGAATCTCCTGCAGTTGGATTGGATCGCCAATCTCGGTTTCCTGCAAAAAATTCTGGGGTACTGAATCGATCAGGGTGCCTTTCGCATCGGTATAAAACACATAAAGGACATCCGTAGTGGAAACGTTCAATAAGAAATCGCCAATCTGAATGGCGCGGATATCGGTGTTGGTAACATCGATTTTCTCAAGAAAACTCTTCAGACCAGTGGTATCCGCGGGGAGTTGAGATAGATACCTCTGACCAAGCTGGTAAAACGAGCCTGTTTTTAAGTCCAGGTATAACTCGTCTGGTGTTTTCATTGTACGTTCAGCGATAAATTGGTTAATTCCCACCAAAACAACGATTTCGACGACGATCAGGGCTGCGATCGTGACCAGGAAATAACTCAAGGTCAGTTTCCATCGAATGCTTTGGAAGCGATTGTATTTGAGCTGTTTTACGCGTATCGCCATGGAATTGTCTCCGGTTGCACTTGAAAATGGGTTGGGCAAAGCACCGGAACCCTCCTCCTTACTAATATCTACTATTGAGAAGGCGAAAAGGTTTGATTTTTAGATTTCTTAATACCTGGGGATTAATCGCCCTCATTCTGAAGGATGAAATCTACTCCTCTCAAATGACAGGATGAATCCATTCTGCAGGTACATGCGGACAATTCGAGTTTTCTATAGGCTATGAGTATTGGAATTCTCTGATTATGAATGGAGCATCGACTGTGCAGCCTGATTACAAACTCCCAGGGGTTGGGAATGAAGAAGTATTTCGAGCTGCAGCTGGAAACTGCACACTTGAGAGNNCCTGGGCCAGGAAGCAATACCGTATAGCCAGGTGGCGGAGTGCGATTTCTGCGGTGGCGTTCTCGTTACTTGGGGTGGATAACCACCTGCAGAAATTTGATCGTGCGCAGTATGGGAATTCCCTTTTGAAATGGCAGTACATCGGTTTGCAGTCTGTACCCATCCGTGAAATCCGCGGGAGTGAGTGTGGTGCAGATCAATTTGACAGATATTTTCGCCCGCTGGCTAAAGCGTCCAAGGATACCTGGCTTAAATCGATGATTGACCTGGTCTATTACAAAAATTTTCAACCTGCTGAAGTCATCAAACTCGAGGATGGGTATATCGTACAGAATGGCATTTACAGGATTTCCGCAGCCAGCTGCCTGGGAAGCACCACATACCTGGCATATGTTACTGAGTGGGAGATGTTGATGGAACAAAAAGCGGATCAATTCCCGGTGGAGCGTCAGGAAACCGGGATGTGCGTCTCCACAAACGCGAAGAATAGAATAATAAGCAATCGATTACAACAACTATTCACCCAAAAAGACCGAAAGGAGGTGGCATCAACGCAGAAGACTCCTCACTATACGAACTTACTTTATGGTCTGAAATTCTAATAAATCTATGGAGAAGAATTATGAACAAAAATAAATGGTTTCTTTTACCCGTGATGCTGGTGATCTTTGTGATGCTCTTAGCAGCATGCCAGCCTTCGGCTCCCGAACCAACCGATGTTATTGAAGAACCAACAGAGGCTATGGTCGAACCGACGGAAGAAGAGATGGAAGAACCGACTGAGACCGCTGTTGAACCGACCGAAGAAGAAATGGAAGAGCCGACAGAAGAGGCGATAGAAGAGCCCACCGAAGAAGCAGTAGAAGAAGATGCGGCGATGCTGGATGTATACCGAATAGCTATCCTTGCGGATATCACCAGCTCAAACGTCTGGAACCTGTTTGGTCCTGGGGCTTCCGCTTACAACTATGTCATCCAGAATGGGTACTGGCCCACTCTATTTGGCTTATCGCATCAACGGCTTGATTTGGTTCCTCAAATGGCTGCTGATTTCTCTTCAGAATTAAAGCAGGAGGGTGATTTCTGGGTGAGCACCTTGCCATTAAAAGAAGGCGTCCTGTGGTCTGATGGATCGGAGATCACCGCCGATGATGTTGTCTTCACCTCCCAGGTAGTGATGGATTTCGATTTCAGTGGCAACTGGACATATGCAGAGGGCGATCTGGATCATATTGAAGCCCTCGATCCATACACAGTCAAATTCTATTACATCAACAAACCCGGCCTGGCAGTCCATCAGTATGGTGTTTTGCAGGATCCGATCGTTCAGAAGGCTTATTGGGAACCGCTGCTAGCTGAAGCTTACGAAAAACTCGATGAACTCGGAGATTTGGATGAAGAAAGTGATGAATATATCGCAGGTCTATCTGAAGCTCAGCAAATCATTTACGGCATCCCAGCAGATGGAGAGCCGGTCTTCGGCCCGTTTGCCTTCGAGAAATGGGAAGTCGGCGCATTTGTCGAGAATACAGCCAACAAATCTCACTTCTATAATGGCGTAGTAGTCGAGGAATACGAATCAGGCGCTTATCGAGAGTTCTATCCCTCGGGTGAGTATGAATTCGTAGCTTATGGACTTGCCGAAGGAGAAACCACCCTGAGTTTCGAATATGGTCCACACGTGCTGTCGGTAGTCTATTCAGTCTACAACCAGGACGCCGCTGTGCTTGCGCTGCTCAACGGTGATGTGGATTATATCTACAACCCCAGCGGATACGGTCCTGGCTTACGTGCTCAGCTGGAAGGCAACTCCAATGTTTCAATGACCGAAAACCCACGCAACGGTTTCCGCTTTATGGCTTTCAACTTCCGCACCAGCCCACTGGATGATATCGCAGTGCGCCAGGCAATTACCTGCATGATCGACAAAGAATTCCTGACGTCCGATATCCTGCAGGGAGCAGCCTTCCCGGTCTACACACCGGTTCCTGAAGGTCTGGCTTACTGGTACAACCCGGATGTCACCAAGTTGTGTGCGGACTTCACTGAGCAGGAACGCATGGTTTGGGCAGTCGACAGGCTGAAAGAAGCCGGCTATTCCTGGGATGTTGAACCCACCTGGAACGAGGATCGTGGTGGTTCGGTCGAGTGGGGCGAAGGTCTTAAGAAACCGGATGGCTCCTACGTCGAAGAACTGCTGCTGCTTGCACCCAGCCCAGGGTATGATCCCTTGAGAGCGACCAGCGGAGTGCTGATCGAGCAGTGGGCTGGCATGATCGGCTTCCCCATCAAAGCTAAACTGACCAACTTCAACAATATCCTCAACGAGACACTGGGTGGAGGCGGCAACTGGGACATGGCAATCGCTGGTTGGTCACTGACCTCATATCCAGACCATGTTTGCGACTTCTTCCTGGAAGAATACGGCGGACCGTTTGCCTTCATGGCTTTTGAGAGCGAAGAACACACCGCCTTGTGCCGGGAGTTCAAAGCTGCAACCGATCTGGAAGAGGCTCGCGAGTTGAACTACCAACTGCAGGAAAGCCTGGCGGTCGAACTGCCTTACACTTACCTGTTTGCAAACCCGGTCCAGGACGCCTACAACCTGGCTGCCGTTGAGTTCCCCTATACATCGGTTTTGGATGGAATCGAAGGCGTCTATGGCTTACAAGAATTGGTAAATGCCCCTGAGTAGTAGATAAGAAATTACTCTTACTCCTCCTATACTCCTCAGTGGGAAGGGGGGTGGATTGGGCACCACCCCCCTCGTCTTTCTACCGTCAGCAGCTCTGCCCTGTCAGGATGGCGAGCACTGCAGTTTCAAACCAGCTGTCGAAGCCAACGGTAGTTTTAAAAAGTTAAAGATAAATCCTGGAGTTCAGTAATCAGTATTTGCCTGCATTACACAAGTTTTGGAGATGAAGAAGAATGGCCAACTATATCCTGAAACGTTTCTTTCAAATCCTCATCACACTGGTGATCTTCCAGACTTTGCTGTTTGTGATCCTGGATGCGCAGCCGGGCGACATCACCCTGCAGTATTTGACCAATCCGAAGGTCACTCCCGATGTACGGGAACAAATGCGAGTCAACCTGGGGCTGGATAAACCGCCGCTCCAGCGTTACGTGCAATGGCTGCAGAACTTCGCCACTGGCAACCTGGGTATTTCATTCGTTCATTATCCCCGTCCAGTGATGGATATCATCATCGAACGGGCACCCCGCACCATAGTTTTGTTCTTTACCTCGACACTGGTGTCATTCGGAATCGGTTTCGTTCTGGGGAAACAGCTTGCCTGGCGGCGAAATTCAGCCTTCGAGTATTCGACCACAATCATCGCTGTAATCCTATACACTATCTTCACGCCATGGTTTGCACTGATGATGATCTATTTCTTCGGTCTGCAGTTGGATTGGGTGCCTGTAGGCAAATTCCTCGACCCGATCTTGTGGCGGGAGGCACCGGTGGATGCCAACTTTGTATTTACCCGTCTGGGAATAACTGGTCTGGCTTTGGGTATTGGTCTATTACTCGCCTTTAACGCTTCCAGGAAATATCCCACGCAGCGAAGGCGCGCCATCCGATTAATTGCTTTTGTGTCGATGACAGCCGCTGTTGGCGTACTGTGGGCGCGCTCGGGTATACAGGTGTATGCGCTGGATATGCTGCGCCATATGCTGCTGCCGGTCATCGTCGCCACCCTGGTTTCCTTTGCCGGGACGATGTTGATCATGCGCAACACCATGCTGGAGACGCTCAAAGAAGACTACGTGATGGCGGCGCGGGCTAAAGGGCTTTCAGAAGCAGAGGTGCGGGATCACCACGCTGCCCGCAATGCTTTCTTGCCAGTCTTTACCAACCTGGTGATCAGCATCCCCTTCGTGCTCAGCGGCGGCATCATCACGGAGACGGTATTCTCATGGCCCGGTATGGGGCTCACCTTACTGGAGGCTGTGCAGAACGAGGATATCCCCTTGGCGATGGGTGCATTGACCTTTGTCGGCATCCTTGCGCTGCTCGCTCACCTGGTGGCAGATATCGCCTACGCTTTCCTGGATCCACGCATTCGCTACCAATAGGAGACAACGATGGAGAACATTCCTGCAATTCAACTGCAAGATTATCAAACACTGGAACCGATCTGGAGAGTGCGCCTGCGATTATCGTGGCAGAATCTAAAAACCAATTGGGATTCGTTCCGAGAAAACCCAATCGGCTTACTCGGTCTGGCGATCATCCTGTTTTTTGGGGTGCTGGCTCTGGCTCATCCCCTGATGATGCGCTACGTGTGGGAACCACGTGTCTATGACCCGATCATCGGCTACGATTTTGAGATTTTCTCTCACCCCGCGCCTCCCTCTGCCAGTCACTGGCTGGGTACTGATCCCCTGGGGCGTGATATTCTCAGCCAGCTGATGTACGGCACCCGTTTCAGCTTCTCGCTGGGTATATCTGCGGCGTTGATCTCGGTGATCATTTCGACCACCATCGGGGCGCTCTCTGCGTATTACGGTGGGATTATCGATATGATCTTCATGCGTTTGGCGGATGTAGTCATCATGCTGCCGTTTATCGCCATCCTGGTAGTGCTCAGCGCGTTGATCGAGTTTACTGGTTTTACCCTGGCACTGGTGTATGGATTGCTGGTGGGGTTTGGGGGGCAAACGATCGTCATCAAGTCGCAGGCACTTACTATCAAGGTCAAACCATATATCGAAGCGGCCAAGACTTCCGGTGGGAGTGACTGGCATGTCATCTACAAACACCTGATCCCGAATTTACTGCCGCTATCCTTCCTGTACATGATGTTCACGGTCACCGGGGCGGTCTTTGCCGAGGCGGCGCTTTCCTTCTTCGGACTCTTGAACATCCGGATGAGCTGGGGGATCATGATTAACACTGCCCAGGCGGCTGGGTACCTGCTGGCTGGACCGGAGTACCTGCACCTGATGCTGCCAGCTGGCACGGCAATCACCTTACTGTGCTCCGCATTTTACATGGTCGGCAGAGCGCTGGACGAGGTGGTCAACCCCAGGCTGCGGGAGCTATAATCTTTTCTATTTGAAGGGAATCGAAACCCTATCAGCTGGACGGGGATCCCTGGTTTGACTGGTCTTTCTGATCCGGGGATTCTTCTTCGTATTGGACCGCATCGATATCCTCGGCGTAGTCCTGGATTTCTTCAAAGGAACCGAAGACTTGTCCTACCTGTTGGCTGGTGAAGATGGCAGAAGCGCCGCCAAGCTCGAGTGAATCTTCGACTTCGATGCTGCGTGCACGCCCGACCAAAAAACCAGCTAACAGAGCTTCCCACACACCTGAGGTGGTTCCTTTAATATCTTCCGGTAGTTCAAGCATCCAGTAATTATTGGCGGTGACCATTAATGCCTGGCTGATGTCCCAATTTTGAACCAGGACGATTTCCGCCCCCATTTCCCTCAATCGATTGGCACAGGTGAGTACATCACTGAGCTCCCGAACTGGAAAATTGAATAATGCTTCAGCCTGGATACGGCGCAGGACGACCAGGTCTGGCTTGGAAGGAATGGCTTCGATCAGCGCTTGACCTCCGGACACAATGATCGAATGGGCTTTAGCCTCATGCACCAGGTTTGTCAGATGCGCATAGGTGTCGAGTGGAGCTCCTCCCGGCAGAGTCCCGGCAAAGACCACGAAATCCCCCGGTTTGGTGATCTCTGTGAGAACATCAGCCACATTTTGGATATCCTCACCGGAGATCTCAGCACTTTCTTCCAGGATTTGCGTCTCCGTTTCTTTTCCGGTATCCAGGATGATCGTGTTACTGCTGGTGTGTCCCGGTACCATGGAGATGGTTACATCTATGTCCTCTTCCTGGATCAGGGCTTTGTATGCGAATCCGGTGGCATCATTCCCCAGTAAAACGATAGCATGCTGTCGCCCCCCGAGCTGCCGAACTGCCCTGGCCATGGATACGCCTTCTCCACTGGGATCGAGCCGACTGCGCTCAGTTGAGTGATTCTTATAACCCAGCGCCAGGTAGTGAGTCACCAGGGTCCGATCGAGCGATGGGGAAAGGGTTACAGTAATGATTTTCGAGTTTCGCATGTCCTCCTCCGGAGGGACTTTCCTCTAAATATGGCACTTATATTATAGTATGATCTCATAAGATGTTTGTAATAATCGTCATTAATGGCTGTAGAGCTGGGATTATAAGTTATCGATCGTAAGAGGCAGCACACTGTTAGAAGTGCTCATGCTTGTCATCCAGACGGAGCGGCGCCTGTCATGAACCATCACTTGTCAATAGTCAAGCGGAGGAAGGATCGCTGAACCGCTCGATATGAATTGATGTTGGTAGGAAATTTCAAAACTGAAGCAAAAATACCTACCAAACAGAAGCCCTAAATCGAGGGCAGCACTGATTCTTCGACCAATTGAACATTCTAAGAGGTAAATTTTTTCATGACCAGTGGTCTCAGAATGACAGATTGAAACTGTGAACATTTGTGGTATTGTAGGTTGGATAATGATCAAAGAAAGGTACCCAACATGAATTGGGAAAGGGCAGCAGGCGGAATTCTTTCAATATTTGTGCAGCAGGAAAGACCGGGGATCTTCCTGGACTTTGACGGTACACTCAGCCCGATCGTCAACGTGCCGGAGGAGGCGCAGATCACCATGGAGGCAAGGCATCAACTCAAGCATCTGGTGGAACGTTACCCTTTGGTGGGGATCATCTCCGGGCGGGCGCCGGCGGACGTGGCTGAGCGAGTGGGTGTAGATGGTCTGGTGTATGCCGGCAACCACGGCCTGGAGCAATTGATGGATGGACAGGTAGTGCTGCATCCGGAAGCCGCTCCCTATATGGAACGCCTGCAGGACGCTGCTGCCGAACTGGTGGATTGGCTGCTCACGGGGATGAGCCTGGAAGATAAGGGGGTGACGATTTCAATCCACTACCGTAATGCGGACGATCCGGAAGCGGTAGTCCGGGACCTTGGCCCCCGCCTGAAAACATACACGGAACAGCATGGTCTGCAGCTTAACCATGGTCGCATGGTCTATGAGCTACGCCCGCCGGTCCAGGTCGACAAGGGCAGCGCTTTCCGCCAGTTGATCGAGTCCCACCATTTGGATGCCGCGATCTACGTTGGCGATGACACAACGGATGTGGATGTCTTCCAAATTGCCACGCGGATGCGCGCCGAGGGTCAGGTCTTCGGTGCGGCTGTCGGTGTCCGTTCAGCGGAGACGCCGCAAGCGATCATTGACCATGCTGATCTTCTGGTCGACGGTGTGGCTGCCGTGGAGAAATTATTGAGTTGGCTGTCCAGCGAGAGGAAGCAGTTTAACAGCGGTTAAATTTATAAAATTGTCATTCTGCGAGACGAAACCAGCCGGGGGAATGTTATAACGACTCTGGATCTCATGTTGCTGGTAGAAAACACGTGATGACCATGGAGTTCCTGACCAGAATACTTTTTTGTCATCCCGCGGGAGGGGACCGACCGAGAGATCGTTGTAATGAATCGGAATCTCATGATGCTGCCAGACAAAAGTGTGAGGATCAAGATATTCCTGATGGCGAAAACTGCTTGCGGTGGCTACAGCGACCCCTCGTCCTGCCTGCGGCAGGGACCGCGGGGTGACAAGGTGTTAGTGGATCATGGAAGATAGATCTACTTGTGGTTTTTTTGTCATCCCGCGGGAGGGCACTAACCGAGGGATCGTTATAATGATGCGGAATCTCATGGTGCTGGTAGAAAAACATGTAAGGGTTATGATTTTCCAGATGGGAAGACATGATGGTCTTAACTACAGCGACCCCTCGCACTGCCTTCGGCAGGTGCCGCGGGGTGACAAGATGTTAGTTGATCATGGAAGATAGATCTACTTGTAGATTATTTTGTCATCCCGCGGGAGGGAACCGACCGAGGGATCGTTATAATGGCGGGGAATCTAATGATGCTGCCAGAAAAACATGTAAGGGTTATGATTTTCCAGATGGGAAGACCTGATGGTCGTGGCTAGAGCGACCCCTCGTCCTGCCTGCACCCTGAAGGGTACAGGCAGCAGGGACCGCGGGGTGACAAGAGGTAAGTTGATCAAGTAGGATGAACCTTTTGCATTTTGTCATCCTGCGGGAGGGAACCGACCGATGTCTTTTGAAACAATAAGGCAAATCAACTTTTTGCGATGATTTATCGTCTCACTCGACTGAAACCAGTTTAGTTTATAATATTTTTTGCGGTGTGATTGGATCAGCTCAATTGGATTAGAAAAGGCTGCAAACAGCTGGTTGCTTACCAGAGGAGGAAGCAGGATGTCAAAAGAATACGCAAAAGTTGAATATATTGATGTCAGTACCAATCTTCGTCACTGGAACACGTTGAGATTCGCCGAGCTGACAATTTATATTGCGATTACTGGGGCAATGTTGAACATTGCATTCGGGAAATCGACACCTCTAACCATGGAATTTAATTTATTGATCAAGATCGCGGGGTTCATTGTCTCGCTTCTGTTTTGGATCCTGCAAGAAAGAACGATGACCTGGTGGTATACCTTCGTTCTTCGTGCTGCAGAACTCGAAGAAGTTCTCGAATTCGAACAGTACCGCAAACGTCCGCAAGGACACAAGATAACCGGTCGTGTTGCCATGCGTTTGTTCTTTTTTCTGATCATGATTTTCTGGATTGTCTCTATATTTATTTAGGTGAGTATATAAATCGGTGATTGCAGTCTATTTTGGTGACATGCGGCGTACACTTTGAATAAACACAACACGTACACTGCCCCTCGCAACGCTCGTTCATTTACGTGATAGAGGATATCAACTTATCAGGTTTGTGCCGATGAGGTTCTGAGATGCAGACAATCAACAAAAGTACCAATCGATGAAGGCTTATGAAGAACTCACCCGCTCAGGCAAGATTCGACGACTGCGGACGCTGGCGCTTAAAGCCTTGGAAGATTATGACCTGGAGATCGGTTCATTACGCTTCCTGACCATTGATACCAACACGACCTTCAAGCTGCGCACAAAGGATGGAAAGCGGTATGTATTCCGCATCTATACCGATGAGGATATAGATTTAAATGAAATCCGGGCAGAAATGTTCTGGCTTCAAGCAATCGTCCGTGATACCGACCTTCGTGTTGCTAAGCCGATCCCCAGGCGTGACGGTGAAATACTGACAGTGATCAATCTTCCAGGTGTTCCTGAGGAATTACCTTGCGCGGTGTTTACCTGGGTTCCCGGACGAGTTTTAGAGAAGCACCTGAGCCCAGAGAATTATTACAAACTGGGTATTATGATGGCTCGTCTGCACCAGCATTCCGCTTCGCTGAATCCGCTTCCACCAGAGATCCATCCAAAGAAATGGGATAAAGTCTTCTATTTCCCGGATGAGCCGATTGTTTATAACACTCCAGAGTACAGTCACCTCTTCCCGCAGGAGCGCATTACCCTGCTGTCCAAAGTCATCAACCGTGCAGACGAAGTCTTTTCACGCCTATATGAGGAAGAGGAAGGACTGATATTGATCCACGGCGACCTGCATTTCTGGAACGTCAATTACCATCGCGGCGACCTGTACCTGATGGATTTTGGTGATATCAGCCTGGGATACCCGGTGCAGGACATCGGAATTACCCTGTACTATGGTCGGGAAAGGGATGGCTACCCTGAGTGGCGGAAAGCTTTCCAAGATGGTTACAGCAGTGTGCTCACGTGGCCATCCGAGGATGAGAGGACCATCGCCACCTTGATGGCTGCCAGGAGTGTCAACTTCATCAATTATGTTGCCCGTATTGATTCATCCCCGGAGGAATTTATTTCCAGATTGAGCGAGAATCTTGAACGGTACTTAGAGGTATTTTGCTGACGCGCCTCGGAACGTTGTTTGATTTTGAAACCATAAATAGTACTAACTACCTTGCTGCCTGGTTGACCAGTGAGCAGGTTTATTATGTATAATGGATCTGGTGGGGACAGCGTTTGAATGAATAATGTATGGATGGCGGCACTGTGCGTTGATACGAGGAGGAACCCATGCTGCATACAATCCGGACCGAAGAGATCGGCTTGCTGTTGCTGCTCCACCGCCTGCAAGTCACTCAACGGCCTTTAGGAACAGAAACTATCATCCCCTTTGCAGAGGCAAAACTGCCGCGGGTGGCAAAAGCCTACAGCGATCTGGTTAATTCTTTAATGAACAAGGGACTTATCGAGGGGGATCACAAATCCTTCGCCCTGACACCCGATGGTCAAAAGCTGGTTGAACAGGTTTCGCAGGCTCACTCCTTGGATGCCTGGTTCTACAACGAATATTACCAGGCAGTTTTATCGAGTAAGGCGCATTCCCAATTCTGTGAGCGTGTATACGGTAAGGATCTCTCCCAACACGGCATGGCGGATATGGAGCAGATCGAGGACTTGCTCGATGAGCTTGAGATCGACCGGTCGATGTCGGTGCTGGATTTTGGTTGTGGGGATGGTCAGATCAGCGAATACATTGCAGACCGTACAAAAGCGACGGTGCTGGGAACCGACATTGCCAAACGAGCTATCGATATAGCCCAGGAACGAACGAAGGATAAACGCGAGCGGATAAGCTTCTGCTGGTCTGATATCGAAAAGGGCCAGGGAGATATCCCGCAAGGAAAGTTTGACCGCATAACAGCGATCGACAGTCTCAATTTTGCCAGCGACCAGCGGAAAACTTTCAATATTTTATACGATTACCTTAAACCAGATGGCAGGATCGCTGTTTTTCATATTTGCCCACCGGATATCTACGCAGAGGAAACCATTCTGGGGCGGCTGTTGGAAGATAGAAAATTATCGTACTGTATATGGGATTTTTCAGCAGAAAACGTACAGCACTGGAAGAAAAAGAAACAGGTCTTGTTAGAGCTGGAAAACCGTTTTTATGAAGAAGGCAACGAGTTTCTTTTTAAGAACCGGATCACAGAGTGCTACGGTTTGGAGAGTTATCACCGGTACCTGTTTGTGGTATATGCACCTTCTTAAAGGAAGGCAAGTCAGGGATAATCAACGCTTAGCTGAGTGAGAATGGTACTCGCCGCGCTTTGGCTGATGGGCGGAAAACGAATGGGACGGTATTAAAATCTTGTCATCCAGCGGGAGGGGACCGACCGAGGGATCGTTGAAATGAGTGGTGTCAGGTGACGATGTGGCAGAAGGAGAGGGGGGATTATGGTTTTCCAGAGAGGAAGACCTGATGGTCGTAACTACAGCCACCCCTCGCACTGCCAGCACCCTTAAGGGCACAGGTGGCAGGGATCGAGAGGTGACAAGATAGGTATATGGACGTAACATATTATGTATACATTCTCTCAAACACGGGAGGTATGCTCTATACTGGAGTAACAGGAAACCTGCAACATCGTATTTCTCAGCATAAATCCGGGGATGGTAGTCGATATACTTCAAGGTATGAGATCCATAGGCTCGTATATGTTGAGGAATTTCAATATGTGGAAGATGCGATCACTCGCGAGAAACAGATCAAGGGTTACCGCCGTGGGAAAAAACTAAAGTTAATTCGTGATTTCAATCCAACCTGGCGAGATCTGAGTGAGGATTGGAAACAGGGTGAATAAACACGTTTTTTGTCATCCCGCGGGAGGGGACCNNCAAGATGAAATGATGTAGGAACAAGAGTCCGCTCGCGTATTTTTTGTCGTCCCGCGGGAGGGGACCGACCGAGGGATCGTTGGAATGAATTGGGATCTCATGATGATGGCTGGAGAATATTTAAGGATCATGATCTTCCTGTTGGGCGGTCTTGCTTGTTTTGACGATAGCGACCCCTCGTCCTGCCTACGGCAGGGACCGCGGGGTGACAATAAGTTTGGATTACGGAAGATAATCATACTAGAAATTTATTCTTATTATCCTGCGGGAGGGAATTAGAGAGGGATCGTTGATGTGACTCGGAATCCCATGATGATGGCAGAAGAACATGTGAGGATCATGCTTTTCCAGATGGGCAGTCCTGATGGCTGTGACTACAGCTACCCCTCGCTCTGTCTCCGACAGGAGCTTCGGGGTGACAAGATATTTGTCGATCATGGAAGAGTAACCTTTTCGCATAATTTTTGTCATCCCATGAGCGCGGTCAGACCGAAGGATCGCGCAGTTAAGTGTGGTCTTATAGAGATTGCAATAGTTAAGGCAATATTATTGTCTCAAAAACCATGATGTGATAGTTGCGAATAAAGAGGATGATGATATAAACCAACAGAAAATGATGGACTAAAACCCGTAAGAAGACAACTAATGAAAACCCGCATTACAAAATATCGCAGTTCTATCTTGTTAGCTATTTGGTCGTTCAGCACCATTGGAGTTGGGTATGCAGTCTTTCGGGGTTTCCGTCATTTTGACTCACCAGCGACTTTGCCCATCCTTTTGATTTTACTGGTTTGCACAATAAGTCTACTCTGGTGGGTGAACGACCGAGCATTTGATTTCCCAGAAAACACACCGAAAACAAACCGGAGCAAATTCATCCTGGTCATTTTATTGACAGTTTTGGTGCTTTTTCTTCTGCACTCGATTGTCGGACCTCCCCTGATCTTTGCTTTCCCTGTGATTGGTATTCTTGTGTTGATCATTATGCGCCCACAGTTGAGCAGGTCAGAAGTGTATTATGCGCTTACTCTGGCTGTGGTTGCTGGAATAGCCGGGCTGGGATCAGCCTGGGTGACGATCCAGCTACCGATCTGGGCAACTCTGCAGTTTGCCCTCGTTCTCTTCGGTTTGCTGGCTGGTTGGAGCATTCTCAATCAAACTGGATTGTCGCGGGCAGGTATCGGAAGAAATATCTTGATCACACAACGGGCTGGAGCAGCACTTCGTTCCTTTTTTCAAGGATTGCTGATTGCTATGCCGTGGGCTTTGGGTATGATTGCGCTGGGATCTGCAAATGAAGAAAATTGGGTCAGCAGTTGGTGGCAGCCATTGGTTGCCATTCAACCTGGAATAGCCGAGGAAGCCTGGGGAAGGGTGCTGCTGGTTCCGCTATTGTTTCTGCTATTCCGTCGGTTTGCTAAAGATCATACAGCTCTCACCTGCGCAGTTGTCGTGATAGCCTATTGGTTCGCTTATTTACACACATCCGGTGGTGTAGATGGTATTTTCAGCGCCATAATGATTGGGACTTTATTTTCTTTACCAGTATCATATTTGTGGCTGCGGCGCGGATTGGAAACGGCAATCGGTTTCCATTTCTGGTTAGATTTTATTAAATTCGCAGCCGCATTATTATTGAATGAAGGATTTTTGACCGGCTGAATTCGACTTTCACCAGCAGTGCATAAAAATAATCATCCAAAAACCCAAAAATGCTTTATCTGGTCAGAATAACTTACATTGCGGTGAAGGATGGTCTGCCGAGGTTACTTTCGTAAGTGAAATGCAGTAATGAAACATAAATCAATCGTATTTTCAAGAGTATTTTCTGTCGAAATAAATTAATTTTTTGTAGGGAATATTGCAGGAAGAACCCTATTACCTGGGACAGACACTTTTAAAACAGGGCTTTTTGATAGTGATTTTTACCCAACCGGAAATTGCCGGTATTGTCCTGCGCCCAGGGAGATCCTTGTCCTGAGCTCGTTGAAGGATTGCCCCCGGTGGATACAGGGTGGGAGTAACTTATTCCTGCTCAAATGCCTTCAGCGCGTCATCCACCTGGTCGAAGAACCACTGCCGGACACTATTCTTGCGTACGATGTCCCGCAGGGCGTCGGCGCGCTCTTTGCGCTCCTCCAGCGGCATGGTAAGCGCCTGGTGCATGGCCTCCATGGTCCCGTGGATATCAAAGGGTGAGATAGCCGTGGTGTGCTCCCCTAACTCGTAGAAGGCTCCGGCGAACTCGGATAGGATCAAAACCCCATCGCGCTGGTTGACCAGGGAGCCTTCCTTGGCGACCAGGTTCATTCCATCCGCCAGCGGGTTGACCAAAAGCACGTCGTACAATTGCATGGCGGCGATGGCGCGCGGGTAGTTGTCCCCTACAATGATCCGAACTGGTTCCCAGAAGGAATCGCTGTAATGGGCGTTGATCATCCCGGCCTCCGCCATGATGTTCGCCAGGTAGTCCTGGTATTCCTCGACCTCCAGGCGGGAGGGCACCAGCAGTGCGAACATCTGGGTCGTGCCGCGGTGTTCCGGGTATTTCTCCAGGAGGACACGGTAAGCCTTCAGCCCCCGGAGGATGTTCTTGCTGGGTTCTGTGCGATCGACCCGCAGGATCAATTTGCGGTCGCCAACGAAGTTAAAGAACTGGGATTTGAGCAGGTGTAATTGTGGTTCTTCGGTCATCTCTTCGATCTTTTCGACATCGATGGAGATGGGGTACGGGCGAGCGCTGACTTTTCGCCCCTCTACTTCTATCGAGTCTCGTGCTCCCCGAGAATGAGCTTTTGGCAAGTAAAAGCGGCAGGTCTGAACGAAATTGAAAGCATCTTTTTGGGTCTGGAAACCGATCCGGTCGGACTGCAGCAGGCTGTTTAACAATGGTGTTCGGATTTTAGGAGGTAAAATGCGCCATGCATCTGGTCCCGGCCAGGGGATGTGGACGAAGGGCTGGATCTGGACATGAGAATGGTCTTTTATGCCTTCCCGCAGATAATAAGGCACCATATACAGGTGGTAGTCCTGGGGCAGTACGATCACCGGTCGCTTGGTTTTGTTAACCTCATCAGCGATCGCGTCTGCAAACATCTTATTTAATTCTACATAACCGTCTTCCCAGGCATGCCAGGTTTCATCCGTGATGCTGGGTTCGCGGGGGATATCCCATAACTGGTGCTGGATGAACCACAGCAGTGGGTTAGCGATGGTGTTGTAGTACAGGTCGTATGCCTTGGTGCTGGGGAGGATCAGCCGCAACTGGATTCCTTCGACATCCTCTGCTCCCTTTTCATGGTCTTTGGCCCACTGGCGATCACCCTTGTTCATCGCGGCGGCAATCCACATGACATCGTGTCGTTCCGCCAGACCGGAAAGTGCGGTCACAAGACCTCCAGCACCGCGCTCTGCCTGGTATGAACCGTCCTCCTTTTTGGTAAAGGAGTAAGGACCACGATTGGAGGCGATGATGATCAGCGGTTCCTGATTTTTCTTAGCTGTCATTTGGAAATAACCCTGCCTTCGTGCAGATAATCGTTAAAAAATTTTAGAGTAATGCCAATTTGTAACTTTATTATAACGTATGCACAAAATTGTAAATTAAGATGGAAAGTTAAACATCTGAGTACAGAAGTACTAGCTTATTTGGGGATTGTTGATCAAGAAGATCGATTAATGTGCGGGAGAGAGCTAGAAGAGATGAGCAATTCTGGGAATTATCCCCTCTCGAAGAACTGTTGAGCCGATTCAAGGTCATCAATTCTGCCAAGCAGGGTCAGGGTGTCGTCCATTTCCAATGCGAGGTTGCCGCGTGGAATCATCAGCTCACCTTCCCGCCGGATCGCCAGGATCAGCAGTGAACCAGGCAGGTCCAGGTTGCGGATCAGTGTACCCAACAGGCTGGTATTCATCATGCGCACTTCGATGGTATCCCGTCCATCTGTCGTGGATGTCAGAAGAGAAAGCGCATCCGGGTTGCGAGCCATCATTGTCAACATAGTGGACCGGTCCGCCGCCGGTGAGTAAGGCTTTACCCCGAGCTTTTCGAATTCTTCCAGGTGCCCCGGCACTTTGACCATGGCAATGACATTCTTAACACCCATGTCCCGGGCAATTTCTGAGATTTCCAGGTTGATATGATCGTCATCCGTTAATACCATCACGGTTTCTATCCGCCGGGATGGAATGGTATTGATGTCCCGGGGTGGGATTTCCATTACGGTGAACTCTCGGCGCTGAAGCCTTTCGAGATCTGCCGGTTCCTGGGTGAGAAAGCGAACTGAATCTCCGTGGGCGCGCAGCTGGTCGGCCACCCGCAGGCTGAGATCAGTAACCCCGACAATCACTTTGAAGCTTTTTAGCTCCTCTTCTGGTTTAGGGGCGACCAGGCTGTATAGCATGGGCATGATCAGGACAGTAATTGCTGCAAAAATGATGATGGTCGTACTGGTGGCAGATGAGATCAGACCTGCACGCAGCCCAACAACCGCGACAGCGACCTCTAAAGAAAGGTGTGTATTGAGCAGCAAACCCCCCGCCAGCAGTTCTTTCCAGGAGAAGTGACGCTTGGCAAGCAACATGGGCAAGAGTTTGACTCCCAGGGCGATCAACAGCAGCCAGGGAAGGGTCAGCAGGCTGTCCGGCGACTCGATGACGGATTGAATATCCAGGTCTACACCAACCAGGATGAAGAAAACCGGGATGAAAAAGCCAAAGCCGAAAGCTTCCAGGCTGTGCACCAGGGAATCATCTTCCGGACGTTTGAGCAGGGCGATGATCATTCCCGCAAGGAAAGCTCCTAAAATCAATTCCGCATCCAGGAACTCTGCCAGAACGACAAAAGCCATCATGATGGCAATTGCTCCACGCACTTTGATCTGTACGGTTGCCCGGGTCAGGTCTTCGATCAAATCCCTGACACCCTGGATGCGTACAATCCTGGGTCCGAAGCGGATGAAAAAGAAGAACGCAATAAACAGTAAAGCCAGTGAGAAGATTTCCGGGTCGAAACCGCGGTCAGAGAGAATCAGGTGAATTGTCAGTAGCAAAACTGTCAAAAAATCTGCCAGCGTGGCAGTTATGAAAACCACCTGCCCGAACGGCGATGACAGGATTTTTTGTTCTTTGAGAATGGGCAATAAAACACCCAATGATGTCGCGCTGAGGACAAAAGCCAGCATCCACACATCACCTACTAAACCAATCCTGTTGAGGAGTATCGCTCCCCCGAAGGCAAGTACAACAGTAGCGATATAAATCACCGCCGCATATAAAACCGGGTTGACCTCGTCTTCTCCCGGTAATTTCTTTGCCTTGCCAAAGATCAGGTTGAAATCAATTTCCATTCCTGCCAGGAACATCAGGAAGGCGAGTCCAATATCTGACATGAAGGTAAGGATTTCGCCATTGGTGACCCACCCAAGCAATGCGGGACCAACGATGATGCCAACGATGATCTCTCCAACAACAACCGGAACCCTGCGAAAGCGCGCCAGTACCAATGGAACAGCAAATGCCAAAACCAGGACGATTAGAAGGGGAGCGAAATTATTGGAGTGTTCTTGGGCAAGAGGCAGGAGCATAGACAGTTCCTTTTTATTTTTCTTGTCAGTCGCTGTTATTTGTCTCGGCAAGGCGAACAATGCTGTGTGCCAAGCCGGAGAATATGATGGAATGGATAGGATAAAGGAGATACCAATAGAGGATACCAGATAATCCTTTGGGTGCGAAGTATGCGGTTTGAATCAGGCGGCTATGTTCCTCATTTGAATTGTCTGCTGTGAATTCCAACCAGGCCTTGCCGGGAACTTTCATCTCTGCTCGCAGCCGGATTGTCTTTCCTGGAATGACCTGCTCCACTCGCCAAAAATCGACGACATCCCCGATGCGAATATCGGTCGGATGACGGCGACCTCTTCGCATGCCTACTCCACCGACCAGACGGTCAAGCAGACCGCGTAACTCCCAAAAGAAGTCCAGGTAGATCCATCCAACCTCACCACCAAGCGTGGAGAAGACATCGTAGAGCTGTTTCGCAGTCGTTTTGGTATTGACCTGCCTGCGCTCCAGGATCATCCCCTCATGGGTTTTTAGAGTAACAGGTGGATTATCACCAGAAGTTGTAAAGACCGAATCTGCCCAGGTGGACTCGATAACTCGATTTTCCAACTTGCTCAAAGCGCGTGAGACAGCTGTCTGATAATCGACAGGTTGGATATTCGGAAAGATTTCTCTGGCAGAGGGATCTGTGACGATAACTTCATTCTTCAAACCATCGATCAGAGGTTTTGCTATCGATGCAGGCACTGGAGTAACCCAATGCACCCAATAAGAAGACAATCGAGGCGTGAGCACCGGTACAGGGATCAGGTATCGTTTCAAGCCGCGCACTTCCGCATATCCAGTCATCATTTCCCCGTATGTCAGCACATCTTCGCCGCCGATCTCGATGATTTTTCCAGTACTTTCTGGGATTTGCAACGCCGAACTCAGGTAATCCAAAATATCATCAATGGCGATCGGTTGGATCCGGGTGTAGACCCATTGTGGACAGATCATTAAGGGGACTCGTTCTGTCAGGTAGCGAATCATTTCAAAGGAAATGCTGCCCGAGCCAACGATCACCGCGGCACGGAATTCTGTGATCGGCACCCCAGATTCGCGCAAGACATCGCCGGTCTCGTGCCGGGAGCGGAGATGCTGGGATAGGTCCGCTTCCGGATCCCCCAGACCACCGAGGTAAATGATGCGATCGACGCCTGCCTCTTTAGCCTGCTTGCCAAAATTGTCAGCCAGGTTTTTATCCCGTTCATCGAATTTTGCGCTGCTGTTCATGCTGTGAATTAAGTAATACGCTACGGAAATATCTTGCATAGCAGGTCTGATGGTCTCCGGTTGGAGAACATCCCCTTCTACTACTTCCACTGAGGGTTCCCAATCCCGGCCTATCAACCGGGATTTATCGCGCACCAGGACTCGAACGTGATAACCCGCACGCAATAGGTGAGGTACAAGACGTCCACCAATATAACCGGTCGCACCAGTGACTAAAATTCTAGGTTTGCTCTTCATATTGTGCACCGTAATAAACAGGAAAAATCATACCATACAAGGAATACTTTTTTGTAAAGTTCTGGTTGCAGATTCAAAACGGTACAACAGGGATTGCCGGGGAGTTCATAAAATATTAACAGCATAAGCTCCGTTGGATTGAAATCCAACAGTTATGCATCGAATTTAATTCGATAACTTTAATAAAATGTCTATTCGGTACTGCTGATGACTCGCTGAGTAGAGAAATACTGGATCACACCGATAGCCATGTCGAAGATCAGCATGGAGAGCAACAGCAGCAAGTATGCGTTTGCAGCCATGCGGTACTCCATGAGTCGGATCAATTGTGTGATGATCTCTCCCAGGTTCCCTGACCCCATACCGACGGAGGCAGCTAGGAGCATGCCAGAGCCGGTAAAGATCGTTCGTACCATGGCAATGAATTCAACTTGCTGGGACAATGGAAAGCTCTGCCGGATCAAGATTTGTGGGGTGAAGGCTAACGCCAGAATGGTGATAGCAATACCCAGACTTACCATGGCTGATCCGTTTCCCAGACCAACACGTGTGGTGACGATCAGAGGAATGATATTGGGGGCGATGAGACCAAAAGCCAGCGTGCGCCAGGGGAAAAGGAGAGCGAATTCTCGCCATCGCTCCGAGGCTGTATACAGATTGACCAATATGCGTCCGAGCAGGTAGCCTAAGACGCCGCCAATAAGCATCCCGGAACCTGCGCCAATGACGGTGATCAGCAGGTGATCAAACAAGAAATCTATTAATCGTGCACTTTCAGGCATCACACATCACTCCTTATACAATATCTTGGATAAAACACCCAATATTGAGTCTGGATGATGTGTTGGCAGTAAAGTTGGCAGGGGATGTTAACCGATCATCCAACTCACCCTGCTATAGCTATATGGGTTTCTTCAACTCCTCCCGCACCCGTGAAAAGATTAAATGCAAGGCGATGTGCTGCTCACAGGCTTGCTCACACATTCCGCAGCCAACGCAGGCGAGCACCCAGTCGGTCAGCTCATCCGACATGTAGCGACCGTTGTCGCCTTTCTGTGGAGTATGCATCTGGCAGATTGGACAGCTGTCCATGCAGTCGGTACAATCACCGCATTCATAGAAATGGTCGACCAGTTCGTCGATGGTTTCTGGAAAGACATCGCTGAGGGCGTGGGTAACCCGCTGGCGGAAGACTTTACTGCGGTGCACCATCCTCTGGATGATCTCATCACGCTGACCGGTCACTTCATTGGACGCAGTCCCGCTGGTGATGGCTCCGAAGTCAACTGTATCGCTCAGACCATTGGTGAGTGAAACGGTGATTTGTTTGCGGATTGGCAGTCCGATCACCCCAATGTTGATATCTGCCCGATCTGCCATTGGACTTATGCAAGATTGGCAGGCAGAACGATAGCGGTACGGCACGATGCCGCCCTGCCGGCTGAACTGGATCGTCTCCTCGGACAGTTCTGTGCGCGAGCCTTTACGCTGTGCACGCCATTCGTATTCGTCGAGCGGGAACGTGCCCAGGCAGTCTGCACAGAAAGTCACCAGGTTGCCCGTACCTGCACTGAGCGAAGTCGAAGTGTCGACCGGGTTGATACCTGACATTCTCTGAAGAGCACGCATCTCACATGGGCGCAGGAAGGCACCGATTAGCGTGTCCGGGTGTTCCGCCAATACAGCGGGTAAACTTTTAGCCAGGTTCTCCGGCATGACAGGCGTGAACGGATTGAAATCATCCAGCCGCGCCGGATCATCGATCAGGGAAGCCTGAATGTATGGCTCCCCCGGAATCTTCAGGGGCAGGTATACATAGTCCAGATCGGCAGCCTGCCAGACATCACCGATAAATTGGTGCAAGCTTTCCAGTGGATTTCCTCTGGTTTTGATCATCCAGGTTTTGTTCATAAGATTACTCCTCTAAAACTTGCCTGTTGTATCCTCATGTCTTCTGGTCTTCTGGCTGTGATTCGGCTATCAGCAGCTCAGTGATATCCATTGCCTGGATTTCTCCAGCACGACCCCCGCTTCTGATGGCATCTTCGAACATGGTCAGACAGTATGGGCAGGCTGTCGCCACGACATCGGCGCCGCTGTCCAGGATATGCTGCAGGCGGACTTTGCTGACACGCGTCTCGGCGTCGGTTTCCAGCCACATCTGGCCGCCGCCACCACCGCAGCAGAAGCTGTCCCGCCGGTTGCGAGCCATCTCGACCTGCTGACCATTGAGGACTGATCGGGGTGCCTGGTATTCGGCGTTATAGCGACCCAGGTAGCATGGATCGTGATACGTGATCTTCTGTCCGTTGCGCCTGAGCTGTACGTTCAGTTCGTTCAGCAGCTGGGTGAAGTGCTGGACTTCATAATTCCCACCAAATTGCGGGTATTCATTCTTGATGGTGTTGAAACAGTGCGGACACCCGGTGACGATACGCTTGAACTTCATCTCGTTGAGCAGCTGGATGTTCTCTTCAGCCATCACCTGGAATACATACTCGTGACCCAGGCGCCGGGCTGTCTCTCCACAGCACATCTCATCGAAACCGAGGATAGCGTAGTCGACATCATTTTGCTCCAGCAGATTGATCATCGCCCGGGCAATCTTCTTATTGCGCTCATCAAAAGCCATCGAACATCCCAGGAAAACAAGCACATCAACTTCCTGTTCAGGGTCGGCTTCGCGCAGGTCCAGCCCTTCTGCCCAGTTCATGCGGTCTTCTGGTGGTATGCCCCACGGGTTTCCCTGGCGTTCCATATTACGCAGTGTATCGGCTACCGATTTGGGGATCTCACCGGTCATCAGCACCTGGGAGCGCCGGATATCGATGATCTCATCGATCGGGTTGACATAAGCCGGGCAGTTTTCCAGGCAATAACCGCAGGTGGTGCAGGCCCAGGCGGTTTCGTTGATGAAGATCTCGTGATAACCATTGCTGCTGATTGCATTGGTGCGTTTCAGGTCTAGCTCCAGGTTTTGTTTCAACTGATAGATCAGGCTGCGGGGTGTATAGTCAGCCCCCGCAATGGTTACCGGGCAGTTGTCTTCACAGCGCCCGCACTGCACGCAGGCTTCAATCGCCAGGAGCTGGCTGCTCTTGAATTCGTCGATTTTTCCCACACCGAGGATCTCCGCCTCTTCGATATCTTCGACTTTATCCAGCACACCGGACCTGCGGCGGTCGCGCAGCAGGATGTTGACCGGGGTAATGAATAAGTGGCGCAGCTTGGTGAAGGGGATACTGGCAGCAAAGACCAGGCCGACGACGATATGGATGCGAACGATCCATGGATGAAAGCTGGTTGCCCCAGCCTGTGTCATGCCCAGTGCAGCCATCAAGGAGGCCGTCAGATTGCCGATTGGTGAAGCCCCCGCCCAATCTGGTACGGTTGCCAGCAGTCGAACACCCTCATTGACATAACCCAACAGAGGGATCAATGCCAGCATGATGATCGGGTAGTAATCTTCCCATGTGGATTGCAGATACTTTGGCTTCATCACCAGGCGTCGGTAGGTAGCCATTCCCAGTCCTGCCAGCAGGACCAGCCCGGCGATATCACTGATGGTTTCAAAAGCCAGGTAGGTACCGCCACGCGGGAAAGGCAGTTCAATGAAAGGGACGAACAGGTCCATCTGCATCAGCGTGATGGCGTGACCGATCATCAGAAAGGTCATACCCCAGAAGATCAGGAAGTGCATGATCCCCGGATAAGCCACCCGGAGGGTGCGGCCCTGCGCTAAAACCAGGGTAAAAAATTCTTTCACACCGGTCAGCCATTTGTTTTGTCGTTGATCTGAGCGGGGAACTGGAATGCTTTCGCTGGTCATGCCTGCCCTCCTATATAGATGATGCCATCGATTACTTCTACTGCAAGAGGTTCCAGCGGTGTCGGTGGTGGTCCAGAGATGACATGTCCATCCAGCGGGTCGAAATAGCCATCATGGCAGGGGCAAACGATCTGCCCCAGATCTTCGTCCCAGTGGGTGATGCATGCGAAATGTGTGCACACCGCCGAATACGCTTTAATCCCATCCTCGGTGTGAACGATGATCGCCGGGTAGCGGCCAAAACGCACTTTGGCTGACTTACCGACCGGTAGTTCGTCCGCAGCTCCAGCGGGTACCGGCTCGGAGGGCATCTCCTCCAGCTCGGTGGGATAGAAATAACCTATGATCGGCGCTATGATCGCGGTTAACCCCAGGGCGGCGCCTGCGTTTTTGACGATCTTGATGAACTCTCGACGGTTCAGTTTGCTCATGGTTAACTCCATTCTCCCCACAAGGTGCCGGCGATCAATAACACGACAAAGATTATTGTGGCGATCGCCCGGATTCGGGTCTGCTTAGGGCTATCTGCTTTGCGGTCCAGGAAAGGCCAGATGAACACGATAATCAGACCGATGATCGGTATCATTACACCGAGGGTTTTGGGAATGTATTTCAGCAGTTGATACAGCGCCAGGAAATACCACTCCGGTTTGACGTGTTCCGGTGTGACCATCGGATCAGCCGGATCTCCCAAGCCAACGGGAGCCAGGATGCCGATCACACCGACGATGATGACGATTCCCATGACGATCCAGGTAACACGGATCTCAGTACGGATGTGGTCTGGGAAGAATGGTATGGTTTTCTTAAGGTCTTCTTGTTTCTCAGTCATTGCATCCCTCCTTTAGAGTGGTTCCTTGAGACCCTGGCGGCGCACCATCAGGAAGTGCATCAGCATCACGCCGATCAGCAGGATCGGGAGAACGATCACATGCAGGGCGTAGAAGCGGCTCAGGGTTGTAGCGGTGATATCCCAGCCAACCCGCAGGAATACCAGGATCAGGTCGCCGAAACTGGGAATTCCCCCGGCGATCTCTGAGCCAACGGTGGTAGCCCAGTATGCTCGCTGGTCCCACGGCAGCAGGTAGCCGGTAAAGCCAAAGGCCAGGGTAGTGACGAACAAGATCACCCCGCTCATCCAGTTGAGTTCGCGCGGTGCCTTGAAAGCTCCCATGATGAAGACCCTGAGCATGTGTGCAAAGACCATCACGATCATTCCGTTGGCAGACCAGTGATGGATTGCCCGAACAGCGGCACCAAAACGCACTGAGGACTCAATGTACTGGATGCTGGCATAGGCAGCATCAGGCGTTGGCTGGTAGTAAAAAGCCAACATGATCCCTGTGACCGCCTGGACGACGAACAGCAAAGCGGTAATGCCCCCCAGGCAGTACCACCAACGGGTCGCCCACAGTGGGACTGGTTTGTTGAGCACCTTCTCCAGTCCTTCTTTGATCTGGTAGCGCTCGTTGACCCAATCACCCATTCTTGTGGTGATCGGTACCCAGCGGGCGCGGTTCTTCCAGATCCAGGCAGATTGAGCCATTCCGAAGACGAAAATCAGTCCGGCGACCCCGAATGCCCCCCAGCGGGAAAGCGGCGTCCACAGGTTTTCATCCGAGCCGGCGACATGGCAGTGCAGGCACTGGTCCTGCTCAGCTGGCGGCGGCAGGGCGGCGGTCAGCTCAGCGGGCTGGATGGGCAGCTGCACACCGGCCTCCCGTTGAGCGCGGGCGTGCACTGTCCCGCTGATAAAGACGCCTGCCCACAGGACGACCAGCGCGATGATCAGGAATCGAAACAGTTTTTTGGCGAATGGATCCATGGCAACTCCCTCGTGATTGTGGAATAATTCACAGATTAAGCATAGATTAATAACGAGGGTCATGTCAAGGGAGGAGGGGAGTATTTTTGGTCTGCGGAGGGAGGAGGTTTGTGAGTGGTTTCACTATTGATTCGGGTAAACATAAAAAGTTTTACTGAATTCTAATCAGAATGGATTGTTTCACCGATTAGGCTTAGTTAGGGTAGTGAAAATCTCGCAAACTTTTCATGTTTATCTAGAAATGAGTGATATTTCCATTTGTAAAGATACTCGATCAGATCGAAGAGTATACTCCCCCAAGTTTCACCCCTCTCATTATTTCCTCCACCCTTCTCGTCGTATAATTTGATTGAATCCACAAGCCTCACCTGGGAGGTGGCAAATGTTTGAGTTACCGGAGATGGTTACCCTGGCGCGGCAGATCAACGAATCTCTGCGCGGCAGGAAGGTGGAGAAGGGCGGATTGGGCAACAGCCCGCATAAATTCGTGTGGCACAACCGCACACCGGAAGAGTTCGCATCGCTGACATCCGGTAAAACCGTCGGGGAGGCGTATGCCAAAGGGCGGTGGATGTTTGTCCAGCTGGAACCTGGGTACGTGCTGGTCTTTGGCGAGTGCGGCGGCAAGCTCCTTCACCACCAGCCGGAAGACAAATGGCCGAAGAAATATCACCTGGACATCACCTTCGAAGACGGATCTTCGCTGACTGCCACCACGAAGATGTGGGGTGCTTATGAGCTGTATGAGCAGGGCAAGGAACTCGAGCGCGAGTACATCAAAAATATGCGAACGACGCCGGTCGAACCGGAATTCACCCTGGCGTACTTCAAGGACCTGGTCGAAGAGATCACTGCCCAGAAGAAGCAATCCGTCAAGGGGCTGCTGACCCAGGACCAGATGATCCCAGGCCTGGGAAACGCCATCGCCCAGGACATCATGTTCAACGCAAAGTTGCATCCCAAGCTTCCCATCACCGAATTGAGCGCTAAAAAAAACGAGACTTTGTACACTGCTATCGTTGAAACCGTTCAGCAGGTCATCGATGCCGGGGGACGCTACGATGAGACCGACCTGCACGGGCAGCCGGGCAGCTATGTCCGCCTGATGGACAAAGAAGCCCTCAAACGTCCCTGCCCGGGATGCGGTGGGGAGGTGGTCAAGATCCAGTACCTGGGCGGCGCCTGCTACCTGTGCCCAAGCTGTCAAAATTAAGAACCCCCCGCAGAATTTTCCAGTATTGATGTGTCATCCAGGGTTCCTATGATTTTGGCGGCGTTCCCAGTTTCAGCGATCCGAATTAACTCTCAAACAAAAAGAGGGCCACAATTCTGTGACCCTCTTTTATCAATTAAGATGATCTTAATTAGGCACCTGGACCAACATGCAAAACACGCATCATCTCGTGATCTTCGTGTGAGAGGATGTGGCAGTGCCAGACATAGCGCCCGGGTTTNNCTGCCCGGGAAGGGCGGTGACCATATCCTTAGCGGCATTTTCCACGTATCCAGCAGGTTGATCCACCGGAAGACCGAGTTGGATATTTGCAAGTCGGAAACCCTGACCGAGTGTACCATTGTGCTGTACAACGGGTTGGTCAATAACATCGGCCGTGAATTCCTGCCGGTCGATCACCTCAAAATGGACCAGGTGTAAGTGGACCGGATGAGCATCCCCGGTAGCGTTGTAGATCTCCCAGATCTCGGTGGATCCAAGGGCTGGGTTCTCAGTTGTGGGACTGTGCCAGGCGATGGCTCCTTCCATCTGACCAACGAGACCTGCATTAATGTAGGGTTGAGTATTGGGCCAGTTGATCGGATCTCCATTATAGTCAGTAGCCGGTTCAGCTGTGCCCAATAATGGCTGCAATCGACCAAATTCATCCATGCCTTCAAACAAAGCGACTTTACGCGTCCTGATAGCGGTTGGGACAGCAGGACCGAAGTTAATTCCCGTGGGATTTACATCGGGCACTTTTGTGTCCAGTGGCAGTACGACATCAAAAGCCATAATGCGGTCTGTATGGGAGTAAACTTGAGGTCCTGGAATATCACCACCGAAGGGTTCATCGCCGCCGATATTCTTCATGATGACCCGGTTTCCAGGGGTTACTGTCTTGAAGTCAAATAGGATGTCGTAGCGAGAACCTGGTTCGCTTAACAGGGTGTCCACGGATGTTGGTTCTGAGGCAAGCCCCTGATCGCTGCCGATCACACTGAATGGCAGCGGTCCTGTAGCGACATTGAAATCTGTCGCTCCAGCCGGAACCTCGAAGAACTGAATTGCCATAAATCGGCTGTCGGTGCCGTTCAGCAGGTGCATGCGGTAATTGCGTGGCTCGACGTTCTCATAGGGCCAGATGACACCGTTGACCACCATATGATCACCGAAAAATTCAGCCAGAGCTGTTGGTCCTCCACCAGGGAAGATATCCGGGGGTAATACCGCCCCTTCACCGGTGATGAAATCATCATAATAAGGATCACCCGGGAAGGCTGGATAGAACAGCTCGCCGGTGTCGTTGAACATGCGGTCCTGGATCGCATAGGCTTTTTCATAAGGCCAGGCTGGTAAACCGAGCGTATTGCCACCTTTTTTATCTCCTGCAGGCAAACCGGTATCAAACTCATCACGGACGAAATAGAATCCGGCAAGTCCAGCATAGACGTTCAATCGGGTGATGCCCAGGGCATGATCATGGTACCAGAGATTGCCTGCGGGCACATTGTTATCATAGCGGAACCTGGTGGTAAATCCACCCGGGACGTTTGCCCACTGGGGACCGACAACCTGGTTCTTTCCTTCCGGACCGTAGAAGAATTCCGGGTTTCCATCAAATTGAAAATCGCTGTGTCCTCCATGCAGGTGGGTGATAAAGGGAACACCATTCATATTGATTCTGTAGCCCTCATAACCAGGCAGGCTGTAGCACCAATGCAGTGATGTGTCCACGGGTAGCAAGTGTTGATCTTCGGGTTTAAGCCCATTTATCCAGTTAACAATTGTCTCTGGAGATCCCCCTGCGCTGGTGCTTTGAACCTGGAAGGTGCGACCGGGCCAGGTGAAAAATTCATCTTTTGAATCACCATAACCCCAAACCCATGTCTTCAATGCTTTCCCTGTTAAAGGATCAATTAGTCCCGTCGCCTGCTGCGCCATGGCAGCTGTGATGAAATATTCGCCAGTCCTCCGATCCGGTTGATAAATAAATCCCGGCGCTAGAGCGTCGGGTACAGGATAAGCGAATTTTGGCTGCTGCGCTGGATCGCTCAGCCCGGGTGCTGCTGAAAGTGCCAGTGCTTTCATCAAAGGATCCCCACGTGCTGCAGCGTACAATGCGAATGTACTTATTCCACTTAGTTTTAAAAAATCACGTCTAGATATCATTATCTTTCTCCATACCGTTATAGTGGTTAACTGTTAATAGGAATATCTACTTCTGCCCATGTACCTTGTGGAATTTGTTTTGACAAATCAATTTTCATTTACCCTCCTTTCAAATGAATCAAAAATCGGCACCTGAAGTATGCCGGTGACCTTGCTACTCCAATCAGTGCCGATACTATGGATACTGCTGTTGCCTAAATCCACTCTGCCACCACTCCCAATTCTTCTGATTTTTTGTCTGTTGATCAGCGAGAAAATGTGGGGGAATGAAACCTCCCTCTTAGCTTTAAAAAAATGCAAATTAGGACAATATAGATTGTAAATCACTTGTTACAAATAGTCAAGTAGTACTGTATCCAGGAAAGTCCCGAGGTTGAATCAAATTGAAAAGTAATGAATAGAATGTCCAAAAGATCAAGGTAGCGAAAATGATCTTACTGCCCTATTTCCACATTTTATGTAAACCTATATTAATAATTGATAGTGTCTGATTTAAATATATTGGATGATGTTTATTGACAAATTATTTGCGGAGGAAAGAAGAAATGTACCTTGGCTTACTTTGTTTTGACTTCGCAATAAAATGGTGTACTCAATGTCCGTTAGATCTCGATGATCTTTTTCTGGATGGCGTACTTGATCAGTTCCCCCGTGTCGTGCAGGTCGAGCTTATTCATCAGGTTGCCTCGGTGGGCTTTGACAGTCTTGGGTGAGATGCCCAGGATTTCAGCGATTTCTTTGTTGGTGTAGCCCTCGGCGATGAGCTGCAGCACTTCACGCTCGCGGCCGGTCAGGCAGTCGTCTTGGATTGCAGGGACGTCCGCCCAGCGCAGGTAGTCCTCGATGACCAGGCGGGTGATCGCCGGCGAAAGCACCGATTCCCCACAGGCAATGCGGTGGATGGCGGTGATCAAATCCTCGGCGGCACAGTCCTTGAGCAGGTAGCCCATTGCCCCAGCCTCCAGCGCCCGGCGGATACTGCCTTCATCCTCGTACATGGTCATCACCAGTACATTCGTCTCCGGCAGGTCGCGCTTGATCTGCCGGGTGGCATCGATGCCGTTAAGCAGCGGCATGGCGATATCCATCAGCACCACATCCGGCTTGAGCTTGCGGGCTTTATCCACGGCGGCGCGCCCATCCTCAGCCTCACCGACGACTTCCAGGTCGGTGTGGTCTTCCAACAGAGCGCGGACACCCTCCCGCAGGATGCGGTGGTCGTCCGCTAACAGGATCCGGATGGTCTCTGGCATGGTAGGTTAATTATAGTGGTAAATTAATCGCAATTTCTAGAGGATGTTCGTCTAAGCACTTCCCAGCTATCGAAATCCCAATAGTATCATCCATATGCCCTTACAGGGTGCGCCAATAATCATCTCAGATAACGTATCTCCAGATAAGTATCACGATCCAGATGCAAGACACCTTGGTGACCGCTGCAGACCGATGTTTAATATTGGACACGTTCGATGCAGCCTACCGTGAGAAAAACTCCACCAGCAGCGAGTTGACAATCTCCGGCTTTTCGTAATGCGAGATGTGCCCGGCATCCTCAATCGGATGAAACTCTGCCTGGGGGATTAACCAGCGCACTTGTTCACTGGTCTCGAAGGGGATGGCTTTGTCGCCCATGCCCCAGATCAGCAGCACTGGCCGGTCTTGCTGACCGACCGCCTTGTAAGAGCTCTCTGCGCTAGTGATCACCCCATTACGCAGAGTGGAGAGCAAAGCACGGATGAATCCCTGGTACTGCATCTGCACCCTGTACTGGTCCAGGTACTGGTCAACAGCCTCCGGGGTGGCAAAGTCCTCCGCCAGGCTGGAGACGAGCAGCTGACCACCGCCGAACCCCAGGATCAGCTCGCCAATCAGGGGGAACTCGACGATTTTCTTCAGCGAGTTATCGATCGGCAGACCCGCCGGGCTGATCAGTGCCAGTCTGCGGACCATCTCCGGGTGGCGGGCGGTGAAGTTGACGCTGATTACCCCGCCCATTGACAAACCAGCCAGGTCCACTGGCGTCTCGATGTCCAGTGCCTCCAGCAGTTCAACCAGCTGGCGGTCGAACAGGTCGGCGTCGAAGTCCACCTTCGGCCGGTCGGAGTAGCCCCTCCCGTACAGGTCGTAGCGCAGCACGCGGAGGCCTGAATCCACCAGCCCTTCGAAGGTCGGGTCCCAGACATAGTACGGCACCGAGAACCCGTGCACCAGCACCACGGTGCGCTCGTCCGCCGGGCCAGCGATCTGGTAGTGGACCATTCCATCGGAAAGCTGTACGAACTCGCCGGGGGCGTCAGCGCGGGATGCCTCGTCGAGGACTTTGGTCTCACCGCGGAAGTGGAACAGGGAGGCTGTCATGGTATTGTCCTTTGTGGTCGAGAGGAGGATGGATCGCCAGCGGACCTGGAAGGCCATGATGCTGAGGAAGAGGAATAAACCGAGGAGGATTGCGGTGGGAATGAGGCATCCCCATCTGCGGCGTTTCGGGCGTTTATTTTCCATATTTTCCTCTCCGGGTTGAGAAATAGATAATATTTATAATGGTTATATCGCAATCCGGGATGCTAGGCAACAACTAGAAGGATTCAAATGGTTGTGTCCAGCAGCCTTGGGGTTCAGCCCAAGGCGGGGAAGTGAAATCTTGCAGGATCTGTAGCTCATTATCGGCTGTAAATGAGTGGGATATCTGACACCTCGATGACAGGTTGCAGTTTCGACAGGCTCAGCCACCAGCCTTTTTGTCGGAATAGAAATCCATTATAAATTTATAGGGACACATATCATAGGAGGTAACTCCTTCCGGAATGTGCAATAAAAAAAGGAGCGTTCGAAAAGTTTCTTTGGAACGCTCCTCAGCAGGTTATTCAGAGTTATTCTCTACAAATAACCCTCCAGGAACCCCGTCGCCTGTTCCATATTGAAGACCGGTCCATCCACGCAGACCAGCTTTTCGCCGATGTTGCAGCGTCCGCATTTGCCGATGCCGCAGTGCATGCGCGCTTCCAGGGTGACGTAGCGCCGGTCGGGCGCGAAACCGATTTCGTCCAGCACCTTGTCGGCGTAGTAGATCATCACCGGCGGACCGCAGGTGATCGCCACCGTGTTGCCGGATTTGGGGTTGACCTTCTTGAGCAGGTCAGTGATCAGTCCGACCTCACCATCCCAGGTGTCATCGCCCTCATCAACGGTCAGGTGCAGCTCGGTGTCCGGGGTGGCGCGCCAGGTATCGTAGTCCTCGGTGAACAGCAGCAGGTCTGGTTTACGGGCAGCCCACAGGATCGTCAGGTGTCCGTAATCATCGCGGTGTGCCAGCACGTGCTGGATGACCGGGCGCAGCGGCGCCCCGCCGATGCCCCCGCCGAGTACGAGAAGGTTCTTACCTTCGAACTCAGCCATTGGAAAGTGATTGCCCATCGGTCCGCGCACGCCGACCAGGTCGCCCTCGCCCAGTTCGTGCATCTCGGTGGTCACCGAACCAAGTCGNNCATCTCGGTGGTCACCGAACCAAGTCGCTGGACGGCAAACTCCAGGATGCCGTCCCCGTTAGGGATCGAGGCCAGGCCGAAAGGCGCTTCACCGACACCAAAAGCGGATATAAATGCGAACTGCCCGGGCTCGAATGCCCGGAATGCCTCCTCCCCCCCGTTGAGCATACGCACGGAGAAAAATTTGATCTCCGGCGCCATATCGATAACGTGCTCCAGCCTGCCGAAATACGGCACCATGGGGTTGTGTCCGTTGGTCGTCATGGGGTCACCTCCACGAGGTGGGATAGTATCTCGGTGATATCGATGTTGACCGGGCAGGAATCCACGCAGCGACCGCAGCCGGTGCAGGCGGTGGGACCGTACTGCTCCGGGTAGTAGTAAAACTTACAGAAAAAGCGGTTACGCAGGCGGTCGCCCTTGGCAGCGCGTGGATTGTGACCGCCGGCGATGCGGCGGTACGCTTCCCCGGCGCAGCTGTCCCAGCAGCGGATGCGCTCATAGGTATCGTGGCCGTTGTCGGAGGGTACGCTCTCGTCGCGCACGTCGAAGCAGCGGCAGGTCGGGCAGACATAGGCGCAGATGCGGCACGACAGGCAGCGCTCGGACATCTCAGCCCAGTATTTGTCGTTGAAGTGGCGCGGCCAGGATTCGTGCGCCGGGATGGGAACAAGCTGACCGTGGGTTAGCAGCGGTTTCTTACCGCTGATTTCCTCCAGCGGCAGGCTGTTGACCAGCTCTTGACCTTTCTCGGTGATCACTTCGACGGTGTAGCCCCCGTTGGCTTCGCTGAGCATTACGTCCATGCCGGTGGTGTCATCGGGCGCGCCGCCTACACTGGTGCAGAAGCAGCTCTCGCCCATCTCCTGGCAGACCAGCCCGACGATCGTGGTGGTTTCCCGCCGTTTCGCATAATACGGCTCAACCGGTTCGGTATCGATGAAGAGAGCATCCAGAGCCAGCATGCCGCGGGCATCGCAGGGGCGTACCCCGAAGAGCACTGTCTGTCCATCTGGGGTGTACTCTGTCATCTTAATGGATTGCTGGGTCTTCTCAATCGTCAGCAGGCGTTCGGTGCTGGGGAAGAAAGCATCTTTGATTGACATCACCGGACGGATGTAATCCCAGGTGATCTGTTGATGATCATCCACTGGACGGTAGAGAAGCACATCATCGAACATGCGGGGGGCGATCAGGTTGCGGTCCGCCGCCAGCTTGTCGAGCCAATTGGATAAATCGCTTTGGGAAACGAATTTCATCCGATTTCCTCCTCTCCGCTGAGGATCGTGTTGATCGGTGAGGGCACTGGCTGGAGTCCTGTTCGGTGGTCGAAAAGGTGCTCCATCTCTGCAGCGATCCTGCGGTTGATCAGCCCGATGGGGATATCCACCGGACAGACCCGTTCGCATTCGTCACAGCCGATGCAGCGTCCCGCCAGGTGATAGGCGCGACCCAGGTGGAAAGCGCGCTTCTCGTTGACTTCGATGCGCATTCCGGTCCACAGTCCATCATCACGTTCGTACAGGCAGGTTGGGCAGGAGCACATCGGGCAAGCCTGGCGGCAGGCGTAGCAGCGGATGCAGCGGTCGAA
>JABAOG010000035.1_pt1 | contig 44856 bp, 49 predicted proteins | sample 7062131 | NCBI WGS metagenome assembly JABAOG01 (sample SAMN14538629, study PRJNA623070) | marine sediment metagenome | biome: marine biome [ENVO:00000428]; feature: marine pelagic biome [ENVO:01000023]; material: deep marine sediment [ENVO:00002113] | place: India: Arabian Sea | collected... | reverse complement strand
GGCATCTTCCTGCCGCTGATCACCGTCAACTGCGCGATCCTCGGCGGCACGCTGTTCATGGTCGAGCGCGACTACACCTTCGCCGAGAGCGTCGTCTACGGCTTCGGCACGGGCGTCGGCTGGGCGCTCGCCATCGTCCTGCTCGCCGCTATCCGCGAGCGGCTCAAGTATTCCGATATTCCGGACGGGCTCCAGGGCCTCGGCATGAGCTTCATGGTCGTCGGCCTGATATCGCTCGGATTCATGGCGTTCTCGGGACTGGGCTAGGGCGGCGTGGAGATCGGCATCGGCATTGTCTCCTTCACCGGCATCGTGCTGGTGCTCGGCGTGCTGGTGCTGCTCGCGCGCAGGCTGCTCGTTCCCTCGGGGGAATGCCAAATCACCGTCAACGGCCGCATGATCATCAATGCGACTGCCGGAAGCAGGCTTCTCGAGACCCTGGCCGCCGCCGGTGTGCGCCTGCCGAGCGCCTGCGGGGGTGCCGGCACCTGCGGGCTGTGCACGCTGCGGGTCCTCGAGGGCGGCGGCGAGGCCGGCCCCCAGGAGCTGGCTCTCATGACCCGCGTTCAGGCGCTCAGGGGCACGCGCCTCGCCTGCCAGGTGCCGGTGCTCGAGCCCATGGCGGTGGAGGTCAACGAGGCCTACTTCGGCATTCGCACCTGGATGTGCACCGTCGAGCGTACCCGCAACGTCGCCACGCTCATCCGCGAGATCGTGCTCGCATTGCCCGAGGGTGAAGAGCTCGACTTCCGCGCCGGTGGCTTCGTCGAGATCACCTGTCCGAGTTTCCACGCCAGGTTCGCCGAGTTCGACATCGAGGACGCCTACCGCGACGTCTGGGATCGGGACAAGCTGTGGCGGCTCGAGGCCTCGTCGGCGCGACCCGAGACGCGCGCATACTCGATGGCCAACCATCCCGCAGAGAGGGACAAGGTGGTCCTCAATGTGCGCGTCGCGCTTCCGCCACCCTACGCTGCCAATGTGCCGCCCGGCATCGTGTCGAGCTGGCTGTTTTCGTGCAAGGTCGGCGACACCGTCGAGGTGAGCGGTCCTTTCGGCCACTTCTTCGTCGACGATACCGACAGGGAGATGGTGTTCATCGGCGGCGGCGCCGGCATGGCGCCGATGCGCGCACACATCCTCGAGCTGCTCGAGCTGCGCAAAAGCACGCGTAAGATCAGCTTCTGGTACGGGGGGCGGTCGAAACGCGAGCTTTTCTACAGCGAAACGTTCGAGCGTCTCGCCGCCGAGCACGACAATTTCTCATGGCAGGTGGCCCTTTCGGCGCCGGACCCGGAAGACGACTGGAAAGGCCACGTCGGCTTCATACACAGGATTGTCTATGACCAGTACCTCGCCGACCATCCGGCGCCGGAGGACTGCGAGTACTATCTATGCGGGCCGCCATTGATGGTGAAGGCAGTGCTCGCCATGCTGGACGATCTCGGTGTCGAGGCCGACCACATCCATTACGATGATTTCGGCGGGGCGAGCTCGGCGGGCGGCTGAATGTTAACCGTCATCATGGCAATCGTGGTTTTTCTGCTGGCCGCGGCGGGGCTCGCGCTGGGCGTGGTGTGCAATCGCCGGCCGATAAAAGGCAGCTGCGGCGGCTGCTTGAACTGCTTGTGCAGTAAGGATCGACAATGAGCAGGCCGACACCTACCGTCGACGACTACATGAGCCGGAATCTGATCACCTTCAGTCCCGACGACGACATCCTGATGGCCGCGAAAATCCTGCTGACCGAACGGGTTTCCGGAGCGCCCGTGCTCGATTCCGGTGGGCGCCTGGTCGGTATGCTGTCGAAAAGGGACTGCCTCGGGATCGTGTACGCAAGCGGCTACCACCAGGAGTGGGGCGGGCGCGTTCGAGACTACATGAGCACGGACGTGGCGACTATCGATTCGGGCACCGATATCATCAAGGCCGCAGAGCTCTTCATGAGCTCGCGCTTTCGTCGTTTTCCGGTCATGGAGAACGGTCGTGTGAAGGGGCAGATCAGCCGCGCCGATCTCCTGCGTGCCCTGGTCGAGCACTGGGGAAGCGTTGCATGAGCATCCGGGTGATCGTGCGCGTGAAGTGAGAAATGGAACATGAGTAACGACGAACCGAGTGAGCCGAGGGTGCTGATGCTGGGCAGCGAGAGCGCTTTCTCGGGAACCGTGCTGCGGTGCCTGCTGCAGACGGACACCCGTGTCTGCGGTTTCGTCATCCACGAGGCGACGCCGCTCGCCAGATCATTCGAATCGCTCGGCGAGCGCATTCCGGTGGTGGTCGCGGGGACCGGGCCGGCCATTGCCGGCGAAGGCGGTGTGCCGGTCATCCATGTCGCTTCCATGCGCGACGAAGCGGTGCTCGAGCAGCTGCGATCGCTCGCGCCGGACATCGTGCTCGTCGCGTGTTTCCCGATGATTCTGCGTGGACCCTGGCTCACGCTCGCGAAGCACATGAGCCTCAACGTTCATCCCTCGGTGCTGCCGTCCTATCGCGGTCCGACGCCGCTGTTCTGGCAGTTCCGGGAAGGCGAGCACGAGACCGGCGTCACGCTTCACATGATCGAGCAAGGCGTCGACGCCGGGGACATCGTCGCGCAGAGCGTCATGCCGCTGCCGATCGGCGCGCGCTTCTCCGAGATCAATGCCAGCCTGGCGGAGACCGGCGCCGCGCTCGTGGTGGAGCTGCTGCACAAGCTTCGGGTCGGCATCGCGGTGCCGCGCACCGTCCAGGACGAGACGCTCGCGAGCTACCAGCCTTTTCCCAAGGAAAAGGACTTCCGATTCGACACCCACTTCACCGCTGAGCGCGCGTTCCGCTTCATGCGCGGCACGCAGGAGTGGGGCATGCCCTTCGAGGTCGACGCGGGCGAGGAGGTGCTGCTACTCGAGCAGGCCCTCGACTACCACGACGACGCACGTATGGCCGTGCCGTTCGAGTTCGACGGCGAGCGCGTTTGCATACGTTTTTCCGAAGGCGTGCTCGAAGCGCTCGGCAGGCGTACCGGCAAAAGCTGAGCCCCGCTCTCGCGCGCCGCCAGGCCGGCCAGGTGGCGATCGGGCAGGAACAGGGCCAACAGGAGCAGCACCACCAGCACGATCAGCACGATCCACTTCATCAGTCGGATCGCGCTGCTGCGCCTGTTCCCCGGGCCTGCGAAGTGACGATTGGCTGTATTCAATGCGCACCCCTCTTTTTTATGTAATTGTAGCGGCTCCGAGACCGCATCAATTGACGCAGATCGGATAAGGCGCCGGATATTTCATGCATCCGCGAAGCGAACCGGGAGCTGCTCGAAACGGCGGCGGCCTGCCGCCGGCAGCGCCTGTAGACGCGCCTTTTCCCATCATCGAGCACATGCGCGACCTGCTCGACGCACCGGCACGCGAGCGCGCCGCCGCTCTCGCGCGGGAGCTGCTCGAGGCCGAGCCGCATCTTTGCGCCATCGAACCCTTCGCCGAGGGCGTGAGCACGGGACTCGATGCCGGAACCTGTCTGTTCATCGAAGATCATTACGGAATAAGGCTGTTCGAGCGTCTCGGTAATCTCGCCTACACGTACCGTGCGCTGCTCCTGGCGAGACCCGGCGACCTGGTTACCATCGGCCTGGATCGCAGCCCGGCGTTCGAACGTTACTGTGCCGAGACGCTCGGCCTCGGCGAGGTCGAGATCCTCGAGCCCGCGCCATCGAACGCCATGAATTCGCTGGCGGCGCGCTGCGCGCGGGATCCTCGCGTCATCGAGCGGCTCGCGCAGTGCGCGCGCCGCAACGGCGGCCTCAATATCGTTCCCTACATGGGCACCGGCGGCGTCTGGGCGCTGGCCGGCGCCGTCGCCGCGCGCACGGATGCGCCGGTGCGTGTGGCCGCGCCGCCGCCGCGCCTCGTGCGTCGGGTCAACGACAAGATATGGTTCAGCCGCTGCGTCGATCACCTGATCGGCACCCGGGCGGTGCCGGCGGTGGAGACGGCAGCCGGGTCCGCCATGCTCGCCGCCAAGGTGGCGGCATTCGCGCGCAGCCATGCGAGCGTGGCCGTCAAGCTGCCCGACAGCGCGAGCTCGAAGGGCAACCTGGTTTTCGATGCGGCTTCGCTCGCGCCGCAGCCGCTGGCGCGATTACGGCGTCATCTTCTCGAGCGCATGCGCCGCGCCGGCTGGCGGGACGATTTTCCCGTGCTGGTAACGGCTTGGGAGAAGCCGGTGCTGGCGAGCCCGTCGGTGCATCTCTGGATCCCGGAGCAGGGCACGGGAGATCCGATCGTCGAGGCCGTGTTCGACCAGCACCTGATCGGCGCAGGCGGGGAGTTTGCCGGCGCCGCGCCGAGCACACTGCCGTCGGCGTGGCAGCGCCGACTCGGCTGCGAGGCCGCGCTGCTCGGCGCCGTTTTCCAGGATCTCGGCTACTTCGGTCGCTGCAGCTTCGACGCCATCGTGGTGGGTTCGGATCTGGAGCGCGCCGGGCTGCACTGGATCGAGTGCAACGGCCGCTGGGGCGGCGTGTCGCTTCCGCTCACGGTTGCATCGCGGCTTTTCGGCGACTGGCGCCGGCAGCCGTTCGTGATCACCGAGCGATCGGATCTGAACGGCGCGTCACACCATCTCGCGGATGTCCTGGCGCGGCTCGAGGACGATCTCTACGTCGCCGGTGGCGAGCCGGCGGGCGCTGTGATCATGTCTCCGTGGCAGCTCGAGCAGGGCAGCGGCTTCGAGCTCGTGGTCTTCGATGCCGACGTCGAACGCGCCGGCGCGCGCGCGCGGCGCATCGCCGCCTCGCTGAGCGCCTGGCTCTAGGGCGGCGACTCGCGATACTCGGCGAGTGCCGAGCGCGCCACCGCATCGAAGTAGGACGCGCCCACGTTGAGCACCGCTTCGTCGATGTCGAACTCGGGACTGTGCAGGGGAATGTACTCGTGCTCGAGGCGGCGTGCGCCGAAGCGCACGTAGCAGCCGGGGATCTCGTCGAGATAATACGAGAAGTCCTCCGAGCCCATGCTCGGGTGATCCATTTTCATCAGTCCCTCGCCGCCCACCACCTCGCGGGCCGCGCGGTAGCAGATTTCCGCCTCGCGACGCGAGTTGACCACCGGCGGGTAGCCCGGCTCGATGTCGACCGAGATGCGTGCGTTGTGCAGCTCGCCGAGGGCTTTGGCCATGCGCTCGAGGCCGGCGTGCAGGTGGGCACGCACTTCGGTCAACGTGGTCCGGATGGAGCCCTGCAGCAGGGCGGTCTCGGCGATGACGTTCGGCGCGCTGCCCGCCTCGACGCGACCGATGGTGACCACGGAGGGGTAGATGGGATTGATCTCCCTCGACACCAGGGTCTGGATGGCCGTGATCAGCATGCCCGCGATGACCACCGCATCGGTGGCCTCGTGGGGCCGCGCGCCGTGCCCGCCGCGTCCCTGCACGCGGATGGTGAAACGATCGGACTGGGCGGTGATCACGCCTTCGGCCACCATGATCTCGCCGACCCGGTAGTGGTGGGTGACGTGACCGCCGAAGATCGCCGCGACGCCTTCGAGCTCGCCGGACTTCAAGACCACCCGTGCGCCACCGCCGCGCTCCTCGGCGGGCTGGAAGACGAACAGCACGTTGCCCTCCGGTGGCGACTGCGCAAGCACAGCGGCGGCGCCGAGCACCATGGCCATGTGCGCGTCGTGACCGCAGGCGTGCATTTTTCCCTCGATGCTCGAAGCGAACGGCAGGTCGGTGTTCTCGGCGCCGGGGAGCGCGTCCATCTCGGCGCGCAGGGCGACCGTCACCTCGTGCCGCTCGCGCAAACGTCCGATCACGGCGCTGCCTTTGCCCGAGTAGCTGTAGGGGATACCGAGCCGGTCGAGCTCCTCGATGATCACGCCGGCAGTGTGCTCCTCCTCGAAGGCGAGCTCCGGATGGCGGTGCAGCGCCCGCCTGATCTCGACCATGCGCGGATAGAACGGCTCTGCCTTGAACGACCGCTCGCTCACGATGGCGTGCCCGGCACGATTACTTCACGGCGATGCAGGTGCAGGGCGCCTGGTTGCTGACTCTCTGCGAGACGCTGCCGAGCAGCAGCGATTTCACGTCGCTCAGGCCGCGGTGGCCCATGACGATGCAATCGACGTCCTGGCGCTTTGCGTACTCGAGAATGCGCTTGGCGGGATCGCCGTCGAGCACCGCGACGCTGACGTTCTCGACGCCGGCGCCCTCGGCCTCGTGCCTGGCGGAGTCGGCGATATGCTCGGCGATATTCGCCAGCACACCCGTGGAGATGGATTCGATTTCGCCAATCCGCAGGATCTCCGTTCGGCTGTCCACGACTCTGAGACGATCGACCTCGGGCGTCACGGTCTTGGTCAGTCCCTCGATCTCGGCGAATCTCTGCAGCTCCGGCGCGTCGACGTTTCGCAGCAGAATGTGCAGCAGCAGCAGCTGCGCATCGTATTTACGCGCCAGATCGATGGCCAGCTCCAGCGCCTTGCCGGCGTGATCGGAACCATCGATGGCGCAGAGAATTTTTTTGAACATTGCCTCCACCTCCCTCGCTTATCGGTTGTCCCGGCGCGTTCGCGCAGCTCCAGACGACGCCGGGCTTCGTATGCGCAGAGTATGCAGGCTCGGCGCGGAATATTCACTTGATGTGGGTCATACGCGCCGCCCAGCGTGCGCTCCCGATCATCCTTTTATGCAGACCACGGGCTCGAGACGCGCGACGCGGCGGGCGAGCCCTGCGTGCTCGGCCGCCTCGACGACGGCGCCCACGTCCTTGTACGCCCCCGGTGCCTCCTCGGCGACGCCGCGCGAGGAGGGACTGCGGATGAGAATGTTGCGCTGCGCGAGCTCGTCCACGAGCTGGCGTCCGCGCCAGCGCCGGCGCGCGGCGTGGCGGCTCATGGCGCGGCCGGCGCCGTGGCACGCGGAGCTGAAGGCGCGCGTTTCGCTCACCTCGGTGCCGGCCAGTATGTACGAGCTGGTGCCCATGCTGCCGCCGATGAGCACCGGCTGGCCTGTCTCGGAAAGATCCTCCGGCAGCGCGGGATGACCGGGACCGAATGCGCGCGTCGCGCCCTTGCGGTGCACGAACAGCGGGCGCGAGCGGCCGTCGACGGTATGCTCTTCCCGCTTGCAGGTGTTGTGCGAGACGTCGTAGAGCAGCGTCAGCCCGGCCTGCGGGAAAATGCGCGCAAAGACCTCGCGGGTCAGGTGAGTGATGATCTGGCGATTGGCGAGCGCGCAGTTGATGCCGGCGCGCATGGCACCGAGGTAGCGCTGGCCGAGCTCGGATTCGATGCGCGCGCAGGCGAGCTCCCGATCCGGCAGCGTGATGCCGTGGCCCGGCGCCGCGGCCGCCATGTCGCGCAGGAACTCGGTGCCGATCTGGTGGCCGAGGCCGCGCGAGCCGCAGTGGATGCTGACCACGACCGCCCCGCGCTGCACGCCGAACACCGCTGCGGTCGCCTCGTCGAAGAGCTCCACCACCTGCTGCACTTCCAGATAGTGATTGCCCGAGCCGAGGGTGCCCATCTCGCGCCTCTGGCGATTCTTGGCACGCTCGGACACGCACTCCGGCCGTGCCCCGGCCATGCACCCGTGCTCCTCGACGCGCTCGAGGTCCTCGGGCGATCCGTAGCCGCGCTCGACCGCCCAGCGTGCGCCGCCGGTGAGCATGGCGTCCATCTCCTTCGCGTCGAGCGAGATCTGACCCCGGCTGCCGAGGCCTACGGGAATGTGGCTGTAGAGCCCATCGGCCAGCGGCGATTCATGGCCCTCGAGCTGCGTGCGCGTGAGTCCGGTGAGCAGGGTGCGCACGCCGCAGGAGATGTCGAAGCCGACGCCGCCGGCGGAGACCACGCCGCCCTGCTCGGCGTCGAAGGCGGCGACGCCGCCGATGGGAAAGCCGTAGCCCCAGTGCGCGTCGGGCATGGCGTAGGAGGCCTCGACGATGCCGGGCAGCGTCGCGACGTTGGTGACCTGCTCGTAGACCTTCTCGTCCATGGCACGGATGAGATTCTCGTCTGCGTAGATCACGGCGGGCACGCGCATGGCGCCCGACGGCGGCACGCGCCACTCGAACTCGCTCACTTTTTCGAAGCGTTCGGCCTGCATGGTGTCCTGTACCTCGCTCGCGTGTCGGCGCTTGCCTCAGACGTCGACCACGCACTGGGCCATCCAGCCGCCGTCGGCAGCGCGCGAGACCTCGAGGGCGGTGTACGTGGCACCCTTGACCTCCGCCGCCGGGCGATGCCGCTCGACGTCCACGTCCTCGCCCCAGGCCTGCGCGGACAGCGCCGTGCCTTCGATGGTGACGGCAAAACGACAAAAAATCATGTCACGGGTGGCCATCTCGTAGATCAGCGCATTCAACCATTCCACCAACAGCAGATCCGGCTCGGGGGCCTCGCAGGCGATTTCCACGCGCTGCCTCGACTCGATGCCCTCGACATCCGCAATCGCCGCCATCATCGCCAGCGCCGCCTGCTCGAACGCCACCGACAGGCTCGGTCCGTAGCCGCGAATGCCCACATCGGCCTCGTGTGGAAAGTGCTCCCAACCGGTCATGGACATACAGAATCGGTCCTTTGCACGCGCGCCGTCTTGACCTGAATCATCCCGCCGTTCGACTGACGGAGATCAGTGAAACGCGGGTTCGAGAGGAGTAGGTTTAAGTCGTAACGTGAACAGGAGGATGGTTTCATGAAATTCGTGGTATTCCAATGCACCAAGGATCCCGACTACTTCATCGTCACCGACGCCGCTAACAAGGACGCGGTCAGCGGCAAGCTCTGCCCCAACGGCGGCGACCTGGAGGAGGTCGGCGATTTCGCGGAGATGGGAGAAGAGCGAGCGGCCTTCGACGAGACCCTGGCGAAGAACAGCATCGAGAAGCAGGGTTATTATCGCTTCGAGGCGCCGGGCATGGCGGCCGTACCGCCGTCCCCGGAGATGCCGTGAGGCGACCTTCGGCCTGACCGGCCACGCGTTCCAAGTCAGGCCGGCGCCCCTCGGGGCGCCGGTTTTTTTTCACCATCGAAGCCGGACCTGCGGCGATGCGCGCATGACCACCGACCTCATCACCATCGACGGCAGCATGGGCGAGGGCGGTGGGCAGATCCTGCGCTCCTGCCTGTCGCTGGCTCTGTGCACGGGTCGACCCGTGCGTATTACCAACATTCGCAAGGCCCGCAAGCGACCGGGTCTGGCCCGGCAACACCTGGTGGCCGTGAAAGCCGCGGCGCGGGTCGGCCGTGGGCACGTGGAAGGGGCCGCGCTCGGCTCCCGGGAGCTCACCTTCGTGCCGTCGGCGGTGGAGGCGGGTGACTACGCATTCTCCATCGGCAGCGCGGGCAGCACGGGACTGGTCCTGCAGACGATCCTTCCGGCGCTGCTCACCGCGGCCGGCCCGTCGCGCCTGCGCCTGGAAGGCGGTACCCACAATCCCCTGGCGCCGAGCTTCGACTTCATCGATCTCGCCTTCGCGCCGCTGATCCGGCGCATGGGGCCGCGGGTCGTGTTGCGTCTGGAGCGCCCCGGCTTCTATCCCCGCGGCGGCGGCGTGGTGCACGTGGACATCGAACCCGTCGAGCACCTGCGCCCCTTCGAGCTGCTGGAGCGTGGGCCGGTGCTGGAGCTGGACGCCACGGCCATGGTCGCCAACCTGCCGATGCACATCGCCCAGCGCGAGCTCCAGGTCATCGGCGACGCGCTCCAGCTCGCCCCCGAGTCCCTCGCCGCGCGTCGCATCGAGGGCGCGGTCGGGCCCGGAAACGCCGTCACCGTGGTGGTGCGCAGCGAACGGGTTACGGAAGTCTTCAGCGGCTTCGGCACGCGCGGTGTCCCCGCCGAGCGCGTTGCCGGCCGCGTGGTGGACCAGGTGCAGCGCTACCTGACCGCGGACGTCGCGGTCGGCGTGCATCTCGCCGATCAGCTGCTGCTGCCGCTCGCCCTGGCGGGCGGCGGATGTTACTCGACCCTGTCGCCGAGCCGGCACGCGACCACGAACGTACAGGTGATCGAGCGCTTCCTCGGGGTGCGCGTCCAGGTCGGGCAAACGGATCGCGGGGCTTGGAAGATCGCGCTCGTCCGAGTCGACGACCCATGAGGCGGGATCAATGATGCCCGGCTCGCCATCGGGTGATCGGTATCAGTGCAAGCGGGGGCCGATTGAGGCCAACCATTTATAATGGTGTCGATGAAGGAAACCTTGCTTCGCGATCTGCGCGACCCTGAGGCACGTGCGGCGGTGACAGCGGCGGTTGTCGCTCTTTTCGATCGGTGGCATCTCGGCGAGCGGGATCGCGCGATCCTGGTGGGGCTTTCCGAGGCATCGCAGGGCGCCCTCGACGAGGCGCTGCGGCGGGGCCGCGGCTCCATGGAGTGCATGGGCGAGCTCCTTGCCATCGGCCGTGCACTCGATGTGAAATTCCGCCACCATGCCGAGCTTCGTGACCACTGGATAGCAACCTATCCCATGGAGCTGGGTGGCAGGAGACCGCTCGATATCATGTTGCGCGGCGGTCTGCCGGGGATGAGAGAGGTGCGCGCTTTGCTGCAGAGCGGGCAGGAGAAGCAACGGGAGCGTCCGGTATGAGGAGAAAGACACGGTGAACGCCGGGAAGCCACTGCCACCGGAAGCGCTTTTCAACCGCTGCGATCCCGAAGGCTTCGACTTCGAGACCACGGAGACGCTGGAAGACCTCGTGCGCATGGTCGGGCAGGATCGCGCCGTGGAGGCGGTGCGTTTCGGCGCCGCCATGCCGGTCGACGGCTACAACCTGTTCGTGCTCGGTCCGTCCGGCACCGGGCGCCACCGCTTCGTGGAGGATTTTCTGACCCGGCTGGCCGCCGAGCGCTCGTCGGCCCCCGACTGGTGCTACGTCAATAACTTCGCCGAGCCGCAGAAGCCGCGTGCCCTGGAGCTGCCGGCGGGTCGCGGCGTGAGGCTCCGCGACGACGTGGAGGCGCTGATCGCCGAGGTGCAGACGGCGATACCGGCTGCCTTCGAGACCGAGGACTACCGCATGCGAAGGCAGTCCCTCGAGCGCGGCTTTCAGGAAGAGCAGACACGGGTTTTCGAGGAAGCGCAGAAGCACGCCGAGGCGCGGGGGATTCGCATCATTCCGACGCCGACCGGGGTCACCTTTGCACCGATACGCAACGGCGCGGTGGTCACGCCCGAGGAGTTCAGCAAGCTGTCCGAGGAAGAGCAGAAACGCCTCGAGGAGCAGGTCGAGGAGGTCGGCAAGGAGTTCCAGGCCCTGATGCAGGACACGCCCATGCGCATCCGGCGACTGCGCGAGCAGCTGCGCGAGCTGGATCGCGAGGTCACGGTGTTCGCCGTCGGTACGCTCATCGAAGATCTGGTGCGCTCGTATTCCGATCTGGAAGAGGTGGTCGAGTACCTGCGGGAGATGCGCGACGATTTGATCGCGAACGCCGAGCTGTTTCGCGGTACCCGGGAGCAGGGGGAAAATCTCGCCCAGCTCATCGCCGGGATCGGTGGGCGGGCGCAAAAAGAGTCGGACCCGACGCGCCGTTACGGCGTCAACCTGCTGGTCAACAACGCCGAAGCCGAAGGTGCGCCGGTGGTATTCGAGGATCATCCCGCTTACGTGCACCTCATCGGCAGGATCGAGCACCAGGCTCATCTCGGTACCCTGGTCACGGATTTTCATCTCATCAGGGCGGGTGCGCTGCACCGGGCCAACCACGGCTACCTGGTGCTCGACGCGCGCAAGGTGCTCACCGAGCCGTTCGCCTGGAGTGCGCTCAAGCAGACGCTGCGATCGCGCTGCATCCGCATGGAATCCCTGGGTCAGGCGTACAGCCTTGTGAGCACGGTCTCCCTGGAGCCCGAGCCGATTCCGCTGCAGCTGAAGGTCGTGCTGATTGGTGAGCGAATGCTCTACTACCTGCTCGAAGCGCTGGATCCGGAGTTCTCGGAGCTGTTCAAGGTGGCCGCCGACTTCGACGATCGCATGCCGCGCAGCAGTGAGAACCAGCAGCTGATGGCGCAGCTGCTCGGCACGGTCGCCAGGCGCGAGGGACTCAAGCCGCTGCACCGCGCGGCGGTGGCGCGCGTCATCGAGGAAAGCGCCCGCTACGCCGGCGATGCCGAGCGACTGTCTGCCGAGGTGCGGCGCGCAGCCGACATCGTGCGCGAGGCGCACACCTGGGCGGGTCAGAATGGCAAGGCGGTGATCGAGGCCGAGGACGTGCAGAACGCCATCGATGCCCGCGAACGGCGCCAGAGCCGCGTGCGCGATCGCGTAAACGAGGAGATCCTGCGCGGCACGCTGCTCATCGATACCGAAGGCGCCCGCGCCGGTCAGATCAACGGGCTGGCGGTTTCCCAGGTCNNCGAGCGCGAGGTCGAGCTCGGCGGGCCGCTGCACTCCAAGGGCGTGCTGATCCTGTCCGGCTACCTCGCTTCCCACTACGTCACCGACCGTCCGCTGTCGTTCTCCGCGACGCTGGTGTTCGAGCAGTCCTACGGCGGCGTGGAGGGCGACAGCGCCTCTTCGGCCGAGCTCTATGCGTTGCTCTCGGCGATTGCGCGCGTGCCGATCGAGCAGAGTCTTGCCGTCACCGGCTCGGTCAACCAGCACGGCCAGGTGCAGGCCATCGGCGGCGTCAACGAGAAGATCGAGGGCTTCTTCGACGTCTGCGAGGCGCGCGGCCTGACCGGCGAGCAGGGCGTGATCATTCCCATGTCCAACGTCAAGCACCTGATGCTGCGCAAGAAGGTTGTCGATGCGGTCGCGGCGGGCAAATTCCACATCTATCCGGTGGAGACCATCGACCAGGGCATGGAGCTGCTGTGCGGCATGCCGGCCGGGGAACGCGACGAGGGCGGCGAGTATCCGCAGGGCACCATCAATCATCGCATCACCGCGCGGCTCATCGAGCTCGCCGAGAGCCGCCGGGCTTTCGCGTCCGAGCAGGGCGGGGAGGAGGCATCGTGAGCACGGCAACGGAGAAACGCCGCGCCCGGCGCATCACGGTGGCCCTGCGCGGCGAGGCCGCGGAGGCCCAGCTGCTCGGCTGGGCCGCGCGCTTCGCGCGCGAGACCGCGTCGGAGCTCGCCGGGATATTTCTCGAGGACATCGATCTGCTGCATCTCGCCGAGCTGCCGCTCGCCATCGAGATCTGCCGCACCACCAGCGTGCGCCGCCCGGTGCAGGCGGGCGAGCTGTCCCGTCAGCTCGCCTCCCAGGCGTCCGCCGCCGAGCAGGTGCTGGCGCGGGCGGCGGAGGAGGCCGGTGTCGCCTGGTCGTTCAGCGTCGCGCGCGGCGCGGTCACGGCGCTGCTGGTGAAAGCCGTCGCCGAAGCCGATGTGACGCTGGTTCCCGCGATGAGACGCGTGCTGTGGGCGTACGAGGACGCCGCCGCGCAGGCGCGTCGCTGGCGCGAGGGGCGGGCGCCGGTCGTGGTGGTCTTCGACCGCTCGGCGGCGGCGAGGCGCGCGCTCGAGGTGGGACGTCGGCTCGCCGAGACCGAGAAGCGCCCGCTTTCGGTGATCCTGACCGCGGCGTCGACGCAGGGAGGCGAACGCCTGCGTGCGCGCGCCGAGGAGACCCTCGGCGGGCAACCGGCGCGATTCCACACCCTCATCCGTCCCGACGCCGCCGCGCTGCTCGACACCGTGCGCGAGCAGCACACCGGCATGCTGGTCATGCCGGCCTCGGCGAGTGCGCTCATGATCGACACCGTGCACGCCCTCCAGGGGCGCCTCGACTGCGCCGCCCTGCTGGTGCGCTGAAGCGGCCCGCAGCCCGCCACGCCGGGCCGGCGCGGCTTTCGCGACCGAAGAGAAAAATCAGCTAAAGCAGGAACTTACTGCCATTTCCGCGGTCTATATCGATGACTTTTACGGCGCGCAAGCGCATTGCAGCACATGAAGCAGATGAACGAGCCATTCAAAATCGGGCGATCGCGGATGCGGGCGGCGATCCGCAGGGGACGTGAGCAGGGCTACCTGACCTACGACGAGCTGCGCGACGCGCTCAGAGAGCCCCTCGGCGACGTCGACGCGCTCGAGCCCGTGGTCGCGGTGTTCGCCGATCTGGGCGTCGAGATCGTCGACGAGGCGCCGGACGGGAACCTGTTGTTTGCGCCGCTCGAGAGCGTCGAGGACGAGGACGCGGCGCTCGACGAATTCGCCGCCGCCCTGGCCGCGGGCACCGATGATTCGCGTCCCTCCGCGGACCTGATGCGCGCCTACATGCGCCAGATGGGCGGCGCCGAGCTGCTCACCCGCGAGCAGGAGGTGGCGCTGGCGCAGCGCCTCGAGGAGGGACTCGCCGAGCGCCTGCGGGCGATGGCGCTGTGCCCCGCGGCGAGCGCGTACGCGCTCGAGCTTGCCGCGCGCGTGGCGGCGGGCGACGCCGGCATGCACACCCTGGTGGTGCGCGCGGCGCGCGACGAATACGACGAAGGCGATGAGCGGCCCGCGGAAAGACCGGAGTTCCTTCTCGCGAGGCGCCGCCTGGCGCGGCTGCGCTCGCTGCACGCGCAGCTCGAGCGGGCGCTCGCGGAGCACGGCATCGACAGCGAGACGGCGCACGATGCACGCGCGAAGCTGACGCGCGCCTTCATGCGCATCGATTTTCTGCCCAAGGTCCTGGATGAGGTCGCCGAGCGGCTGCGCGATCTCGCGGCGCGCGCGCGCGCAGACCGTGGCCGGGCCCACACGGCACGAATCGAATCCGAGGCGGGCCTGCCCGTTGCGGAGCTCGAGGCTGCCTGTGCCCGCATGAATATCGGTGAGACCAAGGCCCGCCGGGCAAAGAACCACCTGGTCGAAGCCAACCTGCGTCTGGTGATCTCCATCGCCAAGAAGTACCGCAACCGCGGCCTGCAGTTCCTCGATCTGATCCAGGAAGGCAACATCGGCCTGATGCGGGCCGTCGACAAGTTCGAATACCGCCGCGGCTACAAGTTCTCGACCTATGCCACCTGGTGGATCCGTCAGGCCATCACCCGCGCCATCGCCGACAAGGCCCGCACCATCCGCGTGCCGGTGCATCGCATGGACGCGTTGAGAAGGGTCAACCGGACGTCCTCGCGAATGCTCCAGGAAAGCGGAGAGGAGCCCGCCACCGAGGATCTCGCCGAGCGCGTCGACATGCCCATCGAGAAGGTCAACGAGCTGCTCAATCTCACGCGCGAACCGATCTCGCTCGATGCGCCCATCGGTGACGACGAGGAGTTCCGCCTCGGTGCCGTGCTGGAGGACGAAAGCGCGGAGGCGCCCTTCGACACGGCCACGGATCTGGCGCTGCAGGCCGACGCCCAGGCGCTGCTCGCCGACCTCGACCCGCGTGAGTCGAGGATTCTGGCCATGCGCTTCGGCATCGGAATGAACGCCGAGCACACCCTGGACGAGATCGGCAAGGAGTTCGGCATCAGCCGGGAACGCGTGCGTCAGATCGCCAACCGGGCGCTGCGCAAGCTGCGCGCCCCGGGCGCCGCCGAGCACTTGCGCAGCTTTCACGATAGCTGATAAAAATCCTCGCGAGTCGCGGTGCTCACCGGGTCGCGCCGGTTCGGGGTGAGACCGTGCACTCGGACGCCTGATGGGCTGGAATTCGCCGAGGGGGGGCGGAGCGATGTCGTCGAAACCGGGAGGCCGAGCGTTCGGCTTTCGCGTCGGTCGGATCGCCGGTATCGCGATTCACGTGGATCCGAGTCTGGCGATCATATTCGCTCTGATCACCTACGCTCTCGGAAGCTTACAGTTTCCCGTCTGGCATCCCGACTGGCCTGCGCTGGTCACGTGGACGACGGCCCTCGCGGCGGCCTTTCTGTTCTTCGTCTCCATTCTCGTCCACGAGCTTTCCCACGCCCTGGTCGGCCGCGCCAAGGGGATCCCCGTCAACGCCATTACGCTTTTCATTTTCGGCGGTGTCGCGCAGCTCGAGAGCGAGCCGCACACGTGGCGGGCGGAGCTGTGGATGGCCGTCGCCGGCCCCATCACGAGCTTCGTCCTCGGCGTGTCGTTTCTGTTCCTCGCCGGGATATTTGCCGGGCCCGTGGATCTGGAGCAAGGCGAGGCCGCCCTGGCCCAATTGAACCCCGTCTCGACGCTGCTGGTCTGGCTCGGCCCGGTGAACATCATTCTCGCGTTGTTCAACCTGGTGCCCGGCTTTCCCCTCGACGGCGGGCGCGTGCTGCGCGCCATCCTGTGGGGCGCGAGCGGCGACCTCATGCAGGCGACCCAGTGGGCGTCGCGCCTCGGCCAGGGCTTCGCGTGGCTGCTCATCATGCTCGGCGTCGCCATGATGCTGGGCGTGCAGGTGCCGTTTTTCGGCAGCGGCATCTTTCCCGGCATGTGGCTCGCGCTCATCGGCTGGTTCCTCAACAACGCCGCGCTCATGAGCTACCGCCAGCTGCTGGTGAGCGAGGCGCTGCACGGCGTGCCCGTGGCGCGCCTCATGCGGCGCGATCTGTTGTCGGTGAACCCGGCCATGTCCGTCGAGACGCTCATCGATGAGCGACTCATGCGCAGCGATCAGCGCGCGTTCCCCGTCATCGATGACGGCCATCTGCTCGGCCTGGTGTGCCTGCACGATATCCGCCGCACGCCGCGCGAGGCGTGGCCCGCCACGCGCGTCGGCGACATCATGACGCCGGCCGAGCGGCTCGCCAGCATCGGCACCGACACCGACGCGGCGCAGGCGCTGCAGCGCCTGTCGCGAGAAGGCGTCAACCAGCTGCCGGTGATCGACCACGGCCGCCTGGTGGGCCTCATTCAGCGCGAGGATATCCTCAAGTGGCTTTCGCTTTACGGCGGTCGCATGCGCCCGTAGCGTGCCTTGCCGCTCGCGGGCGGCGTTGATCACAACCGCCGGTAGGTGCAGCGGGCGCCGTCCCAGGGGCGAAAGCCGGTGCTGTCCCCGGCAAGCGACTCGTGGATACCGACGACCAGCGCCGCCCCCGCGTGCATGTGCGCGTGCAGCTGCGCGAGGATCCGGCGCTGCAGCGAGTCGGCGAAGTAGGTGAAGACCAGGTTCCGGCACAGCACCAGATCGAAGGGGCCCGCCGGCAGCGCAGCGCGCACGTCGCCTTCGACGAAAGCCACGCCCCGGCGGAACTCCGGGCGCAGGCACCATTCGTCGTCGGCACGCTCGAATGCGCGACTGCGCCAGGACTCGGGCAGATCCTTGAGACTGCCCGGGTGGAAGCAGCCGCGGCGCGCCCGCTCGAGCATCACCGGGTGCGCGTCGATGCCCGTCACGCGCAGGGCGAGGCCATCGCCTTCACCCGCGCAGCCGAGCTCCCAGAGAAGCTTGACAGAGTAGGGTTCCTCGCCCGAGGCACAGCCGAGGCTGAGGCAGGCAAGCGCGTGCGCGCCGCGCGCGTGCGCCGCGCGCGCGAGCGCCGGGATCACGATCGCGCCGAGCGCGTCGAACACGCCGCGGTCGCGGTAGAAACGCGAGATGGTGATGCGGCAGGCGCTGTCGAGAAAGCGCCACTCGTCGGCGTTGCGCGCGAGGATTTGGCGATAGGCCGTGGTGTCCGGCAGTCCGAGCTCGCGAAGCCGCCGCCCGATGCGCCGGCAGACCTGCCGGCGCACCTTTCGAAAGCCGGCCCAGCGCATGTCGAGCCGCGGCAGCGCCCACTGCAGAAATGCCACGCACTCGGCGTCGGTCATGGTGCGTGCACCCGGCCACCGGGCGCCGCACGGCGCGGGCACGTCGGCCACGGGACCGTCGCGCGAGCCTCGGTTGGCATGGCATCCGATGGGTGAGAATGAGCCATCCTGGTTGTCCGCGGGCGTCATCATCGTGCGTCGCTTCGACGACGAATGGCGCTACCTGCTGCTGCGAGTCTACAACTATCGGGACTTTCCCAAGGGTGAAGTCGAGCCCGGCGAGGATCCGCTCGCCGCGCTACTCGTGGGAGCGGGATGTCTGCAGCGCTCGGACGGCTTCTGCATCGTCGACGTCGGACCAGTGCTGGTAGGCGTCTGCCACGGCGAAACGCCATCCACTGCGCACGTTCGCACAGTAGACGGACTGCACGGGTGAGGGGAAATCCGCGAGGGCATCGGCATGGCCGGTGGGAACGGCCACGGCGATGCAAGCGGCCCCCTCGCGCGCCAGCGCCTCGACCGCCACGCGCATGGTGAATCCGGAGGCGAGACCGTCGTCGACGACGATGAGTGTGCGTCCAGTGAGGTCGAGCGGCGGCCGGCCGCGGCGCATGCAGGCGACGCGTCGCTCCACCTTGCTGCGCGTGCGCTCGATGTCGGCTTCGACCTGGCGCCTGTCGAGACCCGTGCGGGCGAGCAGCGTCTCGTTCAGGCGCAGGGTGCCATCGAAGGCGACCGCTCCGTAGCCGGCCTCCGTGTTCCAGGCGAAGGTGATCTTGCTGACGACGGCGATATCCACCGGCAGGCCCAGGCACCGGCCAACGGCCGTCGCAACCGGCACGCCACCGGAGGGAATCGCCAGTATCAGGGCGTTGCCGTGGCGGTATTCGGCGAGAATCCCGGCAAGCACCTCGCCGGCCTCGCCGCGATCGCGAAAAACGTGCAGGCGCTCCCGCAGCTCGGGCACATCGACGACGCGTATCATGCGTCCACACTAGGCACGCGGCAGCGGGCGCGGGCCATGATCCCGATCAACCGGCCGCCGCAGGCGGGTATCATGGCACGCCGGAGCTGCTGAGCGCACGGGCGTTGGCGAGTTGCCGGTGGACGCCCGGTGCCCTATTGTGTCGGTCCCGTTCGGGGCGATGCTTCGAAGTCAACTGAGGAGGCGGACATGTCTGCTGGTGAATATTGCAACCGTGACGTGGTTGTCATCGACAGAACCGAATCGGTGCGCAAAGCGATCGATCTCATGCGCACCCACCACGTCGGCGACGTCATCGTCGTCGACAAGACAAACGGCGCGTCCAAGCCTCTGGGAATCCTGACCGACCGCGACATCGTGCTGGAGATCCTTGCCGAGGACGTGGATCTCGAGGCCGTCAACGTCGGCGACGTCATGAGCTACGAGCTGCAGACCGTCGACGAGGACACCAAGCTGCTCGATGCGATAAAGGTGATGCGCACGAAGGGGATACGCAGATTGCCGGTGGTGGACTCACAGGAAAATCTCGTCGGCATCCTCGCCGTGGACGACGTGCTCGGGCTCATCGCCGAGCAGCTCTCGGATCTGGTCGGACTCATCACCCGGCAACAGGCACGGGAGAGTGCGCTGCGCGATTGACGTCGAAGCCGACCTCAGGCCTTCTCGTCCGGGGCGGCCAGATGCACGCAGAACCAGTCCCGCGCGAGCCGGATGACTTCCTCGAGGGTGCCCGGCTCCTCGAAAAGATGCGTCGCCCCCGCAACGATCTCCAGGCGGGTCACCGCCCGCATGGCCTGCTGGGCCTCGCGATTGAGCTCGAGCACCTGCCAGTCGTTGCCGCCGACGATGAGCAGGGTGGGGGCCATGACCCGGGCCAGCGCGTCGCCGGCGAGATCCGGCCTGCCGCCCCGTGATACCACCGCCGCCACCTGCTCGGGACGTGCCGCGGCGGCGCGCAGGGCGGCCGCGGCGCCGGTGCTCGAGCCGAAGCAGCCGATCCTGAGCGACGCGGTTTCCGCTTGCCCGGAAATCCAATCCACCGCCCCGCTCAGCCGCTCGGAGAGCAGATCGATGTCGAAACGCAAATGCCGCGTGCGCAGATCGATCTGTTCCTCTTCCGCGGTCAGCAGGTCGATGAGCAGGGTGGCGAGCCCCGCCTCGCGGAAGTGTCCCGCCACCATGCGGTTGCGCGGGCTGTGCCGGCTGCTGCCGCTGCCGTGGGCGAACAGCACGATGCCGCCGGCGGGCGCCGGAATGCCCAGATTTCCCTCGAGCGTGACGCCGGCGGTCTCGACCTCGACCAGGCGCTCCTCCTCGTGCGGCTCCCGCGACACCACCGAGCCCCCGTCAGCGGCCGCGCATCATTCGGATCGCGCGACGCGCGGCTCGTTGGCGGCCGCGAGCAGCCTGGCGACCTCGGCGTCGCTGGTCTGGGTGAAGTTCTGATACCACCTGCCCACGGCCATGTAGGGCCACGGGGTCGCCAGACATACCAGCTCGTCGGCCTCGCGGCGCAGCGTCTCGCAGGTCTCCTCGGCGCCGTGGGGCACGGCGACGACGATTTTCGCCGGTGCCAGCTGTCTCAGTGCGGCGATCGCGGCCCGCATGGTGGCCCCCGTGGCAACGCCGTCGTCGACCAGAATGACGACCTTTCCGGCTATCTCGGGGCGCTCCCGGTCACCCCGGTAGGCCTGCTCCCGGCGTGCAAGCTCCTTGAGCTCGCGCTCGGCGACGGCGGCGATCGCCTCCTCGCTGATCGCGCACATGCGCAGCACGTCCTCGTTCATGACGCGCACACCGCCGGTGGCGATGGCCCCCATGGCAAGCTCCGGCTGCCCGGGCGTGCCGAGCTTGCGCACCGTCATGACGTCCAGGGGCGCGTTGATGGCGGTCGCGATCTCGAAGGCCACCGGCACCCCGCCACGGGGCAGCGCCAGAACCAGGACCTCTGCCTTGCCCTTATAATCCTCGAGGCGCGCCGCAAGCTGGCGGCCCGCATCGGCACGGTCGCGGAAAAGCGTCATAGATTCAAAAATACTCAACGCCGAAATCGGCCGGGATGAGCCAGGTCAAGAAAATGCCACCGAGGACCCCGTTGGTAGAGCGCCATCTGGGAAGGGCGCCGAGCCGCCGAGCGAGCGGCAAGGCCGGTGCGTGATGCGCGCATGAGGCCGTCCACTTACCGGCGCTTCGACGACGGCACCGAGGCCAAGCTGGCGTTTCTGACCCAGCCCGCGGCGTATGCGGACGCAACCCGCAAGGTGGAGTGCGTCGAGACCCACATGGCGTGGGTGTTTCTCACCGACCGCCATGCCTTCAAGCTCAAGAAGCCGGTGCGCTACGACTTTCTGGACTTCAGCACCGTCGAGGCCCGGCGCGAGGATGGCGCCCGGGAGATCGCGCTCAACAGGCGGCTTGCCCCGGATGTGTATCTGGATCTCGTGCCGCTCACCGTCGACGCCGGCGGCCGGCTGGCGCTCGCCGGCGACGGCGAAACGCTCGACTGGCTGGTCAAGATGCGCCGCCTGCCCCGCGAGCAGATGCTCGACTGGCAGCTCGAGCACGGCAACCCGACGGCCGACGAACTTCGTCCCGCAGCGTTGCTGATGGCCGGGTTCTACCGCAACGCCGATGCGCTTGCGGTCGCGCCACAGACCTATCTCAGCGACCTTCACAAGGCCGTTCAGGAGAACACGGCGGCGCTCAGCCTGCCCGACTACGCGCTGCCCGCCGAGGTGCTCGGACGCATCAGCGACGGGCAGCTTCGGTTTCTGGACGACCAGGGCGAGCTGCTGCGCGAGCGGGCGCGTGCGGGACACATCGTCGAAGGCCATGGCGACCTGCGACCGGAGCACATCTGCCTCACCGATCCGCCGGTCGTCATCGATTGCCTGGAATTCAACCGCGAGTTCAGAATCGTCGATCCGGTGGACGAGTTGGCCTTCCTGACCCTCGAATGTCATGTCCTGGGAAGCGCGTGGGCCGGCGAGCTGTTTCTGGAGATTTACTGCGAAATCACCGGCGATCGCCCGGCAAGCCGTCTTTTCGAGTTCTACAAGAGTCAGCGTGCTTTGCTGCGCGCCAAGCTCGCGGCCTGGCACCTTCGCGATTCGGAGATTGCCGATGCGGAGAAATGGCTGAGAAGAGCGAGCGTTTACCTCACATTGGCGAGCGACTTTCTCGGCAGGGCGCTCGAAGCGTAGTCTCAGAGCGAGAGCAGATCGACGATCGAGCCGTCCCCGTGCAGCCGCCGGATGGCCTCGGCGAAAAGAGCCGCCGAATCCAGCAGCACGATCTTGCCGGCGGCCGGGCCCTCGAGTCCCGAGACTGGAATGGTGTCGGTGATCACCACCTTCGTGAGCGCATCGAGGGAAAGATTATCGCTCGCGTTTCCGGTGAACACGCCGTGCGTCGCCGCGGCATAGATGTTTTCCGCCCCCGCCGCTGCGCACGCGTTCACCGCGCGTGCGATGGTCGTGCCGCTGCTGATCAGATCGTCGAGTATTATCGTGGCTCGGCCCGAGACGTCGCCAACGAGCGTGTCACCGCTCACGACGCCGCCGCTTCGCTGCTTCTCCATGAAGGCCGAGCCGATGTCGCCGCCCATTGCCTGCTGTAATGTCTGGCGAAAAAGCTCGGCCCTTTTCACGCCACCGATGTCCGGGGACACGACCGCGATGCGATTGCCCGAGAGAACCTGTGAAAAGAACGAGACCATGAGCTTGGTCGCCACGAGGTGCTCCGTTCGGCAACGGAAGGCATTGTGAAAAGCCGCAAGATTGTGCACGTCGAGGGTCACCACACGGTCGGTGCCGACGGCCTCGAACATCTGGGCGACGTAGCGCGTCGTGACGGGATCCCTGGACTTTGATTTCTGATCCTTGCGCGCGTAAGCGAGATAAGGTGCGACGACCGTGATCCGCTCGGCCGACGCATCGCGAAGCGCACCGACGAAGAACAGCAATCTGCACAGCTTGTCGTTGACGCTGTTTCCGGGCTCCGCGTAGAGAGACTGAATGACGTAGACGTCTTTGCCCCGTACGCTTGCGAGCGGTCTTGCCTTGTGCTCGCCGTCTTCGAACTCACGCTCTTCGTGGGGACTCAAAGCGACGCCCAGCTCCCGGCTCAACTTGTCGGCGAACCCGCGGCTGGCGTTGAGGCAAAATAGACGTAGATTCTCGCTCTTCAAGCTGGCATCCTGCTCGGTCAGGGGGCGCGACGACACAACTATAATGCATTTGCCGAGAGAGGATGTAGTGGCATGGCGCGGAGGTTGCTGAGAGGCGGATTAAGCGAACGGGCCGCTCTTCGCCGGGTGAGCAAATGAGCTCGAACGTGAAACCGGGCACCGGCGATGCCTTGCTGGTGGTCGACGTGCAGAACGACTTCCTGCCGGGAGGCGCGCTGGCGGTTCCCGATGGCGACGCCGTCGTGCCCGTGATCAATCGATACATCGAAGCGTTTGCCGAGCGTGATCTGCCGGTATTTTTCTCCCGTGACTGGCATCCGGTGAACCATTGCTCGTTCAAAGAGCAGGGCGGACCCTGGCCGCCGCACTGTGTCGCCGGGAGTGACGGCGCGGCATTCGCATCCGATTTGATGCGCCCACCCGGCAGCACCGTGGTGGACAAGGCGCAGACACCGGAGCGCGAAGCGTATTCGGATTTCGAAGAGACGGATCTGGCAGAAGATTTGCGCGAGCGTGGGGTAGAGCGCGTTTTTGTCGGTGGTCTGGCCACGGACTACTGCGTCCTGTACACCGTCAAGGACGCGCTGTCGCACGGCTTCGAAGTTTTCCTGCTCACCGATGCGATACGCGCCGTCGATGTCGAGCCGGGCGATGGCGAGCGCGCCGTCGCGCAGATGCAGGAGCTCGGTGCAACACCCATCGACCTGAGCGAGCTCGAGCAAGCCTGATCAGCATAGCCGGATCGGCGTGCGAGATGGACACCCCGATCGCCGTAAGCACGCGCACCACCAACAGACCCGGCTGAGTGAGCAGCGATATGGCTTATGCGACCAACAGCGTACTGCTGACCGACCTGTACCAGCTCTCGATGCTGAATGGATACGTGCAGCAGGGAATGCACGACGAGGCGGTATTCGAGTTCTTCGTTCGCCGTCTGCCGGAGAAACGGAACTTTCTCCTCGCGTGCGGACTCGAGCTGGCGCTCGATTTCCTCGAAGGGTTCGGCTTCACTGAGGCCGAGCTCGAGTGGATGGCCTCCACCGAGCGATTCAGTCCGCAGTTCATCGACTACCTGTCGACGCTGAGCTTTACCGGCGATGTGTATGCGGCGCCCGAAGGCACCGTGTTCTTCGCCGACGAGCCGATTCTCAGGGTCGTGGCACCCCTGCCCCAGGCCCAGATCATCGAAAGCCGGCTCATCAACATCCTGCACGTGCACACGCTGATTGCTTCCAAGGCCGCGCGCTGCGTGATGGTGGCCCCGGACAAGCTGCTGGTGGACTTCGGCATGCGCCGGGCCCACGGCGCCGAGGCGGCGATGGCCGCGGCCCGGGCGAGCTACATCGCGGGTTTCGCCGGTACGGCAACGGTGCTGGCCGAGAAGGAGTTCGGCATACCTTCGTTTGGAACCATGGCGCATTCGTTCGTTCAGGCGCATGACTCCGAGACGGAGTCGTTCTTCGACTTTGCGCGCTCACAGCCGAATAACACTGTGCTGCTGATCGACACCTACGATACCGAGGCCGGGGCTCACAAGGTCGTCGAGTTGAAACCGAGGCTCGACGAGCTCGGTATCGCGATCAAGGGCGTGCGCCTGGACAGCGGCGATCTGGATGCGCTCTCGCGGCGTGTGCGCCGCATACTGGACGAGGGCGGCTGCGAGAGAACCGCCATCTTCTGCAGCGGCAACCTCGATGAGTACTCCATCCACCGGCTGCTGTCGGCCGGGGCGCCGGTGGACGGATTCGGTATCGGCACGCGCCTGGATATCTCCGAAGACGCCCCCTCGCTCGACTGTGTCTACAAGCTTCAGGCCTACGCCGGTCGCCCGCGGCGCAAGCGCTCGACCGGCAAGGCGACCTGGCCGGGAAGCAAGCAGGTGTACCGTTACGAGGCCAGCGGGGGCTTTTTTTCCCACGACGTGCTCACCACCGCGGACGACACGAGGGACGGCGAGCCCCTGGTAGAGGCGGTCATGAAAGGTGGCCGGCGCACCGCGCCCTCGCCATCGCTCGAGCGCATACGCGAGCGCACCGCCGAGCAGCTTGCCCGTCTGCCCGAGCCGCTGCGCAGCATCGACAAAGCGCCGGCCTACGAGGTGAATGTCTCCGAGCAGATGAAGGCGCTGGCCGCCCGGGTCGATCGGGAATTCTTCTAGCTCCCGGGCACGATGCGATGCACGGCCGCTTTCCCGGGCCGTAACGGTTGCTCGAATCGGCAACAGGCGAAGAGCCTTCAGTCGACGTGTTTCCCCGCGCGGAGCTTCTCGAGCATGTCCGCGGTCATGGCGTGCAGATCGAATTGCGGCGCCCACTTCCACTGCGTGCGTGCAGCCGAGTCGTCGATGGAGCGCGGCCAGGTATCGGCGATCGCCTGGCGATGGTCCGGGCGGAACTCGCAGACAAAGTCGGTAATGTGCGCCCGGACGGCCTGTGCGAGCTCGCCCGCCGAGAAGCTCATGGCGGCCACGTTGAAAGAGTTGTGGTGGCGAAGCGCGGAACGCTCGGCTGACATGAGATCCAGCGCAGCCTTGATGCAGTCCGGCATGTACATCATGGGCAGAACCGTGTCCTCACGGACGAAGCACGTGTAGGGTCGTGATTCGACGGCGGCGTAGAACATCTCGACTGCGTAATCCGTGGTGCCACCCCCCGGCGGCGCGCCGCTGCTGATGACGCCCGGGTAACGCACGCCGCGAACGTCCAGTGCGTAGCGGCGAACGTAGTAATCGCAGAGCAGCTCCCCGGCGACCTTCGTAACCCCGTAGACGGTCGTCGGGCGCATGATCGTCTCCTGGGGCGTGCGCTCGCGCGGCGCGCCGGGACCGAAAACCGCGATTGAGCTCGGCCAGAACACCTGGGCGACCTGGAAGCGACGGGAAACCTCGAGAACGTTGTAAAGACCGTTCATGTTGACCGCCCACGCGAGCTGCGGATTGTCCTCACCGACCGCAGACAGGATCGCGGCGAGATGGTAGATGACTTCGATGCGCTGCTGCTCGACGATCTGCGCGAGGGCGCCGGCATCGGTGACGTCCAGCCTGGCGAAGGGTCCGGAATCGGAGTGCGCCGGGGTCGATCGGCGGCTGGTCGCAAGGACGTTGTCCTCGCCGTAACGCATGCGCAGGGCTCGGGTAAGCTCTGTTCCGATCTGTCCCAGCGCGCCGGTTACCAGGATTTTCCTGTGTTGCACGGTTTCTTGCAGCCGCTACGCCGTTCGTCCTTCGTCGTCCGCACCCTGCCCGGGTCGCGAGCTCAGCTCTTTTTCGACGTTTTCGCGAAAAAGGTGCCGAGAATCTGCGTCACCTGCGTGCTCTTACATTTTGGGCAGCGCTCGTGCCTGGAGCCGTGCTCCTTGATGCGCTCGATGCGCTCGAATTTCCGGCCACACTTCTGGCATCGATATTCGTACACGGGCATGACTACTCTCCCGCCGGGAGGGCCGCCCCGACATACGGTCCATGCCGAAACGCCCATCCGGCTCATAGCTGAGATATCTCGCGTGACGCTCGATTTACGTGCATCACGGGCGCACTTCGATGCGATTTACGACCTTGTCGACGCCGAGCACGTACCATGCGTCGAGCTCGGCCATCTCACGCTCTGACTCGCTGGGCACGAGGCCCTCGAGAGTCACCACATAGTTCGTTGCGCTCACACGCACCCTGGCTGCGTCGACGAGGGGATCCTTTTCCAGCACCATGCGAACCGCATCGGTAACCTCACCGTCATGGTCCTGCTCGGGCGGCTCCACGCCGAGGCCGTCGACCACGTCGCGGCTTCCGGGCACCCACCATGCCAGCACTCCGGCGAGACGTTTGTGGGTGAGGCTCGGCACCTCGCCGTCCAGCGTGACGATGCTNNGCCGCGCGCTCGAGGACGAGCTTCTTCACCGCGATGTCCTCGACGTCGCCCTCCAGCGTGAGGACGCCGTTCTCGTAGGCTGTGTGCAGCGGATAACGGTGCAGGTCCACACGGCTCTCCGCGCCGATAGCCTTTCGCACCTGCGCCAGTACGTCTTCGTCGGAGTTGCTCACGCTCAGCGCTCTGTGTTCATTGACACAGAGCATCGTCCGGCGTGTGGCCGGTCGCTATGATCGGCGTCATGAATCCGAGTCGTAGAGGTGCCTTGAAGCGCATCGGCGAGGTGGCCGTCGCCGGGTCCTCCGGCGTCGGCCGGATTCGACTGTCGGCGGGCCCGGGGGCGGAGGCCGGCGCCTCCCCGCGACGGCTTAGCGGCGCGAAGAGCCCGCTCACCCTGTTTCTGTGCGGCGACGTAATGACCGGCCGAGGGATCGATCAAATCCTGCCCTCGCCGGGCAGCCCCGTTCTGCACGAGGCGTACGTGCAATCGGCACGCCGCTACGTGGAGCTTGCCGAGGAGCGGCATGGCAGCATCCCGGCTCCGGTCACATACGACTACGTGTGGGGAGACGCTCTCGCCGAGTTCGAACGCGTCGCTCCGCACGTGCGTATCGTCAACCTCGAGACGGCGATTACCCGCAGCGACGATCATTGGCGCGGCAAGGGAGTCCACTACCGCATGCATCCGGACAACGTCGCCTGCCTGACCGCGGCCGGCATCGACTGCTGCGTGCTCGCCAACAACCACGTGCTCGACTGGGGCTACGCCGGGCTGGAGGAAACGCTCGCCACGCTCGCGTCGGCCGGCATCAGCGCGGTCGGCGCAGGCCGCAATGCGCACGAAGCCGCGGCGCCCGCGGTGCTCGACGCAGGCGCTGCCGGCCGGGTAGCGGTGTTCGCGTTCGGCGCCGTGTCGAGCGGTATCCCGCAGCGGTGGGCGGCGGCGCAGGACAGACCCGGTATCAATCTGCTCACGGATCTCTCGCATCGCACGCTCAGGGGCATCGCGGACGGCGTCGCGCGGGTAAAGCGGGCGGGGGACATCGTGGTTGCCTCCATTCACTGGGGAGGCAACTGGGGCTACGCGGTGCCCGAGGAGCAGCAGCGGTTCGCGCACATGCTGATCGACGAGGCGGGCATCGACGTCGTTCACGGGCATTCGTCGCATCACGTAAAGGGCATGGAAGTCCACCGGGGCAGGCCCGTCATCTACGGCTGTGGCGACTTCCTCAGCGACTACGAGGGGATCGAAGGCTACGAGCAGTTCAGGGATGACCTCGGTCTGATGTATTTTCTGACCATGGATCCCGCCAGCGGCGGGGCCGCCCGTATCGCGCTGACGCCGACGCGCATACGGAACTTTCGCATCTCCCGCGCCCCGGCTGCCGATCGGCGCTGGCTGCGGGAGGTGCTGAACCGGGAGGGGAGACGGTTCGGCACCCGCGCAGACGAGGGGCCGGAGCAGACCCTGGTGCTTCAGTGGCCAGGCGGGGGCGGGCTGGCGTGAGCCGGGATGGCCGCCGAGCCTGCCGGGCGGTGATGCCGCTTCACTTGATCGCGCTCAAGGGGGCGGTCGCGGAAACCGGTATTAATCCGCTACTGACTTCGAGCGAGAACATGGAGACTGCAAGCGTGTATTCAGTGACTCTCGAACATGGCGAGTGGCGCCCGCCGGAGGACGTGCCCGAGCCGGGCGCTCCCCAGGAGGAGCCGCCGAGCGAGCCGGAGACGCCCCCGGCGCCGCCGGCAGAGGAACCGCCGGCTCCCGACGAGGTGCCGGGAGCGCCGCCGCCGGAATCCATCGCCGCGTAGCGCGCGCCGGCGCGCGGCGCGATGCCCGCTAGCCGACGATGTGGTGCTTGCCGACGATCAACACCGTGCTCGCCTGTGGCCCCTCGTCGCCCATCTCCTCGGTGAAGCGCACCTCGGTGCCGATCTCGAGCTTGTCGAAATCACCGTTGACCACGCTGTTGCGATGAAAGTAGATGAGTCGGCCGTCCGGTGTGTTGAGCTGGCCATAGTCCATGTGCGGAAAGAGCTCGACGACGTGGCCGTGCGGTGGCACCTCGTGGGTCTTGACATGGCCTCGCTCGCGCCGCACGAAATCCTGAAGCTGTCGCTTCATCGCTTCGAAGGCGTCACGGGCTGCGACGAAGGCATCCTCGTGGGCATGATCCTTGCGGTGCTCGTGGTCTACGACCAGGGTCTTGCCGGGGACGGACACGTCCACGCGCACGTTGAACAGATTGCCGCGATGCTTGTGTCGATGGACCTGTTCGACTACCACGCGGCAGCCGATGATGTGGTCGCAAAACGTCTCGAGCTTCTCCGCCCGCTCGCGAATGTTGGCTTCGAGGGCCGGTGACGGATCCATACCCCGCCAGTCGATCTGCAATGGTTGCTGCATGACACCTGCTTTTAAGAAAAGGATGGCAAAATAATCCAATCAATCGCCGCGGTCTGCGTTGATCGGGATCAACCAGTCCGCTGTGCAGCGGCTCGCCGCGCCTGCGACGGCGGCCCCTTGATCGGTATCATCGCTCGGCTGCGAGAATATGCGAAAAAGGCCTGATTGTCAGGCGATCACGCGGCCGCCAGCCGGCCGGGGGGACGACAGGGTGAAGTTTTTTCTTCCTCACGCGCATGATGCGTCAGAGCAGCGCAAGATCTACAGCGAACTGAGAGACTTCCTCGCGGGCGAGCTCGGAGCTTGCCTGGCGGACCAGAAGATATTCCGCCTCACTCACCGCCACGGCGACGAGGTGTATGCGATCGAGGTCGGCAAGGTTCATCCGCTCACGGAAGAGACGGTGGAGGCCATCCTGCACGACGAAAGTATCGGTGTGTATTACCTGTGCACGCGCACGCACGGCATGGTGCGCGGGCATCCCATGGCCGTCGGCGCCGCCGACGTCGAGTCAGTCGTGCTGTTCGACGATTGACTCAATAAAAATGCAGGAACTCTTCGGCCAGGGCGCCCATGCCGTGGCGCTCGATCATCGCGTCGATCTCGTCGAGCAGCGACTGCTCGTCCTCGCTGTCGAGCTGGCCGTGACCGACCAGCCTCGCGAGAAGCCCCTGCTGCATGGCATCGCGCACCGTGGATAGCGTCGGCGGCGGGCCCTCGTCCGTCTCGTCCAGGAAGGCCTCGATGACGGTGGTCAGGTCCTCGCTGGCGCGGGGGCGGGTGAACCTCACGGCAAGGGCGTCGTCGCCCGAGCCGTCGATGAGCGCCTCGACCTCCAGCATGAGATTGGCTTTGTCCTCGGGCCGCACCCGTCCCTCAGCCGCCAGGTGCTCGAACAGGCCACCGGCCATCGCCTCGCGCACGGATCTCAGCGTTGCCGGGCCATGGCCCTGGGCCTCGTAGTTGTCGATGACGGCTTCCATGACGTTCGAGAGCTCTCGCGTCACGGTTTCCTGGATGTCGGCTGGAAGCGTCATGACGTGTCTCCTCGTGGTTGGACCTTTTGCCTATCTTCGGTCGAAGGGGGAACCGGCCACGTTGATCCGCGTCAAGATGCAGCGAGATGGTTGCGATTAGCGTCGAGGCGAGGATAACGATGGGTAAGTCGGGCAGCAGGTCGGCTCGCCGTCCCCGGGCAGGGAGGGCGAGCGTCTCGAACGGCGAGATCGCCGCCATGCTCGACGAGCTGGCGGACCTGGAAGAGATCGCGGGCGCCAATCCCTTTCGTATCCGCGCCTATCGCAACGCCGCGCGGTTCATCGCCGAAAGCTCCAGGAGCATGATCGATATGCTCGCCGAGGGGCGGGATCTCTCCAGCCTGCCGGGTATCGGCAAGGCCATCGCCGCGAAGATCGAGGCCATCGTCGAGACCGGCAGGCTGCGCCAGCTCGAGGAGGCAAAGAAACGCACGCCGGAGGCGCTCGCTCGGCTCACGCACGTGCGCGGTCTCGGTCCCAAGCGTGTCAAAGCCCTCTACGACGAGCTCCACATCCGCAGCGTCGCCGACTTGAAGCGCGCCCTCAAAGCGGGTCGGGTGCGCGAGCTCGAGGGATTCGGCGCCAAGACCGAGCGGCTCATCGAGGAAGGCCTGCGGGATATCACCGCGGGCGAACGGCGCACGCCGTTGATGGTTGCCCGGCGCACCGCCGCCGAGCTTCTCGCGTATCTGGAAGCGGTCGAGGGAGTCACGCAGGTCACCGTGGCGGGCAGCTATCGCCGCGGGCGCAGCACCGTCGGCGATCTGGACATCCTGGTCGCCTGTCGGGACGGTTCGCCGGTGCTCAGCCGCTTCGTCGAATACGCCGACGTGGGCCAGGTCGTGTCCCGGGGAACCACGCGCTCGACGGTTATCCTGCGATCGAAGCTGCAGGTGGATCTGCGCGTCGTCGCCGAGGCGAGCTATGGTGCGGCGCTTCAGTATTTCACGGGCTCCAAGGCGCACAATGTCGCGATCCGTTCCATTGCCGCGCACGAGGGGCTCAAGGTCAACGAGTACGGCGTGTTCAGAGGCAGCGAGCGCATCGCCGGCAGAACCGAGAAAGAGGTCTACGCGAGCCTCGGTCTGCCTTACATCGAGCCGGAGCTGCGCGAGAACCGCGGCGAGATCGAGGCCGCCGCCGGCGGGCGACTGCCGCGTCTGGTGACGATCGCGCAGATCCGCGGCGACCTGCACTGCCATACGAGCGCCAGCGGCGGTCAGATGAGCCTGCGCGCGCTCGCCATGGAGGCGCGCAAGCGCGGCTACGAGTATGTCGCCGTCACCGACCACACAACGCGCGCCGCCGTTGCGCACGGCCTCGACGTGCGCCGGCTCGAGAGGCAGATCGCCGCCATCGACCGCCTCAACGACGAGCTCGAAGGGATCGTCCTTCTCAAGGGCGCCGAGGTCGACATTCTCGAGGACGGATCCCTGGATCTCCCCGACGACGTGCTCGAGAGTCTCGACATCGTCGTGGGCGCGATCCACGAGGGTTTCGCGCTCGCGCGCCGCAGGCAGACCGAGCGGATTCTTCGCGCCATGGATCATCGCTGCTTCAATATCCTCGCCCACCCCACCGGTCGCCTGCTCGGTGAGCGCGAGCCCTACGACCTCGACCTGGAACGCGTCATGGAAGGCGCGCGCGATCGTGGCTGCTTTCTAGAGCTCAACGCTCAACCCGCACGCCTCGATCTCTCCGACACCTACTGCAAGCTCGCGCGCGAGTCGGGTGTCAAGCTCGCCGTTTCCGCCGACGCCCGTCGCAAGGCGGACATGGAGCTGATGGAGCTGGGGATCAGCCAGGCGCGGCGCGGCTGGCTCGAGCGCTCCGACGTGATAAACACCCTCGGATGGAAAAGCCTCGGGCGTCTGCTCAGGCGCGGCTGAAGGGTCGGCCGCGACGAAAACGCCCGGGGTCAGAGCTTGGGGCGCCCCGGCTGGACGTGCGTCTGCTCGTGACGTGCCTGGCATCGATGGCAACGCAGGGCCGTCGGATAGGCTTCCAGTCGAGCGGCATCGATTTCGTCGGAGCAATCGGCGCAGCGGCCGTAGGTTCCGTCGGCAATTCGCATCAGCGCGGCGTCCACGTCGCGGACCTCCTCCACGTGCCGATCGATGACGGCCAGGTTGACGTCGGCGAGCAGATCCGCGACCGACTCGTCACCGGTGTCGTGAACCCTGCCGGCGAGATCCACGTACTGCTCCGTGTCCGAAGCCAGCAATTCCTGACGGATGAGCTCCCGCAGCTCGCGAAAGCGCGACTCGAGCCGCTCGTGCATGCGGCGTACGAGCTCATGTGAAGGTGCTTGCGTCATCGACGTCTCCTGTTATCACGAACTCTCCCCGGGCCACAGGTCGCGAACCGGCTCCGGCAGCGCGTGCTTCACCTTCTCGACCTCGCCGGCGCTCACTCGCTCGGCGAGGAGCCGGAAGACGGCACGCGCCACCTGCTCTGCGTCCAGATGCTCGCGGCCGCGCAAGCGTTCCTGCACATGCTCGAGGAACTGCTCCTTTGATCGTTCCCGATAAGGACGGCCCGCAGGATGCCATCCCTCATAATAAAAACCCCGCACCAGCATTGGAAGCTGCGCGCCGAGGTGGGTGGCGTCGTCGACGCTGAGGCGGTCGCGAAGCGCCTGCAGCACGGCGCGCAACGCCGCGTAGGCGTCCTCACGGTCTTCGCTGCCCGCCTGCTCCATCACCCCCTTGAGCCATGTGTTGGTCACCTGCAGCGTCTCGTCGAACGCGCGCAGACCCGTGTTGCTCATGACGCTCTCCCTGCCCGCGGACGCGGCCGCTCGGTTCACCGCCGGCGGGCGCCTCGACGAGCCATGCTTTTGAGGCAGTCTCCGACAGCGCCGGCGATCGCTTATTGATGAGGATCACGAAATCTGCCGTTGCCGTCGCGGTCGCCGCCGCGGCCGTTTCGTCGATCCCGGCCGGCTGATCGCGATCATTGTGCACGCGATGGCGGCCTGCTTTCTTGCACCAGAGACGACGCTTGTGCGTGTCCCGAGATCAAGAGGCAGACGCGTGCGGGCAAGGGTCAATCGCGCCTTCACGGCGCTCGCAATCAGACGGGGAGGATGATGGAGGACTGGAATGTCGTAGTCACGCTGCGCGAGGATGATTTTGACCAGACTTGCACAATCCTCGAAGCGCTGGGCGAGGTGGCCCGCACCGACTACTACAATGTGCTCGCCATCAAGGTCGCGGATGTCAGCGCCTTTGCCGACGCAATCGAGGCGCTCGCGCAGTCGAATCCGCTGCTGAGAGAGTCGGTTGCGCGTGCCGTTCCGTGCACGGACGTGTTCCGGTTTCAATCCCCAGAGGAGCTCGAAGCGCGCGCCAGGGAAGTGGTCGCGCAGTGGTTGCCTGAGCTTTCGGGTAAATCGTTTCACGTGCGCATGCATCGGCGCGGCTTCAAGGGGCGCATCTCGAGTCAGCACGAAGAGCAATTCCTGGACGGATTCCTGCTGTCGGCGCTCGAGGCGCGCGGTGCACCGGGACGTATCACCTTCGACGATCCTGACGCGATCATCGATCTCGAGACCATCGGGCAGCGGGCCGGCCTTTCGCTGTGGAGCCGGACGCAGCGGCTGCGCTATCCGCTGTTGAAGCTCGACTGAGCGGCGCCGTCAGCCGCCGTTCGGCGAGCCGCGCCCGTCTGGGGGTACAGCAGCCACAGCAGCAGCACGACCACCAGCGCGATGAGCAGCAGCCACTTGAGCAGCCACATGCGGCCCGCGGGCCTGGCCGACGAAGTATCGGAGCGTTTCGCCGCCGATCGCTGCGAGCGGGCCACCCGTGCTTACTCCAGCGGCGCCTTACCGAACTCGACGATCTCGGCGAGAATCGGGCAGGTCGCGCTGTGCGCACCGAAACCGTCCGCGTACTCGTCCTGAGGNNACCGAAACCGTCCGCGTACTCGTCCCGGGGCGCGTGGCCGCATGCCGGACAGGGCGCGTGTCTCAGGTAGACGAGGCTCACGGTGTTTGCGACATAGCTCGAGTAGTCCTGGAAAGCCCGCACCTCCCGTTGCCAGTTGAGCCGTGCCAGGTAATACACGGCCAGGCCGAGCACCAGCCCGCTGGCACCTCCGAAGAGAAAGGGCCCGGGCTGGTCCCAGATGCGCGCCGCGGCCAGGTAGGAGCCGTAGGCAAAAAGCACCATCAGGCTCAGGGTCGGCAACAGTGGCTTGCTCATCGTTCAGTGCCTCTCGATCGCGGACAAGGCGAGGCGGCGGCGAGCGCGCCAGCCCTCATCCGGCCTTGCGGGGATTCGACGCCGCCGGCGCGGCCCTCCCACGGCTCCCATGCTGCAGCGAACCCCTGCGCCGAGCCAATGACGTCGATCATGGAACAGCTTCACGCCGAGCTTCTGAGCGGCGAACGCTGTACGAGCAGGATCGTGGCGAGGGGCAATGCGAGCGTGATCAGCGCGACTGTTATCAGCAGCACACCGAGCTCGCTGTAGTCTGCCGCAATCTTGATGACGTCCGTTCCCGGCTCGCGCACTTCCCGCGTGACAACGAATATCTGGTTCAGATACTTCGTGCCGAGACTGCTTGCCGATAACGCCAGGTTGGAAAACGACGCGACCACCGCGAAGAAGGTGGCCTTGAGATGCGGCGGCGCGTTCCTGGCGATCCAGGCGAGCATCGGGATCATCGCCACCTGCGCCAAGGGCGACTCGATCGCCGTGTCGATGATGGCGATGAAGCGCGCGTCGACGATGCCGGCCGTTCTCGGCGCTGTCCATTCGTGCAGGCCGTAGTAGAGACCGATGTTCGGCAAGGAGAGAATTCCCGCGGCGATGGTGAGAATAGCGACGACGTATGCGATGGACTTCGTCGCCATCATAGGCCTCAGGAGAACCATGCCCGCCAGGGCCAGCATGGAGGTGATGAGCGAGAGCACCGAGAGGAACTGCTGATCGAAGCCGAGCACGTCGATCTCGAACCAGGTCGCGCCCGGCCCGGGCAGCGGAACGGCCCGGAACGCGAAGATGATGATGGCGGTGCCGACGAATGCCCGGCGCTCGCCGGGACCGAGCTCGAGGATCAGCCGGTGCATCAGAAAAAGCACGATCGCGAGAGAGCCGATCAGCACGATCTCCTGGGCCAGCGGCACCTTGCCGAGCCCCATGATCAGGGTGAACACAACGAAGGCAAAGCTGCCGCCGAAGATCCACCAGTTCGGCCTGGTCGGCTCGGCAGGCTGATACAGCATGCGCTCGATGGCGGCCTCGTCCAGACCCTGCTCGCGCAGCCCGCGTGCCCGCTCGCGCAACAGCAGCCCGCCGAGCACGACACCCGTGACCGAGATGATCGGGATGAACATCGCCAGCAGGTAGATTTTCGCGTAGACAGCGGCCTTGTCCGCCACCGTCATCTCGGCAACGCCCGAGAAAAGGGTGATGTTGAGGGCCGCGACAGCCACCAGGCCGCTGATGATGGCGATGCGGCCCAGCGTCTGCATGGTCGTGTGCATCTGCTTGGTTTCGCTCTCGGCGAGCGGCTCGCCGCGCTCGTCGACCCGCGGCACGGCCTCCACGGTCATGGCATCGGCAACCACGTCCTGGATCACGTAGCCCGTGGGCGCCAGCAGCGCGCTCATCACGAACCAGGACTCGGCGCTGAGGATGGCGGTCATGGCAGCGCCGTGGGCGATGAGGCCGTACATGATGGCGAGGCTGACGGCGATGAGGCCGGCGCCGAGGTAGACCAGGCCTGATTTCCAGCGCCAGACGAGATCCACGAGATGGCCGAGGGGCATCTTCAGCACCCAGGGAATGCCCGCCCAGAAGCCCAGGGCGGCGATGAACGCGGCGGACAGGTCGAGGTATTCCTTGACGAAGAAGGTTCCGACGATGCCGGTGAGTCCGGAGACGCCGGCGGCGAAATACACCATCAGGGGAGGAAGATACGACCATCGGAACTGCCGTCCGAGGTCGAGGATGGTTGCTTCGAACCAGCGGCCGATGCTGTCGGCTTTCATGGCTCCCCCGGCGCTGAGACTGGGCGGCGCGCCCCAAGCGGGCGCCGCATGACGGGCGCGCGGAAACTCCTTGATATAGATCAATCGGCTCGACCGGCGCTCGAGTAGTCTGATACAAAGCGGGCTCGGCCCGAAAGAGGGCCGTGGAGGCTGAAGGCAAGCCTATGGCAGACAACACGCCACGCGACGCGCCCCCGGGGAACGGGGGACCGCGGCAAAGCCCGCTCTGGCAGAGAATGCTTCTGCCGGTGCTGTTTCTCGCCGTCATGCTGTTTCTGTTCGGCCGCATGGGCGAGCGCGCCGTCGGGGTCGACATCGCCTACAGCGACTTCAAGGCCATGGTCACGAGCAACCAGGTGGCGCGGGTCACGATGCGCGGTGACGTGGTGGAGGGTACGCTGCACAGCGCCCGGCCCATCGGGCCCGGCGGCCAGCAAAGCGAGCATTTCAAGACACGCACGCCGTCGGCGGGGGACGAGTCGCTGCTGCCGCTGCTCGAGGCGCACGGCGTGACCGTGAATGTGGAGCCGCCCGCCTCGGAGACCGGCTGGGGCCAGGTGCTGCTGGCGCTGCTGCCGTGGGTCGTGTTCATCGGTCTGTACTTCTGGTTCATGCGCCGGTTTTCGCGCAACGTGATCGGCGGCATCGGCCGGGGCGGCGACCTCGGCAAGTTCCTCAAGCCCCGCGATACGGTCGAGGTCAAACGTCCGGACGTCACTTTCGATGACGTCGCCGGTCAGGACAATGCCAAGCGTGAAGTGGCGGAGCTGATGGAGTACTTCGCGCATCCGGATCGGTATCAGCGCCTCGGCGCCGAGGTGCCCCACGGCGTGCTGCTGGTCGGTCCGCCCGGCACCGGCAAGACGCTGCTCGCGCGCGCCGTCGCGGGCGAGGCGGGCGTGCCGTTCTACTCCATATCGGCATCGGAGTTCATCGAGGTCTTCGTCGGCGTCGGCGCGTCGCGCGTGCGCGAGCTGTTCAAGCAGGCCAAGGAGCACGCGCCGTGCATCATCTTCATCGACGAGCTCGACAGCGTCGGACGGGTGCGCGGCACCGGCCTCGGCGGCGGTCACGACGAGCGCGAGCAGACGCTGAACCAGATCCTCGCCGAGATGGACGGCTTCTCCGGTCACGAGGCCGTCATCGTGCTCGCCGCCACCAACCGGCCCGACGTGCTCGACCCGGCGCTGCTGCGACCCGGGCGCTTCGATCGTCACATCGTGCTCGACCTGCCCGATCGCAAGGCGCGCACCGCCATTCTCAAGCTGCACACCGCCAAAGTGCCGCTCGACGAGGACGTCGATCTCGAGCAGGTATCCGCGGGCACACCGGGTTTCTCGGGCGCCGACCTCGAGAATCTCGTCAACGAGGCGGCCATGCGCGCGGCGCGGCACAACCGAAGCGAGGTCAGGAAAGAAGATTTCGACACGATGCGCGATCGGGTGCTGATGGGCACCGAGCGCAGCCTCGTCATTCAGCCCGAGGAGCGGCACCGTCTCGCGGTGCACGAATCGGGACACACGGCGGTCGCGTATTTTCTGCCCAAGGCGGATCCGCTCTACAAGGTCAGCATCATCCCCAGGGGCAAGGCGCTCGGTGGCACCCAGCAGCTTCCCGAGGCCGAGCGCTACACGCTGCCCGAGGACTATCTGCGCGATCGCCTGGCGGTCATTCTGGCCGGGCGAACCGCGGAGCGTATGTTGCTCGGCAACGTGAGCTCGGGCGCCGATGACGACATCCGTCAGGCGACCGCGCTGGCGCGGGCCATGGTGGCGCGCTGGGGCATGTCGAGCGAGGTCGGGCCCGTGGATCTGCGCGACAGCGAGGAGCACCCGTTTCTCGGGCGCGAGATCGCCCAGCCGCGCAGGCACAGCGAGGCCTCGGCGACCATCGTCGACAATGCCGTGCGCGGCCTGCTGCAGGAGGCGGAGGCCCGATCCGAGCAGGTCATCGGCGCGCACCGGCAGAAGATCGAGCGACTCATCGCCTTGCTCGAAGAGCAGGAGACCCTGCACCGGCAGCAGATCGAGGAATGCCTGGGCCGCGCTGGCCCGGCGGCCAAGAAGGCGAAAAACATCGCCAGCCTGAAGTGAGCTCGCCGGCCGCGGGGCCGACGTCCCCGCTCCAATCGAGCGCCGGCGCCGAGTTCTTGCCCGAGATCAAGGAAGTCGACGCCGAGCCGGGTAGATTGTCCCTCCATAGCCGAGAAGCACCGGGAGGGTCACGGATTATGCGAACCAGCAGTTTAGTCGACGTGGGCGCGCCGGATCCCGAGCTCAAGAATTCTCCGGTCGTCGACGTCGAGATCGAAGAAGCAGAGTTCTCGGGAATCGATCAGGACGTGGAGGTCTGTTACTTCAACGGAGTGCGTTACGCGAGCGGCGACTACGTCTGCTCGGGCGATGAGCTCCTGCGCTGTGAGAACGGCGTCTGGGTGCGCAGCGGCACGCGTCCGGACTGAGGGCGCCGTCCCGAAACTCAGCTGAGCAGCGCAGACACCTGCTGCTCGAGCGTTTTCTCGTCGGCCTCGACGAGATTCTTGTGGAGCTCGCCGATAACGGCCTCTCTGGTCGCCTTGCTCAGCTCCGCGCGCACTCGCCCGAGAAACTTCGGCGGGGCGATCAGCACCAATGCGTCGAACTGCCCGTCGAGTCGGTTGCGGTCCAGGTGCCGGGCGATCTCCACGGCGAATGAATGCGCCTCCTGCTCTTTGAGATCGGTCGCCTGTTCCATGCTGTGGCGACCCTGGCCGTGGCTGTCGAATGCACGGCCGGGCAGGTCGCTCGAGAGCTCCCGTGCGTGCTGGCGGGATTCGGGATGGGTGAGATCGGTAATCTCGCGCAGCTTTTTCCCGATTTCAGATACGGCGAAGATTCTGGCGCGAGCGCTTTCCGCCACGAGGATCCAGGTTGCGTTCATTTATTCCTCTTGAATGAAGTCGATATAGAAGACGAGTGAAAGGATGCGCCCGTGAACCAGGGCGTCGGCTCCGACGTTCAAGGGCAGCGGAAGCTCCCGGAGTGCCTCGGCTCGATAGCGGTCACCCCAGATGGGCATCTCCCTGCTCCCGTGCGGGCGTATTTCATTGCGGCCATCGATGATGCGGTAAACCCATGAGGTCGGAAATTTGCCACCATGGCGCTTGCGCAAGGAAGTCAGATCCGGCGGCGCCACGACCAGCATGTCGGCGAGCATGCCATCGCCTTTGCCGCTCTCTCCGTGGCACGCTGCACAGGAACGGACGAACTCCTGCTTTCCGAGCTCCTCGATTGGCTCCTCCGCGGCAAAGGCCGGCACGAAAATGAGCGTCAGCAAGCCCGCCAGCGCCGCTATCGCCCGGGCGCGGGTCCTCATCGGTGCTGGCGGCTCAGTAGCAGGCATATATGAATAAACTCCTACAGCAACCCGCCGAGCGCCATGACCGGGATCAAGGCCGCCGATCAGATACCCATGTTGCCCAGTGTGACCATGATCTGATTGAGGATTGCCGTGGTTCGCGGATGTGACACCTCGAACTGCGCGATGGATTGACGGATATCCTCTATCAGCGACTCATGGTGAGCAGCATCCTCGGGCTTGTCCAGACGTGTTTCGACTCCCGCGATCAGGGTATCGAGCCGCTCCCGAATCTGGGCCTCCTCGGCTTCCAGCCGGTCGAGCTCCGAGCGAAGCTCCTGGAGGGATTGGCGTAGCTTGTCATCCGACATCAGGGTGCTCCCTGGCTTGCGGAGCCTCTTTTTGCACGACGCGGGCAGGTGGCGTCAAGTGCAGGGTTTTGCCCGGGCCTATACGGCACCGTAAAGGTAGAGCACGTACCCATTGAGCACGTATACCACGAACAAGACGACGCTCGCCCAGCCGACGGTCCTGAAAATCCGGGTGCGAGGCCGGTAGAGCAGTCCGCCGATGGCGACTCCGGTCATCATGAGCGCCGAGAAAGCGGACATTGCGTGCACGGGGGAAATCGAAGCGAGCAGCGGGCCTTCCAGGTAAGCGATGTCGTCCACCACGAGCACCAGGACGTTGAACAGGTTGCTGCCGAAAAGATTACCGATAGCCATGTCCACCGCGCCGATGCGAAGCGCCGAGAGTGTCACCACCAGCTCCGGCAGCGAAGTTGCAAAGGCGACGAACAATGTGCCCACGAAGCTCTGGCTCCAGCCCATCTGGGTTGCGAGCCCTTTGGCGACCAGGGGCAGCGCCACGCCGGCGCCGATGACCAGCGCTGCGGCGAGGGAGTAACCGAGCGTTGCTCGCGAGAGCGTGATGTCCGGGTGTCGTTCGGCAACCTCACCGGGAAATTCCGCGATCTGACGACGCTCGTAGCGATAAATGGTGCGCATGCCCACCGCGTAGATGACGAGGATGAGCGGCGAATAGATGCCCACGTGGCCGATGGCGAGGGAGCCGCCGTTGGCGCTCAGCACGATGTTGAAGCCCACGAAGCCGATGAGCATGATGCCGAAGGCGCCGGCGAGGATGTGGCCCTGGCTGGCAATCCGGTAGACCGATTCGCCTCTGTGCATCAGGTCGATCGCGACGACGATGAGCAGATTGAAAACGCAGCTTCCCAGCACGTCGCCGACAGCGATGTCGGGCGCTGCGGCGGCCGTCACCGAGGCCACGCCGGTGCTGAGCTCGGGCAGCGAGGTGACCGTTGCGACCATGATCAGTCCGATCCAGGTGCCACCCAGTCCCGTCTTGTCCGCGATGACATCGCCGTAATAACAGAGCTTCGCGCCCGCGATGCTGATCACGAGAACGCACAGGGCAAACGCGACCCATTCAAACACTGTTATGCTCTCCGCCAGGCCCGTTACCGAGCGGTTCGATCGTCTGGTCCGGCCAGCGATCCTGCCACTTCAGGCATGCCGAGACTATTGCTTCCGCGCAGGCTGCTGCACATCGTTCGACGCCCGATCCACGTCGATCTGGAGGACGGCGTCGGCAGCGCCCTGAAGACCCTCGAGTTCGACGAGTCCCTGCGCCTCGGCTACGGTGAGCAGTGCGAGCTGCGCCTCGACGGTGAGGGTGGACCCGAAATCGTCTGCGGTCTCGAGCGCGCGCACGGCCCGTTCCGGATCTGGACGCCGACGGAGCCCGGAAAGCGCGACGAGCGCGTGGAGATCCAGGTGGACGGACGGCCGCTCACCGAGCCCGCCAGAGACATCGGGCCGGGCAGTCGGGTGGAGGTGTTCGATCGGCGCACGGGACGGCATTACCGGCTGCTGGTGGAGCCGAGACCGCCGTGGCTGATGCGTCCGCGAAATCTCGCCCTCATCGTGCTCGTGCTGGCCGCTATCGGTATCGGTTACGGCGCGTATTTTTACTACAGCCTGGAGGGCGCGCAGACCCAGATCCAATTCGCCGAGGAGCGGTTGCGCCAGGCGGAGTCGGACGTCGAGCGCGCGCGTCGAAGCCTCCTCGAGGTCGAACAGCGCCTTGCCGCCACCGAGGGCGAGTTCGCTCTGGCCATCCGCGATATCAAGCAGGCGCAATCGGTCTCCGAGCGCGCCATCCGCACCGAGTTCGATCTTCAGATCGCCTCGCTCACCGAGCGCGCCCGGGCGGAGCTGCAGCGCATTTCCGAGCGCGACGTGGAAGCGCGCGAGCGGCTGCAGGCCGAGACCCGCGCGCAGATGGCCGAGCTCAGACAGGAGCTCGAGGACCGCATGGTGGGCGCGTATCAGGAGTTCAAACGGGTCGAGCAGCGGCTGGTCCAGTCCGTGGGCGCCCGCCTCGCAGCCATGGAGCCCGCCGGCGCGCGATTCAAGCGCGTGCTGCAGAGCGCGCGCGCAGCGGCGCTGTTCCTGCGCACCAGCTACGACGTGGAGTTCGCCCGCGCCGGCAATGTCGTGACGCAGCAGACCTTCGGCAGTGGCTTCTTCGTCTCCGACGGCGGCCTCGCCCTGGCCGCCCGCCACGTGCTGTTTCCGTGGCACTACGATCGGGAGCTGCAGGTGCTGGTGGCGCTGGGGCTCGCCCGGGTGCTCACCGACACCGTCGACTGGAGCATGTGGACCGCGGACGCGCGCGTGCTCGCCGGCGAGGATGCGACCGGCGCACCCCGATTCGATGCCGATACGGTATGGAGCAGCCGCTCGCAGACGCGGGCCTTGCGCCATCTCTACTCGCCGCCCCTGCAGTTCACCGAGGAGTGGGTCGAGGCGCCGGTGGGCGCGGTGACCATCCCGGTTCCCGTGCCGGGCTCCGATGACGTCGCCGTGCTGCAGCTGATGCAGTTCGAGGAGCCGGTCGTGCGGCTGCCCATCGCGCAGCACGAGGCGGAGCCTCTCGACGAGGCGCTGGTCCTCGGTTATCCGTTCTCGCGGCTCGAGGATGGCCGGGCGGTGCCCCAGGGCGTCACCGGCTTCGTGCGTCGGGTCAGCGAGAGAGTCCTCGAGCTCGACACCGCCCTGCATCCGGGGCTGAGCGGCAGCCCGATTCTCAACCGCGACGGCGAGGTCATCGGCATGGCCGTCGGTGTGCTGCAGTCCGAGGCCTACGGTCTCGCCATTCGCGCGCGCGATCTGCGCCGGGTGCTCGCCGATGCGGCTGCGCGCGTGCGCGACGAGGAGGCCCGACTGCAGGCGCTCGGCTGCGATCCCGGGGAGGTCGACGGGCGCTTCGACGCGCGAACCTGGCAGGCCTACGCCTGCGAGCGGGAGAGACAGAACTAGCGCGTCAGCGGCGAAGGCTCATGGCACGGCGAACGCGCCGCTCGGCCATGGACTGTGCCGCGTGGCGGGGCGGCTCGCCGCTCTCGGCAGCCTCGGCGAGCACGGTGGTCGTGTTGGCGCGGATCTTTTCCTCGATGACGCCGAAAGCCTGTGTCGCGGTGCCGCCGTGATACTCCACCGACGCGCAGATGACCCCGCCCGCGTTGGCAATGAAATCCGGCACCACGAGCACGCCGCGATCGTGCAGGACACGCTCGGCCTCGAGGGTCACGGGGATGTTGGCGCCCGACAGGATCAGCCGTGCGGTGACCCGATCCACGTTGTCGGCGCGAATGACATCGGGGCGTGCGGCCGGCACGAAGATGTCGCAGTCGACGTCGAGAAGCGCATCTCCGGAAATCGATCGGCCACCGGCAAAATCGGTGACGCTGGCGCCTCCGGCCTTGTGCTCGAGCAGGGCATCGAGCTCGAGCCCGGCCTCGGCGACGACGGCGCCACGCGAATCGGCTGCGGCGACGATGCGTGCGCCTTTCTCGGCGAGAAAGCGCGCCGCGTGCCGCCCGACCGATCCGAATCCCTGGACGGCGACCCGGGCGCCGTCGAGCTCGACATCACAGAAGCGCTGCGCGGCCTCGGCGCAGACGCTCAGTCCGAATCCGGTCGCACCGATCTCGTCGAGAGGGATGCCGCCGATTTCCGGTGGAAGGCCCACCGCCCGGCCGATCTCGTCACGGCACCAGGCCATGCAGGTCTCGTCGGTGCCCATGTCCGGGCCGAAGATGTAGTCGCGGATGTCTCCGATGGCGCGGGCGAAGCTGCGAATCAGGCGCTCCTTCAGCACGGGCTCCATTTTCGGATCCGCGACGATCACCGATTTGCCTCCGCCGTGCGGAATTCCGGCGGCGGCATTCTTATAGGTCATGGCCCGCGCGAGTCGGAAACACTCGTCGACCGATACGTCCACATTCATGCGCGCGCCGCCGATGGAGGGTCCGCAGGCCACGTTGTCGACGACCAGTATGGCGCGAAGTCCGGTCGCGGGATCGTGCAGGTACGCGATCTTCTCGGGGCCGAGATCGTCTGCAAAGCGCCACATTTCGTCTGTCATTTGCGTCAACACCTCAAGTCTGACCCGACGCTTCGAGCTCTTCCTTCATCTGCTCGCGCATCACGAATTTCTGGACCTTTCCGGTCACGGTCATGGGGAATGCATCGACGAACTTGATGTACCTGGGAATCTTGAAGTGCGCGATGCGCCCTTTGCAATACTCGCGAATTTCCTCGGCAGTGGCCTGCTCGCCCTCGTGCAGCTTGATCCACGCGCACACCTCTTCCCCGTACTTCGGGTCCGGAACGCCGATGACCTCGACCTCGTCGATCTTCGGATGCGTGTAGAGGAATTCCTCGATCTCGCGCGGGTAGATGTTCTCGCCGCCGCGAATGAGCATGTCCTTCACGCGTCCCACGATACGACAATAACCGTCTTCGTCGATACTGGCGATATCGCCGCTTGCGATCCAGCGAGCGCTGTCGATCGCTTGAGCGGTGCGCTCCGGATCGGTCCAGTACCCGGGCATCACGCAGTAACCGCGGGTCTTGAGCTCGCCTGCAGTGCCGCGGGGGACGATGCGTCCCTCGTCGTCGACGATTTTGATCTCGATGTGTGGCAGCACCCGGCCGACGGTCTGCACGCGCCGCTCGAGAGAATCGTCGACATGTGTTTGAAAGCTGACCGGACCGGTCTCTGTCATGCCGTAGGCGATGGTGATCTGCTCGAGATGCATATCGGCCATGACACGCTTCATGAGCTCCACGGGGCAAGGTGCGCCGGCCATGATGCCGGTGCGCAGGCTGGAGAGGTCGAAGTCCTCGAAGCCCGGCTCGTCGAGCTCGGCGATGAACATGGTGGGAACGCCGTAGATCGCGGTGGCGCGCTCGCGCTCGATGCAATCCAGCACCGCGGTGGACGTGAAGTACTCGGTCGGAACGAGCATGGTGGCGCGCGCGATGAGGGACACGAGCGTGCCGATGACGCACCCGAAGCAGTGGTAGAACTGAACGGGCACGCAGACGCGGTCCTGCTCCGTGATTCGGAGACCCTCCGCGAAGTAATAGGCGTTCAGAA
>JABAOG010010971.1_pt1 | contig 45154 bp, 46 predicted proteins | sample 7062131 | NCBI WGS metagenome assembly JABAOG01 (sample SAMN14538629, study PRJNA623070) | marine sediment metagenome | biome: marine biome [ENVO:00000428]; feature: marine pelagic biome [ENVO:01000023]; material: deep marine sediment [ENVO:00002113] | place: India: Arabian Sea | collected... | reverse complement strand
TCCAGACTGATCCACAAGAGGTCGGCGAGCGCGATGTCTGGACGAACGGCCTGCCAGATCCACGCCCGATCGCGATGCCAGCCAGCTGGAACGAGCAGTATTCCGACCTGGATAACTACACCGGCATGGCCTGGTACCTTCGCCAGGTATCGATCCCCTCAAACTGGCAGGGTGAGCGCATCTATTTGCGAGTGGGGTCTGCCAACTATTTCGCCCGTGTTTGGGTCAATGGGGTTCCAGCCGGCGAGCACCTCGGCGGGCACCTGCCATTTTCCTTTGAGATCACCGAGTATGTCCACTGGGGTGAGCTCAACACGATCGCTATCCAGGTGGAGAACCACCTGACAGCCACACGTGTCCCCGCTGGCCACGTCGAGGGATTGACCGCTGGTTTCGGCACCGGCTATCCGAGCACAACCTTCGATTTCTTCCCCTATGCCGGGATTAACCGTCCGGTGGTGCTGTACAGCCTACCGCAAACCCATATCGAAGACATCACCGTGGTCACAGAAATTGAAGATGATCTGGGAATCGTGACCGTGACAGCAGTACTGAACCAGGGCAACGCAGCCGGAAAACTGACTTTGAGTGACCCCAACACCAATCTGAATGCGGAATTGACATTTAAAGATGGTCAGGGACAGGCGACTATCGCAGTACCAGGAGCACGTCTCTGGTCACCAGAAGACCCGCACCTTTATCAATTACAAATAACCGTGATGGACGGCTTCGAAGTTCTGGATTTATACACGCTTGATGTTGGCATCCGCACCATCGAAGTTCGTGGGAAGCAGCTATTACTGAATGGAGAACCGGTATTCCTCAAGGGATTCGGCCGCCATGAGGACTTCTTTGTCCACGGGAAAGGGCTCAACCTGCCGCTGCTGGTTAAAGATTACAGCCTGCTCAAGTGGATTGGGGCGAATTCCTACCGCACCTCGCACTACCCGTACTCTGAGGAAGAAATGCAGATGGCAGACCGGCAGGGCATGCTGATCATAGACGAGATCCCGGCGGTCAGCCTGCAGTTCAACGACAGCGAGGAGAATATCCACATCCGCCTGGAGCAGTGCAAGCAGCAGATCCGCGAGCTCGTGGCGCGCGACAAGAACCATCCCAGTGTGATCATGTGGAGCATCGCCAACGAGCCAATGCCGCCAAATATGGTGGAACATTTGACCGGAGAAGACGATACGCCGCTGGACCCCAGTTTCACGCAGTTTTTCAACGAGCTGTACGGCTTGACCCGGTCATTAGACCCGACCCGGCTTGTATCCCTGGTCGGCATTATGGGCGGTCCAATGGAATGGCTTGAGCCTTCAGACGTTGTCTGCATTAACCGCTACTGGGGCTGGTATACCCAACCTGGACAACCGGAGTTAGGCGCCAGGCTGTTGAGCCAGGAACTGGACAGCCTTTACGAAGCGCTGGAAAAACCAATCATTGTCAGCGAGTTTGGCGCGGATACAATCGCCGGGATGCATTCCCAGCCAGCCCGCATGTGGACCGAGGAATACCAGGTCGAGCTGCTGCGAAGCTACCTGGAGGCTGCAGCGACGAAAGATTTCGTGGTCGGGATGCATGTTTGGAACTTCGCCGACTTCCGTACTCCGCAATCAACCACACGGATCGGTGGGATGAACCTGAAAGGAGCCTTTACCCGCGACCGGCAGCCCAAAATGGCGGCTCACTTGCTGCGCGAACGCTGGACACAGCCGCACCAGGTGGAAAATGAAGTTCCGCATACAGCCAGCCAGGATATCGCACCCGAGGTCCCGGTAGAAAAATTGCTCAACCAGCTTGCCCGGTCGATCGACGGTAAGAAACCAGGTCTTAACAAGACCCTCAAGTTCGACCTGGGGGAGTCAGGTATCTACCGCCTGTTGATCGTTGAGGGCCGGACCAGGGTCCTTGTGGGGGATGGTGAAGCAGACGCCGCCATGAAAGTTAAACTGGAGGATGCAATCCGCATCTTCACCGATGAACTCGATCCCATGGTTGCCGTGATGACGGGAAAGGTTAAACTCTCCGGGGATGCGATGGCGTTCCTGATATTGCAAGAATGAACATCTACCCACAGGGAATTTTTATCCGATCATGAATAGAAACCTGATTGATGTTAATGATTTGGCAACCCTGATTCATGAAGGGGAATTCCAGATTGTAGAATCGAGCTGGCAGGGTCATCAGAATTACCTTGCCGGTCATATCCCGGGGGCAATCTATCTGGAAATGAGCCTGTTGGATGATCCCCTTACATTCAACAAGTTGCCAGATGAACGATTGCTCCAGGTGCTGATCGCCCATGGGCTGACTGCTGATACTCCCGTCCTCTTATATGGAAAAGATCCGTTAAGCGCCTTCCGGGCAGCTAGCATCCTTCTGTATGCCGGCGTACGAGAGGTCCGCATACTGGATGGTGGATATAATTCCTGGTTGCATTCCAGTCGCAAGGTTGAAAGGAAGCAGAATTTCCCCGTCTCTGCTGAATCTTTTGGTGCACAGTTCCCCGCGCAGCACAGTTATTTCATTGATATGGAGGAGGTGAAAGCTCTGCTGGCAGTTCCACAAAGTGTACTCGTGTGTGTGCGCAGTTGGAGCGAGTTTGTCGGGGACATCAGCGGGTATGCCTATATCCAGCCAAAGGGGCGAATCGCAGGATCGGTGTGGGGAGGTTCTGGTTCGGGTACATATCAGATGGAAGACTATTTCAATGCAGATAGCACCCTGCGCCCCCTTCCATCGATTAACTCCATGTGGGAAAAAGCAGGCATACTATCAAGCTCAAAAGTCGCCTTCTATTGTGGGACTGGATGGAGAGCGAGTGTAGCATTCTATCTGGCTTATCTAATGGGATGGGAAGATATCGCTATTTACGATGGCGGCTGGTACGAGTGGAGTATGGACCCAATCAACCCGATCCATATTGGTATACCAGATTCCCTCACCCAAAAAGGGTGAATATCTCCCCACATTATTTNNGATGAATCAGGGGTCATATTTGGATTTTTTAATCCATTCCAGAATGAACCCCTGGCTGTTGCTAAGCATTCAAATCAGATTTCTAAAATTTTTCCACTTTATTTCATTCATTTTCGTATTTCCCCGAAAATGATAAAGATCACATTGATCAATTTTCCCTGTTAAGTTAAATTTTGTTTACATAAAATTCGATTTACTTGCAATATAAAGTGATACAGTATATTATAATTAGAAGGAAGTTAATTCTAATCAACTCAAAAGGAGTGAGGAATGAAGCATAAGAATCTCTTGATCGTTTTGTCTCTGCTGCTGCTGGCGATGCTGGTTACCGCCTGCGGCCCAGCCGAATTGGGTACCGAGGAGAACCCGATCATCTGGGGTGTCGTACCTTCCGGCGAAACCGAGCAAGTTGTCTCCAGTTTCGAAGAAGTCTCCGCATTAATCTTCGATGAGACCGGACTGGTGATTGAGCCCTTCGTTGCCACCGAGTATGCAGGTGTGATCGAGGCCATGTGCGCCGATCCGCCACAGGCACATATGTCATCACTGGCAACTTTCTCCTACATTTTGGCCGCCGATCGAGGCTGTGCTGAAGCTGAACTGGTTGCTGTTCGCTTCGGTAGTCCTGTCTACAACGGGCAGATCATCACCCGTGAGGACACGGGGATTACCGGCGCAGCTGACCTGGCAGGCACAACCTTCTGCCGCCCTGACCCACTCAGCACCAGCGGTTGGATCATCCCCAGCATCACCATGCGGGCTGCTGGCGTAAATCCAGACACTGATCTGGCTCAGGTTGTCGACGCTGGTTCCCATGATGCTGTTGTCGCCGCTGTATATAATGGCGACTGCGATGCAGGATCAACCTATGTCGATGCACGAGGATCCATCGAAGAAGATTACCCGGATGTGATGGATGTAGTCCAGGTCGTTGAAGTCTCTGCGGATATCCCCAACGATGGTGTCCAATTCGTTACCGGCTTCGATGAAGAAATGAAAGAGGAAATCGCCAATGCACTCCTGGCAATTGCCGGGACGGAAGAAGGCGTAGCCGCCCTCGAATCCGCTTATGAGTGGACCGAACTGGAACGCCACGACGACTCGTTCTATGATCCCTTCCGCCAGGTACTGGATGCTGCGGGGGTTTCTGCCGCTGATTACTAAACCGAACGCGCAGAAAAGTATTCTCTAACCTACCCATTTTTGGGGGGACGCGTTATTGTGTCCCCCCACTTTTATATAAACTCTCAGGAGTGGTATATGCTAGAAATCCGAAACCTGACTAAGGTATACGACGATGGTACTGTCGCCTTAAAAGATGTCAGTTTTACCGTACCGGAAGGCGATTTTCTGGTCGTTATCGGTTTATCCGGTTCAGGAAAATCCACGCTTCTAAGATGCATCAATCGTCTGATTGACCCGACGGAAGGGGAGATCATCTGGAACGGCGTGGATATTTCAAAAATCAAGGGCGAAGACCTGCGAAAAACCCGGCGAAGAATCGGTATGGTCTTTCAACACTTCAATCTGGTCAGGAGGTCTTCCGTTATGAACAACGTCCTTGCAGGCCGGTTGGGGTATACCTCTTCCTGGAAAACAGTTCTAGGACAATTTTCCAAGGCAGATCGAGAAAAAGCCTGGGATTCCTTAAAAAGACTGGGGATTGAAGATCAGGCTTTCAAACGGGCTGACGAACTGAGCGGTGGTCAGCAGCAGCGGGTTGGTGTTGCCAGGGCATTGATGCAGGACCCCGAGATGATCCTCGCCGATGAACCGGTTGCCAGTCTCGACCCTGTCCTGGCTCATTCGATTTTGCAGTATTTAGAAATGCTCAACCGGGAAGATCAAATTACCATTATCTGCAGCCTGCACTACCTGGACCTGGTACAAAGATATTCATCCCGTGTGATCGGCTTACGAGATGGAGAAATCGTCTACCAGGGATCGAGAAAAGACATCCGCGCTATGACAGATGAACAATTCAAGGACATCTATGGGGAAGAAGCAGAACGTGTTGGGGGTGGTCTGGAAGGTGATCTGGGCTCCACTGTGGGAGGTATGGAATGAGCGAAAAACGCATCAAGCTTCGTCACGATCCTGATAAATTACGTCCGGAACCATGGACCCCCCCGATTGTATCCGCTCTGGCTTCTCTGATCCTGCCGGGCTTAGGCCAGGTGCTGGCTCGTGCATACCGTAGAGCATTGATACTCTTCGCTTCAATGGCGTCTCTGATGGGACTCCTGGTCTGGCGTTTACGGGTCACCGCACCCCGAGATGAAGGTTGGGTCGATATTACTCGAAAAGCATTGCGGTTAGACCCCAGCCTGATCCTCATCGTCGTTCTGATCGCTATATTCTGGTTGTGGATCGTATATGACGCTTACGCAATAACAAAGAACCGCGGCAAGACACCTGTCGCCATCTTTTGGATCATCGCGATCCTCTTCTTTGCCATGGGCTGGCAGATTGGTGAGATCAACCTGTACACCATGGTCACTCAAATGGATGAAGCGGCAGCACCTCTCAGCAGGATCGCCTGGCCGTGGGAAAAAGCGATCGCCTACGACGAAGAAGTCTACCGGGGTTCCGCTGATATCGAAGTCCCGTGCTCGGATAGCCCACCTGAAATGAACCAAGTGACCGATGACGAACCAACGCTCATCGCTTCTCCAACATGTGGTGAGCTCTCGACGCAGGAGGGCATGACCGGTACCGAACTCCATCTGGAAGGCTCCAATTTCCAACCGGGGATCACAGCCGAGATCCGATGGGAAGACCCGAACGGCAATATCTTCCGGCACCGCCAGGGTGGTGAATATACCACCGTCGTTCCTGATGAAAACGGCGAATTTGAGCTGGACATCACGATGCCGTACCGCTTACTGCCTCCAAGCGCCAGGGATCCGTTTTACATCTGGCAGGTGTTCGCCATCCAGACAACGGAGGTAGGTTCGGCACGTTTCAGCACGGAATTCATCCTGATCGTGGAAAAGATGATCGAGACGATCTTCATCGGAATGATGGCGACATTCTTTGGGATCATACTGGCGCTGCCGGTCAGTTTCCTGGCAGCTCGAAATTTGATGTCCATGTCACCGATCACGATAGGGGTCTACTACCTGACACGGACGATATTGAACATCATCCGCTCGATCGAGCCGTTGATCTGGGCGATCATCGCTGTCATTGTTGTCGGTCTGGGTCCCTTTGCAGGCATCCTCGCTTTGACCATCCACTCAATAGCTGCCCTGGGTAAACTGTACTCCGAATCGATCGAGTCGATCGATACCGGACCCATCGAAGCAATCCATGCAACGGGTGCAAACTGGGTGCAGACGATCGTGTTCGCGGTCATCCCGCAGATCGTCCCACCGTTTGTCTCCTTTACGATCTATCGCTGGGACATTAACATCCGTATGTCCACCGTGATCGGCTTCGTCGGTGGCGGCGGTATCGGTTTCCTGCTGGCACAGTACATCCGTCTGCTGGATTACCGCTCGGCTGGAATGGCAGTCTGGTTCATCACCATCACCGTTGCGATCCTAGACTACGTCAGCGCGGAGATCCGTGCCCGTTTTGTGTAATTGATTTTCAATTATACGTATAAGGAACCGCGCTACTTGAAACAGCGCGGTTCCTGTACGTTAAATCAAACAGGGATGGTACAAATCTGATCGATATATCATTTGCTTTATTGGTTGGGGATAGCTTTCCGAGCTAATTTATCCACCCGCTCGTTTTCCTTATGACCAGCATGACCTCGCACCCATTTCCAATCAATTTGATGCGGTTGAATGGCCTCATCCAGCGCCTTCCACAAGTCAGCGTTCAATAATTCCCCTTTTTTACGCTTCCAACCGCGATCTCGCCATCCGTCCATCCATTCAGTGATACCTCGTCTCAAGTACTGCGAATCGGTATAAAAATCAACCCGGCACGGTTTTTTGAGCGCCTGCAAGGCTTTTAGAGCCGCGGTTAGCTCCATCCGGTTGTTGGTGGTCTGGCTGGAACCACCAGTGAGGATCTTTTCCTTACCTTTAAATTTCAACAGCGCCGCCCATCCACCCGGACCGGGGTTCCCAGAACAGGCGCCATCGGTGTAAATTCGCACATGTGGAAGCGATTCGGTCATCATTTATGCTAGGGAGTCAGAGCCTGGACTTCTTCAGCTACCATTTGCAATTGAATCAGGATCGCAGGAATATCGACCGCCGCTGTCCCAGGATCGAACAGCTGATTCCCGGCATCACTGAGCGCCCAGCGGATATCCTCCCATGACGCCTGGGTAGGTTCCGTCTGGATGTTGGGCAGCCAATTGAGAGCATCCTGCCATTGGCTCGGACCATCTTCATCTTCAACGTATTCAACTGAATCCATCCGTACAGGTAGACGACCCCCGGCTTGCGCCAGGGCAGCCTGTCGCTCAGGCTCCATTAGCCAGTTGGCAAAGACCCATGCAGCCAGCTGATTCACTTCAGTGGTGTTCAAAATTGCCAGCTGGTGAGCATATGTAACGATCACCGCATCACCGCTTTCTGCCGGGTACGGGATCAGCATCCATTCATCCAGATTGTCAGCCTCCTCGAAAGATTGTGCTTGGTATGGAATGCCTGCAACACTGCTCTCATAAAACAGCGCCTGGCGTTCGGCGAATGCCTGATTGGGAAACAATTCCGGGCTGACCCAAGCACATCCTTTATCCAGCATCCCGTGCAGAAATGTAAATGCACTCTCCACCTGTGTTGTATCAAAACGGTATTCGCCCTGGGCGTTGGTTACCCTGCCATCAAAGACATAGATCCAGCTGAGCAGTCCGGTTGGCTGGGTATTCACAACCCAACCTCCCAGTCCGTCATTCCGCTGAGCAGAGGCGGTGCATGCCTGGTCTTCAAACTCATCCGGAGTAGACGGCGGCGCGTCAAAACCCAGTTCCTCAGCCCAGGTCTGGTTGTAGAAAATATAATAAGCAGAACCGATCACCGGTAAGCCTGGACCTACGGAGACTGCCAGCTCACTGCGAGCAGAATCATCCAATCCCCAGATCGGATCATCGCTGTATGTGTGAATATCCACCACGAAATCGCCGAAAGCGCTCCATCCGTTGATCTCTTGCGGGTATGCCGCGATAAGATCTGGCGAATCGCCTGTAGTCGCAGAAGATCGCAGGTCCTCGGTGATACGGTCGCGGTGCGACTCGTGGCTCACCCGGATCCCATAAGTGTTTTCCCGGTTGAATTCCGAGACCAGTTCGTCAACCAAATCGTTCAATTCGCCAGTCCAGGGATGCCAGAAGGAGATCTGAATATCCTCCAGTTCACCTGCCTGGACCTGGACTGCACTTGTCGGCGTCAGGGTTGGCGGCACGGCAGTCCGTGTAGGAACGGCCTCGCCTGTCGGACTGGATAGCAAGGCAGTAGCATCGCCTGTAGCTTCTGGTTGGGAAGTACACCCGCTGCCCAGTATGAACAGCACAAAGATTATCAGTATCCAAAACTTTGATTTGTAGTTCGCCATCTGATTTGTAATTATAAATGAAGTATTACCGAACAGCGCTCTAACCCGTCCAGATAAGCGAGGTTGTCTGCAGGTATGCTGTTGATAGCCAGGATTTTGGTATACTCCCTCTAATTAAAAAATTGTCAAAGGATCGGGGATCATTTCCTACCGGCAAACTGAATGATTTATACCGAGAGAATTACAACCCAAACAGGGAGAGATCAGAATCATCGAAGGAGTACACATGATGGAAGCAGGAAAATTGAGATTACCCGATTATCTTGTTAATCAATCGACTGAATTGGACCTGGGTCCAAACTCCATAATGCCAGTATATGATGGGGGATCGATCATGAATATCCCCGGCAGCCTGTGCAGGTTTTTGGGAATCCAGGATTTTGGGGAGGCGCCTCTTTTCGATCAGATCACTTCTGGCTTGGGTGATGGGGTTCGCCGGATTGTTTTAATTCTGATGGATGCGCTGGCGTATCACCGGCTGGTGAATTATATCGAAGAAGGCGGGATACCTGTCTGGGGAGACCTGGCTCGAGATGGAGTTTTTACCCCGCTTACATCTATCGTACCCAGCACAACCAGCGCAGCCCTGACGACTTTATGGACTGGCAGGTCAGCGACAGCCCACGGGATGCTGGGTTACGAGACATACCTGAAAGAGTACGGCATTGTTGCTAATATGATCTTGCACGCCCCAATCACCTTCCGTGGTGAAATGGGCACAATGAGGTCAGCTGGCTTTGATCCAAAGACATTCCTCCCTGTCCCTACAGTTGGCTCGCATCTGTACAAACACCATGTGGACATGCACGCCTTCATTCATCACACAATTATCCGTTCAGGTCTTTCCGAAATGCATCTTGAAGATGTAGAAGGACACGGATTCAGCACGCCTGTGGAGCTGTGGGCGAATATGCATGACTTATTGGAAACCAACCGGGCGGATCGTTTCTTTACGTGGACATACTGGGGTGAAGTTGATAGTTTATCTCATTATTACGGTGCCGATAACCTAAGACCCAAAGGCGAATTCCAAGCCTTTTCACAGGCATTTGAAAGATATTTTCTCAATACTCTCTCCGCCGAAGCACGCAAAGACACTCTGGTTATCCTGACGGCTGACCACGGGATGATCACCACGCCTCACCGGGAAACTTATCTTCTCAAGAATCACCCTGACCTCGACAGGATGCTCCATATCATTACCGGGGAAAACCGCTTCATGTATCTGTATATCCGCCCGGGGCATATGGACGACGTCCGGGAGTACTTCATGAAGACCTGGCCTGGTGAGTTTGCCCTGATCGAACCAAAGGAAGCGGTTGAGGCGGGTTTGTTCGGTCCCGGACCATATCATTCCAGGTTGTACGAACGGTTAGGGGATCTCATCGCCGTTGCCAGGAATGATGGTTTCATCTGGTGGCACCGTTTCAAGAATAATATGCTGGGGAGACACGGCGGGCTGCGCCGTGAGGAAATGCTTGTCCCGTTCCTGGCATCACGGCTGGGATAACCCGCCCAATCAGAAGCACACTGAACCTGTCGAATTGTCGCTTGAAATCAAGAGGGCACTGTTTTCACACACGCACGCCAGGCAGACCGGCGCTGCATTCCCTGATGACCTCATTCCATTCCACCAGAATATGCATTACGGGTATATCCAATCAGACTATTGACTCGATCAGAGTAACGCAGAAATTTAGATTTTTGTTTTGGAAATGGTCATTACGGCTGACTCAGCCCGCCTACGGCAGGAAGTTCCACGGGTTGACTTTGACTGCCTGATAGATCAACTCGAAGTGAAGATGAGATCCGCTTGAGCTGCCGGTATTCCCCAGTGCACCGATCGTCGTTCCCTGATAAACGGATTGTCCACAAGTTGCATACACATCATACAGATGGGCATATAGAGACTGCCAGCCGTTCCCGTGGTCGAGCACGATCAGGTTGCCGTANNTCACCTGTTTCACCATCGATATCAATTGCCGGGTGATTGGCAGATGGGTTGTAATCGTAACCTGATAGGAAATGATTGTTTGCTGACCATACGAATGTTCCCGTACCGATCACCCCTTCGACGATGGTTCCGCAGTGGCCAGGACCATAGGTGCGAGCAACGGCAGGATCTGAACGGGGGATCACTGGTGGACCATAGTCGACCAGTTCTCTTTGACCACCAGGGACGATCAACATGTCGCCAGCTTCGATAGGAGGATTTTCTGGATCATAGTCAATCGGATCAACCCGGTTCCCGGGCCACTCAAGGATATCTTCTGCAGTGACGCCGTAATACTCAGCAACCTTTTCCAGGTTTTCGCCAGCACTCCATCGGTGGTATGTTCCGTCAACCGGCAGAATAGTCAGTTCCTGTCCAGTCTGGATCCTGTGCGGGTTGTCCGCTAAAACGGAATAATTCCCCCATAAGATGGTTTCTGGTTTAAGACTGAACCTTTCGGCAATACCAAAAACGGAGTCACCGGAAACCACAGTGTAGGTGATCACATCGACCCGTGGGCGGTTGGGAATTTCCGTGTGATAACTGGATGTGCGGCTGACCCCGTCTGTAAGCGCTTCTGCCTGGAATGGAGGCAGTGCAGGAAGTGCAGCACCTGGAGTTGGTGTCGGCAGAGAGGCGGCAAATACCCCGGAATTCCCGGAAGTTTCTTCATTCGTTTCAGGGAGACCACCAGGAATCAGGTTCTGCACAATCCAGACAGCCAACAAGATCATCACCAGGGTAAGTCCATGGGTGCCTAATCTCCGTATCTGAGCCATCGACCGGGTCCCACGGACCTGGGTCATCAGATACTCGATAGTACTCTCTCCATCCGGATCTTGTTGTGGGGATTGTGATGTAGGTGTTGTTTTGGAAGGTGTACCTGTAACTGGATCGCCTTCCAAAATACTTTTATCTGTCAGTGGGTCTGTTGCCATACATGACCTCGGATTGCAGTCTAACACTGCGGTATCTTGCTGTCAAGCAGCGGAAAACAGCCAAAAACCATGCAGAAATATGGAATCTAATGTATAAATAGATTAGTATCCGTCAAAAGTCATCGCGGAAACAAGATTTCTATCCTGTTTAGATTGCCAAGGATATATAATATGGGTAAAATACCATGGTTTTGCCGGGCGGTAGGTTTCTGCCGTCCTATCTTATTAAATAGACTCAATATGAATCTCTAAGATTCATTTATTTTGAGCTGTAGAAGAGGAAGACAATATGTCAACATCAAGGAGAATGGAAGTTACCCTCGACCGAGGTTTGGGCCTTTTTGATGTCACAATGATCGGCGTGGGAGCGATGATTGGTGCGGGGATCTTTGGTCTGACGGGGATCGCTGCCGGCAGGGCTGGTCCTGTAGGCTTGTTGCTGGCGTTTGCATTAAATGGTGTGGTTACCACCTTAACCGGTTTAACCTATGCAGAACTCGGAGCGGCTATCCCGGAGGCGGGGGGTGGTTATTTATGGGTCCGTGAAGGGATGTCCCGCTTCTGGGGATTCTTTGCCGGGTGGATTTCCTGGTTTTCTCATTCAGTAGCCTGCAGTTTATACGCGGTCATCTTTGGATCCTTTTTTATTGAGCTGGTTGCCATGGGAGGCATCGAATTCGGTCAGGACCCAATTTTATTCGGGTTCTCGGGCATGCAAATCGCTGAACGCCTGGTTACCGTCGGAATTATTATCCTTTTCTTGATGATCAATGTGCGAGGCGCATCTGAGACCGGGACCGTAGGGAATATCATCACCATTTTTAAGATCGTGGTTTTGATGGCTCTGGTCTTCTTTGGTATCCGCGCCATGCTCAATGTCCCAAATTGGACAGCCCCCTTTAACGACCCCAGTCCTTTACCGAATGGGATCGGTGGTGTTTTAGTAGCGATGGGTCTGACATTTGTCGCCTTCGAGGGGTACGAAATCATCGCTCAGAGCGGTGAAGAACTGGTTAACCCGGAACGCAACTTGCCGCGTGCCATCTTCTATTCCATCGCTGTTGTCGTTGTAGTGTATTTACTGGTAGCCTTTGTTTCAATTGGTGCCCTGGTACAGGACAGCGGATTACCAAACTGGGTCTTCCTCGGACAAAACGCAGAAAAGGCGATGATCCGCACAGCGGAGGCTATCATGCCGTACGGGGCTTTTCTGATGATCCTGGGTGGTCTCGCTTCCACGACTTCAGCACTCAATGCGACTATTTATTCCAGTTCACGCGTTTCATTTGCCATGGGACGGGGAGGTGACCTGCCAGGCTTCTTCGGCCGCGTCCATCGGCGCAACCGAACGCCGGTCAATGCTATCAATGTCAGCGGCGTTTTGATTATCGTGATGGCAGTCCTTTTACCCGTAGAAGACGTTGCCGGTGGAGCATCGCTGACCTTCCTGCTGCTGTTCCTGCTGACAAACCTATCCCTGATCCAGCTGCGCAAGAAACAACCAGACCTGAAGAGGACTTTTAGAGTCCCATGGGTTCCCTGGCTGCCGATCATCACGATTGCTGTCCAGGGTGTTTTGATGATCGGGCTTTTTGATGTCAGCTGGATCGCCTGGGCATCAGCGATCATCTGGACTGCGTTGGGGATCATCGTCTACTTCCAGCTGGGAGCGCAGGAAGAAGCAGCCTTAGAAGCGGATATGATATTGCTGGAAGAAACGATCGCCTCCCGTGGGTATTCGTTGATGCTGCCCGTAGCTTCTGCTCCGGAAGCCCGTCAGCTTGCCCGGCTTGCCGCACCGATTGCCCAGCAATATGGCGGCGAGGTTTTTGCGCTGCATGTCGTCCGCGTTCCTCAACAGTTAGAACTCAGCTCCGGACGCGCTTTTCTGAAATACGGTCGTCCTCTACTGGAAGAAGTTATCAATATCGGGCAGGAATACGATGTTCCTGTGCGTACACAGATCCGCCTGGGTCGCCATATCGGCAGATCGATCTTGGAGGCTGCCCGATCCCGAGATGCCGATCTGATCATGCTGGGTTGGCCCGGCAGTACAGACTCACCGGAGAGAGCATTTGGATCCGTCATCGATCTGATCAGCGCAAGCCCACCGTGTGATATTGCCATGGTGCGGCTCCAAAGGGGCGGTCTGCCAAAACGGTTCCTAGTTCCAGTCTCCAATGGGGAAAATACTCAGCTGGCTCTGGATATTGCTCTTGCGCAGGCAGATTACGCAACCTCGCAGGGAGAAGAAGTGGAGGTGGTAGCATTACACCTGGTTTCCAGCGGCAGTGACCCTAAAGATATTGAAGAGACCCAGCGCAGGTTGATCGATGGCTTGACCCTGGGCGATCTGCCGGTCGAACTGCGGGTAATGCCCAGTGATGACATCGTCGAAGATATCCTCAACTACTCGGAAGGCTTTGATGAGATCGTCATTGGTGCTTCTGAAGAAAGATTGCTTGAACAGCAGCTTTTCGGATCCATTCCGCAGCAGATCGCTGAAGAAGCCCTGACCAACGTGATCGTGGTTAAGCGCTACAATCCGATCAAACACGGTCTGTTCAGCAAATGGTTGTACCGTGCCCGCCGCAATGGATGGACCAACACCATAACCGGTGGCGAGGAAGCAGCAGAGACTGATTAAATCAATTTATTTGCACATTGAAGAGGATGCCGATCAAAACTGGCATCCTCTTTTGGTTTAATAAATACGGTGATAATGGTTTTGAAATTTAGTTACAATTTTATTTTTTGCTGGAATGAGATAAAGTGTATTAAGGTGAAGATATGCTTAACAATTCGAAGTTAATCGCCTTCACAGCGACCAATAACCCTGCAAAATGCGTCCATTTTTACACGGATATCTTAGGTTTGAAATTTGTTAGAAATGAGGAATATGCACTCGTTTTCGATTCAAACGGAACTGAACTGAGAATCGCCAAGCTGGGTATTCACAAACCGGTTGACTTCACAGTCTTGGGCTGGCAGGTAAAAGACATCAAATCGATGGTCAGGAAATTAGCAAATCGCGGGGTGAAAATGATTTTCTATGAAGGCATTCCCCAGGATGAATTGGGGATCTGTAGTTTTCCAGATGGTTCTAAAGTTGCCTGGTTCCACGACCCAGATGGCAATTTATTATCCCTCACCGAACATAAATAAGAATTCATTACTNNATCTGCAAATTCCCGGACGGCTCGAAGGTGGCCTGGTTCCACGACCCCGACGGCAATCTGCTGTCTCTCACAGAGAATAAATAAAAATCATTACTGGTTTATTTCTTACATATAAATATCTACAAGTTCTATTCGATCAGGAGGAAAACCTGGGACGCTGTCATCCAGCCACGCATCATTCACAGGAGAGATATAATGGACAGGTTTGACCGGACTGCTGATAAGAAGCACAACAACGCGTATTTAGTAATTATTCTTCTTTTAATCATATTAGTCTCGGTTCAGATTGCATGCAATCGCTCTCAAGCTGAAGTATTACGACCGGAAAATGTGGTTCAAGTAATCGAAGATCAAATGGTTCTCGAAGCTCAGCGCGAATCCATGGAAGAAAATGATAGCAGAGAACAGGGCTATCTTGAAGATGAGCCAGCATCCTCCGCACCTGCCGCTCCCGGTGAAAGAGATAATACTTCCACCCAAGCTGCCGGACATCTCAAACCGGTCGGATTCGTCAACCACGGTTCTTATTCTGCCACAGTACGCGCATGGACCTACATCCAGCTGGGAGAAACAGAACAGCAAACACCGTCAGCGGCTTCTACAGTTTCATCTGCCAACACAGGTAGCGGGACATGGCCGAACACCAGCCGATATCTGACCCTGCCGATGGGCACCTACACATGGTGTATCGACTGGGATACCGGGGAGGATAAGGACGAGGATGGCTACTTCGATACCTATCACTACATTCATTCAGAGCCGACGCTGCTGGATGAGAACGACAGCGACGAGTTGGAATTTGCGGAAGAAGTAGCAATCAGTGCACCTCCGAGCAATGCTCCTGTGGAAAAAGGGAAATGCGGTCAGCCGGTCATGGAAAACAACGCCTGTGCAGGCAGCGATGTGCAAATCAATGCATATACCATTGAAGCCCGCCAGGGAAATCCACCGGATGTAATCGCCTATGCGAATGCCGCTGCTCAGACGACACCGGCTGGGATTGACCTGTCGGTTGTGGGAAGCGCGGGCGACTGGTACGAGTGGAAGATCCTCCAGAGCCCCGGTGATTGGATCCAGGCGACCACCAGCGACCCCTACTCAGCAATCGGTGTACAGATCTTTGGTGATGATACGATCGGCTATGCCGATATCTTCTTCGATGGGAATCTGATCTGGAGTGGGGATACCTCCCAACAGCAGTTATCCGACGGAATCAATTTCGGTATTTATGTTGAGGCAACCTGCTTTACCCCCGGTGCTCATACCATGAGGGTTGAAGCCTCTCAGCCAAAAGAAGGAGTTGGCGGCTGGCAGGGTGGGGTCCCGGTTTTCTTCTTTGCGTATCGATATTAATATGTTCGGTTCAAAACCGTGGAGTACTTGCTCCCCTGATCTCCCTGTACTTTGCTTGAAGGAAAAAAACCATGAACAGGCTAAACCAGTCTGCTAACCCGCGAGTTTCGAAAAATTATTCCAGATTTTTATACTGATTTTAATTTCGGAAATTGTTCAGCATGAACCTTCCGGTTGCGCGGCTTTTTTCATGGTTCCTCGTCACTGCCAACACGATGCCCTTTAGAGACCTGATCATTATTATTTGATTTTAAAAACCGCAGGTGGATCGGCCGCGCAGGGGATGGTGCTCCTGCTGCTTCAATGCGGTTAACAACGGCTCGCACACCTTCAACCTCTTCAGCGAGGATCTCTGCCAGGCACCAGGTTTCTACAGTTGGTGCCTCTCCAGCCAGGTGCACGATGCCGTTGAGAACACCGACCCGGATATTTGCCTGACCCGTGCGCGGGTCTCCAGCCAATTTCTCCATTACAGCGAGACGTAATTTCTTATCCTTGGTTGAATCTTTCTCCGCCTGCATCAAGTCCTCCAGGTTGATTTATTAATTCGATAATCCATTGTGAGCGATATTGATTCGCTGAGATCTATGTTGTTGGGTCTCTGAAAGAACCACCTTGACGCCATAGGAAGATTCAACACAACAAACTTCTCTCCCTAATTCCGAAACATTCCATTATCCTGGCTGTTCAACCAGCCTGGTCTTCTTCTGCCGGGTCTCAAGCAACATCAAACCCAGGATGACTGCCCACACGGTCAGGCGAATCGTCATCGCTCGAATGCTGTCCGGTGCGACAACATCACGATAAATAGTTTGAATGATCACCATCACAATACCGTGTAAGCTGATCGTCCCGATCGTCACGGGCATTGCTAATTTGCTGTTCCTCCACAGGATGATGCTGGTGACAAAAAGCGTCAGGAATCCTATCGAGTAGTTGTAGACTGGCAGCCAGTTGATGACATAATACCCGGGGTCATTGCCAAGAAGCACCTTCCCGCCGGCATAAAATGCCATCGCGCCAATGATCACCGCCAATACTGCTGCAATTTTGCTCCAAATATTCTTCATGTTTCTCTCCTTTTAAAGTTCGGATCGTATACCAGCGAAAAAATTATTCGCCAGATTTGAATTACGCTTTCAATCATAGGATCTGACCTCGGATGAGTAAACGACTTAAGTCGAAAACACGGCGAACACTTCTCCTGTAGGAGAGAAACCACATTAATTAAGGAAAGCGTCACCACTGCAGATGGTAAAATTATTTAATTGGAATTGGAATGGGAACAAAAAAAGCATCTTCAGAAATTACCGAACTTCTGAAATCTGTCTCTTATTTCGAAAGTTTAGATCCAGCCACCTTGAAACTGGTCGGGCAGCTGGCAATTCCCCGCAAATATGGACCAGAACAGGTCGTTTTCATTGAAGGGGAACCCTGCCCCGGGTTGTATATTGTCGGCAGTGGCTGGCTTAAAGCGGTTAAGATTTCGATGGATGGGCGTGAACAGGTGCTCCACAGGTTGGGTGCCGGTGAGACTTTCAATGCCATCAGTGTTTTTACAGGTGCCCTCAACCAGGCAACAGTGACTGCCCTGGAAGAATCCGTCGTCTGGCTGGTGCCGCGAGACCAGATGCTGCGTCTCTTGCAGGAAAATCCTTCACTGGCACAGAACGTAATTCAGGACCTGGCAGGAAGGGTGCTCCATTTGATCCGCATGGTAGAAGACCTGTCCTTACATACAGTGGAAGTACGGCTTGCCCGCCTGCTGCTGTACCAGGAAGTAGATGGCATTGTAAAACGCAGATCCTGGGCAACTCAGGCAGAGATGGCATCTCGCCTGGGAACTGTCCCGGATGTACTCAACCGTGCTCTGAGAAAACTGGCAGAGCAAAACCTGATCCACGTTTCCAGGAATCAGATCGAGATCATGGAAGAAGAAAAGTTAAAGGAGATTGCCCAGATTATAGAATAGGAATTGGCTTCCAATTTCCCTGAAATTCGACAAAAGTCGTGGATGCAAACTCGCTCAAGGATTATGATGGCACTAGCGTGAGCGAGTTTTTTGTTGGAATTTAGCTCAATGGCTAAAAATTATTATCAAAAAATGACTGGATAAATACGGAGGTACGTCATGAGTTGGTCGATTAAGTTGTTCAAAATCAAAGGGATCGATATCAAAGTCCATCTGACTTTCATTTTGATCCTGGTGTGGGCTGCGTACTATTGGAGCAGTTCAACTGGTGAAGGGTTCCAGGGAGCTTTGTTCGGCATAGCAGCAACTCTGCTGCTGTTTGTCAGTGTAACCCTGCATGAACTGGGTCACAGCCTGCAAGCTATCAAGCTGGGCACACGCGTTCGTGACATTACCCTCATGCCAATGGGCGGACTGGCCCAAATGGAAGAGATACCCGAAGACCCGAATAAAGAACTGCGAATCGCAATTTCCGGTCCATTGGTCAATTTCGGCATTGCTGTCCTGCTGATTGGTTTCGCAGCACTGCTCAATACACGCGCATTATTGACAATCGATGAATTACGGGCATCGCTTGGGAGTGTCAGCTGGAGCGGTATGCTTGCATATCTGACCTACGCAAATCTCCTGCTCGGTCTGTTCAACCTGGTACCTGCTTTCCCGATGGATGGAGGTCGAGTGCTCCGTGCCCTGCTGGCGAAAAAAATGGGTCACCCCAAAGCCACCCGGCTGGCCAGTCAAATCGGCCAGGGTCTGGCACTCTTGCTCGGTTTATTTGGGTTCATGAACGGCAGTTGGACTCTTGTGCTGATCGCTATCTTCGTTTGGATGGGTGCCGGGCAGGAAAACCAGGGTGTGCAGGTTAAACACACACTGGGTGATACGACCGTAGAGCAGGTCATGACCCGTGCGCCACATACGCTTAGAGTNNTTCCCTGTCCTGGAATGGGGAACCACAAAGGTCGCCGGTATGTTAGCTGAAAAGGATGTACTCAAGGGTCTGAGCTCTATAGGTCCCAACGCGGCAGTCCGTGAAGTCATGCAGCAAGATTTCGCTTTTACAATGTCCGATGAACCGCTTCACAATGTACAAAATGAAATGAAATTAAAACGTGTTTCTTCCTTACCCGTGGTCAATAACAACGGTGAATTGTACGGTCTTCTGACAATTAATGATATTAATGAGGCATACCGGATGATGGCAGCAAGTCCCAATCTTGCCCTGGGTGCAAAATAACATGGAAAGGCGGAATTCTAAAATAAATTAACTACAACGAAAGTTCAAGTCAATACCAGCTGGTATATCAATATATATTATAGGAGTCATTACTAATGGAGATCAACAAGGATACGCGCGTCTCATCAATTCTGGAAGAATATGGTGACATTGCTGAGGTGATGGAAATTTTCGGGGTAGAACGCGTCGGTCGGTACTCTGTTCGAAAATTAGCCGCAAAGGCACTCACCGTAGAATGGGCAGCCAAGGTCCACCGGGTTCCGCTGGATGAATTCCTGGAAATTCTTCAGCAGGCTGTAGGCTCGAAGCCCTCACGGGGCAATTAAAGTGATGATTTTATTTCAAGGTGACGCCATTTTGTGGGGCTTCTTAAAAGCCAACTATCGTAAGATCGAATAAAGAACTGATGCGCTGAAAATTATTATGAAACCACCAATCATCCAACCTAATGCAAGGGAATAGTTCTTCGGTTCAATATGCCCTTCCCGATCCATCTTGCGAATCAATGGGAAAAGTCGCCAAAAAAATGATGCGATTGAAATAATTAAGGATGCTGCTGCAAACGCTAGTGTACGATCATCTCCAAAAAGCAAGATGACCACTAACAGAAAGATGAAGATCAATTTCGTTCCAGCCACCCAATTGACAAGATACTTTATAAAATCATGTGTCTCTTGGTCATTTTTTGATTTTTCCCAGGTTTTGAATATACCGACAGCATTGGCATATTTAGTATCCGGGAAGAAATAAAGAGCCAAAATATTTAAGGTTTCCATTACCAAAAAACTGATCGTAACAATTTTGATGATTATCATTAAACACCTTTTTTATAACTAACCTTACAACCAGGTCCATTTTTGCTTGGCAATCGGTCGGCCTTTCCAATCTATTTTCCCAGCTATTGTTAAACGAGCAGATTGAAAAGCAACCACAATATTTGCCAGCACGGTAACGGGATAGAACAACGCCAGAATCATGGGCAGCTTAATTTCAAGATATGGCAACAGCCAAAGAAGTATGGAAATGCCAATACAAAGCAATATGTCTAACCTTTCTGCTGAACCCGCAAACCCAATTTGCGCGAGAATAAGAACAATGATCGGACCCCAAAACATGACAAATAGCCATGCGAATACAAAAAAGAACGGGAGAAGACGGTAATTAAAAGCTGCAAACAAATTTTTTACAAAGCCCGTGTACGCTTCTTTTGAGTTGTGGTACATGCGACTGGATATCTGGTCTGCAATAGAAACAACTCTCCAGCGAAGACCATGCGAATTGATCTGCCGTACCAGTGCCAGATCGTCAACTATGGAATCGCTGATACCCGCATGTCCACCGATCTTAAAGTATGCTTCCCTGCGGAAAAGCATCATTTGTCCTACTGCACTGGATAGTATGGGCAGGCGAAACCAATACGCAATCCAAAGAGGATTAAAACAGATTGTCGCCCAAGAGAAAAATGGAACCAGCAGTCTTTCTCCCCAGGTCTGGACCTGTTGCCTCGGAAAACCAGTTAATAGGTCGGCTTTTTCTCCGTCAATGGCATTGATGATAGATTTAAGGCAGCCTGGTTCGTGTATTGTGTCAGCATCCGTAAACAAAAATAAATCGCCTTTTGCTTGTTCTGCAAGCTGAGCGCAGGCCCAATTTTTTCCAATTTGATTACGCGGGGCAGGTTTACCCTCGATAACGGTCAAGCTCGAATTATGACTGGCGATCTCATGAAGGATGAGAAGGGTATTATCGGTTGATTGGTCATCAAGGACAAGCACCTCAAACGAAGGATATTCTTGTGATATTAGTGAATGCACACAATCCGCGATATTCTCTTCTTCATTTCGAGCTGGAACAAGGATGGATACGAAAGGAACGGACTGGGAAGCGGGATGGCGCCGGGCGCGGTGCATGATCCATATATTGCTGATAGCGATCAACAGCAAGACCAATTGGAAGTAAATAATGTGGTGGATCAGATCATAGGTTATATATTCTGCCATCTCAATGATTTGGTCAGTGCAGGAAATTAACAAGCCAGCTGCGCAATTGAGGGGGATGGCGCAGATCGGAACGGTGAGTCCATCCAAGAAGCAGAGTTATAGCAGCCCATATAGATAAAAAAAGAGGTGATGGAAGCCAAATAACCAGGGTGACGAGGATGACGATCATCGCAAGCATAACTGCCCAGCCAGAGGTGGTAAAAATTAGAATCCCTATCACTGCAGTAATTACAGCGGGTAGAGAGGCTACCCAAATCGTGAGACCAATCCACGCGCCTAAGGCAGTCGCAACAGCCTTACCCCCTTTGAAGGAAAGGAACGGCGAATACATATGTCCAAGCATAGGGGCAATCGCAATCAAGAACATAGGGATGCACCGTATCTGGAGATTGTTATATGAATACCCAATCGGAGCAGCAGCTTTACTTATATCTAAGAGCAATGCCAAAAGACCAATGAAATAATTGCCAGCACGAAAGACATTCGTTGCACCCGGGTTGCCATCACCATATTGCCGCACATTCTGCCCCATGAAAATTTTTGCTAACCAAACAGAAAATGGCAAAGCTCCACTTATAAAAGAGATCAGGATCATAGCATATGGCAGCATTGATTAAGATACCAATTACCTATGAACTCTTTCTGACTTTTTGGGTTGCATACCAGCCAGTCAACATTGCAATAGGTACTCCCGCAGGTGCATAAGCCCATTGACCTGCTTTTAGAACCCGAGGAATAGGGGTCAGGACAGAATTTGGAATATCCTTCAACTTGTAAACTACCGGAATGTCGGTTTCAAACGACCAGCCAGTGATCGCTCCCTCTGAACTTCCAGATACCTTATTAATGGTCAGCGGCGTAGATGAAAATTTAAAAAGGACATCCTTCTCTAACCCTTCATAAATGGTTTCAGAAAACAACTTGATTATCCGATCTTCAACAATTTCCTTAAACTCAGGATACCAGCCGGCTTTTTCGACTTTTTCAACAACGCGATAATCAAACAAGCAGCTTATCATTATTCCAGTTTGCTTTTCAGGAGCCAAGGAAGCATCCCTGAGAGCAGGTATAGATACCTCGAAGGTATTAAGTTCAATAAATTTTTCCACCCAGTCAATAATTTCATCTTTGGACTTCTTGTCAAAATCTTCTATAAGCCTTTGTCTTTTCGTGAGATTAATATCCCCTAACCCCTTGCGTGAGGGTGTATAAAACAAATGCTCTCCCCCTTTTTCCTGGAAATAAGAAGGTGGACGGTCTGCAGCAACAAACATGATGAAAACCGATTCCGCACCTTTAGCAGAAAAGATTCTTAGTGATTCGGATTCAATTTTTGACCTGGTTTTTTCACTCAATCCTTCAAGATGGAGATATCGGTAAAGGCTTTTTAAATCCGCCGCCCAGATCAGATGATCATATTTATATCGCGTACCCTCTGAGTCAATTACATATGATTCTGATGGATTGACATTAACAATCTGCTTATTCAATTGAATTTCTCCACCCTGATCAACAACCTTTTCTTCCAGAAGTTTTGCTAATGCACCAGTTCCGCCTTTTGTATAAAAATAATCCAGGTATACATAAAAATAACCCAGTGCAAAATACGTGGGGGTTTTCCTGAAAAAGAACTGTGTCAATATGTCAATTAGAGACTGGTTATCCGTTAGAGACCTTAGAAATTCTTCCATTGGCACATTGAACTGATTCATTTTTCGCAATGCATAAAGGAACTTTATTGTCCATGGTATTAATTTTCTAAAGATGAATTTTTTATCATTCTTAAAATCCACAAAATTAGGGTTATCAAATTCATACAAAATTCTGGTGTACTCAGAAAGTTCAAAAATAGTGGCGATAATTTTCTCTATTTCCGCAGTATTTTCGGGATATAAATCGTTCAATATTCGCTGATAGTCATTTAGTGCACCCATTGAATCCGCGCGAAATAATTTGTCTTCAATCCCAATAGATATTTTGTTGTCCAAGAATTCCCAACTGATACCCAAATCCTTTAGCATTGGTTTTACCATGCCAGAATTTACAAAGGCTCTCGGTCCAGAATCAAAGAAGAAACCATCATATTCAAATGTATTCAATAATCCCCCATATCGATCGTTTTTGTCTAACAGTAAAACCTGATAATTCTCTCTGGTTAAATATGCTGCTGCGGTTAAACCTGCTATTCCCGCACCAACAATCACAACTTTGTTATTGTTCACCATGAATTAATTCCACCTAATTTTTTACTGATTTTCCACAATTTATCCGCCTCACTTTTATCCAGTGCAGGGGGAGCAGGTTCTTCTTCCGCCGTGAGATTAAAAAATTTACCGGACGTGTTCTCTAATTCAGTAGAAACACCTAAATAATATAATGCTTCAGCAGAGATTTCGATATCTCTTGCCGATCGGTCAAGAACGTTTCTTTTAAAGATTTTATACATTGCACTGTTACTCTGACCACTGTTCGTTTTTACATTTCCTGGATGCATTGCATTCACTGTGACCCCAGATCCAGTAAATAATTCATTAAACTTTATCATAGATAAAAGCTGCGCCATTTTCGCAGCCCCATAACTTTTTAACCCTGAATATTTATACTCTTCCCAGGCAAGATCATTAAAATTTAAACCCCAGACAGCAAATCGATGGGCTTCAGAATTTACAAAAATTATTCGACCGCTATTTTGCTGAATGAGCTTCTCTTTAATGTAATAATTAATGATGAAAGTACTTAGGTAATTTGTTTGAAAGACCATTTCTAAATTATCAGAGGTTAAGGTTCTTTTGGTCATAAAGACGCCGGCATTATGGATGAGAACATCTATTTTCCTATCCAATTCGGCTAATTGTTTTGCAACTGCCTGAACATCTGATAGTTTTGTAAAATCTGCAATCAAATACGAACAGTCGATCTTATATGTATTTCTAAAGGTTTCACATAATTCTTTTGATTTTCGTTCATTCCTGTTAACACATAGAATATCCGCGCCATTTGAAGCATATTTTTTTGCAGCAGCATGACCAATGCCAGAAGTCGCTCCTGTAATAACAACCAATCGGTTAGAAAAATCATCTGCACATATCTTGGGGTCTAACCTTTGATTGCGCAGCATGGTAAAAATATTTGACCACTGATATTCTTTATAATACTTTTTCCAATTATCGCCAAAATAAAATAGTTTGCTCAAAAGTTTCAATCCTTACATTGGCTCTTCATATTTTTAAACACAGAAATTGGATAGCAGTTTTATTTTTGTGTCATTAACAATGGCAAATAAAATTTGTAAGATTATACCGGTTTCCAATTGTATTGACATCAATAGTTTCTTGCTATATTTTCGGATGAGTTTGTAAGAAGCACTAGGTCTTTGGAGTTTAGCTCCATTACCATTAAAGGATACTCTCGCTCTCCTTTGTGTGTCGCCAGGGCTGAAATTGGCTACCAGCCCAGCGTGCCTGGTCCACCTTTAAAAGGACCTACTACATCCTCAGTTATCCAGCCACCGTAAAAACCACCAGGCTGCGGCTGGACTCGCTCCCCATCGACAAGGCAGGCATCCATTTTTTCCGGGTAGAAAGCCACATGGTTTTTGATGGCTTCATAACCCACAGCGGGATGAAGATAATACCAGGCAGCCTTATCGGCTTTGCGCTGATCGACAGTAACAGTGTAGTAGCTAGCGCGCCCCTTCCATTCACAATAAGAACTGCCCGGAACGGATATCAGAAATTCCATCTGGATATCTTTTTGCGGGATGTAGTAGACCGGCGGATGACTTGTTTCCAACACCCGTAAAGCCTCATGGGTATCGGCAATCATCACATCATTGTAGATCACCTGGACATGTTTGGATGTTTTTTCCACCCGGGGTGGGCGAGGATAATCCCATACGGATTCCTGCCCGGGTCCGGGTTGAATTCGCCTGGGTTTCATAGCTATTTCCTTTCCAATAAAATTCTATATCCTGAAGTAGGCAGTCAATGAATAACACGAATGGTTTGAACAAAAAAAACAATACCAGTGGGCTTTACCTGTCGATTAAGATAAACCCGACTTGTTTCCGATGGTAACATCATTACCCGTATTGTTCGGAAGCTCTGATTATTTCCAGTCATAGGAACATGTCAATTATGTCGGAGGTTCCGTCATGCGAACTTTTACCTGCCTCTTGAAAGCTGCCGCAGTGTTCGTGCCATGTCTTTGGGATACCGGGCGCGATATTCTACGATTTCTCCACTGGAAGGATGTTGAAAACGGATCGTCCGGGCGTGCAGTGCCAGCCTGTCCAACAGGGTGACTTCACGGAAATCACCCACACTTCCATCGGCAGGAAGCAGGAACATGGTCACCGGCAAACCGTCTCCATAGAGCGGGTCTACAGCCACTGGCAGTTCCAGGCTGGCCAGGTGAGCCCGAATCTGGTGGGTACGCCCAGTTTTAGGTCTGGCTTCTACCAGGGAGTAGGTTTCAAAGAGGTCGATCTGTTCGAATTCGGTCAGTGAAGGTTTCCCGTTGCGGCNNGCGGTCCGCATCAGGCTGCAAGGGCAGATCGACCTGGATGACTTTCCATGAAGGATGCCCCAGGATGAGTGCATGATAGGCTTTGAACACCTTACGCTCCGCAAACTGGTCATTGAGCACCTGGTGCGCCTGTGCACTGCGGGCCAGTACCACCAATCCACTCGTCTCCTTGTCTAATCGGTGGACAATCCACAGCGAACCATACAGGGGTTCCAGTTCCCCTCGCAGGTGAGGCAGGTCCGGCTCGTATCCATCTGGCACAGATAGAATCCCGCTTGGTTTATTGACCACCAGGATATCTTCATCCTCGAAGATCACCCAGTTGCGAGCATCATTCACCATTGTCCTCCTCACCTTCAGGGGGTCGGATGGGTTCCTCCCTGCGGGCATCGAAACCAGGATGCTTCCTTTTCAAGCGCTCAATTAAGGTATCCACGTAGTCTTTATCCACCTCATCCAGCTGACTGTAGTCCAGCATTTCCGGTCTCCGTTCAAGGGTCCGTTTCAAGGATTCCTGTCGTCTCCAGCGGTCGATAGCAGCATGGTTCCCTGAGCGTAGAATCTCCGGGACCTGCCAGCCGCGGTATTCACCCGGCCGGGTGTAGTGCGGGTGTTCCAGCAAACCGTGCGCATGGGAGTCCTTCTGCGCGCCTTCCGGGTCGCCGAGCACACCCGGCAGCAGACGGGTGATGGCATCGATCAACACCAGCGCGGGTAGTTCACCACCGGTGAGTACATAATCGCCAATCGAGATCTCATCACTGACCAGGTGCTGGCGGACACGTTCGTCCACACCTTCATATCGCCCTGCCAGCAGTGCCAGGTGGGGTTTTGCCGCCAGGTCACGGGCAATTTTTTGCGTCAATGTCCTGCCCTGTGGAGTCAGCAGGATCACCGGACAAGCGGGTTGGGAGCCAAGGACATTCTCCACGGCATTAAAGATCGGCTCCGGTTTCATCACCATGCCGCCGCCTCCACCGTAGGGTTCGTCATCGGTCATCGAATGTTTGTCCGTGGCATAGTCTCTGATATTGTGGACGGCGAAATCGACCAGACCGCGCTCAGCAGCTTTCTGCAGAATACTGCTGTTCAAATAAGGTTCAATGACTTCCGGGAAGATCGTAAAAACATCAAATTTCATGTTCAAATTCTAGCCTTTTGCACCGGGTTCGGCAAGGTTAAGAGATAAGAACATACGGATTATTTGGTCAGAGATTGAGCTGTTTTTACATGAAAGTCAAATTAAATATACATAAGTGAGAGGAGAATACGAGTTTTGTCCATCTTGACTACGCTTAATTATGGGTGGTAAGATCAGCGCATGTACTTAAGAGGTAGCAAATGGAACATGAACCGCAAGCGGCGTAAGCGTTCTAACCCTTGGCGGATCATTTTATTATTGTTGTTGATAGCTGGGGCAGTTTATATCAACCAGGTCATAGTCCCGGTAACTCCACCTTTATTTATCCCGACCCCAACTCCGACACGCAGTCCGGAGTCTTTTGTCAATGAAGCAATTGAGTACTATGAAGAAGGTCGTTTGCTGCAGGCTATTGAAGCCTACAAAGCATCGATCTACTCGGATCCGAATAATGCCAATAATTATTTCGCCCTGTCACGCATCCAGATCCTTGCCGGTCGATACGAAGATGCCCAGGAGAATGCCGAACTCGGTCTGCTCAAGAACCCAAACAGCCCGTTTGGGCATTCGATGCGTGCCTGGGCATTGGACTTCCAGGGTGACTATTTGAGTGCGGAGGCAGCCATCAAGGATGCCCTGGAAGTTGATCCGGACAGCGCGCTGGCGCATGCCATCTACGCGGAAATCCTGATCGACAAATCCCTGTCGAACCAGGGCAGTTTCTCAGATGTCGAGGAGGCGATCCAGGAATCGCGCACAGCACAGGATCTCGACCCGACTATGATGGAAGTGCGCAGAGCACGTGGTATCGTGCTGTATGCCACTCAAAATTATGAAGAAGCGGTCGCCGAGTTCGAGGCAGCTATCGACCTCAACAACAAGATTGCCAACACTCATTTATACCTGGGGTACGCACATTACGCTTTAGGTCAGTACGATCTGGCTGTTGAAGCGTTCAACCAGGCCAATGCCCTCAACCCGGGTGATCCGACTCCGGACTACGAAGCCTCACGTGTCTATTTCACCGTCGGTGAATTCAGCCGTGCTGTACAGTATGCAGATCAGGCAGTCAAAGATGATCCTGCCAATGCACGCCTGCAGGGGAACCTGGGAGTAATGCTCGCCAAGGACGGGCGCCAGCAGGATGCAATTGATCACCTGGAACTTGCCGTGCGCGGGGGATTCACCGAAGAAGGTATCCCGGTGGAAGGGCTCCCCCTGGATTACAGCATACGGGTGATTGAGTTCTATTCATCCTACGGTCTGACTTTAGCCCGTACAAATCAGTGCGACCAGGCAATACCGATCTTCCAAACCATGCTTTCGCTCGTTCCAAATGACGAGGTGGCAGTTTTCAATGCCGAAGAGGGGTTGCGCATCTGCCAGGAGAACGCCGAGTCACCCCCAACTGAGGTTGTCGAGGACTCAGCCGAAGATTCCACGGAAGAAGGTATGGAAGAGACCGCGGAACCGGGTACAGAAGGTTGAGATGGACTATAAAATCAACGGAAAGAAACCCACTTTCTCCAACCGCGGCCCCGGCTTGAATTTGTACCGGATTGCTATCCTGCTGGCTTTAATCGTTGGCGGAGTATGGGTAATCACAGAAATTGGGGTAGCGGAAGATGACAGCATTCAACCACTTTTCCTGCCAACACCAACGCCAACCCGGACAGCCAATTCCTATCTTTCTGAAGCTCAGGCGCATTTTGCCGCCGGTAAAGTTGAAGACGCTGCTGAAATCGATGCAATCGATGCCTACCGCAAAGCGCTGGAAATGGACCCGGAGAACGCCCAGGGCTGGGCTGAACTTGCCCGGTTGCTGACCTATTCTTCCAGTTTGCTCTCCACCCAGGAAGGAACGATTGCCCGGATGAAAGAGGCTCGTGAGGCCATCGACACGGCTGAATCGATCATCCCGGATGACAGCACCGTGCAGGCGATCAAAGCCCTGGTGTACGACTGGTCCGCCTCAGCCTCTACCGACGATATCCAGCGCGATGAATGGCTGCTGGTCGCAGAACAGGCAGCCTCTTACGCCCTCAACCTGGATCCCAATAACTATATGGCTCTGGCTTTCTATGCTGAAGTTTTATTAGACCAGTACAAATTAAACCAGGCTCTGGAATATGCGGAGCAGGCTGTCGAACTGCAGCCCAACGCCATGGATACCCACCGGGTCTATGGGACCGTCATGGAGAATTTTGGCCAGTACCGCGTGGCAATCGAAGAATATGAGCGCGCGGCTGAGATCAACCCCAACCTGACCTTTCTTTACATCCGCATCGGCGTGATCTACCGCCACCTGGAAGTCTATGATCAGGCGTTGGAATATTTCGAAAAAGCGATCAGCATCAATAACTCCAATGGGGTGCAGGACCCTGTACCCTATATCGGGATTGCCAAGACATATTCCCGCGATGGAGAATTCTTCATTGCAGCCCTGAATGCTGAAAAGGCACTGGCGATCGATCCGACCAATCCAAATACATACGGTCAATTAGGAACCATCTATAACAAAGCCCGCAACTACGAGAGCGCTTCAGCGGTCTTCAATTGTGCAGTCAATGGCTGTTCGGTGGAAGAAACCCAGTCGCTAGTGGATGAATTGATGCCTTACACACCGTTGGAGATTACTGAACCGGTACCCCAATTAGCCCTTACCAATCTTGAGGTCGCATATTTCTATGCCCAATACGGTTCAGGGTTGGCAGCACTCAGCCGCCCAGAAGATAATAGATGCCAGGAAGCACTGGCAGTATTGGAACAGGTGCGGGAAGCGTTCCCTGATGACCCGGGGTTGGTCAGCATTGTGGAGGAGAATAGAGCCATCTGCCGTCTGATCTCCACAACCCCGGTACCATAACTGTGATAACCATCAGGGGGTCGTTTGATGATGCCAGCCCTTAAAAACCAGATATCATCAATACGCGAAGTTACGAAGATCCGGATTGTCATGATCCCAAACGTATTGAAAATCAGGCAGTGCCTGATTCCATCCACAGGTAAACCGGGGAGGAGAGCCTATGGATATCGTTCTACAGCCGACAGTGCTCAACCCCGATAGCCAAACGTGAGATATTCAAAATGGATTTGAAACTCCAGGGTAAGTCGCCTGATTTTTCTAACCCGGACCCGAAGTATAATTTCTACCGGGTCGGTCTTGTTGTGCTTTTAATAATCGGCGCCATCCTGATAATCCGCGAGTTTGGAGTCGATTTCAGTGAGCGGATCCTGCCGCTGATTTATGTCACACCCACTCCCACGCGTTCGGCTGCATCGTATCTATCAGAAGCCCAGGAGCTCTTTGCCACCGGTGAACTTGAGAACGCAATCAAGACGTATGAAACTTCCCTGAAGATGGAACCAGGAAACCAACAGGCGTGGGCAGAGCTGGCTCGCCTGTTAACCTATTCTTCCATCATGGTATCTACACCGGAGGCTAGGCTTGAACGCCTGGCGGAAGCGAGAGAAGCGATCCACACTGCTGAATCAATCGCCTCCGACGATAGCACGGTGCAGGCGATCAAAGCGCTGGTGCACGATTGGAGTGCAATGGCGACCAACGACCCGGATCAGCGCGATGAACAACTGCTGCTGGCTGAACAGATAGCCCACAACGCCTTGCTACTGGACACGGAGAACCCCCTGGCGCTGGCATTCTACGCTGAGGTATTGGTGGACCAGGAAAAACCGGACCGGGCTTTCGATTATTCCATGCGTGCTATCGAACTTCGACCTGACTCCTTGGACACTCACCGGGTTCACGCGTCTGTTCTGGAAAACCAGGGTCAGTACCAGGCGGCGATCGAGGAGTACGAGAAAGCTATCAATCTCAACCCCAACCTGACCTTCTTACTCAACCGTGTCGGGGAAATCTACCAGGAATTGGGAGATTATGATCGCTCATTAGAGTATTTCGGCGAGGCGATCAGCACCAATACTACTAACCAGGTTGAGGATCCACGGCCGTATATTGGAATAGCTGAGACCTATTCTCAGATGAAAGATTACGTGAGCGCGGCCGTCAATACTGAGCAGGCTTTAGCAATTGACCCAACCAACCCACAGTTCTATGGTCAGCTGGGCATCTTCTATACCAGGGCTCGTGACTACGAGAGTGCCTTACCTGTACTGAGCTGTCCGGTAAAGGGATGTTCTGTCGATGATGTCAACCAACTGCTGGCTGAACTGTTCCCCGGTACAGTGGTAGAAGCGGAAGAGCCAGTAGATCAAATCAGCCTGACCAACGTGGAGGCGGCAAATTATTACGTCCATTACGGTTCAGTCCTGGCTGCTTTGAGCGCACAGGGTAATGACACCTGTCCGCAGGCACTCGCTGTGCTGGAACAGGTGCGCAAGACCTACCCAGATGAGCCCGGGTTGATGAATATCGTAGAGGAGAACGAGGAGATTTGCCGCCTGATCGCCGAGACCCCCGTACCAACCATAGAACAGTAAGTTGATGCTGTACGTTCAACTAGTAATATCATCAGCAACTCTATCAGTGATACTGATGAACTGGTGAACAGAAACACCAATAACAAATTTCAAATTTTATCCTCCCCGACAACTGCGTTCAAAACACAGCGGTTAAATCAATCATAAAGGCAGCGAAATCAGAGAATTTCTGGGCAGTTTCAGGTCAATCTCCGGTCTCAGGTGGGAAACCCATAAGTTTTGACCAAATCAGTTGCTCCGGGGATAAATTCTACCGAGTGCTGACATTCTACCCGGAACTTTGTGATTTGCTTCACATGTACTTAATTGTGATAAATGTTACAAATAAATCGGTAAAATGAATCGACATTCCGAGGGAGGATGTCGATTTTTGTGAGTATGTCACATACAAGGAGTCGATCATGAATGATCAACAAGAATTAATTAGTGCCATGCAGACGATCCCCTGGTTTCAGGAACTGGAACCAGAGCATTTCAATAAACTGGTTGAGATTGCTCAAATTTTAGAACTCGACGCTGGTCAAGAATTATTTCGCGAGGGAGACCAGGAGGGTTGTCTATATGTCGTCCTGCACGGGCGCCTGGCAATTGAAATGGCGGTCCCAGGACGTGGAAAAATGCGTATTTATACGGCAGAACCGATGGATGTCGTCGGCTGGTCAAGCGCTACCCCAGTTGTGCGCCTGCGGACTGCAGGAGCAACGACTGTACTGCCCAGCAGCGTGATTTGCTTTGATTCTGCAGAACTCCGCAGGGTCTGCGATGAAGATCACTCTCTGGGCTACAACGTGATGCGCAGGATGGCTAATGTTGTCGCCAGCCGTTTACTGACCACCCGGCTGCAGCTGCTGGATATGTTCGCCCATCCAAAATCAGAGGAGGGTTTGAATGTCTGATCTTTTCCTGGATGTTGGTGTTACGATTTCTATCCAGAAACCAGAACTCGATACAATTATCAACAATCTGGATGCTATGGGGTACCAGGTCATCGGTCCCCGCATCCAGGACCACACATTAAAGCTCGGTCCCATTGCAGAGCTGTCGGAATTACCCTACGGTTTTTCAACCGAAGAAACAGCGGGGTCATATCGCCTGGTTCAAACAGGGGCGGATAATTATTTTGACATCACCAACGGTCCTCAATCATGGAAGCAGTACTTCTTCCCTCCGGTCGCAGAAATGGCAACTTTCAAGAAAGAGAATGGTCATCATGCCCGGTGGAGAACAGAACCAAATATCGAAAAACCACCCAGGTATGCTCTTTTGGGTGTGCGTCCTTGCGACCTGCACGCAATCGAGATTCAGGACAAGGTATTCATGCGAGACCAGTGGTGCGATCCAAAGTATAAAGGACGCCGGACAAACGCATTTGTAATTGTTGTCAACTGCACTAATCCCGCAGGTACCTGCTTCTGTGCTTCGATGGGCACCGGACCCGCTGCCGATGGTGGTTATGATCTGCTGATCACGGAACTGGACGATAATTTCCTGGTCAATATCGGGTCTCAAGCAGGAAGAATGGTCCTCGCTTCCGGTGAACTAGACTGGACACCGGCAAGTGGTTTCCTGCTCCAATCCGCCCAACAGAAGCTCAAACAGGCAGAAAACATGATGGGGCGGGAACTTCCCAATCCAGAAGAACTCCCTGGCGTGCTCCTGGCGGATCTGGATAACCCGCGTTATGAAGATGTCGCCAGCCGCTGCCTGAGCTGTGGCAGCTGCACCCAGGTGTGTCCAACCTGTTTCTGCTGGAATGTAAGTGATCACCCTTCACTTTCCGGAGATGAAACCACGCGAGTACGCGTTTGGGACTCCTGCTTCAATATTGATTATTCATACATACATGGTGGGAACATGCGTCCCAACAATCTTTCTCGCTACCGCCAGTGGCTAACTCATAAGTTTGCCGGCTGGTACCAGCAGTTTGATACTTCTGGTTGTGTGGGTTGTGGTCGGTGCATCTCCTGGTGCCCTGCCGGGATTGACCCCACAGAAGAAATCGCTGCAATTCGAGAGGTGAACATATCATGACAATGACATACCCAAAACAAGCCATGAAGACGATCAACAGGATGGCCCCAAATTGGGCAGAAATCTCAGAGATCGTTCAAGCTGCTCCCGGAGTCAACACCTACTGGTTGAAATTTGTAGATGAGCAATTCCGAAATTCTTACACCTTTAAACCAGGTCAATTCAATATGCTCTACGTCCCGGGCTATGGCGAAGCAGCGATTTCGATCAGTTCAGCCCCCCATGACTCCAGCCGAATTGCACACACGGTCCGACTTGCCGGGGATGTGACCAATGCCCTCAGCCGTCTGAAAGTCGGAGACCAGATCGGTGTACGGGGTTCTTTTGGTACTCACTGGCCGATTGAAAAATATATTGGTAAAGATATCTACATCGCCGCTGGTGGAATCGGCCTGCCTCCCCTGCGTTCGCTGATCTATCACATCGTCCGCAATCGGCAGGATTACGGCCGAGTAGTTCTGTTGTACGGTGCCAGGACCCCAAAAGATCTGCAGTTCACCAACGAGTACAAATCCTGGGAGGATGCCGATATCGAATTGATCGTGACCGTCGATCGCGCAGATGAGAGCTGGAATGGTCAGGTGGGTGTCGTTCCGATGATGTTCTACAACCTGCGCATGGACCCACACAAGAGTGTGGCTTTCACCTGTGGTCCCGAGATCATGATCCGCTTCGTGATCTTCGAATCACTCGCAAGGCGCATCCCGGCTGAGGATATTCATGTTTCCCTGGAGCGGAACATGAAATGCGGTTTCGGATCCTGCGGTCACTGCCAGCTTGGACCGTACTTCGTCTGCAAGGATGGACCGGTCTTCACTTACAAACAACTAGAACTTTACGTCAACGTGGAGGACTTATAATGAGTAAACCCACGGTCGCTGTACATAAATTTTCATCCTGCGATGGCTGCCAGCTGTCCATTTTGAACCTGGAAGATGAAATCCTGGAACTAGCTGGAGCGGTCGACATTGCGTATTTCCTGGAAGCCAGCAGTCTGATCAAACCTGGTCCGTATGATGTTGCACTGGTCGAGGGGTCGGTTTCCACACAACATGAAGTTGAGCGGATTAAAAAAATCCGTGCGGAATCAAGCATCCTGATCACTATCGGCACCTGTGCCACCGCTGGAGGCATCCAGGCGCTGCGCAACTTTACAGATTCAAGCCATCTGGCTGATACCGTCTACGCCCACCCGGAATATCTTCACTACTTGGAGACATCCACTCCGGTCTCGGACCATGTAGATGTCGACCTGGAGATATGGGGATGCCCGGTCAACAAATACCAATTGCTGGAAGCCATTGTCGCTCTGCTGCAGAACCGCAAACCCAAACTGCCCAACCACAGCGTATGCCTGGAATGCAAACGCCAGGGCACGGTCTGCGTGACAGTCGCCAAGGGGATGGCCTGCATGGGACCGATCACGAGAGCCGGATGCGGAGCACTGTGTCCATCCAACGGGCGCGGCTGCTACGGATGCTTCGGTCCTGCACCTGAAGCGGAGATCGAATCGATGATCCCGGTATTGCTCGCCCACGAGCGCTATCCCGGCGAAGCCGTCCACCTGCTGCGAAATTTCAGCGGGTACGCACCTGAATTCCGTAATGCCGCCGAGGCAATCCTGAACGAGGAGGTCGCAAAATGACACAAGACATCAGCATTCCCGCTCTGGCCCGAGTAGAAGGTGAAGGTGCGCTGTACATCCGTACCCAGGATGGTGCCGTATCGGACATCGAGCTCAACATCTACGAACCACCCCGGTTCTTCGAAGGCTTCCTGCAGGGGCGCTACTACCAGGAAGTTCCAGACATCACCGCCCGCATCTGCGGCATCTGCCCGGTCGCCTACCAGATGAGCGGTGCCAAAGCGCTTGAAGATGCCCTCGGAATCGAGATCAACCCGCACGCCGCCGCTCTGCGCAGGCTGCTGTACTGTGCCGAGTACCTGGAAAGCCACTCCCTGCACATCTATATGCTGCAGGCACCCGACCTGGTCGGTCACGAGACTGTGCTCACCATGGCAGAAGTTTTTCCGGATGCAGTCCAGATGGCGCTGCGTTTGAAGAAAATTGGCAACGATCTGTTGAAAGCTATCGGAGGACGATCAGTCCACCCGGTCAATACCTGTGTGGGTGGTTTCTACCGCTGGCCAGATATTGACAAGATCAAAGCCCTGATCCCTGAACTCAATTGGGCTGTCGAAGCTTCCATGGATACCGTCCGCTGGGCAACCACTCTCCCGTTCCCAGAGTTCGAAATGGATTATGAATTCGTCGGGATGACCCACCCGGACGAGTATGCTATCTACGACGGCGAGATCCTCTCGTCGACCGGCAAACGCGTCAGCGTTGATGAATTCGAAAGCGCTTACCTGGAAACCCACGTACCCCATTCCACGGCACTGCACAGCCACACCGTGGACGGCAATCCCTACATAGTTGGTCCGCTGGCCCGCTTGAACCTGAATCACAAACAGCTGCGTCCGCTGGCGAAGCAAGCCATGGAAGAGATTGGGCTGGAGATGCCGCTCAAGAACCCTTATAAATCACTGATTGCCCGGGCGGTTGAGCTGGTAGAAGTCAGCGAGGCTGCTGTCGAATTGGCTGAAGCGTACGCTCCAACAGGGGCGAGCTGTGTAGAGGTCCCCCTGAAGGATGCCGAAGGCTTCGGTTCTTCGGAAGCGCCGCGCGGCACGCTGTATCATCACTACCGCATGGATGCCGATGGGTTCATCCAGTACGCCAAGATCACGCCTCCCACCGCGCAGAACTACCCGCGCATGGAAGCCGACCTGTGGAAGCTGGCGCCGACCGTCATCGACCGGCCACACAAGGAAGCCAGCCTGGCCTGTGAGCACCTGATCCGCTCGTACGATCCGTGCATCTCATGCTCGACGCACTTCTTGAAACTACACATCGAAGAGGAATAAGAGTAGATTTTGAACAGTTTTTTGGAACCGCGCTGTTGCAAACGGCAGCGCGGTTCTATATTTAAAAACACAGCAGGTATTCCTAAGCCTGGCATCTATATGAATGCTTGCAGACAGGTTTTACCAGCACAGACCCCTATTCACCGGATCGAGAAAGAAACCTATACGAAAATGAACAATCATCTGCCGGGTTTTCCACGATCCCACCATATTCCCGTTATAATTTCCATATCATGATTAAAATTATCGGAATCGGACAACCTTTACGCGGCGACGACGAGGCCGGTCTGGCGGCAGTCCATCTGTGGCGAGCCCAATATTCCCACACGGCCAACCATCCTGATGTTCAAATGGAACTGGCAGAAAGCCCCGGGCTGGACCTGCTCGATATGATCCAGGATATAGATGCCGTGATCCTTGTGGATGCAGTCTACAGCGGATCGCCTGCGGGCACCGTACAGTTGATACGCGAGGACGAAGTGGAATCCTTCACCAGAGGTACCGGGTCTGCCCACGGCTTTGGTGTCGCCGAATCCCTTGCTTTAGCTCGGAAACTACACCCGGAAAGCATGCCTGTCGAACTGGTGCTGGTCGCAATTGAAATCCAGCAGGTCGCCCCTGGAAAGGGAATGAGCACCGCAGTCCAGGATGCGCTGCCTGAAGCAGCCCGCATCATCCAGGATTTTGTGACAAACTGGCTGGATTAACCCTGAATTTATGATTTAAATTACAACAAAAACGGCACAATCTACACCCTGTTTTCCATTCGATAGGACATCAGTATCGGTTATACTTGGATATCGATTTTGATAGACATCCTCTAGCTCTATCCGCCGGTACACGATTTCAAGGAGTATCGATGACTTCCACAACCGCAATTGATTTAGATGAACTCAGGGGAATCCTGACGAAATATGAGGCGGGAGGTCGCACCAACCTGCTGCCCGCCCTGTGGGAAGCGCAGAAAGCTTACGGCTACCTTTCCGAACCCGTTGTTACCGTAATCTGCCATGCGCTGCAGGTCCCTGCAGTTGAAGCCTATGGGGTGATTGAGTTCTACACCATGCTGTATCACGAACCGGTCGGGCACCGGTTCATCCGCGTTTGCACCAGTCCAATGTGCGACCAGCTCGGTGGAGAAGCTGTGCTGACCGCCTTGTGTGAGCATTATGGTACAGAACCCGGAGAGACCACTCCGGATGGTAAATACACCATCGAAGCGGTAGAGTGCCTGGGATTGTGCGACCATGCTCCTGCTGCCCTGGTTGGCGACGTACCGGTACGCCAGATCTCTGCAGACGACATCCCCGCGTGGATAGAGAACCCGCTTCCCGCCCCTGTAGGAATGGTGGGCGGAGAAGATCGCTGGCTCAGCGGGCGGATCGCTGTCAATGACCCGACGGATATCTATACCTATCAATCCTCCGACGGTTTCGCCGCCCTTAAAAAAGCACTCAAAGACATTCAGCCTGATGAAGTCATCCAGGAGATCACGGATGCCGGTCTCTCTGGTCGGGGTGGAGCAGCTTTCCCGACCGGTCTGAAGTGGAAGTACACCGCCGGTGCAGCCGGTGCAGCTCATTATGTGGTCTGCAATGCTGACGAATCGGAACCAGGCACCTTTAAGGATCGAGTCTTAATGGAGGGCGATCCATTCTTAGTACTGGAAGGCATGATCATTGCCGGTTATGCGATCGGCTCCCACAAAGGGTATATATATATCCGGGGTGAATATCCACGGGCAACGCGCATCCTCCAAGAGGCGATCGACAAAGCCAAAACAGCTGGATTCCTGGGTGATGATATCCTGGACAGCGGTTTCGATTTTGATATCGAGATCCGTTCAGGTGCCGGCGCTTATATTTGTGGAGAAGAGACCGCGCTGTTCGAATCCATCGAAGGCAAGCGCGGTTTCCCGCGGCTGAAACCTCCTTTCCCCACCACGTACGGGNNCCAACGGTGCGGAACAATACCGCTCGGCAGGCACAGAACAGTCGCCGGGCACAAAACTGTTCTGCCTCTCCGGCGATATTGTCAACCCCGGTGTCTACGAGGCTCCTTACGGCACGCCCCTGAAAGACCTGATCCTGATGGCCGGCGGGGTGATCGGCAAGCTTCAGGGCGTACTGCTCGGCGGTGCGGCTGGAGTGTTTGCCACGCCAGATCAAATGGATGTCCCGATGAGTTTCGAAGGTCTGCAGGAGCACGGGCTCTCCCTCGGTTCCGGCGTTGTCAATGTGATCAACACCCGGCGAGACATGAAAAAGATCCTGCACAGCCTGGCACATTTCTTCGCCCACGAGTCCTGCGGCAAGTGCTATCCATGCCAGTTGGGCACCCGGCGGCAGTTAGAGATCATGGATAAAGTTGTCGCCGGAAGTGTTAAAGCCCGAGATTTGGATGCCCTGGAAGATGTCGGCTATACGATGACCAACGCCTCCCTGTGCGGTTTGGGGATGACCGCCAGCACGGCAATCCTCTCTGCAAAGAAAATTTGGCCAGAACTGTTTTTAAATAATAATAACTGAACAGAATTTCAGGATATGGCTGGAGACATTACTGGTATGAGAAGTGGAGCGGCGCCCTTCCGGTGGGTTGAATACCGGAAAGACTGGATGCAAGTTGCCTCCGAAGTTATCGAGGAATCCCTGGTAACGATCTACGTCAACGGAGAGGAACTGGCAACATTTATGTGCACACCGCTCGACCAGGAAGCTCTTGCCCTGGGCCTGCTGAAAAATGAAAGACTGATCGAAGGTATGGAGGAAGTAAGGGCGACCAGCGTAAACCAAAACGGATGCTGTGTGGATGTGTGGCTGAATCACGAGTTCGTCAAGCCGGAGAGGTTGATCATCACTTCTGGATGCGGCGGCGGTGTAACTTTCGACGATCCGCAGGTCGGAATTGAACCTCTGGAGTACGAGATCAAGATTTCACCGGAAGAACTGCACGAGCTGTTCAATCATCTCCAAACTCCATCCAGCCTGTATGCACGCACAAGGGGAGTGCACACCGCCGGACTGGGTAAAGATGGAAAGATCCTGGCCTATGCAGAAGACGTTGGCCGCCACAGTGCGGTCGATAAACTGGTCGGTATGTGTATGTTAGAGGACATTGACCCACGCGGCGGCATCCTGCTTGCTACCGGCAGGGTTTCGTCCGAAATGCTTCGCAAAGGAGCCCTGATGGGCTGTCCGCTGATCGCCTCCCGCAACTCGCCAACTTCGCTCTCGGTTGAAATGGCGAGAGCCTGGAATATCACCCTGGTTGGATATGTACGGCGCGGCGGGTTGCAGGTCTACAGCAGACCAGATCGCCTGGGTGCTGCAGTTCCAAATGAACACCCTCGGCTGGAAAATTAACTGGCATTAAACGGGTACCGAGGATTATAGACAAGGAAAGTGAATTGTGTCTGAAGAAAACGTAAATCTCACCATCGATGGAATCCCCATCAGCGTTCCAAGAGGCACGAGCATTCTGGACGCTGCCAGGGAAGCGGGGATCGAAATCCCGATATTATGCTACTCGGAAGCGACCACACCGAAAGGATTATGCCGTTTGTGTGTCGTAGGCGTTGAAGGACGCCGCGGCCTGAGTGCATCCTGTGTAACCCAGGTTGCAGAAGGGATTGAAGTCAAGACCGAATCCGAGGAAGTCATCCGCGCTCGCAGAACCATCCTGGAGATGCTGGCATCCACGGTAGACCTGTCGGAAGCGCCGACATTACGGGATCTGATCATCCAGTACGATGCTCAACCGGAGCGATTCGAAGGCGGTGCAGTACGCCAGCCCGAGATCATCGATGATAACCCTGTCTATATCCGGGATTACGCCCAATGCGTGATGTGCTGGCGCTGCGTCCAGGTATGTGCGGAAGTCGCCCAATATACTTTTGCGCTCAATTTCGGGGGGCGTGGTTTCAACAGTCACATCACTACTTACTTTGAAAAAGGTATGCCGGATACCACCTGTGTCTTCTGCGGACAGTGTGTTGGCACCTGCCCGACCGGTGCATTGAAAGGCAAGCGCGAATATTTATTAGAACAGGGCATCGCTCCCGAACAGGTATTAGAGATCACCCGGATCCAGGGTTTAGGGAAAGCCTCCAAAGGCGGACCGCACCTGGACCGGATCAATGGAGGTACTCATGTTGAAAGCTGATCAGGTTGTCCAGACGACCTGTCCCTACTGCGGTGTGGGCTGTCAGATGGACCTGCATATCCGTGATGATCTGATTTACCGCGTCGAAGGTCGCTTCGATAATCAGGTTAATTACGGCAACTTGTGCGTCAAAGGACGCTTTGGCCTGGATTTCGTGCACGCACCCGACCGGCTGAGAGCACCCCTGCACCGGACGAGCCGGGACCAGGATCTGGAGCCCACGACCTGGGATCATGCCCTGGAAACAGTCGCCAGCAACCTGAAAGGGTTTAGAGATACGTACGGCCCGGACAGCGTGGCCATCCTGACCTCTGCTAAATGTACCAACGAAGAGAACTACCTGCTGCAGAAATTTTCCCGCGCGGTGATCGGCACCAACAGCGTCGACCACTGCGCCCGGCTTTGACACTCCAGCAGCGTGGCCGGTCTGGCCACTACTGTTGGATCCGGAGCAATGACCAACTCGATTCGCGATATCCCAGAAGCAGACGTCTTGTTTGTTATCGGCTCCAATACAACCGAATCCCACCCGGTGCTCAGCCTGCAGATGAAAAAAGCCGTCCGCGAGCACGGCACCAGGCTGATCCTGGTTGACCCGCGGCGAATTGAGCTGGCTCAATTCGCTTACATGCACCTCAGGCATCGACCGGGGAGCGACGTGGCCGTTGTCAACGCCATTTCTCATGTGATCATCGAAGAAGGTCTCCACGACCTGGAATTCATCCAGGAACGAACTGAGAACTTCGACGCCTTTGCAGAAAGCGTCAAAGATTGGACGCCTGAAAGGGCGGAACGAATTAGCGGTGTACCCGCCAGAGACATCGTCAAAGCCGCCAAAATTTACGGCAAAGCGGATGCCGCCGCTATTTTCTGGGCGATGGGAATCACCCAGCACACCACCGGCACCGACAACGTCAAATCCTTAGCTAACCTGGCAATGATGACCGGNNTACCAGCAGGTCACCGATGAAGCTGTCCGTCGTAAATTTGCCGACGCCTGGGATGTGCCGTATGAAAGGCTTAATCCCAATGTCGGTCTGACAGTCACTGAGATCATGGATGCCGCTCTGGAAGGAAAAGTCAAAGCGATCTACATCATGGGTGAAAACCCGATGCTCTCAGATCCAGACCTCAACCATGTTGAGAAAGCCCTCCAAACTGTAGATTTTCTGGTTCTCCAGGATATATTCCCGAATGAAACCTCTGAATATGCGGATGTGGTCCTGCCTGCCGTCAGCTTTGCCGAGAAAGCCGGCACCTTCACCAATACAGAGCGCCGCGTCAGCCTGGTAAGACCGGCTATCGCTCCACTCTCGGATGCACGCCAGGACTGGGAAATCATCACCGAAATTGCGAACCGCATAGATGCCAACTGGCACTATGATGAACCCTCAGAAATATTCGATGAGATGGCAAAAGTCACACCGCAGTACGCCGGGATGTCCCATGCGCGTCTGGAACAAGAAGGCGGTCTGCAGTGGCCCTGCCCAACCCTTGATCACCCCGGAACGCCGATCCTGCATGTCGGCAAGTTCGCCCGCGGGTTAGGTTTGTTCAGTGTGGTACCGTACAAGGAGCCTGCAGAAATGCCGGATGAAGACTATCCTTTCATCCTCTCCACTGGTCGCCTGTTGTTCCACTGGCACGGCGGCACGATGACCCGCCGGTCACCAGGTCTGGATTCCCTGGCACCGCAAGCAGAAGTGGAAATGCATCCTTCGGACGCCCGCGAACTGGGATTGGAGAACGAGCAGATCGTAAAGGTCACCTCACGCCGTGGAGAAGTTGTCGCCACGCTGGTGATCACCCGCCGATCACCTCCCGGGACAGTCTTCATGTCCTTCCACTTCGCTGAGGCAGCGACCAACTTGCTGACACCAGACCATATTGACCCGGTCGCCAAGATCCCGGAATACAAGGTTTCCGCCGTGCGGGTGGATCCAGTTGAATCAGTTGTGAAGATTTAGATCAATTCGTGCCAATAAGAAATGCAAAACGGGCGCTTGTGGATCAGCGCCCGTTTATTGTTATTAATTCAATCTCTTAATTCTCTTCGATAGTAACCTGTTCCATCTGATCGCCCTGTTGAATGTCATTGACCACATCCATGCCGTCGACGACTTTCCCGAAAACCGTGTGCTTACCATCCAGGTGCGGCTGTGGAGAGTGTGTGATGAAGAACTGGCTGCCGTTGGTATTCGGTCCAGCGTTTGCCATACTGATCACCCCGGTCTCATGCTTGAGCGGATTGTCTTTGACCTCGTCCTCAAAGCGGTAGCCGGGTCCACCCCGTCCGGTACCGGTTGGGTCTCCCCCCTGGATGACAAAATTATCGATCACCCGGTGGAATTTAACCCCATCGTAGAATCCCTCACGGGATAAAAAGACAAAATTATTCACCGTTACCGGTGCATGCTGGGGATACAGATCCAGCTTAATGGTTCCCTTATTGGTTTCGATCACTACCTTGTATTTTTTTTCTGTATCGATGTTCATCTCAGGCGGTTTCGCCCATTGTTGTTTTTCCATGGTCCTTCCTTTCATATATGAAATTGCCAATCGATTATATCATTATCGAAAGCAGGACTCTCAAACAACAAGAATGAACCAACACCTTTCAACGAGCGGAGGAAACAGTTTCAAACAAAAACCCCCCTGGAACATTCGAGTTCTCAGGGGGAGATATTCAACAATCCGCTTCATATTACGGAGTTGTTCTACCAGGACCAAGTAAAGGGCACAGCAGGTAGGTATCACCTGCATCCATTTCATTATCACCATTTTCATCGATCCACCAGCGACCACCAACGTAGCCCTGATCACCGGGACCGTATTCTGTGACGCCAGCTTCAAGTTTCTGGAAGCGACCTTTCATGGGAAGTTCTTCTGCGCTGACGAAGGTATCATAGTACAATCCCTGGCTGCTGACATAAACTGTGCCCAGCGCGCCAGTTCCTCGATTTGCTGCTGCCGGGATAACTGCCACCAGAGCAATTGCCATTATTGCAAAAATTACAAGTATTCTGCGTTTCATTTTTCTCTCCATTTCTAATAAGGGGTATCCATTAAACCGAACTGTATATTCGTTATTCCGATAAACACCTCCAGTATTTAATTGAAAAGGTAAATACAGTGTATAGAGAAAAAATTACGTTGCGCTTAAGGAATTAATACGAAAGTCTTACAGATGAACGCTGGANNAAAGAGACGAACCATTAGTCCGCCTCTTCTCAAAATTTGCCTGTGTTTCTTTTCGGTGCTGTCTTACATATTCTGATAGATTTCATCTGATCTGGCAGCAGCGATGAAATCGTTCTTGTGCAAACCGCCGACCGCATGGGTCCACCAGGTCAGGGTGACGTTACCCCATTCTGTCACGATCATCGGGTGGTGATTGATCTCTTCTGCCATCTCACCGACCTCGACGGTATAATCCAATGCATCCCGGAAGTCATCGAATGTATACTCGCGCTGGATGCGTTCCTCACCGCCAACCGCAATTTTCTCCCATTTGGGCAGTTGTTCCAGGTAATTTTGAATCTCCTCGGAAGTCGCACCCTGGGTGTTTTTATTAACTTTCTCAACTTGCATTTCCAATAAAGTCATCGTTTCCTCCATAAACTGTTAAATTAAACCGACAGATGGCAATCTGTCGGTTCGTTCGAATATATTAGTCTTGGGGTTTCGATCAGTCGCCGAGTTGGGTAACCTGCCGCAAGAAAGCGAATACAGCCACACCCAATTTAACCCCTTCACCGGGTGTCATTTCAATCCCTTCCTCTTCGGAAGTTCGCTGCGTCAGCAGGTAGGCAGCCAACAGGCCAGTCGCTGCGCCAATCAGAACCCCGGTAACCAGCACTTTGGTTTTCCATGATGGGTCTTTCGTAATTTCTTTTCCTTCGGTCATGATTCCTATTCTCTCCCAATTGATTGTTTTCGTTTGAACGGTCTGGCAGCCGATCTGAAGAAGGTCTGAAGACCAGCTAATAATCCCTCGGCCTGGATTACCGGTGCCGTTGTCTTATCGGATATTTGACGGACTGTGTTCTGTACCTGGGTGAAGACGTCCTGGATCCTTTTTGTCAGCACTGGTAGATTACGGTTGAGCCAGATCACCCCGTATGCCACTGCCGCGGAGATGACTAAAAAGATCAGGGCAACGATCATTGTTGGGATGATCATGAATATTGCAGATGTATCTGCCGCCGGTCTGACGCTGACCCCGGTGGCTGCAGAGACGATCACCCATGCCGCCAATCCCAGAATGATCAAGAATCCCAGGCTGAACGGAAAGATGATCTGCCAAAAACTTTCCTTCCTGTGCTTGGCATGGGTGAGTTCATTTCGGTTATTTCTTAATTGAGGTATTTCCTCCATAACATTATTATCATATCATGATTTGTTTTTCCATGGTCTTAATAAGATATAAAAATCAATGATGATCATTCGATCCAATCCCAAATCCTTCGGGGGATGTTACACTATTGACGTCAAAATTATTTAATTGCCTAGCCAATGGATGGACTGCACAATGGAAAATAAACACTGTATCGTACTGATCACCACGCCGGATATGGAAACCGCTCAAAAAATCGGCGATCATCTGGTCGAGGAAAAACTGGCCGCGTGTGCCAATATACTTGGAAATATACGCTCGATTTTTACCTGGCAAGGTGAGGTCAATGATGAGAACGAGGTATTGATGATCGTTAAGACGCGCACAGACATCTTCAA
>JABAOG010003184.1_pt1 | contig 45198 bp, 37 predicted proteins | sample 7062131 | NCBI WGS metagenome assembly JABAOG01 (sample SAMN14538629, study PRJNA623070) | marine sediment metagenome | biome: marine biome [ENVO:00000428]; feature: marine pelagic biome [ENVO:01000023]; material: deep marine sediment [ENVO:00002113] | place: India: Arabian Sea | collected... | reverse complement strand
GACGGCCTGGTCTACCTGGTGATGGAGTACGTCCCGGGCGAGAACCTGCTCGACGCCCTCGCCGACGCTCCCTTTGCCCCGGGTCGGGCGCTCCACATCGCCGAGCAGATCGGCGGAGCGCTCGGCCGCGCGCATCAGATGGGCGTGGTCCACCGGGACCTGAAGCCGGAGAACGTGNNAAGATCCTCGACTTCGGCATCGCGAAGATCATGGACGCCCCTTCGCTCACCGGCAGCCAGCAGATCTTCGGCACGCCGGGATACATCGCGCCCGAGTACATCCAGTCGACCGCCATCGATGGGCGGGCCGACCTCTACTCGCTCGGGGTGATCCTCTACGAGATGGTCACCGCCGCGCTGCCCTTCGACTACAAGTACCCCGGCGATCTCCTGGTGAAGCACGTGACCGAGCGTCCGGTGCCTCCGACCGAGCGCCACCCGGCGGTGGAGCCGGCGATGGAGAAGCTGATCCTCCGGTGCCTGGAGAAGGACCCCTCGGACCGCTTCCGCGACGCCTACCACTTCCTCGAGGAGCTCGAGGCGACCCGCGAGCGACTGGGCGGCAGTGAGAGCTGGGGTGGCCTCAACGAGCCTGGCAGCCGTGAGATCGATCTCGGCGAGTCCGGGCGGATGACCTTGCCCGCGCCGCCGCCGCCGGAGGTGGAGGCGCTGGCCGACCTGCCCGCGTCGGAGCCGGAGGAGCCGACCGACCCGGATGGCTTCGACGTCATCCCGGCGCCGCCCGCCGTGACCCTGCCGGAGCTCGAGAAGGGGGCCGAGGGCGAAGGGCGCAGGGATCTCGGTCCGCTGGGGATTCACCGGTGGCGCCGGCGCTACGAGGCGCTCGTCGCCGCCGCGGAGTCGATCCGGGCGACCAGCTCGGTCCCCACCGGCATCTCCGAACGGATGGAGCTGGCCCGGCAGACCCTGACGAACCTGGAGCAGGGCCTCGAGGCGATTCACGACGCCCACGAGGCGATCGAGGGGCTCGAGGAAGAAGCGCGGGACTATCGCACGACCCTCGGCCGGGCGATCGACCAGCTGGCGCAGAAGCTCTCGAAGGCCCGTGGCAGCCTCGAGGAGCTGGTCCGACGGCGCGAGCGACTGCGGAATCAGAACGACGCCCAGCGGCGCAAGCTCAAGGACGGCACCGGCGACGAGGGTCAATCGGACGCGGTGCTCTGGGAGCTCGCCACGGTCGAGGAGACGCTGCAGAAGCAGGCCACCGAGTGCGACGGGGTCGAATCGCAGCTCCAGGACCTGCGCCTCGAGCTCGAGCGCCGCAACGAGGCCATGGAGGGCCGGGTCGCCACCGAGGTCGCCAATGTCGAGCAGGAGATGGAGCGGCTCGAGGCGCTCTCCGAGGCCGTTCGCCAGCCGCTGGCCGAGGTCGAGAGCTGGGTGCGGGAGTGCTGGCTCGCTTCGGACGGCTGAGCCGCCACCCCCTTTGGTGTCGGAATGGTGACAGCAGGGGTCGGTCGAGTTGCCGAATTCCCTGAGATTGCACTAGGGTCGCCGGGCTCTAGGAGGCCATGCATCATGCGCTCGCTGCCGTTCTTCCTCTCGACCCTGCTTTGTCTATCCCTCTTCGCGCTCGCCCCGGTCGCGCACGCCCAGTCCGACGCTGACGATTCCGCCGAGGAGCTGACCCCGGAGCAGGCTCGTGCGGCCGCGCGCGAGGCCTACGCCGAAGGGCAGTCGCTCTTCAGCGAGGGCAAGCACGAGGAGGCGGAGGCGGCGTTCCTGCGCGCCTACGCCATCATCCCCAACCCGGTGGTCCTGCTGGGCATCGCCCACGCGCGCCGCGGTCAGGGGAACCTGGTCGGCGCCGTGGAGGCGCTCGAGAAGTACCTCGAGGAGCGCGAGGACGCCCCGGACGCTGCCGAGGTGCAGGCGGAGATCGACGAGATGAAGGCTTCGCCGGCGACGCTCTCGATCGTCTCCACGCCCGCGGGCGCCGCGATCGTCATCGACGGCGAGGACACCGGCGAGGTCACGCCGGCGGAGATCGAGGTCCCGGCCGGGGCGCACGTGGTCGCCCTCTCCCTCGAGGGCCGCGAGCCCGTCGAGCAGCGCGTGGACGCCACCTTCGCGGCCACCGCGGAGGTCGCGGTGGAGCTCGCCGCGGTGACCGAGGCCGAGCCGACCCTCGAGGGGGACGGCGACCCGCTGGCCGAGGCGCCGGGCGACGACCTGGACGACGCGGACGAGGAGGACGCCGGCCCGGGGACGGCCGTGTGGGTCCTCTCCTCGGTCGCCGCCGCCGGCCTGGTCGGCGGAACGGTGCTCGGGTTCCTCGCGCTGACCGAGGAGAGCGAGTTCGACGACATGCCCGCCGAGGACACCGCCGACAAGGGCGAGCGCTTCGCGCTCTTCGCGGACGTCGCGTTCGGCGTGGCCGCCATCGCCGGCATCTCGGCGATCGTCGTCTTCCTGACGGCCGACGACGACGAGGACGAAGAAGAGAGTGAAGAGGGCGCTTCCGCGGTGCTCTACCCGGTCGCGTCGCCGACCGGCGCGGGGCTCGTGGGTGAGGTGACCTTCTGATGGAGCGAGGGATGAGAGAGATGCGCCGCGCGATGTGGCTGATGGCCCTGATGGCCCTGACCGGCTGTGAGCTGGTGGTGGACTTCGACCGGGATCGCATCGTCGACGACATGGGCGTCGACATGGCGATGGACGACGAGGACATGGGCTCGGAAGGCGAGGACATGGGCACCGACGAGGACATGGGCGCCGTCGACGAAGACATGGGCGCCTCGGTCGACGACATGGGCGTCGAGGGGGACGCCTTCATGTGCTCCGGTGCCGGCGACTGCGACGACTCGGTCACCTGCACCGTGGACGAGTGCACCGGCGGGAGCTGCTCGAACACGCCGATGGACTCCACGTGCGACGACAGCAACGCCTGCACGACCGACAGCTGCGACATGACCGACGACTGCTCGAACACGAACGTCTGCGTGCTCGACGTGAGCGGCGGCGCGCTGACCGCCGACGACCTGACCACCGTGCTCACCGTTCCGAGCGTCACCGCCGGCGCGGACGGCTTCCTCGTCATCTTCGAGGACGACGGCACGACCGAGCTGGGCTTCGCCGCCGTGTCCGCCGGCACCACGGCCGCCGTGGAGGTCGAGCTGACCCGCGAGCTCGTCGACGCCGAGATGGTCGTCGTGGCGCTCTTCGAGGACGCCGGCACCATCGGCACCTGGGAGCCGGGCACCGATCCGCAGGCCAACGATGGCACCGCCGACGTCGAGGCGATGGTCACCGTCACCGTCCCGGCGGGCACGCCCGCGGTGGAGGTCACCATCAGCGGTGACAACACGGACTACACCTTCAGCGGCGCTCGTCCCTCGACCTTCTCCACCGAGCTGGCGAGCCTCACCGGCGCCGACCCGGACATCACGCTGGTTCGCGGCCTGCGCTACCGCTTCGTGAACACCTCGCCGGGCGCGCACCCCTTCGAGTTGCTCATCGACAACGGCGCCGGCATGGCCGGCGACGACGTGCAGCTGGTGCAGGGCGCGACCGCTGGCACTCTGGAGGCGACCGGCAGCCTGAATTGGGTCGAAGACGGCAGCGCCGTCGAGGTCACCATCGCGGCCGAGTTCGAGGTCATCGACGCCTACCGCTGCGGCATCCACACGATGCAGATGCGCGGCGGCGTCACCTACATGGACTGAGCCACCGGCGGGCCATTGAACATCCGGCGCTGGTGTATCGTCGGAGGGGCATGCGCGCGTCGATGCTCACGATCCTGGTGGTCTCCTTCGCGGTGGGTACCCGATCGCGGGGGCCCAGCGGACGGAGCGGAGCGCCGAGACGGCCCCGCTCCGGACGCTGAACCGAGCCGATCGCGCCGTCCTCCGCCCGCACCTCGAGCGGGGGCCGGCGCTCCTCGCCCACTTCTACGACAGCCACTCGGACATCTCGTCGATCGTCCTCGCCGGGCTGATCGACGCTCCGGCGGACACCGTCGCCGAGGTCATCGCCGACCCCTCGGCCTACCCGCGCTTCATGCCGGCCATGGACGAGGTGGACGTCACCACTCGCGAGGGGCGACAGACCGCCTACGATTGGAGCTGGCGGCTCGCGGTGTTCCGGCTGAGCGGACAGAACGTGATGACCACCTACCCGGGCAACGCCCGCCGGGGCCACCGGATCGACGTGCGCGCCATCGGCGGTGACCTCGGCACCGGGCGCATGGTCTGGCGGGTCCACCCGGAGGGCCCCGACCGCTCGATGGTGGTGCTCGCCATCCGCCTGGACATGCGCGGCGCGAACTACGTCGCCGACCGCCTCTCCGGTGGCGGCCGCTCCGTCTTCCGGAGCATCAACACGATCCTCGGCACGGTGATGCTCCTCGGCACCGAGCGAGAGGCGGAGCGGCGCGCCGGTCACGTGGACCGCCCGCACCCGGCCGAGCCCCTCGAGCGGCCGGCGTACGACATGATGGCCATGACCCGGCTGATCGGTCAGGGCGATCTCGTCTTCCTCGAGCGCAACGGCGCGGCGATCGAGCGGGTCAGCGTGGTCGCCCGCATGGGCGCGCGCCGCTCCCAGGTGCGGCCGATGATGACCGATCCGGAGGAGTTCGGTCGCTCCCTCGTCCATGGCAGCCGCGCGCAGATCGTCGAGCGGACCGACGACCACGTCGACTTCGACTGGGAGATCCCGCTGCCGCTGGTCGGCGTCTCCGGTCAGATGCGCCTGCACCCGAGCGACGCGGTCATCCACGTCGAGGGGCGCAGCGGGGCGCTGCGGAGCGGCGACTGGTACTATGACAGCCACACCTACCAGTGGGGCGACACCGCGATCGTCGGCTGGGCGCGTTTCGATCTGAAGGAGACGGCACGGCTGGTCAGCAACCTGATCGAGGACCAGCCGGACATCGGCCACGGCCTCGCGATGGCCACCCAGGTCATGGTCGTCCGCTCGCTCCGCAACCGCATTCATCACTGAGCGGGCCGACGGGCGAGGGCGCCGCTCTTGGTGTAGGTAGTAGGGGCATGCGCGTGCCCGCTCGAATGGACTCGAAGAGCCTCTGGCTCTGGGTGCTCGCGGTCGTCGGCGCGGCCGTGCTCACCTGGCTCGAGCTGCGCCTCGATCCGCCGGCATCGGCCGCGGAGCCGCCGCCGTCGGCCGCGGAGCCGCCGGTCGACGAAGGGGTGGTGGTCGACGTCGAGGTGGTCGAGTGAAGGGACGGACGTTCGGCGTCGCCGTCCTGCTCCTGGCCGGCTGCGGTCCGAAGATGGGCCCGGTCACCCCGCGGGCGGCCGCCGAGCCCCGGCGCATCGAGGGCTGCGTCACCTTCGACGCACGCTCCCCGACGCCGACGGGCGCCTCGCGACTCCGCAAGCCGGTCGCCGCGCGGCTGATCGGCGTGCGGGTGCTCGACGGTGAGGGGGAGCCCATCGCCGTCGGCGTCACCGACCAGGAGGGCTGCTTCGCCATCGACGCCACCACCGCCGCGGTGCGGCTCGAGCTGGTGAGCCAGGTGAAGGTCGCCCCCCACGATCTGATGGTCTCCACCGATGGGGTGGGCAACGAGCCTCATCGGCTGCGGGTGCCCATCCCGGAGCCCGGGGACACCATCCACGTGCCCGACGAGCAGTCGATGGCCGGCGCGCTCCACATCCTGGACGCGATGCTCCGCGGCACCGACGCGGTGAAGGGCTGGGTCGGCGTGGACCTGCCCCCCTTCTTCGCCTACTGGGGCCGTGGCCAGACCACCGAGTGGAGCTTCTACACCGGCGAACGACCGGAGGGCTCGGGTCGGTACACCATCGAGCTGCTCGGCGGTGAGCCGAACCAGCAGCTCACCACCGACACCGATGAGCACGACGAGACCATCGTCCTGCACGAATTCGGGCACTTCGTCTTCGACGTGCTCACCACCGACAGCTCCCATGGGGGCGGTCACCCGCGGGGCTTCCTGCTCGACCCCGGGCTCGCGTGGGAGGAGGGGCGGGCGACGTTCTTCGCCGCCGCGGTGATGCGCCACCCGAAGTACCTCGACACCATCGGGGTCGAGCCGCACGGGAGCCTGCGCGTGCACCACGATCTCGAGCGCGGCGCCCACGACGAGCCCCACGGCATCGGGAGCGAGGCCGGCGTGGCGGAGATCCTCTGGGACCTGGCCGACGGCGCCGGCGAGCTGCCGGACTCGGACCGGGACGGCGTCGCCCTCGGGCCGGCGGGGGTGCTCGAGGCCATGCGGGCGCTCCGCCAGGTCGACGGGGCCTATCCCTCGGTGGCGACCTTCCTGCGCTTCTTGGTGAAGAGCGGCCGGGTGAGCGAGGCGGCGATGAAGCGCGTGCTCGTCGTCGGTGGCCATCCGCACGAGCTGCTGCCCGAGGACGACGTCAGCCCCTGGCCCAACGACCTGCAGCTGCCGGTCACCGTCTCGGGGAAGATCGACTCGGTCTCGAACCCCGCGCCGAGCGGTGGGCCGCCCCATCCGGTGAACGGCCTCGACGCGGTCGACGTCTATCGCTTCCAGCTCGAGGCGGCCACCGACGTGGTCATCGAGCTGAAGATCCTCGGTAGTGGGGCACCGGCGGACCACAGCGACCTCGATCTCGAGCTGCGCGATCTGCGCGCCGAGCTGGTCGACGGCGCCCGGGGCACCGGCTCCCGGGAGGTGATCCGCCGCCGCCTCGAGCCCGGCTGGTACGTGCTCTACGTCCGGGACGGGGGAAACGGCACCAAGGCGAGCTACGAGCTCCAGGTCGCGGCCGCGCCCTGAGCCCGCGAGGGTGAGACCCCTCCCGGCGCTCGCACGCCCTCCCTTGATCGTGGCCGCCGGGCTTTCTATGCCTCGATGGCCGGACGAACGGCGCCGACCCTTTCAAAGAGAGACAGCATGCAGATCTTCATCGACTCCGCCGACATCGACGACATCAAGGACGCCGCGGCCATGGGCCTCGTCGACGGGGTGACCACCAACCCGAGCCTGATCGCCAAGACCGGCCGCAAGCTCGAAGAGGTCATCGACGACATCGTGGAGGTCGTCGATGGGCCCATCAGCGCCGAGGTCATCTCCACCGAGTGCGACGGCATCCTGGAAGAGGGTCGGAAGCTCGCGAAGATCCACGAGAACATCGTGGTGAAGGTCCCGCTGATCGCCGAGGGGCTGAAGGCGGTTCAGGTCTTCTCGAAGGAGGGGATCAAGACGAACGTGACGCTGTGCTTCAGCCCGACGCAGGCGATGCTCGCGGCGAAGGCCGGCGCCACCTACATCAGCCCCTTCCTCGGCCGCGTCGACGACATCAGCGGTGAGGGGATGGAGCTGCTCGAGCAGATCATCGCCATCTACAAGAACTACGGGATGGAGACGAAGGTCCTCGCGGCGTCGATCCGCCACCCGCTCCACGTGGTCCAGGCGGCGCTCCTCGGCTCGGACGTGGCCACGCTCCCGCACAAGGTCATCCACCAGCTGCTCAAGCACCCGCTCACCGATCGCGGCCTCGAGCAGTTCCTCGCGGACGCGAAGAAGTCGGGCTGACCCCCACCCACCGCGATGTTGTAGCCTCTCCTCCGGAGAGCCCTGACCTTGCGTTCACCCCGCTACGCGCTCCTCTTCGCGGCGCTCGTCGCCGCTGGCGTCCAGCCCGCCACCGCCCGCGCCGATTGGGAGCCGGATGGCTCCGTCGCCGGCCAGCTGCACCTCGAGCTCGGTGGGCCCGGTGAGCGGGGCGGCACGATCCTGGTCGATCTCTGGGAGTCCTGGGGCGCCTTTCGCCTCGGGCTGGCGGCGGGCGTCGGCGTGCTCACCGGCTCGGACGAGGGCGAGAGCAACCGAGCCTTCGCGCCGGTCGGGCTGAGCCTCGGCGCCGCCGGCATGAGCTTTGTCGGGGTCGGTGGCAGCGTCACCCTCCGCGCCGGGCCCTGGGGCGGGGCGACCAACGACGGGCTCCGCGGCGGCTTCTGGATGAGCGCCGGCGCCAGCCTCGACCTGCAGTGGGGCGAGCGTTTGGTGATCGCCTTCGTGCTCGACTACTGGCTGATCGTCGGCAACGGCGACGTCCGTTCGACGCTGGCTCCGGGGGCTGCCCTGCGCTGGGCCTGGCCCGACGAGGACGTGGCCTTTTGAGTGACCGACCCAAGGTACTCGTCGTCTACAAGAAGACGGCGCTGCAACGCTACGGCAAGGACGACGCGCGCATCGCCCGGCTCATCGCCGAGGGCGACGCCTCGGTGGAGGTCCTCGAGCACGCCCACGAGACCCACATGGCGACCCTGGAGCGGGCCAAGGCGCACCTGCGGGGGCGCCGGGATCTCTCGGTCACCTTCCGCCACCAGCACGACCGTGACGACGACGGATGGGATCTGGTCATCACCCTCGGCGGGGACGGGACGCTCCTCTGGGCGTCGCACACCGTCGACGCGAGCACGCCGATGCTGGCCATCAACAGCTCGCCGGATACCTCTGTCGGTTACTTCTGCGCCGGGAACGCCAGTGAGCTCGAGGCGCTGATCGAGCAAGCCCTGACCGGCGAGCTGGAGGCGACCCGCCTGTCCCGGATGCAGGTCTCGGTGGATGGGCAGGTCCACACCAAGCGGGTGCTCAACGACATCCTCTTCTGCCACCGGAGCCCCGCCGCGGCCACGCGCTACCTGATCGCGCCGCTCGACGCCGAAGGCGAGCCCCTCGGTGAGTGGGAGGCCCACACCTCGAGCGGCATCTGGGTCGGTCCGGCCGCGGGGTCGACGGCCGCGCAGCGGAGCGCCGGCGGGAAGGTGCTCCGACTCCAGAGCAAGAAGATCCAGTGGGTGGTCCGCGAGCCCTACCGGCCGGGCGAGACCGAGCTGGCCCACACCAAGGGGCTGCTCAAGCCCGGGCAATCGCTCTCGGTGAAGAGCAAGATCCGGGAGGGGCGCATCTTCTTCGATGGCGCCCAGAAGGTGCTGAAGGTCGACATCGGCTCCGAGATCAGCCTGCGGCGGAGCAACGAGAGCCTCACGCTCCTCGGGCTCCGCGCCCGCGACCGCGCCGGAAGGTGAGGATCGTCAGCGCCAGGAGCGCGAGCAGGGCGCCCATGGCCAGCGGGCTGACCCAATCGCCGACGAAGGTGTAGAGGGTCACCCCGTCGAGGAGCCGAACGTCGGCGATGAAGCTGGCCTCTTCGAAGGTAGCGGTCTCGATGGCGCTGGTGCCATCGGCGCGGACGTGGCTACTCACGCCGGTGTTCACGGCCCGCACGAGCTCGCGACGGGTCTCGATGGTCCGTAGCCGGGCGATCAGCTGGTGCAGGTGGGGCTCGGCGGTGTCGCCGAACCAGGCGTCGTTGGTGAAGTTCGCCAGCCACTGCGGGTCGAGCACGGCCACGTGTCGGGTCGCCTCCGCCAGCACGTCCTCGTAGCAGTTGAGCACCCCCACCCGGGCGCCGGCGCTCGGCAGCACGGCGGCGGCCTCGCCCGCGGTGAGGCCCGGACAGCGGAAGTAGTCGCGCAGGGGCGGGAGCACGTGCCAGCCGGGGACGGTCTCGCCGAAGTGGAGCAGGACCACCTTGTCGGCGACGCCGGCGATGCTCCCGTCGGGCGTGACCGCCACCACCGAGTTCCAGCGCTCGCACTCGCCGCCGCGGGTGATCGTGCCCGCGAGGAGCGGGACTCGGCTACCGATGGCGCGCATCCGATAGGTGCCGACCGGCTCGTAGCTCATGCCGCGGCCCATCGGGTAGGGGTAGGCGGTCTCCGGCCAGAGCACGACCTCGGCGCCCTCGCGTTCGAGCGCTTGGGTCATCGTGCGAAGCTGATGCAGGTGTCGCGGCGCGAGCCGGCGGTCGCGCTTGTCGTGGATGCCCACGTTCGGTTGGACGACGCCGACGCGCAGGACCGGTGCCTCGGCGAGGCGTGCTTCGAGCCCGGGCAGGACGAGCAGCCCGAAGGTCCACGAGCCGAGCAGCGCCACCACCGCCACCGCCGCCGGGAAAGGCTGCCGCCGGCGCATGGCCTCGAAGGCGCCGGCGCCACCGAAGAGGAGCACGGCGTCGAGGAGGGGCGCGCCGCCGAGCTCGGCGACCTGCGCGATGGGCGTCCAGTCGACCAGGCTGGTGGACGGATTCCAGGGGAAGAGCGCCGGCGAGCCGCCGAAGGCGACGAGGGCCCCGAGCGGGAAGGCCACCCAGAGGGGCGCCCCGCCCCGGCGGGCGACCGCGGCGAAGGCGCCCGCGAGGGCCAGCGTGAGCCCCTGGGCTGCCCAGAGCAGCGCCGCCACCGGCAGGGCGGCCACCAGCGGAAAGTGAGCGAAGGTCTGCAGCAGCCCGACGATCCAGTAGAAGGCCAGGGCGTTGCACCCGAAGCCGGCGAGCCAGCCGAGCCACGCCGCCCGACGGATCGACGCGCCCTCGAGGGCCACCATCATCAACCCGGGGAAGGCGAGCGCGGCCGCGGGGAAGGGTTGGCCGCCCGGGTTGACCACCGAGGCGGCGAGCAGGACCCCCGCCGCGAGCGCGAGGAGCGACGTCGCTCGCGTGCTCGCGAGCCAGGGGTGCGCTCGCGCCCTCACCGAAGCTCGAGCACCCCCGACCGGAGCTCGAAGGTCGCGGGCAGTCGCCCGGGCGCCTCGCCGTCGACGTCCAGCTCGACGGGGAGCCCCTCGAGGGGCTCGGCGTGGATCTTGGTCCCGCGGGTGAAGGCCACGCCCTGCTGCTTCAGGAGCGTGCCGTCGTAGAGCGGTCGGGTGAGGGTGAGCTGGTCGGCGATGGTCTGTCGCTCGAGGCTGACCACGTCGAAGAGACCGTCGTCGAGCACCGCCTCCGGCGCGATGTGCATGCCGCCGCCGAAGAACTGACCGTTGGCGATGGCGACGTTGATGACCCGCGCCTCCCGCGGGTCCTGATCGTCCACCTGGAAGCGCACGAGCCGGTTCCGGTACTGCGTGAGCGCCCGGAGCGAGCCGACGAAGAAGGCCGCACGTCCGCCCATCCACTTCGGGCTCTCGTTCACCAGCCGATCGACGAGGCCGCCGATGCCGAAGCTCGCCACGTTGAGGAAGGCGCGGCCGGCATCGTGGCCCTGGTGGTCCACGAAGGCGATCCAACCCACGTCGATCGGCTTGGGGGTCGTGCTCACCAGCCGCCGGGCCATCGCCTCCGGCTCCTCCGGGATCCGCGCGGTCTTGCGGAAGTCGCCGCCGGTGCCGCAGGGGAGGGGGCCGAGCCAGGCGCCGGGGGCGATCGGCTCGCCCTCCTCGTCGAAGAAGCCGTTGACCGCCTCGTTGACGGTCCCGTCGCCGCCGACCACCGCCACGCCGGCGGCGCCTCGGCGCAAGAGCCGGCGGACGATCTCGGTGGCGTGGCCGGGCCGCCGGGTGTGATGGACGATCGGCTTCGTGCCGGCGGCGCGGAGCGCCCGCAGGAGCCGGGGCAAGCGCTTGCTCGCCTTGCCGGCACCGGCGCCTGGGTTGACGACGAGGGGGATCTCCTCCGCGTGTGCGTCGCTCATGGCGGCGACGATACCGCGCGCTCGCCGTCGCGGCGACCGTAGAAGGTGGCGCGCCAGAGCGTTGACCTCTCGGCGCCGTCGGCATAGGGGTGGAGCGATGGAGGACGAGGCCGGCCGGCGGGAGAGGGTGCACGCCATCGCGGGGCTGCTCTGGCCCGCTCTGGTGCTCGGCCAGCTCGTGCTCTTCGGCCACGCCGCGCGCGGTGGACCGGCCACCTTCGTTCCCTGGGCGGAGGGCCACCTGGCCCTGGCGCCGTGGCTCATGGCGGTGGTCGGGGCGGCCCTCGTGACCTGGGTGGGCACGGGCTACGGCCTCCGCTTCCGCTTCGGCCGCGACGAGTCGCTGCGCCGGCTCCGCCGGGTCGTCGCGCCGGCGGCGGCAGCCTTCGCGCTGGGGCACGGTTGGCTCGTCTGGGGACGGATCACGTTCGGCGGCCACGACGCTCGCGCGCTCTGGGTGGCGACCATCGACACCCTCAGCCACGCCGGCCCGGCGTGGGTCTACGCCTTCGGCACCGCCGCCCTGGCGCTCCAGCTGGAGCAGGCCGNNGCAGGCCGCGCGGATCGCGGGGGAGGCCTTCCGCTTCCCACGCCGGGAGAGCAGTCAGCGGTGGTACGGTCTGGTCGCCATCGTGGTCTCCGCCGCTCTGCTCTTCTTCGCGTACGACGGTCTCTCGGCGCTCATCGCTGGGCGTCCGCTGATCGGAGGCGGCGGATGAGTCGCGTCTGGGCGATCGTGTTGAACACCTTCCGGGAGGCGGTCCGAGACCGCATCCTCCACGGCGTGCTGGGGCTGGCCTGCGCGGTGCTGCTCTTCACGCTCGCGCTCGGCCAGCNNCAAGGAGATCGAGCGCAAGACCCTCTACGTGATCCTCCCCAAGCCCATTCGCCGCTGGGAGTTCCTGGTGGGGAAGTTCGGGGGGATCGTGCTGACGGCGCTCGTCTTCGTGCTCCTCATGGGCGGCATCCTCCTGCTGGTGATGGCGCTGCAGCGTGGGGCGAGCCTGCCGCTGGTGCTGGCCCTCGCGCTCGGCTTGCCGCTGCTCCTCGCCGCCTTCTGGAAGAAGCTTCCCGATCCGACGGCGGCGACCCTGCCGCTCGCGCTGCTCTTCGCCGGGGCCTCCGTCGCCATCGCGGGGGCCGTCCATGTCGACGTCATGTTGGTCCTCCGGGCCCTCGTCCTCGACCTGGGGGAGGTCTCGGTGCTGACGGCGGTCGCGCTCTTCTTCTCGTCCTTTTCGACGCCCTTCCTCACCGGGGGGTTCACCTTCGGCATCTGGCTCGTGGGCCGGAGCGCCCAGTCGATGGCGGAGATGCGATCGGAGCTGCTCGCCGAGGAGGTCAAGAGCGTGCTCCACGGCCTCGCCCAGGTGGTGCCGAACTTCGATCTCTTCGTGCCCGACCGCTCGACCCTCGTCGCGGCCGAGGGCGGCGGCCCCTGGCTCTACGTCGCCGAGACGATGGGCTACGGGGTGCTCTATTGCGGCGTGCTCCTGGTCCTGGCCTCCGCCGTCTTCGCGCGCCGGGACTTCGTGTGATCGACGAGAAGGCCGAGACCCTCGCCGCGCCGCCGGAGCCCAAGGGCAAGCGCCGGCGACCGACCAAGCGGCGCCCGGGCCTGCGACGGGCGCTGCGCGCGCTGGCGATCGCCGGGGCGGTGCTGCTGGCGGTGAGCGCGCGGGTCGTCGTCGGCTCGGCGATGGAGCTCGATCGGGGCGACGCGGCGATGGATGGCGGCGACCTGGAGGGCGCTCGCATGCACTGGCGCCGCTCGGCGGGCTGGTATGCGCCGGCCAACCCCTACGACGAGCGCGCCCTGGACCGGCTCGAGGACCTGGCGGCGGAGGCCGAGGAGAACGGCGCGATCGACGACGCCGTGCTCGCCTGGCGGGCCATCCGGAGCGCCATCGTCGGTGTGCGCGGGCTGACCACGCCCCACGCCGATCGCCTCGCCCGGGCGGAGTCGAAGATCGCGACCCTCATGCTCCAGCAGGAGCACGCGCCGATGGACTCCGATCTGAGCGACTCCGAGCTGCGGGAGCGCTACGCCGAGCTGCTGGAGAACCCTCCGGGCGCCGACCTCGGCGGCGCGCTCCTGGCGCTCTTCGGCTTCTTCCTCTGGGTCGGCGCCGCCTTCCGCATGAGCCGGCGGGCCTTCGACGCCGACGATCGCTTCGACCGGCGGGTCGGTTTCGCTCACCTCGGAGCGATCGCCCTCGGTCTGGTCCTCTTCGCGGCCGGGCTGACGCTGGCCTGACGCGATCGATGTAGTACACCGGGGCCATGGACGACGAGACCTTCGCCAAGGTCGCGGCCCTCGAAGCGGAGAACAACGAGCTCCGGGAGCGGCTCAGCCGCCTCGAGGCCAAGGCCGAACGGAGCAAGAAGGCCCGCCGCGGGTTCTTCTCCGGGCTGCGCCTGCTGCTTCCGATCTTCGATCGGCACAAGGTCGTTCGCTCCTTCGGGAAGCTCCTCGAGACCCTCGGGCGTTTCGCCGGAGAGCGCGCCGAGTGGCCGGACCGGGACGAGATCGTCGACGACGGACGGATCTTCGCCGAGTCGGTCGTTCGCTTCGCGGTGCGCCGCCGACTCTTCATGCTGATCTTCACCATCCTGGCGCTCGCCATCCCCGGCATGCAGGTCTACCTGGCCTTCCAGCAGAACCGGATCGTCGAGAAGCAGAACGAGATGTTCGAGATCCAGGTCTACGACGTCGTCGCCAGCTCGCTCACCGAAGGAGACCGCAACGCCCGGGTGATGACGGGCGCGCTGCTCGCCCGCACCGAGGTGGGCTTCCTCGAGGGGGTGGTACGCGAGACCTTCGACCCCTCGCTCTCGGAGGTCTACCGGCCGGAGGGTGTGGACGCGGTGCAGCGTCGCCTCGAGGACGCCGCCCACCGCGGCTATCTGGTGCGGGCGCTGGACCGGGCGATGGCGGTGCGCGCGCCGGAGACGGAGCCCGAGGTGTTGCACGACCAAATCGAGGAGCCGTCGGCGATGATCCTCGCCGACGCCGCCTCCCGGGTGCCCGCGGTGCTCCGCCTCGGTCGCCCCGGGGCGACCATCGATGGTGAGCTCGCCGAGCAGGTGGACAACTACCTGGTCCACGTCGGCTCGCTGATGGCCACCGACGCGCGGGTGAGCCGCGAGGCCGGGGCGATGGACGCCTTCTGGTCGCGAGCACGTCCGCTCTTCGAGCGACTGGCGCAGGTCCGTCTCGAGGACGACAATGTCTTCGCGTTGGCGTACCGAACCATGCTCGAGGACTTCTTCATCGATCTGGCGCTCGAGCCGCCGATCGGGGCCATCGCGAACCTGGGTGGTCGCTCGCCGGAGCAAGCGCTGCAGCAAGGGCTCGCGGCCGCGCGGCAGGGCCTCGGCGGCGTCGACCTGAGCCGCATCGCGGCCACGGTGGCACGATGAGGACGCGGCTCGCCCTGGTGCTGCTCGTGGCGTGCGCGGAGGCGTCGCCGCCGGAGCCGACCGTGGCTACCTCGAGCGGCGGCGAGGGAAGCGACGCGACCGCGGCGGTCGCGGTGGATCCGGCCGAGCCGACGCCGCTCCTCGCCGCGGAGACCCGCGCCGAGAGCGCCGCCATGGCCGAGGCCGCGCTGCGGACGATGGTCCGCGAGAAGGTGCTGGGGGCCTGGGGCCGGGAGGCGCCCGTCCTCCTGCTCGCGCCGGACGCGATCGAGACCGAGGTCGTCGAGGGCGAGACCCGCGCCTTCGTCGCGCTGAGCGAGGAAGCCCTTCGCGCGCTGGTCGGCGAGCTCCCGGAGCGGCTGCCGCGCCCGACCTTCTCGGGCCCCTTCGCCGAGGTCGTCGCTCCCTTGCAGGAAGCGGCCATCGCCAACTTCGTCTGTCAGCGGCGGCGCGAGCTCTTCGAAGACGAGTGTGAGCTCACCGATCTGGAGGAGAGCGTCCGGCTCGCGGCCGAGGCGCTGCGGCCGCTCCGGCTCGAGCCGCTCTGGTCGGGCGGCGTCCCGGTGAACGGTCAGGGACAGCCGCTGCGGAAGCCGGCGGTCCGCGTCGCGCTCGGGGACGAGTCCGCGACCGGTCTGGCGGGGCTCCCCTTGGTGGTGACGCCCCCGGAGGGCGAGCCGCTGCGGGTCACCGTGGGCGCCGAAGGGCTCGCGCTCCTGAACGTCCTGCCGGGCGATGGCCTCGTCGCGAGCCTCGATCGGGCCGCGCTGGTGCCGCCGCTGAACGCCATCTTCCCGGAGCTGCGCGCCCCGCTGCAGGCCCGGCGAACGAGTCTGCGCCGCTGGGCGCTGGTCAGCGGCCGGGACGACGGTCCCTTCGCCGAGGCCCTCGATCGTGCCCTCCGAGCGCGGGGCGCCGAGCGGCGCTTGGGGTTGGCGAGTGGCCGCGGCCAGGCGCTGAAGACCGCCCGCGGATCGCGGCGCGCCGCGACGCTGCGCGCCCTGGCCAACGAGCACGGCGGCGCCCTCGACGTGGTCCTCGTCGCCCGGGTGGAGAGCCACTTCGCGAGCCGCATGGGCTCCCGGCGCACCTGGTACGAGGCGGAGGCCGAGGTGGAGGCCTTCCTCGCTTGGACGGGCGAGTCCCTCGGCACCTTCGAGGCGCAGGGCAACGCCAACGGCATCGGCGACGAGCGCGCCGAAGCCGCCGCTCGCGAAAAGGTCGCCCGGGACGTCGCCCGCCAGCTGATCGCCGCTCCGGTGATCGGGCTCTCGCGGGACGCCACCGCGGCCCGGGCACTGCGCGACGAAATCGTCGCCGCGCTCTGATCGAGCGCACGCGCCGAGCCCCGGTGAACCTGGCGGCCTTCGGCCAACGTCGACACCGTGCTGCGCGTGATGGGCCTGCGTCGAGGTGCTATGAGGCGACCATGCGTTTCGTCGCCCCCTGTCTCGTCCTGGCCCTCGCTTCGCTCGCCTTCGCGCAGCGCATCGAGATCGACGTGCCCGAGAGCAACCGCCCGGACCTCGAAGAGGCGCCTCGGCGGCCGGGCCCGGGGAACGTGGACGAGAAGGCGCGCGCCCTCTTCGAGGCCATCAAGGCCGACGACGTGGAGGCCGGCAAGGTCTTCTTCATGAGCCGCGAGATCTTCCGGGCGATCAAGGGCGTCGCCGATCCGGACCGCTTCTACGACCGAATGCTCCGCCTCTGGGAGCGGGACATCCACGCGCTCCACGAGCAGATCCCCGCCGAGGCGGAGTACGTACGCTTCGAGTTCTCCCGCCGCCGCGGCTGGGTCGAGGTGCGGCAGGAGTCGAACCGGCTCCCCTATTGGGCGCAGCGCCACAACCACATCGTCTACCGCGTCGGCGACGAGGAGCGCCGCTTCGAGGTGCGGACCATGAACGCCTGGGGCGACGAGTGGCTCATCACCCACCTGAGCGAGTTCCGCCACTGAGCGGATTCACATCGGTCGCTTGAAGCACCAGAGGCCTTGTACTCGAGTGCTGCCCAACCCGGCGACCATCTCCCATCCCTGCTGACCGAGGGTGTTGGCGCGCTCGTTGATCGTCTCGGCGTTGTACCCATCGGTGCATTGATAGGACCACCGCTGGACGGCAGCACCGGCGGGAGGTGGGGGCGCGGCATATTGCGCATTCGCGTTGGACGGCTCGGCCATTCGGCTCGTGGCGCAGCCGAGGATGTAGGCGAGAGCCAGGGACAAACCGAGGAGGAAAGAGCCCGTCTTCGTCTTTGTGTTCATGAAGCGGACCGTATCAGAGCCACCCCCGTCATATGTGGCTCTGAGCCTCCGTCGATGGCACTCAGCTCTTCGTTTCGAAGCGCTTCTCGATCCAGCGCTGGTAGACGTCCGGCGGGAAGAAGGCCAGGCCGAGGCAGATGGCCGAGACCAGCGCGAACGCGCCGACGATGCCGAGCGCCCAGTCGTGGGCGGAGAGGCCGGTGCCCCAGTGGGCGCGGTGGATGACGGAGAGGACGTAACCCAGGCCGCTGAAGAGGCTGGCCGTCATCCAGAGGCCGATGCGGTTCACGACGTCGGGCTCGGCCAGCCCGAGGCGGAGCCGGCGCTTCATCATCTGGCGCGAGCGCCAGGCCTCGGCGGTCATCCAGATGAAGGCCAGGGCGCGAACGCCGAGGCCCACCGGTACGGCGATCCCGTCGATGGGCCGGTCGTCGGTGTAGTGGACGTACTCGCCGGAGACGAGCTCCCATGAGAGGCAACCGATGGCGGCCGCGCACCAGAGGCCGACCCACGCGCGCGCCCAGGTCACGCCGGGCCGGAAGACGACGAGGGCGAAGATCGTCGTCGCCGTGGCGCCCACGTACTCGCCGCCGAGGTCGAGCACCTGGAGCAGGGTCCGGGAGAGCGGCGCGAGTGTCGGGTAGCCCTTCGCCAACACGCCGAGGGCGAAGCCGACCAAACCCGTCCCGAGGAGGGCGAGGCTCAAGAGCAGCTCGGGGGCGCGCCGGGTGCGCCGAAAGAGGAGCAGCAGCCGGATGGCCACGGCCACGGAGACGAGCGCGAACGCCGGGACGGCGATGACGGCCAGAAGCTTCATTTGCGCCGCCGTCCCCCGAGCCGAGCGAAGACGTCGTGCGCGCTTTCGCGGGACGCCCCTCCGAGCGATTGCCGAGAGAGCTTCTCGGCCAGCTGATTACAGAGCGCCTCCGCGTCCTCGACCCGTCGCCGATCGAGCGCCGCGGGCATGAGCCGCTTCAGCACCACCTGCATCTGCTGGCCATTGACCGAGCTCGGCTCCAGGCCGGCCTCCTTGAGCACGAGGCGCACGGTCCCTCGCGCCTCGATGCGGCTCAGCTCCGTCGCCGCCTCGACGGCGTCCGCGGTCCACTCGAATGCGGGAGTCTCGGCCACCCCGAGACGACAGTGCGGCAATTCGCCACCCCCCGTAAAGGGGGGAGGGTCCTCGGCCGGGTCTCAGACGGGCGGCGCTTGGCTGCGGAAGTCCGCCGGGGCGCGCTCGAAGAGCTGCAGTCGCTCCGGTGAGTAGCCGAAGATCGCGTTCGGGATCTTCTCCTGCAGGGCGATGAGCAGCGGGTTCGGATCCGCCTGCCGAATGTTGAATTCGTGGCGGGTACCGTCCTCGAGGTGGACGTAGATGTGGTTGTTCGCGACGCCGTTCACCTCGTGGACGAACTGGTAGACCCAGACGATCCGGTCAGGGGTCTGGAGGATGGCCACCATGATCGGCGCGCGCTTCGGGTCACGGAGCTTCCAACCATTGAAGAGCATCAGCCCTCCGGCGGCGATCGCGATCAGTCCGAGGACGACCAGGAAGACCAGCCCACCGGTGCCGGCGCTGTCGTCGAAGAAGGGGATGACGGCGATGAAGATGCCCATCAGCGCGGTGATCGAGCCGCCGATGAGCTGGGAGCTGCGGGTCTTCTTCACCATCAGCTCGATGAGCTTCACCGGATCGGACTGGGCCTCGGCGATGGCCTTTCGCTCGAGCATCGGGCCGACGAAGGCCCAGACCGCGAGGAACAAGCCCAGGAAGACCCCGAGCAAGAGCAACGGACTCGGCCGGGAGAGGCTCACTTCCAGCTGGCCGCCCTTCACCGTCACCGGATTCCCCGGCTGGAGCGTGGCGAGCGCCGAGTCGGGCACGTCCTCGTCGGTGTAGGGACCGACCCAGCCGTCACCGTCGTCGTCCCACATCGAGCCGGGGTCGTGGATCTCGTAGCGGATCGCGTCCTCGCGCACCTCGAGCACGCGACCCGGTTTGCCCTCGGACGCCAGCGCGTCCTCGTACTCGCTGGTCAGGGCGAGGTAGGCGATCAGGCACGCCGCGGTGATGAGCACACCCATCAGGGCCTTCAGGAAGGTCATCATCGGCCGGAGCATACGCGACCGAGCGCCTCCACCTTCCTCGGACCGGCCGTGCTCCGCACGCCGCTGCACCCCCGCGTTTGGCGACCGTTTCATTGCCATCGGGGCGGCCAACGAGTAAGCCAGCCGCGTGGACAGCTTTCGGATCCGCGGTGGTGCACGACTCGAGGGATCGCTGCGGGTGAGCGGCGCCAAGAACGCGGCGTTGCCCATTCTCTGCGCCGCCCTCCTCGCCGACGGGGAGCACCGCTTCCGCAACGTGCCCGCCTTGCGGGACGTCGCCACCATGGGCGCGCTCCTCGAGACGATGGGGCTGAGCGTCGCCCAGGATGGCTCGGTGCTCGACATCACCAGCCGCCCGGTGAACGAGCCGGTGGCGCCCTACGAGCTGGTGAAGAAGATGCGGGCCTCGGTGCTGGTGCTCGGACCGCTGGTCGCCCGCTACGGCGAGGCGACCGTGTCCCTGCCCGGCGGCTGCGCGATCGGCGCCCGGCCCATCGACCAGCACCTCAAGGGCCTCGAGGCCATGGGCGCGAAGGTCGACCTCGACCACGGCTACGTGCACGTGAAGGTGCCCCGCGGCCGGCTCACCGGCGCCGAGGTCGTGCTCGACATGCCCACGGTCACCGGCACCGAGAACCTGATGAGCGCCGCCGTCCTGGCCGAGGGCCGGACGACGCTGGTGAACGCCGCCCGTGAGCCCGAGATCGAGGAGCTCGCCCGGGTGCTCAACAAGATGGGCGCAAACGTCACCGGCGCCGGCACGGACGTGATCGTCATCGAGGGTCGCGAAGGGCTCGAGCCGGTGGACCACGCGATCATGGCCGACCGCATCGAGGCGGGGACCTACATGGTCGCCGCCGCCGCCACCAAGGGGAACGTCTTCCTCGATGGCGTGACCTTCGACCACCTCGAGGCCGTCGCCGCGAAGATGCGGCAGGCCGGCTGCGCGGTGGAGCGCGAAGGGGAGGGCGTTCGCGTCGCCGCCGAAGGCGACCTGCGGGCGGTGAACATCAAGACCGCGCCGCATCCGGGCTTCCCGACGGACATGCAGGCGCAGCTGATGGTCCTGATGGCGATGGCCAAGGGCCAGAGCGTGATCGAGGAGACCATCTTCGAGAACCGCTTCATGCACGTGCCCGAGCTCAACCGCATGGGCGCGGACATCTCGGTCCACGGCCGCACCGCCACCGTGAAGGGCGTGGACTCGCTCCAGGGCGCGCAGGTGATGGCGACCGATCTGCGGGCGAGCGCGTCGCTGGTCATCGCCGGCCTGCTCGCGCAGGGCGAGACCGAGGTCCTCCGCGTCTATCACATCGACCGCGGCTATGAGCACATCGAGGAGAAGCTCGCCGGGCTCGGTGCGCACATCGAGCGTGTCCCCGGCGCGAGCGCCTGAGGTCGGCCCGATGAGCACCGCGGACGCACCGATCACCATCGCCATCCCCAAGGGACGCGTGCTCGAGCAGCTCGTGCCGCGCCTCGAATCGGCCGGCCTCGACACCGGACCGCTCACGAAGAAGAGCCGCAAGCTGATCCGCTCGCTGCCGCCCTTCGACCATCCGGGCGGCACCCACCCCGGCGCCCGCTTCCTGCTGCTCAAGCCCGACGACGTGCCCACCTACGTCGAGTACGGCACCGCCGACATCGGCGTGGTCGGTCGCGACGTGCTCCTCGAGCGCGAATACGATCTCTACGCGCCGCTCGACCTCGGCATCGGCAAGTGCCAGCTCGCGGTCGCCGCGATGAAGGGCGCCACCTATCCGCCACCGACCTCGGGGCTGTTGCGGGTGGCCACCAAGTTCTCCCGGGTGGCCACGCGCCACTTCGCCCAGCGGGGCATCCCCGCCGAGGTGCTCTACGTCCAGGGGAGCGTCGAGCTCGCCCCGCTCACGGGTCTCAGCGACGTGATCGTCGACATCGTGGAGACCGGCGAGACCCTCCGGCAGAACGGCCTCGAGGTGGTCGAGCACGTCGCCGAGGTCTCCAGCGTGGTCGTCGCCAACCGCGTGGGCCTCAAGCTGCGCCGGGCGCTGATCGCCCCGATCCTCGATGCGCTCGACGGCGAAAGCTGAACGTTTGCAGCGAATTTTGCCGATGAGGACGGCAGAAAAAACCTAACACCACCCCCTATGGGTGGTTGCGAGAGGTGACGCACACCCGAGAGATGTGAGACCCTCCGGACGTTCGGAGGGTGGCGGCTGTCCTCGCTGACGGCCCCGGTGACTTCGAGCTTATCGGAAGGAGAGCTCAGACATGCGCTCAGCTGGTTCCATTGCATTGGCGATCGCGACCGTGGCCGCGGGTTGTGGCGGCACGGTCGCCCTCGACGAGACGACCCCGGTCCGGATCCAAGGGGAGCGGCCCCCGCCCCCGCCGCCGCCCCCGCCGGAGCCGCCCCCCCGCGTCGAGGTCGAGGAGACCCGCATCCGGGTGGACGAGAAGATCCACTTCGCCTTCGACGAGGCGACGATCGAGTCCGACTCGGACAGCCTGCTCGAGGAGATCGCGCAGGTGATGAACGACAACCCTCAGATCACCAAGATCAAGGTCGAGGGGCACACCGACAGTCAGGGTGCCACCGAGTACAACCAAGAGCTCTCCGAGCGCCGCGCGAACGCGGTGGTCGAGCGGCTCGTCGAGAACGGGGTCGCCGCCGAGCGGCTCGAAGCCGTGGGTCACGGTGAGAGTCAGCCCCTCGACACCAGCGAGACCGAGGAGGCGCACGCGCGCAACCGTCGAGTCGAGTTCAACATCGTGGAGCGGGACGACTCGCTCCGGCCTGACGACTCCGAGGGCGATGCCGCCGAGGGCGACGCCGCCGAGGCGGAGGAGACGAGCGAAGACGAGCCCGCCGAAGAGACCGACGGCGAAGCGGCCACCGAGGCCGAGGAAGGAGCTGCCGAATGACTCGCGCCACTCTCATCATCGGTTCCACCCTGCTGTTCGCCTCCGCCTGTGGCATCGGCGACGCGCAGCCCCGGCTGCGCACCGCCGTCGACGCCAAACAGGCGGAGATGGACCAGTGCTACACGAGCGCGCTCGCCGAGGACCAGTCCATCGAGGGCCAGGTCCAGGCGGTCCTGCACGTCGAGGGCTCGACCGGCCACGTCGAGCAGGTCGAGTTCGGCGAGGGCCAGGTGACCGACCCGCAGCTGCGGGCGTGCCTGACCAACGTGCTCCAGGCCGTGACCCTGCCGGACGCGCCGCGGAAGAAGCTGGAGGTGACCTACACCTTCCAGCTGGAAGCCACCGGCGGCTGAGGAACGGGGGCGCCGCCCAGAGGGGTCGATTGACCCCTTTGGCGGCGCCGGACCCCGGCCAGGTGGGGTCCGCGGTCCCCGGTTGGTGGCCAATCCGCCGGTCACTCCCGGGCTGGGGGCGTGTGTGAGCAATGGCACGGGCTGTGCTCCGAAGAGGGACAGCCATGCGCACCGCTCGTCTCCTCGCCCTCTCCCTCACCCTCGCTCTCGGCTGCGCGCCGACCGGCCCCGGCGGCTCGGATCCCGACGCCGAGGGAGATCCGGACCACGGTCAGACCGAGCAGGTGCTGACCGGTTCGCAGATCCCAGACAGCTGGAACGCGCTGGACGGCTACCTGCTCGCGCCCGGGGTGAGCGCGCCCGACGGCGCCAACCGGGTGGCGGTGCTGGTGACCATGGGCACGCCGGAGCTGACCCCGCGCCTCGAGGCGCGGGCCATCGAGAGCGGCATCGCAAGCGGCTCCTGGCAGCCCATCGAGTGGACCTGGAGCGAGCACGACCAGCACGTGGGCATCGTGGACTTCGGGACCGTGGTCGAGGGCGCGCAGCTTCGGATGCCCCCGGCCGACGCGGAGATGATCCGGCAGATTCGCTACTCGGCGACCTTCGTCGACGAGAGCGCTCGGGTCAGCGAGGGAAGCGACGCTCTCGTCGGCAGCCGCTCCGACGCGCTCAGCGGCGAGCTCGCCGCCGCCGGCGTGGTCAGCCGCGCCGCGTGGGGCGCGCGCCGGACCCGCTGCACGAGTCGCAACGCGAGCAAGTACCGGATGGCGATCCACCACACGGTCACGGGGGCGACCAACCCCGAGCGCCAGGTGCGCGGCATCCAGGCCTATCACATGGACAGCCGCGGCTGGTGCGACGTCGGCTACCACTTCCTCATCGGCACCGACGGCACCGTCTTCGAAGGGCGGCCCCTCGACCTGCTCGGCGCGCACGTCGGCGGGCACAACACCGGCAACATCGGCATCTCCCTCGTCGGCTGCTTCCAGAACAGTGGCTGCGCCGGGCTCAGCGGCCCGCGCACGCCGACCAACGCGATGATCTGCGCCGCCGGCCAGCTGGCCAACGTGCTCTCCTTCCGCTTCGGCATCGAGATCAGCGACGGGTCGGTGCGCGGCCACACCCAGCACTCGGGCGCGAGCACCTCTTGCCCGGGCGGGAACACGCTCCCGCTCCTCGATGACATCCGCGCCATCGCCCGCAGCGGCGCCTGCGACGGCTCGGCGCCGCCCCCCACCGCGCCGCCGCCCACCTCGGCCGGCCGTTGCGTGCACGGCAACGGTGGCGTCTACGGTGACCGCGCGTGCTCGGCGGGCTGGCAGTGCTGCGGCGGTGCGTGGACCACGCGCGACGCGGGCTGCGGCAGCTGCGCCTGCACCGAGGAGAGTGGCACCGTCGGCTGCGAGGGGGAGCCGGCGCCGCCGCCCGAGACCTCCGCCTGCGTGCACAGCTTCGGCGGCACCTATCCGGAGCGCGGCTGCTCTGCGGGCTGGCAGTGCTGCGATGGTCGCTGGCAGGAAGGCGCCGGCAGCTGCGGTAGCTGCGCCTGCACCGAGGAGAGCGGCACCGAGGGCTGCTCCCCGGAGCCGGCGCCCGAGCCCGAGCCCGAGCCGGCTGCCGCGCCGCCGGGAGCGAGCTGCGTGCACAGCTACGGTGGCGTCTACGCGAACACCGCCTGTTCGGCGGGCTGGCAGTGCTGCGACGGTCGCTGGCAGGAGGGGCCGGGGAGCTGCGGCAGCTGCGCCTGCACCGAGGAGAGCGGCACCGAGGGCTGTGGGCAGAGCGCCTGTGAGGGCGGCGAAGGTGCCACCCACGTCGGGCTCAGTCAGGGTGGGGCCGAGATCCCTCGCGCCGGGCTGACCAACGGCACCCTGGAACGGACCCTGGGCGTGGGCACCGAGCCCTACGGCGACCAGGTGATTCACGACGGCCTGCCGTACGTGCGGGGGAAGATCTCCTGGTTCGGCAGCCCCGAGGACCGGAGCATTCCGACCAGCGGGACCGGCGCCATCACCGGCGAGCGCGTTCGCTACCTGAACGACCCGGTCGATCCGTCCGCGGCGACCCTCGCCGAGCGACCGGCGGACTACTACTGGATCGCCATGCGGTGGGACTACTCGCCGCGCGGCCGTGAGTTCTGGCGCAACGCGCGCTTCCTGCTCACCAACCCGGCGACCGGGGCGAGCGTCGTGGCCCGCGCGGTGGACTGGGGCCCGCACACGCGCACTCGACGCTTGGTCGACGTGTCGCCTCAGGTCATGAGCGATCTCGGCCTCACCACCGACCAGGACGTCCTCGTCGCCTTCGCTGCGCCGGGCACGGCGCTCGGGGTCGCCGAGGCCGCCGCCTGCGAGCCGAGCGCCGACGAGTGCGCCGCGCAGACGGCCTGCGGCGAGTGCAACGGCGTGGCCGGCTGCGGCTGGTGTGAAGCGACCGGTGAGTGCGTGCCCGATTCGGAGCGCGCCGCCTGCGGCGAGTCCGACTGGCGGGACGAGCCGAGCGCCTGCGAGCCCTGCGACTTCACGAGCTGCGGCGCCTGCGCCGACAGCGGCTACTGCTCCTGGTGCCCGGGGGTCGGCTGCATCAACGACGCGATCGACGCCGAGGTCGCGATGTGCGGCGGTGAGCCGATCGCCACCGCGGCCGGCTGCTGAGGGCAGCTACTCGCCGAGCTCCTTGCGGTAGGTGATCTGGATCTCGGCGTAGCCGAGCTTGCCCAGCGCCTTTCGGGTGCCCTCGTTGAAGGGCCAGGTGGCGACCTCCACGATGCCGCAGCCGGCCTCGCCGAAGATCGACTCCAGCGTCTCGAAGAGGCGGCGGCCGATGCCGGTGCCCCGGGCCGCCTCGTCGACGTACCAGTCGCCGACGACGCCCTTCCGACGGATCACCCGTCGGTCGTCGTTCTCGATGGTGCCGCTGATGTAGCCGATGGCCTCTCCGTCGCCGAGGGCGAGCAGGACGACGACCGAAGGGTCACGCAGCATCGCGCCGACGTCCTCGGCGAGCACCGCCTCGAAGGAGCGGTAGGCGAAGAGGCGTTCCATACCCTCGGGCATCACCGCGGCGCGGTGCTCGAGATAGAGCGCTCGGTGAAAGGCCTCGACCACGGGGCGGTCGGCGAGGTCGGCGCGCCGGACCCGGACTTCCATCACTCCCCACGCACGGCGGCGACCACCGCCTCGAGCGGCTCGCCGGTCGGACAGATGACGCCGTGGGCGCCGGCGACACGCGCGGCCTCGGCGAGCTGGGCGCGGGAGTCCGCCTTCGCCGCCTGCAAGCTGACGAGCACCGGGTGAGCGCACACGGTCGTGATCTCCGGCAGGAGCGCCAGGTCGGGGAGCTGGCGGGAGGATCCGTCGACCAGGATGAGCCGGCCGTTCCCGCGCTCGCGGACGAAGCGGGCGGCATCGAGCCACTCTTGCAGCCGCGACCCCGGCAGCCGGGTGATCGCGATGGCGGCGTCGACGTGGCCCAGCTCCCGCAGGAGCACGGTGTCGTGCATGCGCGCCGGCGGGACGACCAGCAGCTCGGCGCGGCGGGTGAGCTCGCGGACGTCGGCGGCGTGGTCGACGGGGAGGGCGATGGGTAGCGAGCGCTCGTGGGCCGCACGGACCACCGTCTCGCGCGCCTTGCCGATGAGGCCCCCCTCGCTGAGGAACGCGCCCCAGTAGCCCTGGGCGCCGGCGTCGCGGGCGGCGGCGGCGGCCTCCGCGGGATCGTCACCGGAGGCGGGGCCGGCGAAGACGACCGGGACCGCGCCGATCTCGAGCCGGTCCCCGACGCGGACCACGCCCTGCGCGGGTGCCGGCCGTGGCGTCGGCGTCTTCGGCGGGCTCGCCGGGGTCGCCGGCTCCACGGGCCGGGCCTCGGGGAGCGTGCGCGCCGGGTAGCAGCCGAGCACCCGCAGGTAGCTGGTCTCGGCGCCGAGCTGCTCGAGCGCCTCGGCGACGTTCGGGTCGTCGATGTCACCTTCGAAGTCGAGGTAGAAGCGGTACTCCCACGGCGTGTTCGGCCGCGGGCGCGACTCCAGCTTGGTCAGGTTCAGCCCGTGCTCGGAGAGCACCGCGATACCGCGGGCGAGGGCGCCGCGCTCGTGCTTGGTGGCGAAGACCAGCGAGGTCTTGCAGGGCAGGCGCGGATCGCGGGGCTCGTCCTCGCGGGCCACGATCACCATGCGGGTCAGGTTCTCCCGCTGGTCCTGCACGTGGCGGCGGAGGATGGGCAGCCCGTAGATGCGCGCCGCCTCTTCGCTGGCGATGGCGGCCTGGCTGAGGTCCTGCTCGGCCTTCACCTTGGCGACGGAGAGCGCGGTGTCCTCGGACGCCTCGGCGTGGCAGCCGGGGAGGCTGGCGAGGAAGGCCCGGCACTGCGCCAGCGCGACCGGATGCGAGTAGATGCGGCGGATGCGGTGTAGCGGCACGTCGGCGAGGCCGATGAGGCAGTGCTCCACTCGCTGCACCTCCTCGCCGACCAGGCGCAGGTCGTACTCGGCGAGCAGGTCGTAGCTCTCGTTGATCGAGCCGGCGGTGGTGTTCTCGATCGGCAGCACCGCGTAGGCGAGGCCTCCGTCACGCACCGCTTCGAGCATGGAGCGGAAGTCGGGGTAGCCGCGGAAGATGGCGGCCTTGCGCGCCGAGAAGAAGCGCTGGGCGCACATGTGGCTGTAGGCGCCCTCGCCGCCCTGGAAGCCGACGGTGATCGCCGCCTCGTCACCGGCGCGGCCGGCGAGGCGCTCGATCTGCAGGCGGAGGGAGTGGTCCAGCACCTCGCGGAAGACCCGGGTCACCAGGAAGGCGTCGAGGCCGGCCTCGCGGCCGAGGTCGACCAGCTTGCCGAGGAGCGCTTCTTCGCGGGCCGGGTCGCGGACGACCGCGCCGCCGCGGGCCTTCCGCTCGGCGACCCGTTCGATCAGGCGCACGCGCTCGGCGAGAGCCTCGACGAGCGTTCGGTCGACCTGGTCGAGGGCGGTGCGCACCGAGCCGAGCGAGTGCGCGCTCTCCGGCGGGCTGCTCGTCGGCGGGGTGCTCCCAGTGGTCGCGCGCTCCTCGGGGGGGCTCGAGGGCGCGGAGCTGCCTTGATCGTCGTCGGGTAGCCGGCTCACCGCCGGGCTCTACCACCGGGAGAGTTTGCTCACAAGGCGGCGGTGAGCGATCGAGCACCGATGGGGGCGTGCTATGGCAGCGGCATGCGTCGCATCCGCCGCACCCTCCGCCCGCTCCTCGTGCTCTTCGCCATGGCGTTGCCCTTCGCCGCCGGCTCGCCGGCCGGACCGGTGCAGGGGCAGGACTCGCCCCGGCCGCAGCGGGCGCCGATCCCCGACGACGCGCCGCCGCTGCCGGAGAACACCACCGAGTGCAACTACCAGACGCCGCAGCCGAACATGGTGCGCGAGAACTTCCTGCCGCGCTGGACCCAGCCGCCGGAGGAGCAGGCGCGCCGGCGCGAGCTCATGGAAGAGGCGGTTCGCTACCGCACCGAGCAGTACGGGTACTTCGAGGGCTTCGGTGACTCGGACTGGAACGCCTCGACACCGATGGACAATTCGGAGCGGGTCGAGTTCATGGGGCTCAGCGTTCGCCTCAACCAGAAGATCTTGCCGGCGCTGGCCTGCGTGGAAGAGGTCCTGAAGACCGAGTGCGCCGACGAGGGCTACGAGCCCGTGCGCCTCTCGGGGTTGCGGACGCGGAACACCTACCACAATGGCCAGGTGTCCAATCACGTCTGTCTACGGCATCGCCATCGACGTCGATCCGAACAAGAACACCTGCTGCATGTGCGTGGCCCAGTGGGGCGACCACCCGCTCTGTCAGACTCCGGTCGACTCGATCTACGAGCGGATGGCCATGCCCGCGTGCTGGGTGCACGTCTTCGAGCGCTTCGGCTTCTACTGGCTCGGCCGGGACCGGCTGCAGGACACGATGCACTTCGAGTTCCTCGGCGACCCGGAGCACATCCTGAAGAGCCAGGGCCACCCGCCGCACATGCCCGAGCCCGAGCCCGAGCCCGAGCCGGAGGTGGAAGAGCCCGAGCCCGAGCCCGCCGCCGAGCCGGAGCCCGAGCCCGAGCCCGCCGCCGAGCCGGAGCCCTCCAGCGGCTGCGGCTGCCGCGTCGCCGGCCACTGATCTCGATCGGGGACACTCCCCCCTCCCGCATCCCCCTATTTTCAAAGGGGATCCCAGCCAAGAATTCATTCTGTCGTGAGCGGATCGCTGAAGCGATCCCCGGGGCGTGTGTGTGAGTACAGCTCCAAGAGAATGAATTCTTGGCTCGTACGCTCCTGTTTTTGCGGGGGATCCGGAGGGGGGGAGTGTCCCCCTACTTCACGAGGTGGGCGATGGCGGTGGTGAAGGCGGTGCGTTCTTCGGGGGTGGGGGTGAGGGTGAGCTTCTTGCCGGCGACGTGGACTTCTTGGATGGCGCGGGGGTCGGTGCCGAAGACGATGGCGTCGGCGAGCTCGGGGCCGCTCTCGGGCGCGCCGAGGAGGCTGGAGTCGGTGGCGTCGAGAACGACGCGGTCGCCTTCGGACGGCTGACCGATGGCGTCGGAGCCTGCGGTGGTGCCGGCCTCGAGGAGGGCGGTGCCATCCATGGCGAGGGCGCGGCCTTCGGCGCGGGCGCGCTCGTCGAGCTCGATGGCGCGGAGCTCTTCGAGGGCGTCGGAGCGGGCGTGGGAGTCCACGCCGGCGCAGAGGCGCGCGCCTTCGTCGCGGAGCCACTGCACGTTCGGCGCGCCGTCGCCGAGGTCGCGCTCGGTGGTCCGGCACACGCACGCGAAGGCCTTCGCCTGGCCCAGGAGCCGGGCCTCGTGGGGCTGCAGGTGGGTGGCGTGAACGGCGACGAAGCGCTCGCCGAGGAGCCCCTCGTCGGCGAGCAGCTCGACCGGGCGCTTGCCGTGCTCGGCCAGGCACTCGGCCAGCTCCCGCCGCTGCTCGGCCACGTGCATGTGCAGCGGCATTCCGTGCTCGGTGGCGTACTCCCGCGCCGCCCGCAGCCAGGGGAGCGGCACGGCGCGCACGCTGTGTGGCGCCAGCCCGAAGCGCACGCATTCGTCGCCCGTGAAGCGCTTCCGGAGCACGTCCACGTCGGCGAGGGCGTCGTCCACGTCGCCGTCGACGAAGCGCATCTGCGTCGGCTCGAGCGGTCGCCCCCAGCCGCCGCGGGCGTAGAGCACCCGCAGGAGGGTGATTCGCAGCCCGACCTCCCGCGCCGCGCGGACGACCGCGTCCGCCAGCACGACTCGGTCGTCGTAGGGCGTGCCATCGGCTTGGTGCTGCACGTAGTGGAACTCGCCGACGGCGGTCACGCCATTCCGTGCGAGCTCGCGGAAGGCGAGCTTCGAGAGGGCGAAGATCCGCTCCGGGTCGAGGCCCGCGGCGAAGCGATACATCAGCCCGCGCCAGCTCCAGAAGGAGCCCTCGCCCGCGGACTGCAGCGCGTGCGTTCGCCCGCGCAGCCCTCGCTGGAAGGCGTGGGAGTGGGCCGTCACCAGCCCGGGCAGGACGATGGTCTCGCCCTCCCGCCGAACGAGCTCACTCATCGCTCTCCGCCGCGCGCATCGCCTCGACGCGGGCGCGCATCTCCTCTTCCTTCGCCTTCCGGTCGCTTTGCGCGACGGACCACTCGTCGCCCAGCTCGGCGGCACGCGCCTCGGCCGCCTCCTGGCTGCCGAAGCACTCGCGGTCGCGCCCCCTCGAGACGCACCACGGGTGGAGCTGGTAGGCGTTCGCCTTCTCGTAGGCGACCAGCGCCTCCTCGAATTCACCGCGCCGGCGATGGTCGCCGCCCACGAAGCGATAGTAGTCGTAGCGCACGTCGTTGAGCTGCGTGATCGACAGCCACATGCTCACTGCGGCCACCAGCGCGCCGAGGCCCCAGCCGCGCGCGTCGCGCAGCCGGCCCTTGCGGACCGCCAGAACGCCGCCGACCACCAAGACGAGGCCCACCAGGACGCCAGCGCCGGTGGCGCCCGGCAGATCGAGGGTCACGGCGACCGCGACGCTGGCCAGTGCGCCCGCGCCGAGCAGCGCCCAGACGCGCGCGTCGGCTGCCGGCTCGTCCTTCGCGTCGTCCGCCTCCTCGTCGTCGCCCGTGTCCGCGTCCTCGTGGTCCGAGCCGAAGCGGTCGGCGAGGAAGCGCGCCGGCCAGCTGAAGGCGGCACCGATCGGTCGCAGCACCTCGATGGGGAGGAAGACCACGAAGACGATGAGCAGCATGTAGTAGCTGAACCAGCCGATCTCGAGCACCAACATCCGCTCGGCGCCGAGATGGAAGCTCAGTGGCCCGAGGCCGAGAGCCGCGATCAGGTAGCGCTTCCATCCGGTCCAGCGATCTTGGCCGGCGGCCAGTAGGAAGCCGGCGAAGCTCACCAGCTGCACGAGGATCGCGCCGGTGGCCATCAGCTTCCAGAACTCGTCGACGGGCATGGTGCCGAAGAGCGGCAGCCCCTCGTCGCCGATGGCCTGCGCCTGCAGCTCTTGGAGGGCGTCGGAGTTGCCGAGGCGCCGCAGGGCATGTCCTTCGCGCCAGTCCTTCGCGAGCTTGGTGATCGCCGTGTAGAAGTAGACGATCGCGCAGGTCACGCAGAAGCTCACGTAGCCCCACGCGCTGCTCCGCTTGCCCTTCGGCTTCGGTCCTTCGTCGACCATCAGGATCAGCAACACGCCGAGGAGGATCGCCGTCGCACGGATGCCGTTCAGCATCCCGCTGTCGCCGAGCATCCGCTCGAGGGGGCCGCGCAATCCGCAGGCGGCCATCGTCAGGTCGCCGACGAAGAAGAGGAGCAGGAGCCCGCCGACGATCCGCCAGCGCCCGAGGTCCTCCTCCCGCTTTTCGCCCGTCGGACCGAAGACCGCCGGCGCCGCGGCGAAGGGGAACCAGATGCAGCTGAAGAGCAGCAGCGAGAGCAGATAGTGGTGCTGGTAGCTGTCCAGCATGCTCATCGACCACCCGTAGGTGTAGAGCCCGAAGAGCAGCGCCATGCCCGACCGCACCGGCCGGATGGCCATCACCAGCGCCAGCCAGCCGGTGAAGAGGAGCGTGCCGATGTAGATGCCTGGCGTCGGCGTCGGGAGGATCTCCAAGAACGCGAAATGGGCGACGTTGAAGTCGCCGACGCCGTAGCGGCCGGCGTGGGGGATCAGGTCGACCCAGCAGTCGAAGGCCAGGAGCAGGAGCGCGAGCCGCAGCAGCAGGTAGGGCCGCACCGGGGCCACCGGGGCGAAGAAGTAGCGGTCGAAGGCGTTGTCGATGGTCGGCGCCTTCGCCTTCGCCTTCGCCTTTGCCTTCGACTTCGCCTTCGCCTTGGTGCGCGTCTTCGTTCCCTTTTCCTTCTTGCCGGCCTCGCTCTTCTTCGGCTTCTTCTCGGTCGCCGCGCTGGACGTCGAAGACGAGGCCGAACGGAGCTTGCGCTTCTTCTTCTTGCGCCGTCCCATTCAGTCCTCCTCGATGATCAGCTCGTCGGGGAGCTCTTCTTCGCCGCTCGAGCAATCGCGGCGATAGATCTGCGGCGCCAGCATGGTCCGCGCCGGGGTGCGGCAGCGGTTGGTGAGCTTCGCCTCCTCGACGCCCTCCTCCTCGCAGCGCTTGGCCAGATAGGCGCGGATCACGTCCTCTCGGTTGCGGGCCATGGTGTTGATCCACGCCTGGTGGATCACTCGCGGCAGGTCCACTTCCCGCTCGCCGTCCTCGGTCACCTCGCTCGCGAAGGGCTGGCAAGCGTGCAGCCGGATGGCGGAGAACATCCGCCACGCGAAGCGCTCGTCGTAGGGATCGTCGCGCAGGTAGTAGGTCAGCGGGACGATGAGCTGGAAGGCCAGGAAGGCGAGGAGGATGCGGCGAAAGCGCTTCCGCTGCCGGCCCATCGGCACCGGCTGCTCCGCAGGCTCCACGTCATCGGGGACCTCGGGATCGGCAGGCTCGGTGGACATGAAAGGGGCCGAATCCTCACGCGCGGACCCGAGCAGGTCAAGCCCGTACGCGCGCGTTCGCGATAGAGTGGGGGCGGCGATGCGTCTCGGCCTGAACCTGCCCTGGATCGACTGCGGCCACGACTTCGGTCGACGGCCGCCGCCCTGGAACGGTGGCGACGCGTCCCCGGTCCGCGATTGGCCGGCGCTCGGCCGAGAGCTGGCCGAGTGGCGCCGAGCCCTCGGCGTGGAGGTCGTCCGCTTCTGGGTGCTCGCCGCCGGCGTGAACTATCCGGTCGGCGTCGACCCGCGCGAGCACTTCGCGCTCGCGTCCCTCGAGCCGGAGGCGGCGCTCCTCGGCCGGGGCGCGTCCTGGCTCCGCGCCGCCCTGGTGCGGGCCACCTGGGAGCGCTCCGAGCGCTTCGTCCTCGGCGCCACGACCGATCTGCCACCGCTCACGGACGCCTTCCTGCGCGACTTCGAGGCGCTCTTCACCGTCGCCGCCGAGGCCGGCGTCCGCCTGATGCCCTCGCTCTGCTCCTTCGAGCTCTTCCACCCGGTCGAGCGGCAAGGGACCGGGGTCTTCAGTCGCGGTCGGGGCGCCCTGGTCTTCGGTGACGAGGGCGACGACGCCCAGCAGATCGAGCGCTTCTTCGACGCCACTCTCGAGCCGCTCCTCGACATTGCCGGCCGGCACCCGGGCGCCCTCGAGGCCTTCGAGGTGATCAACGAGCCGGACTGGTCCACCGAGGGCGGCCCGCTCCACGGTCGCTTCGAGGGGCGGAAGGTACGCATCATGCCCAAGACGGTCCGCGCACCGATGATGGGCCGCTTCCTCGAGCGCGGCGTCGAGCGGATCATCGAGCGCGGCCTGCGGGCGTCCGTCGGCTTCAAGCTCGCCGACCCGCAGTGGCTCGACCCCGCCATCCGAAAGCGCCTCGCCACCCTCGGCGCGCGCGGCGACTACCTGCACCAGGTGCACCACTACCCCTCGCTCTACGAGCCTTGGCGCCTCCGCCCCCACGACGCGCTCCCCATCCGCCCGTGCATCGTCGGCGAGATGCCGACCAAGCAGGCGAGGGCGCTCGGCGTGAGCCACGGCTGGTGGCGCGAGCGGCTGCGCGATCTGCCGCGCGCCGCCGACCCGAACGCCTTTCTCGAGCGCCGCCTCGAGATCGCCGAGGCCCTCGGCTACCCGCTCGCGCTGCTATGGGCCGCCAAGAGCGGTGACGAGATGACCGCCTGGACACCGCGCGAGCGGGCCCAGGTCGGTCGCTTTCACTCCCGAACGGATGCTCAGAAGTGAACGCTGTAGACGAAGGTCGTCCGCGGGAAGCGCTGGTAGCGCTCGCGGATCGTCTCGTGCGGCACCGGTGAGTCGTCGGGCACGTACTTGGCCGCGAGGGCTTCGGCGGCGCGCTTGTCGCCGGTGGCCTTGATGCGCACGACCTCCTTCATCAGCTCGGTCACGACCTCGTCCATGTTCGAGAGGTCGACCGAGAAGGCGCCCTGGCTCTCACCGTCGGCGGCGGTCGCCTCCGGATCCCAGGACAGCACGCCCTTGTCCATCAGGAAGCCCACCTGCACGGCGGCGAGCTGGCTGTAGGGCTTCCGCTGACCGCTCGGGGTCGTCATGCCCCGGCTGATGTGGCCGAAGGCCCACACGATCGAGTCCATGTAGGTCTCCCGCGCGGCGTCCTCGTCGATGACCTCCTTCTCCACCAGCATGGGCACGAAGAAGAGGGCGCCGGTCTGCGCCTTGAGCTCCTCGAGCATCGACGCGAGCCCGCCGCCGAAGAGCTCGGCCGGCGTCTTGCGCCGCACCTTGGTGGCGCTCGTCGGCCCGAGGTTGTGGGTCGCCTCGTGGAGGATCGTCGACATGAGTCCGGCGTCGGTGCCTCCGCCGAGCATCGCCATCGCCTCCTCGGTGAGGAGCGTGGAGGCGATCTCCCGCCGCCGCGCCTGGCTGTCGGGGTCGGCGTAGAGGTTGCTCATGGCCACCGTGCGGCCGCGGCCCTCCTCGGCCACCGGGCCCCAGTTGGGCAGGCTCTGGCCGATGGTCGCGCCGAAGGGATCCCGGTCGTCGCCGGCGTTGAGCACGATCTGGATGAAGTCCGGCATGTGGAAGGACACGTCCCGCGCGCGGTAGCGGCGCACCAGCCGCGCGAGCGAGCGCTCCATGTCCTCCTGCAGCGGGGTGAGCTTCTCCTGCCACTGCAGCGACGCCGGATCGATGAGCGCGAGGGTGAGGTGGAAGCCCGCCTTCTGGCTGCAGGGATCCCAGTAGACCTCGTCCGGGCCCACGCGCACGTACCACTTCGAGTTCTGCGCGTTCATCGCCGCCCAGGCCTCGTTCGCCGGATCCCAGTCGTTGTCCTCGAAGGCGGTGGCCGCCGCGCGCAGGTAGGCGACGAGCTTCTCTTCGCTCTCGTCCTCCTCCACGGCGTCGGCCGCGGCGCGCAGCTCGGTCACGATGGGCGCGATCTCCGCGGCGTACGCCTCGTGGTAGGGCACCGCGCGCAGGCTGCCTTCTTCCTCGCCCTCGCGGACGACGGTGAAGTGGCCGAGGAGCGCGGCGGAGTCGTCGCGCGCCTCGAGGGCTTCGCAGAAGTTCTCCTGGCTCTGCAGCTCGGCCGGGTACACGTCCACCGGCTGCTTCGGTGCGCCTTCGATGGCCGAGCACTCGGGGATCGACTCGGTCGCGGCGCCACGGCAGCGCGGCCCCCAGTTGCGCCGGAAGAGCGACTGGGACGCGGGATCGTCGCCGACCTGGCCGGCCATGGCCGTCATGCCCACCTGCTTGGCGTAGAGCGCGTCGAGGTGACCGGCGGCGGCCGCCATGTGCCGGGCGAAGGCCTGGTGCGGCTCGGGCATCTCGCTCAGGTCGGTCTCGATGAGGGTCGGCGCGGTCGACTCGAGCTCCTGTCGGAGCGCCGCCGCTCGCGGATCCTCCGGCGCCGGCTCCTGGCTCGCGGCGACGATGGCGTCGTAGGCCTCGTCGAAGCCGGCGGTGAAGCCATCGTCGTCGGCCCAGGCGACCTCTTCATCGGTGTAGAAGTGCAGCACGCGCACCTCGTCCGGATCGATCGCGCCGTCCTCGTCGGCGTCCGTCGCCCAGAAGACCGGGAGGTTCAGCCGCACCGCGACCTGGTTGAAGCGCAGCCGCTCCAGGTCGTCGTAGGTCCGGGGCTCGGTCTCCAGGACCTCGGCCACCGGCTCCCCTTCGGGCTCCGGCGGCATCGGCTCCACCTGGGTGCTGGACGGTCCGCACGCGGTCAACGCGAGCGCACAAGCGAGTGGTCGTAGCTTCATCACCGCACCATATGGGGAGCTGGGCCTCCATTGGCCGTGAGACCCCTCATCCAGGCGGTCTTCGCCGGTCAGCCCTCGGGGAGGATCGCGAGGTCGGTCGCCGGCCGCCAGGTGCGCAGGGGCGTCGGCTCCACGCCGTCCACGCCGAGGTAGAAGAGCTCGACGCCACCGCCCGTGGCGTGCGCCTCCGGTGCCCGCGCGCCGAGAGGAGCGTAGCGGTCGGAGCCGCTCTTCAGCGCCGCGTCGTCGACGACTCGCCAGTGGAGGAAGTCATCGCTCGCGAGCTGCGCGATCCGCCAGCGGGTGCCCCGGCGGATCGGGAGGTAGAGCAGGTAGGCGCCGTTGAAGACGCCGAGCGAAGGCGCGCCGAGCTCCTCGGCGTCGCTCAACGCCGGCAGCGCGAGCTCCCCCCACGGCTCCCAGGTCTCGCCCCCGTCCGCGCTCGCGAAGGTGTGGAGCACGGTGACGTCGCCGTCGAAGTGGGCGCGGGCCACCATCACCAGCGCGGGCGAGCCGTTGCGGATGGCGATCGTGGGTCGGTCCAGGCGCGTCGCGCGGATGCGCGCGGGCTCGAGCACCAGGGTCGGGGAGCCGAAGCCACCGCCGGTGTCGGTGGCGCGCACCAGCCCCGGGTCGCTGCCGTCGCGAACGGCGAAGAGCACCAGCCCCTCGCCGCCCAGCGGCGCCGCGGGCACGAGCTCCGGATCGGCGAAGCGCTCGAGCTCCCCGCCGCTGATCCCACCGGCATCGCTCCAGTCGCTCTCGCCGGCCGCTCGACTCGCGAAGCGGATGGAGCCGTCGCTCGCCCAGCCCAGCCGCTCCTCGTCGCCGAGGGTCGTCACCGTCGGCCGTCCGGCGATCGGCAGCGGAGCGCTGCCGTCGCTCACCACGGTCGCCGGCTCCCAGGCGCGGGGCATGTCGCAGAGCGCCCGCGTCAGAGCGAGCGAACGCAGCCGAGCGCCGGCGTCGGCGGTCGCGCTCGGGTTGGCGTTGTGGCCCCAGACCACCGGGTGTGCGCCCTTGGCGGGGAGGTAGCGGGCGTCGACTGGCTCCGAGCCGGTCGGCGATTCGACGCCGACGGTCCCGTCCGGCGCGGCGTGGATGGCCCACTCGCCGGCCGCGGCCGTGAAGCGTGCCAACGTTCGATCGCGGGTGCGGAGCGACACCTCTCCGCGCGTCGGCGAGAGGGTGAGCGCCAGGATCGGATCGACGTGCGATTGGCCGTCGAGGCTCGCCTGGCGAGTGAAGCCGAAGGACACGCTCTCCATGCACCCGCCCACGCAGTCGGCCGGCGAGGCGAACGCCCCGCGCAGGGACGCGCGCTCGGCGTCGAGGTCGACCGTCGCCTCGAAGAGCAGGCCGCTGTCGTAGACGCCGTCGCCCCCGCCGCTCAGCCCGTCCGCCACGTAGGGGCCGGGGCTGCCGAAGGCGTCCGCGGGGAGGCAGCTGGCCGGATCGCTCGCGCAGCCGTCGAGGGTGGCCGGATCGGCGAAGAAGGCGATCGTCGCGTCGCTGCCGCAGCAGTCACCGCGTCCCGTGCAGCAGGAGCGCACGCTCGAGGCGCAGTCCGGATCGGCGCAGTCGATCGCGCCGTCGCCGTCCGAGTCGTCACCGTCGAAGCAGGTGGCGACCGCGTCGTCCATCAGCCCCGGCTCCGGGCTCGGGACCTCCCCGGAGTCGGCGGCCCGGGAGGGGTCGGCGTAGAGGCTGCCGCGGGCGTTCTCGTCCGGCCCCATGTCCGAGGCGCCGGCGTCGCGGACGGCGCCGCCCATGTCGGAGGCCATCCCCGAGTCCAGGGCGATGTCGGGGCCGTCGCCTCCGGTGGAGTCCGCGGCGCAGGCGCGGAGCAGGAGCAGCACGGCGATGGTCGCTGCCTTCATCGACTCGCTCCCACCCAGCGCGTGGCGCCGCCGAGCACCTGCTCCGCGGCGGAGTGGCCGACGTAGAGCAGCCGCAGCGCGTCGCCATCGAGCACGGCCGCCGGCGCGCTCGTGCCCAGGCCGTCGAAGTCCTCGAGGTCGCCGCTGCCCGCGAGCACCGAGCCCATCGGGCGCCAGGCGACCAGCTCGTCGGAGGCGAAGAGCTCGATCTGCCAGCGGGTCCCCACCGGCCGCGCCACGTGCACCTGCCAGGCGCCCTCTCGAGTCCGGACCAGGTGCGGCCCATGGGTGCCGGTGGTGAGCGCGGGGAGATCGGAAGGCAGCGGCGCCCACTCGCCGCCGGGCACGTCGGGCCCGCGGCCGTAGAGGGTGACGCCGTTCGCCACCTCGGCGACGATCAGCTCGTGGCCCCGCTCGAGCACCCACTGGGCGTGGGCGAGCCGGGCGCCGGGCCGGAAGAAGGGGGAGTCCTCGGGCTCGAAGGTGTCGCCGTTCAGCCGCGCGCGGCCGAGCACGGCCTCGCCCCCGTCGTCGGCGAGGAAGGTGAGCCAGAGATCGGTGCCGTCGTGGGTGAGGCCCCAGCCGTAGGGCTCGCTCGTCCACGGAATGGTCGCGATCTCGACGGCCCGCGCTGCGAAGGCGCCCGTCTCGTCGAGGGTGCCGATGGCCAGGCCGCCCATGTCGTCCAGGACGACCCAGTGGGTGCCTGCCGCGTCGGTGGCGGTGGCCAGACCGGTCAGCCGCTGGGTGTCGGCGCCGGCGATGGCCGCGCGGTCGCGCCAGCCGTCCGCCGCCCCACAGCGGGCGCGCTGCAGGGCCAGCGTGTTCAGGAAGACGCCCTCCGGCGCCGAGGCGGAGGGGTTGGAGGAGTAGCCCCAGGCGACCGCGTGGACGACGCGGGACACCGTGTGAGTGAACCGGTGGGTGGTCCCGTCGTGATGCACCTCGCCGACGCCGTCGGGGCGGAGCACCAAGGTGAAGGGCTCGCCCTCGGTCACGGCGAAGCGCTCCATGGTCTGCGGTCCGACGCGGAGCCGCACCTCGCCGCCGGCGTTGCGCTGCAGCGCGACGAGAGGCTCGACGTGATCCTGGTCGCCCATGTCGCTCTGGGCGGTGACGCCGAAGGCCGCGCCGTCGAGGCAGCCGCTGCAGGTGGTCGTGTCCCGGAAGGTCGCCTCGAGGGTCACCCGCTCGCCGCGCAGGTCGAGGGGCGCCGCGACGAGCAGGCCGGAGTCGTAGAGGGAGTCGCCGCCCATCGCCAGACCGTCGCCGGTCACGAAGGGCTGGGGGGATCCGAAGGTCATCGCCCCGCTCACGCAGCTGGTCACGTCGGCGCAGCCTTCGAAGGTGGTCCGCGCCAGCTCCTCGGCCGCGGTGCAGCAGGCCGCGCGGCCGCTGCTCACGCAGCAGCTGGCGATCGGGANNCAGCAGGCGGCCCGACCGCTGCTGACGCAGCAGCTGGCGATCGGGAAGCAGGCCGAGTCCGCACAGTCGACGACATCGTCGCCGTCGTTGTCCTCGCCGTCGAAGCAGCTGCGAGCGGCGTCGGCGAATTCGCTGGCCTCGCTCTCGCCACCGACGCGCACCGAGTCGGCGTCCGCGGCGGGGATACCCGAGTAGCCGGGGGCGGGCGGCATGGCGCCGGCGTCGACCGCGGCGGGGCCGAGGTCACTGGCCGGAGCGAAGGCGTCCTGCGCGCCGGCGCCGGCGTCGCGGTCGGCCGGGTCGTCCGCCGCTCGCACGTCATCGGTGCCCGCGTCCGAGCAGCCCATGGTGAGCGCGACCACGACCACCGACGCCGCGCAGGCGAGGGTGCCGGCGGCGTGCAGGAGGAGGCGTCGGTGCTTGGTCGGGTGCGTCATGGGCGTCGGGACGGAGTTTGCCCCACCGAGAGAGAGATCATGACGCGTGCCAACCATGCCAACGCGCGGTCGCCGAAATCATTGATGAATTTTCCGGAGATCGTGTGCCACCACGTGCCGGCCGGGCGGATCCGCCCGATCGCAGGACACCGACGTCGCGTCAGGGGGCCGGCCGGCTGGTGGTGCCGAGCGTCGGGAAGACGCCATCGCTGCCGCGGTAGACCGCCCGTAGGTCGCCGTCGTCGCGGCTGCCGGCGAGGGAGAAGCTCCAGACCTGCAGCGCGTCGAAGCCCTCGCCCGAGGGCCCGAAGACCGTGCCCATCGAGCGCCAGACCACCAGCTCCTCGGAGACGAAGAGGCGGACCAGCGAGCGGGTGCCGCGCGCGTAGGTCACGTGCAGATGCCAGGCGCCGTCGCGAATCACGAGCGAGAGACCGGTGCGGCGCTCGTCGGCGCCCGGCGCCGTGAGCGCGTCGACGATCCCGCTCAGCTCGGGCACCTCGACGTAACCGGTGTCCCCAGACCGGGCGAAGACCCGGGGGCGACCGTCGTCGAGCACCAGCAGCACCGGCGTTCCGTCGAAGGCGGTGGCGGTGGTCGGGCTCCGGCGCTCGCAGTCGCAGCCGGGAAGGAGTGGGGACCACGTCAGGCTGGCGTCGCCGGCGAGATCGGTGAGCTCGCCGACGAGGACCGCGCCGTCCTCCCCGAGGGCCACCACCCGGGTGTCGTCCACGAGCTCGGGATCCCGGATCGCGTCGGGTGGCGCGGTGAGAGCGATGGGGTCGAAGCGCCCGGAGACCGACTGCCGGTAGAGCCGGAGGGCGCCGCCCTCGTCCACCGCCAGCAGCGAGGGGTCGCCGATCCACAGGCTCGGTCGGCCCATCGTCGCGCTCGGCGCCTCGGTGAATTGCACTGGCGTGCCCGGCGCCCAGCCGCCGGGGATGTCGCAGGTGCTCACCTGCACCGCGAAGCTCGTCAGACGCGCGGCTTCGCCGCCGGATGCGCTCGGGTTCCGCGTGCGGCCGACGACCGCCGGGTGGACCGGACCGGGCGCCACGCGGCGCTCGAGCACGAGGACCTCGCTGCTCGCGCGGAGCACCCGGAGCGTTCCCTTCGGGGTCGCCTCGAGGCGCCAGGTGGATGCCGGGGCTTCGGTGAAGCGGTGGAGGATCTCGCCGCCGGCTTCGAGGACCACCCGGTCGCTGGCGCCGGAGTAGCGGAGCGCGGCCATCGGCTGCACCAGCACGGTCTCGCCCGAGGGCGGGGCTTCTCGCAGGAGGGCCAGGGCGATGGTCTCGAAGCAGCCGTCCTCGCAGCCGGTGGTGGGCGGCGCGAACGTGCCTTCCAGCGCGACGGTCCGATTGCGCAGGTCGATGGCCGGCTCGTAGACGAGCCCACCGTCGCCGCTGCCGTCACCGCCGGCGACCAGCCCATCGTCGAAGGTCGGGCCGGGCACGCCGAAGGCGCGGGCGCCGGTGCCCAGACAGTCGATGGCGGTGCATCCCGAGGCGTCGAGGGTGGTCGGGGCGACTCGGTCGACGCTGGTGCAGCAGCCGTCGCGGGTGGCGTCGACGCAGCAGACGGGGAGGGTGCCGCAGAGCGGATCGCTGCACTCGAGGGTGCTCTCGGCGGAGTAGCAGCTACTGCGGGCCGTCGGGTCCGATGCCCCGGCGAGGTCGAAGTTGGCGTTCTCGTTGGCCGGATAGCCGTCGTCGTCCGCGACGGGGCCGCTCATGTCGGTTCGCGGGCTCTGCCCCAGGTCCAGCTCCCCGACGGAGCCGTCGCCGGTCTCGGTCGGCGTGCCCATGTCGGTCGGGACGTCGCTCGGGACGCGTCCTCCGTCGTCCCCGCAGCCGAGCTGGAAGAGCGCCCCGCTCGTGGCGAGCAGGCCGGGCATCAGGATCAGCAGGCGGCGCAACATGACTCAGTCGTCTCGGCGGTTGGTCTCGGGGCTCGATTGACGGACTTTCCTCGGTGATCTCGGGGGGCTGAGCGGGAGCTACTGCAGTGGATCCCAGGCTTGCTCGAGCGGAAAGAGGTCGAAGAAGCGTCCGGCCCCGGGAACTTGCACTCGTCGTGCCACCAGCATGCGGAGCAGCCCCGCGCGGGTCTCGTCGGGCGAGTCGGTGACGGCGAAGCCGTAGATCTCGCAGCGGCGGGTGTCGCAATCGAGCGCGCGGTCGGTGGGGAGCAGCACCGGGTTGGCCGGGTAGGGGGTCAGCACCGGCGCGGTGGTGGTGGTGCTCAGGTCCTTCACGTCGGCCACCGCGACGCCGATGGACGCTTCGAAGTCGAGATCGAGGCCCACGAACCAAACGCGGATCACGTCGCGGCTCTCACCGCTCGAGACCAGCGGCTCGGCGCCGCGCACCGCCGCCGACCCGAAGGACTGCACGTCCTCGGGGGCGAGCACCTCGGCGTCGGTGCCCTCCTCGACGGAGATGCCCGCGAAGAAGTCGAGGCGCGCCGCGCGGATGGTCGAGCGACCGCCGCCCTGCTCGCAGGTGTAGAAGAGCCAGTAGTGCTCGTCGTCGCCGGTGCCGATCAGCGCCGGGTCGCGCAGCGACTCGCACACGGTGCCGTCGCCCACGTCGCCGGGGACCAGCACCTGGGTCGGGCTCAGCGCGCCGCTCACGCTCAGCGCGCCGACGCCGATGACGATCCCGTGCGGTCGCTCGAAGGGCGTGATCTCCTGCGCGAAGGCGTAGAGCGCGTTGCCACCGCCGAGGTCGAGCAGGAAGGGATCGCGCACGCTGCCGATGGGATCGGTGGGACAGCTCGCGGGCATCGACACGCACGAGGGCGGGTCGTCGCCGTAGCGCACGCCCTGGGAGCTGAGCATCCAGGTGGCCTGGTTCCAGAAGTCGGTGCTCGCGTGCCCGACCGCATGGCCCACCCGGAAGTCGCCCTGCTCGAGCTCGAGCTGGTCGTTCGAGCCCGACGCCATCACGTGCCAGAAGGGATCGATCTCGCCCTCGCTCACGAGGGTCGGCGACTCGATGCCGCCCTCGCTGAAGGCGCCGTCCACCGGGTCGTCCCAGTCGAGCTCGACGCGGGTGAGCGGCTGCGCGTCGGTGGGGGGCGCGAACTGCGCCGGGTTCGGACAGCTCAGCGTGCCGGCGAAGAGATCGCCCACGGCGCCGGCGTCGGTGCCTTGGCCCTGCAAGGCCAGGTAGAGACCGGCGACCTCTTCGCAGCCGGGCTCGGTCAGCAGATCGGCGAGGCGGATCGCGCTCGTGGTGTGGCCGAAGGGGCCCATGCCGTAGTCGAAGGTCACCGTCGCCTGCAGCACCGGCACCATCGCTTCGTCGAGGCTGGGCGCCAGCTCGATGGTCACGTCGATGCGGTCGCCGGCGGGATCCAGCTGCCAGGCCTCGAGCACCTCGCCGGTGCGCCGGACCTCGAGCCGCAGCCCCGGATAGAGGCGCACCGAGAGCTCGTCGAGGAGCTCGCCGGCGACGCCGATGTCCGGGGCGGGCGCGAGCACCAGCTGCACGAACTGTTCGCATTGGCCCGCCGAGTCGCAGTCGAAGCCGTCCAGGCTCGGCTGCACGTAGAGGTCGGCGCGAATCGTCGCCCCCAGCGCCAGGGGCAGGCACTCGGGGATCATGACCGCCGCCGTCCGGTCGGGATCGAAACGGGTGATCTGGCCACCCGCGGTGCTGATCGTCGGCGGGTCGGCGGTGGGCAGGCGCAGCGTCCGGTTGATCTCGGTCGCGTCCCAGTCGGTCACGTCGACGAGCTCCACGCCGGCGCCGCAGCAGCCGGGGTCGTCGAGGCAGTCGAAGTCCGCGCAGTCGTCGAGGCCGTCGCCGTCGTCGTCGATGCCGTTGCCGCACAGCTCGCCCGGCGGGCCCATGTCGCCCATGTCGCCGGCGTCGACCATGTCGACCTGCATGTCGGCGTCGACCATGCCGATGTCCCGGGGGCCACCGTCGAGGCCTCCGTCGCGGGGCTCGTTCCAATCCGGATCGTTGATCAGCGAGCAGCCGGCGAGGAGCGCCATGAGCGGGAGGAAGCGTCGCATCAGAAGCGCCCCCCGATCTGCACCCCGGCGCCGTCGCGGTCGACGACGACCTGCACCAGATCGCCGTCGGCGTCCGGCCGGTTGACCAGGTAGAGGATCAGCGTGGTGATGGCCAGGGCGCCGGTCACCCCGAGCACGATGTCCGTCACCCGGTTGGCGTCCTCGACCTCCGCCTCGAGGGGATCGCAGACCACTGGGTTGCCGCCCGCTTCGTTGCACTCCCGCTCGTTGTCGTCGTTCATCTGCAGCGCGCGCACGCCGAGGCCGATGGTGGTCAGCAGCCCGGCGCCGGTCACCCCGAGGGCGACATGGGGCAGCACTCCGAGCGGTCGACTCTCCTCGTCGAAGGTCGCCTCCAGCCGCGCCGTTCCGCCGCGCCGCACCCGCACCAGCCGCCGTACCGGATCGCGGCCCTCGGCGCGCACCTCGACGACGTGGCTGCCCGTCGAGACCTCGGTGACCACCTCGTCGCCCTCGCCGACGGGGGCGTCGTCGACGAAGACCTGCGCCGTCACGTTGGAGAGCACCCGGATCGTCCCGGTCTCCACGCTCGGCACCGCGGCGGCGCTGAGCTCGAGGCGCACGCGCATCGGCTCGCCGGGGCGCACCTCGAAGCGGCGCTCCACCGGCGTGCCGCCGCTCGGCTCGAGGCGGGCGACGTGCAGGCCCGGCGCGAGCTCGACGGTCCCCGCCTCGGCGGGCTCGCCATCGAGGGTCAGGGGCGTCTCGGCCGGGGCCATCACCTCCAGGGTCACCGCCACCGGCTCGGGGGCCAGGGTCACGCTCACCTCGGCGCGCTCGCCCGTGGCGGCCTCGACGGTGCGCTCGGCGGTCTCGTGGTGCGGGAGCCGGAAGTAGAGCGTGTGCTCGCCCGGCTCGACCGCGATCTCCATCGGGGCGGTGCCGCGGGCGGCCAGGTCGAGGCGGTCCACGAAGACTTCGGCGCCGGCCGGCTCGCTGGCGGTGGCGATCACCGCGACCTTCTCCCGGAGCGCGGCCATCCGCGCTTCGCCGTCGGCGCGCTCCTGATCGCTGAGGCCGCGGATGGCCAGGTACTCGCGGACGTAGCCGAAGGCCTCGGTCGGCCGCTCGAGCTGCTCGAGGACCAGCGCGGTGTTGAAGAGGGCGTTGCGGCTGCGGACGATCGCCAAGGTCTGCATGTACTCGCCGAGCGCCTCCTCGAGGATCCGGGTGCGGCGAGCCCCGCGGAGCCGGCGGGCCCGGGCGAAGAGGCGGTTGGCCTCGTCGAAGTGCGCGCGCGCCTCGGCGTTGCCCGACTGGGCTTCAGCCACGGCCGGCGAGACGATCGGCGTGGCCACCAGGAGGGCGACCGCGAGCGTCGCGGGACGAAGCAGCGTCATCAGAGGTCCATGCGGATCGAAGGAAAGTCATTCGAGCCTCCGGATCCGGTCTGCCGTGCCCGGAGGCGGACGGAGACCGTCGCCCCGTCCTCCGGAACCACGTCCTCCTCCCGAGGCCGATGGCCCCGACGGCTGAAGCGTACCGTGATGGGCTCGCCGGTGGGAAGATCCGCGGTGAAGGGGGTCACCCCGAGCCGCTCCCCGTCCGGTCCGGTGACCGCCGCCCCGCCCGGCGTGGATTCGAAACGCACCGCCGCCAACGCGGGCGGCGGCTCGCCGGTGGGCAGGTCGTCGAGCTCATCGGTGGCCGACTCCGACTCCGAGGTCCGCTCGCCGATCTC
>JABAOG010007452.1_pt1 | contig 45520 bp, 33 predicted proteins | sample 7062131 | NCBI WGS metagenome assembly JABAOG01 (sample SAMN14538629, study PRJNA623070) | marine sediment metagenome | biome: marine biome [ENVO:00000428]; feature: marine pelagic biome [ENVO:01000023]; material: deep marine sediment [ENVO:00002113] | place: India: Arabian Sea | collected... | reverse complement strand
GAGCCACGTGCGCCTCTGCAAAAGGACGCATGGTCGTAGAAGGGCTCGTAGCAGAGGCGCACGTGGCTCTCGCACTCGATCAGCGGGAGCTCGAGCGCGGTGAGGATCCCGAGCGTTCCATGGCTCCAGGGCAGCGCGTGGAAGATCTCCGGTCGCTCGGTCGCGCTGCAGGTGACGACCTCGCCGCTCGCCAGCACCAGCTCCGCGGCGCGCACGGTATCGGNNCGACGCCTCGATGCCGTAGCCGAGGAAGAGACCGCCGATGGTCAGGTCGTCGAGCTCGGGCACGACCGGCACGGTGACGCCGAGCGGGACGAGCGCGCGCGTGAGCTGCGCCATGTTCACCCGCGGCTCCACCCGCACGACCTTCCGCTCGAGGTCGATCGCGAGGATGTCGTGGAGCGTGACGTCGATGCCGTGTTGCGAGTCCTTGTACTCCATCAGCCGCGACGACACGCTCTGCCAAGCCTTGCGGGAGGTGCACAGCTGGCCAGGGCGCCCGGCGGCGTTCCACTCGTGGATCTGGCGCTGGACGGAGAGCACCCGTTCGTCGTGGCGGTGGGCCGCTCGCCGCAGGGCCCGCCAGTACACGTGGCGCAGCCGCCACCACGCGCCGTAGGCCTTGCTCAGCGGCAGGACGATGGGCACCACGGTCGCCCACCGATGCCGAACGAGCCGCTCGATCCAGCGCTCGCCTTTTTGCGCCTCCACCGGCAGCTCCGGCTCTCGCCGCTCCGGCGGCGCGCGCGGCACTCCCTCTCGAGGCACGGTTTCCCCCCACCGGTCCATCGAAGATCAAGGGTAGCGCATGGATGCTACTTCAGCAGCACCGAGCGCATTTCGCGCATGTCGGCGGGCAACGGTGACTCGATCTTCCGGCCCGCCGCTTTGAGCCGCCAAGCGTGCAGCGCGTGGCGTGGAGCGAGCTCGCAGGGCGGGTCGCGGTACCGCTTCTCGCCGACCAGCGGGTGGCCCAGATGGGCGAGGTGAACCCGCACTTGGTGGGTGCGGCCGGTGTGGATTCGTGCCTGGATCAGCGCGTGCTCGCTCCCGCGGATGGTGACGGTCAGGGTGGTCTTGGCGGGCTTTCCTTCCGGGTCGACGCGCATGAGCTTGCCCTTCCGCAGGAGCGGAGCGTCGACGACCATCTTCTCCCAGGGTGGAGAGCCGTGGACGATGGCTTGATAGACCTTGGAGCCGGCGGCGAGCTTCTTCTGCCAGCTCTGCACCCAGCGTTTGTGGCGGGTGAAGACGAGGACCCCGCTGGTGTCCTTGTCGAGTTGGTGTACCGCCCACACCGGGTGACCGACCTGCTCCTGCAACTGCCATTGAACGCAGTTCGGATCGTCCAGGTCGCGGCCGGTCGAGGGCAGGCCGGGGGGTTTGTCCACTGCGAGGATCTCGTCCTCTTCGTGAAGGATCGGGAGCGCGCTACGGGGGCTCAATCCGCCTCCAGCCGTGCGCGCCATTCGTCGATGCGGGCGAGCTCGTCTGGGCGTAGCTTCGGCCAGCGAAGCGGGAGCGACTCCATGGCCTGGCGGAAGACCTCCGCCACGCTCCGTCGCATGTAGGGCTTGTCGTCCGCGGGGATCGCGTACCACGGGGCCCACGGCGTGGAGGTGGCGCTGATCGCCTCCTGGTAGGCCTTCATGTACTGCGGCCACTGGTCCCGGACATCGAGGTCCGCCGCCTCGAACTTCCAATTCTTCGCCGGGTCGTCGAGGCGCGCGAGCAGCCGCTCCTTCTGCTCGTCGCGGCTCACGTTCAGGAAGAACTTCAGGATCAACGTGCCGCTGCGCGCGAGGTGCTTCTCGAAAGTGCGGATGGATTCGTAGCGCTCGGCCCAGGGGTGCTGGGGCTTCCGCGGGTGCCGGCGCGTCTCGAGGAGCTTCGCCACTCGGACGATGAGCACCTCCTCGTAATGGCTTCGATTGAAGATGCCCACGCACCCTCGCTCGGGCGTGACGTTGTGGACCCGCCAGAGGAAGTCGTGCTCGAGGTCCTTGGTCGAGGGCTTTCGGAAGGTCGCGGTCTGTACGCCAGCCGGGTTCAGGCCGGTCATCACCGCGCGGATCGTGCCGTCCTTGCCCGCGGCGTCCATCGCCTGGAAGACGAGCAGGATCGCGAAGCGGTCGTCGGCGTAGAGCTTCTTCTGCAGGTCGTAGAGCGCGTCGACCTCGTCCTTGAGCGCCTTCTTGTTCTCCTTCTTGCCCTTCTTCCCCTTCGGCGCTCCCTTCGGCGGTTTCGTCGAGATCTTGCGGATGTCGAAGGAGCCATCGAAGGGCACCAGGAAGGGGCTCTCGGGCGCCTTGCAGAGGATCCCTTCCTCGCGCGCCTTGGTCTTCTTGGACTTCTTGGACTCCTTGGACTTCGCCATGAGGCGACCATACCCGATCCGCTCGCCGGTCTCAGAGGGAGCCGGCCACCGTGGCGGCGTCGATGGTGACCTCGAGCGACCCGGGGGTCGGCACCTGCAGCACCATCGTCTCCCCCTCGCCGAAGACCGCCCCGTCGCCCTCGGTGGGGACCAGCTCCGCCTCGATGGTCACGCCCTCGGGCAGCTCGAAGCCCGCCATTCCCCGGACCGCGCGCTCCCGCGTCTCGTCGAGCGCCTCGGCCATCGGCCAGCGCCACTCGCTCAGGCGGCCGAGGAAGACGGCCTCGAGCCCGTCGGCCAGATCGGCGTCGCCGATCGCCTCCTGGGTCGCCGCGGTCCAGTGGGGGGCGACCAGCTGGATGGCGCCCTCCCGGTAGACCGGCGAGCCCATGGCCCAGACCCTCCCCACCAGCGCGCCCTCGAGCTCGAGGCCGACGGCGAGCCCCTGCGCCGTGAAGCGCGCCTGCACGTCGGTGATTCGCGCGGGCCGGTCGTCGACGCGGACCTCGGCGCCCTCGAGCTGGGTCCTCAGCGCCGCCTCGAGGTCGTCGAGGGGGCGAGTCAGCTCGAGTGCCACCAGGAAGGGGCTGCCCTGGCTCTCGCTCGGCGGCGGCACCGGCGGCGGCGGCGAGCTGACGAAGCGGGGCGTGATCAGGAAACGCCCGAGCACGGCCACCCGCAGCTCGAGGGCCTCGGCGTCGCCGGTCAGCTCGCTCACCCGCAGCCCGTCCGGTCGGAGCAAGAGGCGCAGTCGCTCGTCCGCCTCGCCTTCGCTCTCCAGCTCCGCCGGGAAGGCGAGCAGCGGCCAGATCCGCTCGACCACCGTGGGCAGATCGAAGCGGGCGGTCTCGCGATCGATGCGCGTGGCCGCCTGTCGCTGCGCGCGGGCGATGTGCGGGTCGAGGATCGAGGTCACGTCGATGTTCAGGAACGAGACCCGGCAGCGCCGCGACCACTGCCGCGGCCCGGGGGTGGTCTCGGTCGTCAGCGACCAATCGTCGCCGATCACCATCTGGGTGCGCAGGGTCACGTCCACGTGCGGCCGGGGCTCGTCGACGCCGCAGCTGAAGCGCAGCGGTCCGAGGCGGGCCTTCGCCCAGAGCTCCACGGGCAGCGTCCACAGGAGCGCGCCCCGACCGGGCTCGAGGCGCAGGTCGCCGCGGTGCGCCTCCGCTTCGAGACGCCGTCGCTCCTCGCGGTGGATCGGGTTGGGCAGCTCTCGGTCGAGGGTCTCCTGCAGCGCGTCCTGGCGCAGCACGATCGAGACGTCGGCCTCCGAGGTCCGCGGCGCTGGCTCGGGGAGGGCGCCGGCCTCCGGTGCCGGGGCCTGGATCGGCGGGCGCGGTACCGCCGCGCCGCAGCCGATGGTCAGCGCGAGCAGGAGCGAGGCCGGTCGGATGTCGCGAGCGCTCATCGTCCACAGGAAAGCACGAACGGCGACCCGGTTCAGATTCCCGCTCGGTGTAGACTCGCGCGGTGGAAAAATACGACCTGGTGATCCTGGGCTCCGGGCCCGCGGGTGAGAAGGCCGCCGCGCAGGCCGCCTACTTCGGCAAGCGGGTGGCGATCGTCGAGAAGGAGCCGGAGCCGGGTGGCGCCGCGGTGCACACCGGGACCCTGCCGAGCAAGACCCTTCGCGAGAGCGCGCTCTTCCTGAGCGGCCACCGCTCGCGGGCACTCTACGGGGTCAGCGTCGAGCTCAGCTCGGACGCCACCCTGCAGAAGCTGATGGCGCGCAAGAACGCCATCGCCGTCGCCGAGAGCCAGCGCATCCGGGACAACCTGAAGCGCCACGACGTGACCTACCTGCACGGTCACGGCCGCCTCGCCGGCGAGCACCTGGTGAGCGTCGAGGCCGCGGACGGCGCCACGACGGAGGTGGCCGCGGACTTCGTGCTGGTCTCCACCGGCTCGGTGCCTCGGCAGCCGGACGACATCGCCTTCGAGTCGGACCGCATCCACGACAGCGACGAGATCCTCCGCATCGACAACATCCCCAAGTCGATGACCATCCTCGGCGCCGGCGTCATCGGCAGCGAGTACGCCTGCATGTTCGCCGCGCTCGGGGTGCAGATCGATCTGGTCGACGCCCGGCCGGGGATCCTCCCCTTCCTCGACCACGAGATCCGCGATCAGCTGGCGCACGCGATGGGCAGCCTGGGCATTCGCCTGCGCCAGCCGCACCGCTGGGGTGCGGTCGTCGACACGGGCTCCAGCGTGACCGTCGAGCTCGACGACGGGACCACCCTCGAGAACGACGAGCTCCTCTTCGCGGCCGGCCGGGTGGGCAACACCGCGGACATCGGTCTCGACACCGTGGGCCTCGAGGCCAACGGTCGCGGCTACCTCGAGGTCGACGACGCCTACCGCACCAAGGTCGATCACGTCCTCGCCGTCGGGGACGTGATCGGCTTCCCGGCGCTGGCCTCCACCTCCATGGAGCAGGGCCGGGTCGCCGTCTGTCGCGCCTTCGGCTTCGACTACAAGCAGTCGGTCCACGACATGCTGCCCTACGGCATCTACACCATCCCGGAGGTGAGCAGCGTCGGGAGATCCGAGGCCGAAGCCGAGGAAGCGGGCATCCCCCACGTGACCGGTCGGGCGAAGTTCGCCGAGAACGCCCGCGGTCAGATCCAGGGCGACCTCGAGGGGCTGGTGAAGCTCGTGGTCCACGCCGAGGAGCGCACTCTCCTCGGCGTCCACGTCGTCGGCGAGCGCGCCAGCGAGCTGGTGCACCTGGGCCAGGCAGCGATGCTCATGGGTGGCACCATGGACGTCTTCATCGACATGGTCTTCAACTTCCCGACCTTGTCCGAGGCCTACAAATACGCCGCCTACGACGCCCTCGGAGCCCTCGCCAAGCACGGCTCGTGAGGTTTGCGCTCGTCGCGCTCTTCGCCCTTGGCTGCGGGAGCGCGAGACCAAGCCCTTCACCCGCGGACCGCGAGGCGTTCACCGAGCACCGCATCGCCGAGAGCGAGTGCCGCGCCCCGGGACCGGCGACGCTCTCGCGGGCGGCGATGCAGCGCGACCTGGCGGTGCTGGCGCGCCTCTTCGACCGTGGCTACGCCGGTCGCGACCTGGCGGCCACGCCCTCCGAGTGGGACGCCGCCCACCGGCGAACGCGCGAAACGCTCCCCGAGGAGCTCTCTCTCGAGGGCTTCCGCGATCACCTCGCCGAGCACTACCGCTGGCTCGACGACAATCACGTGGGCTTCTGGTTCTTCGATCCCGAGCGGCAGTGGCGCTCCACCGGCGGCCACGAGCAGCCCCACGCCGGGCCGATGCTGCGCCGCGAGGGCGACGACTTCGTCGACCCCCAGGGCGTGTCGCTCACCGGCTGCGAGGCGCTCACGCTCGCCCCCTTCCGCTCGAGCGAGTCGATCGTGGAGCGGCCGCTGCGCCTGAGCCGTGAGCCCGTGCCGCCTCTGCGCTGCCGGACCATCGAGGGCGAAGAGCGGACCTATCCGCTCACCGAGCTCACCACCTTCACCGATCCCGGCGGGCCGGTCTTCGAGCGGGATGGCGGCCGGGTGGTGCTCCGCTCGCTGATGACCACCCACGCCGATCCCATCGAGCGCTTCGTCGCCGCCGCCGAGCCGCTCCGCCACGAGCCGGTGGTGATGCTCGACATGCGCTTCACCGGCGGCGGCGCCGACCGTTACCTGGTGCGCTTCTTCGCTCACTTCACCAGCCAGCGGCTGCGCTACTGGACCACCGGCGCGTTGGTCAGCGAGACCACCTTGCAGGGCGCGCGCAACTTCTGGGGTTGCATCCGTGCGGCCGGCGAGACCAGCGGCGAGGCCGGCGACCGGTGGCTCGACGAGCGCGTCGCCCGCGCCGACCGTGACCTCGAGGAAGCGATGGCCCGCGGCCCCTTCTACGATCTCCGCCGCCAGCGAAAGCACGTGCCACCGAAGGTCGACGAGCCCTTCGACGGAAGGCTGATCGTCGTGACCGGTCCGCGCTGCGCCTCGGCCTGCGAGACGGTGGTGCTCCTGGCGAAGCAGATCCCCGGCACCTGGATCGTCGGCCAGAACACCAGCGGCACCATGAAGGTCGGTGAGCTCCGCTGGTACCGGCTGCCGGAGAGCAAGATCTGGGTCGCCCTCGGGCGCCGGGCGCACATCGACCCGACGGGTGAGTTCGCCGAGGCGCGCGGCTTCGTGCCCGATCTCTGGATCGATGGCGGTGAGGCCGACGCGCGCCTCGACGCCCTCTACGCCTGCGCGGCGGACGCGGAGTGCGCCGCCCGGGTGGACGCGGCGATCGAGTAGCCCCGCCAGGATCCGTGTAGCCGGACGGGGGATGGTCGACTCCCCCATTCGAGGGAGATCGACAGCGCACGCGTACGACCGCTGCAACGCGTGAATGGCACAGCGCGGCACGGAATCCACCGCGAGAGGACCGCGGTCCGCCGGCATGGAGACTGCTTCCCTACGGAGCGGTGGTGGAATGACGGCAGCTGGACGACTGGTGGTCATCGGTGCGCTCGCGTTCGCGAGCGCCGCTGCGGCGCAGGAAAGGGCCGAGCCTCGCCGCGCTCGCCTGCGCGTCGGGCTCGGAACGACGATCCATGGGAACTTCCTTCGACGCGGCGACGACGGCTTCGGGCAGCTGCAGGCGGTCGGACTGAAGGCGCCCTACCTCTTCGGTCACGTGGTGGCCGAGCTCGATCTGCGCCTGGCGCAGGGGGTGAGAGCCGGCATGGCGGGCGGTTTCGCGGGGAGGTCGGCGGGTCGGGAGGAGTCCGTCAGTGGCGTCGCGCCGCGAGAGATCGAGAGCACCTGGCGGCGGGGCTACGGGGAGGTCTTCTTGGTGGTCGGGACGGGACGGGAGCTCGGACCGCTCTGGATGGAGGTGGGGGCTCGCGTCTCCGTCGGTGGCGGGCTGACGACTTGGCGATTGGGGGGGGCTCGCCACACCGCACCCATCGTGCGTTCGGCGCTCGCCGTCGAAGGCGTGTTTCTCGCGCATGGTGAGGTCGGGCTGACGCTGCGTCTCGGCTACGCGCTCGTGCGCTCCGGCGCGATGGGCCCGGCGCAGCTCTACTTCGACTACTCCCACCTCTTCTTCGACGTGGGGCTCGCGAGGACCTTCGGATGATCGGCCGGGCGCTGCTGGTGCTCGTGCTCGCCGTGATCGTCGCCCTCGGCGTGCTGGCATGCCAACCCCTCGAGAGGCCCGTCTCGCTCGAGACCTTCGAGACCGTGTGCGGCGAGCTGCCCTGCGGCTGGCTCGCGGAGCGCGGCACCGTCGAGTGGACCGAGACGCTCCATGCGGGCGCGCACGGCCTGTTCATCGACGGCGGGGCGCGAGCAGTGGCCGTACCCGAGCTGGACAGCCCCGGCCGGCGAGTGGTCGTCGTCGGCGCCTGCTACGGGGGCTCGCGGCTGATCGTCGATGGGCCGGAGGTCGACCTCGGGGACGGGACGACCGGCGGCATCCCGACCCTCGCGCTCTTCGACTCCGAGACCCCCGGCGACTTCGAGCTCGAGTCCGGCTCCGGCAACTGGAGCGGCACCATCACCGCGCTCGAGGCGACGCCGGGCGGGGGCTGCCTGGTCGATGAGATCGGCTACCTGAACTGAGGCAGCTCGCGGGAGACGAGGTGCCCAGCGATCGTCCACCGACGACGGAGGAGCTGCTGCGCGCCGCCTCGCGCTGCGGTCGAGCTCCCGTCGGACACGGGCCAGCAGCCTTCGTTGCGAGGAGATCGAGTCGTGGCGATCGAGTAGTTACCGTCTGCGGGACTCTCTCGCGGGGGACGATGCCCCCGAAACAGTGCGCGGGAGCCTCTGGCGTCCCTCGGCGCTTTGGGGTCCAGCCCTGGCCGGATCTAGACTGTTGATTGGAAGGGGGGCTTCCAAGTGCTTCCACTGGGAGAGATTCCGGAGCTTCGCTCTCGCGGGCTCCGCGANNAAGTGACCGTACTGGGAGAGATGCCGGAGCTTCGCTCTCACGGGCTCCGCGACCGGATGATCGAGCTGCGACGGGCATTTCACCGGAAGCCCGAGCTGGCCTTCGAGGAGTCGGAGACCGCCGAAGCGATCATGCGCGAGCTCGATCGCCTGGGGATTCCCTACACCTATGGCGGGGTCGGCGGCGGCGTGGTGGGGCGGCTCGCAACCGCTCGGCCCGGAGCCCCGGTCGTGGCGCTCCGGGCGGAGATGGACGCGCTGCCCGGGGCGGAGAACACCGACCTGCCCTTCGCCTCGAGCATCGAGGACAAGATGCACGCCTGCGGCCACGACGCCCACATGGCGATGGTGCTCGGCGCCGCGGCGCTCCTCGTGGAGTCGCCCCCGGAGGGAGAGGTGCGCTTCGTCTTCCAGCCCGCCGAGGAGAGGGGCGGGGGGAGCCGGGTCGTGATCGCGTCGGGCGAGCTCGAGGGGGTCCAGGCGATCTTCGGTGGCCACGTGACCCACCACTACCGGGTCGGCGAGGTCATGGTGGCCGACGGAATCATCACCGCCCAGTCCGACCGCTTCACCATGCGCGTGAGCGGTCGCGGGGGCCACGGCGCCCGCCCCCACGAGGCCGTGGACGCCGTGGTCATCACCGGCCTCCTGATCGCGGCGCTGCAGACGCTGGTCTCCCGCACCGTGAACCCGGTCTACCCCTCCGTGGTGACCATCGGACGGGTCCAGGCGGGATCCGCCGCGAACGTCATCGCGGAGACCGCCGAGCTCGAGGGGTCGATCCGCACCACGGTCCCCGAGGTCCGCGAGCAGATCGTGACCGGGCTGCACCGGATGGCCCGGGCGATGGGGAGCCTCTACGACGCCCGGATCGAGGTGGAGATCGAAGAGGGCTACCCGCCGGTCGTGAACGGGCACCGAGAGGCGTTGATGGCGCAGCGGGCGGTGCGGCGCATCCTCGGTGAAGTGGCCCTCGTCGCGATGGACCACCCGAGCATGGGCTCGGAGGACTTCGCGTTCTACCTGCGCGAGATCCCGGGTTGCTACGTCCGCTTCGGGGCGCGCAAGCGCGAGAACGAGTACATCCCGCTTCACAGCCCCTCCTTCGACATCGACGAGGGCGTGCTGGAGGTGGGCGCCGCCTTCTTCGACGAGGTGGCAAGGCAGGCGATCGGCGAGCTGAGCGGGGCGACATGAGGTTCCGGTCGTCGCCGGGGACGGTGGGGGTCGAGTACGAGCTCGTCCTCACCGACGCCGAGAGCGGGGCTCTGGCCGACGGCGCCCCCGCGCTGCTCGCCCAGGTCGCCGGCGATCCGACCATCAAGCCCGAGCTCTTCGAGAGCACGATCGAGGTGATCACGCCGGTCTGCGGCGACATCGCTCAGATCGACCGGGCCCTCCGGGACTCCCTCGGCCGGATGGCGAAGGCCTGCGCGGTGGCGCGGGTGCGTCCCTGCGGCGCCGGCACCCACCCGACCAACCGTCGACTGGCGACGCGTGACCCGCGAACCCCGCTATCAGGCGATGGCCGCGCGCTCGGGGATCCTCGGACCGACCCAGGTCACCCACGCCCTGCAGGTGCACGTCGGCCTGGAGTCCTCGGAGCAGGCCATCGAGGTGATGGAGGATCTCCGCGGCTACCTCCCGCTCCTCCTCGCCCTCTCGGGGAGCTCTCCCTTCTGNNCTCGGCGAGCTCTCCCTTCTGGTACGGGTACGACACGGGCTTCGCGTCGTGGCGTCAGCGGATCCTCGCCGCCGCCCCGACCGGCGGGCTCCCTCCCCGCTTCCCCGACTGGGCGAGTGTGGAGGCCCTCTTCGAGGTCGAGCGGCGGGCCCACATGATCTCGAGCTGGCGCGACGTCCACTGGGACTTCCGGCCGCGGCCCGACTTCGGCACGGTCGAGATCCGGGTGATGGACACGGTCCCCACGGTCACCGAGGCGTGCGCGCTCGCGGCGCTGGCGCGGGCCCTGGTCCACTACCTGATCCGCACCCCACCGGCTCGGCGCCCCTCGTGGCTACCTCGCCCGCTGCGCTGGTGGCTCGAGCGGGAGAACCTCTTCCAGGCGTCCCGATGCGGGCTCGACGCGGCCTTCGTCGCCGACGACATGGGCTCGCAGATCCGGTCCCTCCGCGACGTCGCCCAGGCGACGTTCGAGGCCGTCGCGCCGGTCGCCGACGAGCTGGGGGACGGTCCCTACTTCGAGCGCCTCGGCCGCCTCGCCGCCGATCCGAGCCACGACCGCCAGCGGCGCGCGGCCGAGGCCGGCGGTCCCCAGGCGGCGGTCCGGCAGCTGGCCGAAGAGCTCGCTGCGGACCTGGGAGAGACCGCTCGGCCGGAGGCGCGACACCCCCATCCCTGACCGGTCCTTCCAAGTGGCTCGGCGCGATATCAGCCGCGGATTTCTGCGCATCTCGGACCGATCGAGTGAGTCGCTCGCCGCGCAGTCTCTGACTATCCTGCCATGCGCGTGAGGCACGATGGGATTTCGTCAACACTGGGCAGCCGTCCCGCTCGAGAAAAGGGGGCACTTGCTCGATGCCTTCTCCCTCGGCCGAGCCGAGCGGGTGCACCCGAGCGCGACCGAGCTGCCGTGCGCGGACGAGGCGGACTACGTCGCCTGGCCCAGTCATGTGCCCGGCGGAGAGCTCTGGTACGTGCTCGTGCGGGACTCGCTGGAAGACCCCGATTGGGAGCAGTGGGAGCTGCAGCTGGCCGCGGCCACTGCCGATGCCGTGGCCGCCGACCGCCAGCGTTCGCCCAGCGTGAGCCGGAGCCGCCACGATGTGTGCGCGAACGGGAACGCCGGCCCTGATACGCCTTGCCGACAGAACTCACGGGCGTTCTTCGAACGCTCTGCCAAGAACCCATGTGTGGAGCCCGTCCGGCACGCGTGTGCCGGAACCCGGGCTCACTCGCCGCGGAGGGTCTGCACCGGCGCGTAGGCCGCCGCGCGTCCGGGCAGGTGCCGTTCGAGCCAGCGCCGGCGCTGCCTCCGCGCCACGGCGTCGGCCACCTTCGAGAGTGGCGGAATGTGGCGCCGCAGGGTCTCCAGCCCGAAGATCGGCGGGGCCATCGCGAGGGGCAAGAGCGCCCAGGGCCCCGCGGGCGGCAGGCGGTTCGCGCGGTAGACCGGCGGCGGCAGGAAGTAGCGGGTGAAGCCGCGGTGGACGCGGTCCTCGAGCTTCGCCCAGAGGCCGGCGTCGTCTTCGGGGGTGAAGGCTTCGACGAAGGACTGGCAGAGGTGGCGGCCGTCTTCGCCGGCGGTCTCCGCACCCCGGAAGGCGGCCATGAAGAGGATCTGCAGCGCTTCGCCGATGGTGTTCGGGTGCACCCGCGGGCGGACACCCATCAGGTGGCCGCAGTAGCGCCAGAAGTGCATGGCGTCGCGGATCTCCGCGGCGCTGGTGCGGTAGCCCATGGCGCGCAGGCCGAGGCCGGGGACCACGCTCCCGCCGAGCAGGGTGAGCAGCGCGTCGGCCTGGCTGATCGGCACGCCCCAGTCATCCAGCTTCCACTCCGGGTGCTGCTTCAATCGCTGGCGCACGAAGACGTGCATGATCCGCACGCGCAGCGCGCTCGCGCGACCGTCGCCGCTGGGGCGGAGGCCGCCGGGCTCGCTGACGGCGATCCAGAAGGCGGCGGTCTCCAGGAAGCGGTGCTTGGTGCTCCCGCCGGCGTAAGCGCCGGTGAGCGCCAGCGGCTTGGCCACCGAGCTCTCGGCGTAGGCGGCGAGGGTGACCGCGCCGGCGAAGCGGAAGATGGCGGTGCCCCAGCGGCGGAAGACCGCCGCGCCGCGTTCGACGGCATCCCAGTCGACCCATTCGGGGTCGCTCTCGATGTCGGCGAAGAGCGCCTTCAGCGACTCGGGCGCGTCCTCGATCGCGTCGACGCCCTCGGTCAGCGCCCGCTCGAGCATCGCGCGCCCCTGGGCTCGGCCGCGGCCGAGGTAGACCTCGTCGACGAAGGCCTCGGCGAGGGGATCGGCGTCGTAGTACATCGACGCGAAGCCCTCGGCGACCTCGGGCGGCGGCGCCGGATCGAAGCCGAAGAGGCGGCGCGACACCGCGCGCAGACCCCGGGGGAGCGGCTCGTTCAGTCGCTCGAAGTAGCGGAACTCGGTGGGCGCGGCGGGCATGGGATCAGGGGGGGCAGTAGCTCCGCGCCTGGTTGCAGGTCGCGATGCCGCTGCAGCCGGAGTTGTAGTACACGACCTCGACCGTGTTCGAGACCTCGCCGTCGATCTCCACCTCGACGTCCCAGCGACCGTAGATGCTGCTCGAGCAGCCGGCGACGGCGCCGGTCTCGAGCGGGTCCTCCACGTGGCCGGTGCCGTCCAGGTCGCGCATGTCGGCGGCCTCCCGGGGGCTCCCGGCGCAGCTCACCTGCTGGTTGTACTGGGTGCTCGTCGCGTTCGGCCGTCCGTCGATGATCACGTTGAGCGCCGGCGGGTCGATGTGGGCCACGGCCAGATCCACGCAGCCGGGGCCGTTCGAGGTCTCGATGGTCAGCTCCGGCTTCGGGGCGCAGCTCGAGCCCGAGTAGCAGTACTCGGTGTCCGTGTCGCAGAAGCGGCAGGGGGAGCAGAAGTCCGCCGCCGCGGCGCAGGTGGCGACGTTGGGGCAGGTCGAGTTGTAGTAGGTGACCGTGTCCGGCGCCGAGCGGACGCCATCGACCACGACGGTGACGTCCCACCGCCCGTAGATGACGCCCCAGCACCCGTCGACGGCGCTGGAGTAGAAGGCGTCCTGGAAGGTGCCACTGCCGTCGAGGGTGACGGTGTCCGCCGGCTCCCGCGGGTCACCGCAGCTCACGTGGTCGTTCCACTGCGTGGCGCTCGCGTTCGGGGTGCCGGTGATCGTTCGCCGGTAGGTGAAGTCCTCGCCGCTCGGGTAGGCCATGCCCAGGTCGATGCAGCCGCCCGGCTGCGGCGTCTCGAAGGAGATCGTCGGCGCGTCGGGGCCCGCATCGATCGGCGTGGACATGTCCACCGGGCCCGTCCCCATGTCGCTCATCACCGGCACCGGCTCGCAGCTGCCCGTGGCGTCGCAGAAGGTGCCCGCCGGGCAGGACGAGTCGTCCGGGCTCTGGAAGCAGTCACCGCCCACGCAGCGGCCGGAGAGACAATCGCCGGCGGCGGCGCACTCGGAGTCGCTCTCGCAGAGCGGCATCGGGCAGGCCTCCGGCGTCTCCGGCGTACAGTCCGGGGCGACGCAGCGACCGGAGACACACTCGGTGGCGTCGCTCGGGTCGGCGGTGCCGGGGCAGCTCAGCCCCTCACAGCTCGCGGTGAGCACCGCGTTGACGGTCGTGTTCTGGTTCAGGCGCACCTCCAGGGTGCGCTCGGCGACGATCCGGGAGCCATCCAGGAGCGACACCCCGAGCACGTAGCTCCCCTCCGGTAGGCCGGAGAAGGTCCCGACGCGGACCCCGGTCAGGTAGTCGGCGCCGGCGTCCGCGGGGGAGTCGGCGCGTCGGCGTAGATCGGGCGCGCCCGGTGCCTCGACGATCTCCACGCGCACGGTGTCGAAGCGATAGACCGGGCGGTAGTCGGTGCGCAGATCCACCCGCAGGTCGAAGCCGTCGCTGCCACCACACCCGACGACGAGACCGAGCGCGAGCGGGAGGAGCCGGGCGATACGCAGGACCATGGGCGCCAGTCTACCGGATGGTCGCGCCGTGGACCGCCGCGGCGACCTCTGGCAGGCTCCGCCCCATGCGCACCATCCCCGTGATTCTCATCGGTCTCCTCGTCGGCTGCGGCGGCGGGAGCGGCGACGACGAAGTCGTCGCGACCACCGGCACCGGCGGCGAGGACACCAGCCCGGCCTCCTTCGAGTGGGGCACGCCCATGGGCGACGATCTCCGGGTCGGCGGCCAACCCTCCGATGCCGACCTCGAGGCGGCGGCCGCCGCCGGCTACACGACGGTGGTCAGCCTCCGCACCGAAGGCGAGCCCGGCAGCGAGGGCGAGCAGGCCACCGCCGAGCGGGTCGGCCTCACCTTCGTCTCCATTCCGGTGCCCGGCGCCGAGGGGCTGACCGAGGAGAACGCCCGCGCCCTCGACGAGGCCCTCGAGCAGTCGAGCGGCCCGGTCATGCTGCACTGCGGCTCCGGCAACCGTGCCGGTTCCCTCCTCGGGCTCCGCGCCTACGTGACCGAGGGCGCGAGCGGCGACGAGGCGATGCGCCTGGCCAACGAGGCGGGCATGAGCTCCCTCGAGGACGCGCTCCGCGCCAAGCTCACCGAGCTCTGCCAGGACAGCCCCGACCGCTGCCCGAGCGCGCCGGCCGCGCCCTGATCATCCGGGCGCCTCGAAGAGCGCCTCGCGCATGACCTCGAGGGGCGGGCGGCGCCCGGTCCAGCGTTCGAAGGCCAGCGCCCCCTGGTGCAGGAGCATGCCGAGGCCGTCGATCGGGTGGCCGCGAGCGGCCCGCGCCTTGGCCAGGAAGGTCGTCTCCAGAGGCTCGTAGACCAGATCCATGCACGCCGTCCCCGGCTGCAATGCGTCCCAGGGGAGCGCGTCGGCGAAGGCCTCGGCGACCTCGGGATCCATGGTCGCGCTGGTCGCCTGCACGATCGTCCCCGCGCCTCCGAAGGCGACGGCGACGTTGCCCAGGTCGAGCGCCCGGCCCTCGCCCTCCACCAGCTCGTCCACCAGCGCCTGCGCCTGCTCGCGGCGGCGCGCCGCGACGTCGATGCGTGCGGCGCCGGCGTTCGCCAGGGCGGCCACCACCGCGCGCGCGGCGCCGCCGGCGCCGATCACCAGCGCCGCCGCGTTCGGGTCGCCGCCCGCCTCACGGAGCGCGCGGAGGAAGCCCTCGGCGTCGGTGTTCGCGCCGATCAGCAGGCCGCGCTGCCGCACCACGGTGTTCACCGCGCCGATGCGTCGCGCGAGCGGCTCCGCGTGGTCGACGAGCTCCACCATCGCCTGCTTGTGCGGCACGGTGACGTTGAAGCCGGCGACGTCCGGATCCTGTCGGAGCACGGAGACCGCCTCCCGCAGATCCTCGGGCGGCGCGGGCAGCAGCTCATAGGTGCCGTCCAGGTGGTGCGCCGCGAGCGCGGCCCGGTGCATCGCCGGCGAGCGAGAGTGGGCGACGGGCCAGCCGAGGAGCAGTAGACGGATCATTCGCTCGCCTCCTCGACCCGGTCGATGGTGGCCTCGAGGGTGCCTTCGTGCAGCCGCACGCGGATCGCATCGCCGGGGTCGACCTCGCCGGCCGAGCGGAGCGCACGTCCGTCCGGGCCGAAGGCGATGCCGTAGCCGCGCGCCAGCACCCGCAGCGGCGAGAGCGCGTCGAGCCGACCGCCGAGGGCGCCGAGCCGAGCTCGCGCCCGCTCCACCGCGGGCCGACCGAGCCCCTGCAGCCGGGTGCTGCGCCGGGCGTGCGCCTGTTGCCGTCGAGCGAGCAGCCGGGCCATCGCCCGGGGCGCGCCCTCCGCACGGCGCTCGTGGGCGCTCCGGGTCTGGGCCAGCCGCCGGTCCATCGCGCGGCGGAGCCGTCGGTCGAGGACTCGCAGCCGTTCGGCGTCCGCTTTGAGCGTCGCCCGTGGGTCCTGCCGCTGCAGCCGTTCGTGGAGCTTGTCGAGGCGTGCCCGGGCGCCCACCAGCGAGCGGAGCGTCCCCTCCGCGAGGCGTCGGTCGAGGGCCTCGACGTGCCGGTGGGACGCGAGGAGCGAGCGCCGGGGATCGCCGAGCCGGCGGAGCAGCCGGCCGAGGATGATCCGCTTGCGGTCCACGGTGGCCGCGAGCGCGCTCTGCAGTCGTCGCTCGTGGGTCTCGACGGCCTCCCGCAGCCCGCGCCACTCGGGCACCGCCTTCTCCGCGGCGTTCGACGGCGTGGAGGCGCGCACGTCGGCGACCTCTTCGGCGAGGCAGTGGTCCGACTCGTGGCCGACGCCGCAGACCACGGGGACCCGTGACGCAGCCACGGCGCGGCAGACCGCTTCGTGGTTGAAGGACCAGAGGTCCTCGGGGCTCCCGCCGCCGCGCACGAGGAGGATCACCTCCACCTCCGGCAGCTTCTGGATCGCCTCGAGGGCGACGACGACCGATCGCGGCGCCTGGTCGCCGGAGGTGCGGCAGTCGGCCACGACGATGCGGATCGGCGCGCGAGCGTGGGCGACGCGCAGCACGTCGCGGAGGGCCGCGCTGGTGGCGCTGGTCACCACCCCGATGGTGAGCGGGGCCATCGGCAGCGGTCGCTTGCGGCCTTCGTCGAGCAGGCCGTCCTCGGCCAGCCGCTTGCGGATGGCGAGGAAGCGCGCCGCCAGATCGCCGTCGCCGGCGGGCAGCATCGTCTTCACCTGCAGCTGGGTCTTGCCGCGACCGACGTAGTGGTCGATGGAGGCGCGCACCCGCACGCGCTCACCCTCCGTGAGCTGGGCCTTCACCGCCGGCAACGTGCTGCTGAAGACCACGCCGCTGATCACCGCCACCTCCTCCTCGTCGCTCAGATCGAAGTAGACGTGGCCCGAGCGAGCGCGGGTGACGTTGCTCAGCTCCCCCTCGACCCAGAAGTCCTTGAACTTCCGCTGGAGGGTGTCGCGTACCGCGCGGCCGACCTCGGCCACACGATACACGCGCCGCTCTCGGTTGCCGCGGCGCTCGGCGGGGCGGGGGCGCCGTCCCCATCCACTGGGAGCCATCGCCGGACGCTACTGGACCGGCGGGCGAGGCTCAAGACGTGAGGCGCTGCTCCGCTCAGCGCACTCGCGCGCGATAGATGAGCCAGCGCTCGCCGTGCTTCACGAAGTCGATGTTCCCGTCGACCACGCCGTAGCGGGTGCGGGCGCGGAGGGCGAGGTGGGCTTCGTCGTCCTCGAGCTCGATGGTGTGCTGGATGATCTCGATCTCGCTGCCCCGGAGCGGGCGGAGCGCCGCGCGAGCCCGCTGCGCCAGGTCGGCGTCGGCGTCCTCGAAGTACTCGTCCCGCTCGCTCGAGCGCAGCTCGACGGGCTCTCGGTCGGTCTCCACGAAGTGGAGCGCTTCGTCGAGGGTCGTGTCCCGGACCTCGCCCTCGAGGGAGTCGACGAGCTGCTCGATGCGCTCCCGGTCGGTGATCACGAGGGCATCGGCGACGGCGGCGAGCCCACCGACGACGACGGCGATGGCCACGGCATGGAGGAGAAAACGCTTCATGCCCTCCTCTCTTGCAGCTCCCTTGCCAACGGCTCTCGCGCCGTCGATCGGCGGGATCCGGGCTCCTGGGCTGCCCTGGCGACTGACGATTTGTCATCGGGGCCCGTCTCGTTGGCGACACGCTGTCGTCGGTCCCCGGTCCTGCTATCGTCTCGCCGTGGCTCCTCGGATCGCCGTGGCTCCCTTGACCGCCAAGGGCTACTACGAAGCGCGCCCGGGCGACGTGGTGGTGCGCGATGACCTCTTCCTGCTCGACGTCCGTCACCTCGCCGACCTGGAGGGGGACCTCGGGCACATCCACCAGGTGCATCACCTGCCCCTCGCCGAGCTCGACGCCCTCGATCTGCCGAAGGAGACCCCGGTGGTCACCGTCTGCGGCAATGGCTTCGAGAGCCGGAAAGCGGCAATCGCCCTGGTCGAGGCCGGCTTCACCGAGGTCTACCACCTCGTCGGGGGGATGATCCGCTGGAACGCCGAGGAACGGCCGGTCGCCCGAGTGTCGACCCACCGTCCGGCTCCTCGCCGATGAGCGAGCGCTTCGTCCTGGGGCTCGGGAGCAACCTCGGCTCCCGGTGGTCCCTGCTCCGGGCGGCGCTCGACCGCGTCGGCGCGCTCGAGGGCGTGGCGGTCGAGGCGGTGGGCCGTCCCCGGCGCAGCGACGCCCTCGTGCTCCCGGGCGAGCCGCCGGGGCCGGCCTTCCTGAACGGGGTCGCCCGGCTGCGTTCGGCCCTCGAGCCCGAGGCGCTGCTCGACCGCCTGCACGGCATCGAGGCCGAGCTCGGGCGCGTCCGCGAGCGCAAGTGGGCGGCGCGGACGATGGATCTCGACCTGCTGACCTGGAGCGGGCCCCCGCGGCGGACGGCGCGGCTCGCGTTGCCGCACGCGGAGCTCGAGCAGCGCCCCTTCGCCGTCGCGGGGGTCGCCGACGTCGGCGCCGGCAGCGGGGACGACCCGAGCGCGCCCTTCGCCCGCGCGCCCCGGCTGAGCGTGGCGGGCGACACCCGGAGCGTGCAGGCCGACGATCCCGCCGACGCGCTCGCCTGGGCGCTGACCCTCACCGAGCCGGCCGGGCCCTTCGAGCCCCTCGAGGCGTCGTCGCCCGAAGCCTTCGTCGCCGCGGTGAGCGAGCGGGCCGCGGGTGCGGTGGTGCTCTTCGAGCTGGGTGACGACTTGCGGGGAGCCACCGCGCCGGGCCGCGGCGATGCACCGCCCCGGCGCGCGTTGCTGGGCCTCGACGGCGGACGCTGCCGTGTCCGACTCGTCGAGTAATGGATTCGGAGGGCCCGAGCGCGGTACTCTCCCGAGCCTATGGCCGACACGCGAAGGGACAAGCGCGCTCCTGTATCGCTCAAGGTGCGCTTCAAGAGCGCCACCATCGACGAATTCGTCGAGCAATACAGCGTGGACATTTCGCGCGGGGGCCTCTTCATCAAGTCCAAGAAGCCGATGAAGGTCGGCACCTTGCTGAAGTTCGAGCTGCAGCTGAAGGACGAGTCCCGGCTCATCCACGGTGTGGGACGGGTGGTCTGGCGGCGCGAGGCCGAAGAGGCGAGCGACAAGGCGCCCGCCGGGATGGGCATCAAGTTCATCAAGATGGGCGCGGACAGCCGCACCCTGGTGCAGCAGATCGTGGAGAGTCGCGGCGACCAGCCGGGCACCTTCGACGAGGGCACCGACGGACCGAAGAAGAAGGAAGGCGGCTTCTTCCCGGACGAGGGACCGGCCGAGCTGCCGAACCCGGAAGACCGGACCCAGGTCCGCCACGCGAGCGAGTTCCTCGCCGAGGCGCTCAGCGACTCCGATGGGGCCGCGGCCGAGGCGCAGGAGAGCGCCGAGGCCGCCCGGAAGCGCACCGAGGAGATCCAGAAGGAGCGCGCCGAGGCCGAGGAGCGCCGAAAGGCCGAAGAGGCCGCGGCCGCCGCGCGCCTGCGGGCCCAAGAAGAGGCCGCGAAGGCGGCCGCGAAGGCGGCCGAGGAAGCCGCCGAAGAGGCCGAAGAGGCCGAGGGCGCCGCCGAGGAGTCGGAAGAGGCCGCGGCGGAAGCCGAGGCCGAGGAGTCGGAGGACGCCGCCGCGGCGACCGTCCCGGATGGCTCCACCGAGGCGGGCGCCGCCGACACCGTGCCGGCCGACGAGTCGCCGGCCGAGAAGACCGAGGTCGCGGAAGAAGACGAGGCCGAGAAGAAGGCCGCCGCGGCGAAGGTGCCCAGCAAGCGCCCGGCGGCGCCCGAGGAGCAGTCCTCCTCGCCTTGGGGAATGGTGGCCATCGTGCTGCTCCTCGCGGCCGGTGTGGGCGGCTACTTCTGGTGGAGCAGCCAGCAGGCCGAGGAAGAGACCCCGGAGATCGCCTCCGAGCCCGAGGAGCCGGTCGAAGAGGAGCCCTTGGTCGAAGAGGAGCCGGAGGCGGTCATGGCCACGGTGCACATCGAGTCGAACGTCCCCGCCGAGATCTCCGCGAACGGTGAGTCGCTCGGGACCACGCCCCTGGACGCGTCCCTGACGGTCGGTGAGAGCGTGACCCTCGTGGCGAGCGCCGCGGGCCACGGCTCGGTCGAGCAGACCATCACCCCGGCCGAGGCGCCGGAGCCGGTCACCTTCGAGCTGGCGCCGCTGAGCTACGTGATCGTGGTCGAGACCACGCCCGAGCAGGCGCGGGTGACCGTGAATGGCAACCACGCCCAGAGCCCGGCGCGCATCGAGCTCGACGAGCCGGTCACCGGCGAGCTGACCGTGGCCGCGACCAAGCCGGGCTTCCGGCTGGCGACCACCACCGTCACCGCGAACATGTTCGTCGAGCAGGGCGGTGCGCTGGTGGCCACCGTCCACCTCGACCTGCCGGCGCGCGCGACCCCGACCGCGATGACCACGATGACCGCGACCATGATGGCCGCGACGACCGAGATGGCGACCACCGAGATGACCGAGACCACCATGGAGACGGCGATGGAAGCCACCATGGAGGCGGCCATGGAAGCCGCGCCGATGGAAGCGGCGCCGATGGAAACGCCGCCCGACAACCCCTTCTGACGCCGCTAAATTGAAGCGTGCTCTGGCGCGCTTCGATCCTGCTCTGCTGCGGTCTCATGGCCGCCAGCGCGGGTGCGCAGGCGGACGCGCCGAGCGACGTCTCGGTGCCCGAGACCTACCGGCAGCCGCAGCGGAGCGACTCGGAGCGGCCGCCGCCGCCACCGACGCGACCGCGCCCCCGCGCGGAGGGCGACCCGATGCGGGTCGTCCTGATGCCGACGGCCTTCACCCTCCGCGAAGGGGAGCGAAGCCTGAACGCCTATGAGCTGGTCAGCGTCGAGACCGAGATGGGCGTTCGCGACCACCTGCAGGTCGGGGTACAGACCATCATCCCGGTCGGGCTCATCGCGGCCGGGGTCTCGGTGAAGGTCGGCTGGCGCGGTGAGCGGGTCGCCTTCGCCCTCCACGGGCAGGTGCTCGGTGCGCGCTTCTTCCGCGTTGGCGCCGAGGGCGTCGCGCTCGGAGCGCTCGGGGCGGTGCTCACCATCGGCGACCGCGACCACTACCTGAACCTCGGCGTCGCCGGTTGGGGCGGTGTCGCGGCGATCGACGCCGGCCCGACGGCCGTGGGCGCGATCGTGCCGCACGTGGGCGGGTCGATCCGCGTCGCCCGGCGCGCCCGTCTCGTGCTGGAGGCGTGGCTCCCCCATCGACCGCGGGGCCGGCATTTCTTCGAGCTGGGGATGGTGCTCTACGGCGCGCGGATCTTCGGGGCGAAGATGTGGGCCGATCTCGGCTTCCTGCGCGTCTTCTGCGGCGATTGCTCCGCCCCGCTCGACGAGTCGCCGCCCGGCGTTCCCTACCTGAGCCTCGGCCGACCCTTTTGAGCCCGGTCAGTCGGTGTTCAGCAGGCCGGTGACGACCGCCAGGGCGTCGCTGGCGGCGCGAACGCGGAAGAGGAGCCCCTCGTCGTCCACCGCGAGGGTGGCGAGGATCGCGCCGCCCGGCGGCACGTTGCCGAGCGCCGGGACCTGCTTCACCAGCCCCACCGTGCGGGGAAGGGACGAGGGCACGAGCAAGAGCGCCGCGACCACCGGCTCGTCACTCGCCACCCGAGCGATCGTGGAGTCCGCGTCGCCGTCGTCGAGGAGCAGCCGCTGGCCCTCGGTCGCCACGATGAAGGAGGAGCCCCGCAGCGTGCTCACCGGCGCCTCGGGGCAGCGGCCGGAGGCGCGGCCGGCGATGCGCGCGCCCGAGCCCTCGCAGCCGGACGCGGTCGAGGCGAGCGTGGCCAGGTAGCCGGCCACGAAGGCCTGGCGGAGCGGCGCGGCCACCGAGTCGAGCTCGACGTCGCGGGAGCGCCAGAGGAAGAAGGGTCCCTGCTCGTTCCCGCCGGCGGCCAGGGTCCGCGGCGCCTCGTGGACCGCCTCGGCGACCGAGGCGAGCGCTTCCCGCTCGGCGAGGCCCAGCCGCTCGCCGGCCACGGTCTGGAGCAGCTCGGCGAGGGTCTCCTCCCCCTCGGGTAGCCCCGCCCGGAAGTAGGCCAGCGCGGTCCCGTCCGGGAGCGCGGCGAAGCGGTGCGGCGCCTGCGGCCAGCCGCGCGCGCGCTCGGTGAAGGGGGCGCCATCGCGAAGCCCGGCTCGGACCTCGAGCTGCACCTGGCTGCCTTCGAGGCTCATCGAGGCGCGCACGGCGCCCACGTCCGCGAGCGCCTCGGTCAGCGCGTTGCCCAGCTCCTGCATCCCGTCGAGGACCGCCTCCGGATCGCCCAGCTCCGGCGGACCGTCGTGGGCCTGGCGTTCCGCGGCCAGGGTGCGGCGCCCCTGCGCCACCCACTGGCGGACCAGGTCCGCGACCTGCTCGCGTCCCCGCTGGGCCACCACGCCCTCCGGGGCGGCGATCGTCATCGCTGCCTCTCGCTCGGCGGGTAGCAGGCGCAGCGCGGCGTACGCTCCGGCGTGCTCGATCAGCGCCCGATCGCTGCCGACCACCAGCGCGTCGCCGATCACCGCGACCTGCTCCGCGAGCCAGCGGCCTCCGCCGGGTGCGCCTGCCTCGCCGCCTTCGATCGGTCGCGCGAGCGGGGCCACGACCAGCCGCCCGTCGTCGCCGTCGGTCCCCCGAAGGCTCAGCGTGCACATCGCCGCTCGTGGCTCGACGTGACCGCTGTGCTCGCTCGCCGCCTCGCTGACCTCCCCCAGCGCAGCTCGGGTGTCGGATGGGATCAGCGCCGAGCGACCGACCGGGCCGAGGGCTTCCTCCAGCGCGGCGCGCTCTTCGCCGGCGCAGGCCTCCATGAGCAGATCGCTCGGGACCTCGATGGTCGCCGGATCGATCGCGCTCTCTTCGCTCTCGGTGCCTTCCGGATCGTCGGTCGGGTCGTCGCCGCAGCCATCGCATCCGGTGAGGGCCAGCAGCAGGGAGAGAGGGATCGTCCAGCGCATCAGAAGGGACGCTCCCAAAAAGCGCGGACTTCGTCGAGGGAGTAACAACGGCTCGCGTCCGGGAGGCTGTCCAGCAGGTAGCGGCCGTACCCCTTGGTACGGATCCGTCGGTCGAGGATGGCGACCACGCCGCGGTCGCGGGTGGAGCGAATCAGCCGGCCGAAGCCCTGCTGCAGCGTGAGGGCGGCGGTCGGCATGTGCAGCTGGCGGAAGGCGCTGGCTCCGCCGGCCTCGATGGCCTGGCTGCGGGCCCGCAGCAGCGGATCGTTCGGCGCCTGGAAGGGCAGCTTGTCGATCACGACCAGCCTCAGCGCCTCGCCGGGCACGTCGACGCCCTCCCAGAAGGACATGGTGGCGAAGAGCACGGCGTCGCCCGCCTCGCGGAAGCGGCGCAGGAGCGAGCCCTTCGGCGCCTCGCCCTGCACCAACACCTTGTGCTTTCGATCCACCAGCGTCGGCCGGCACGCCTGCGCCAGGGCGTTCATCGAGCGGAAGCTGGTGCAGAGCACGAAGGCGCCGCCCTCGGTGATCGCGGAGAGCGCCAGGATCGACTCCGCGGCCACGTCCGCGAAGGCGGGCTCCCGCGGGTCCGGCAAGCCGGAGGGGAGGTAGAGCGCCGCCTGGTCGGGGAAGCGGAAGGGGCTCGGCAGATCGAGCTCGTCCACCTCGCCCTCGATGCCGAGGCGGTCCTTGATGAAGTCGAAGCTGCCCCCGGTGGTGAGCGTCGCGCTGGTGAAGACCACCGCGTCGGTCTTGTAGACCAGCTCCTCGCGGAGCAGCGACGACACGTCCACCGGGCTCACGCCGATGGCCACGCCGCGTCCCCGCTGCGCGATCCAGGGGACCGCCCTCCCTTCGGCGGCGTCCGGCACCTTCGCGAGGTCGTCGCGGAGCTCGCCGGCGCGGCGGGCGATCTGCCGCACCGACTCGCTCTCCCGCCCGGCGAGCCGGCAGTGGCTCTCGAGCGCTTCGAGGGCGTCGTCGAGGGCGAAGAAGCGCTGCTCGAGCTCGGCGGTGAACACGCTCTTCGGCAGGTCCCGCCGGCTCTGCGCCCCGGGGCCCGGCCGCGGCTCCGGCAGCGCCAGGAAGAAGGCATCGGCCGCCGCGCGGAGCCGTTCCGGAGCCGGGCTCCCGTCCTTGATCGCCCCCAGCGCCCCGGTGGCGTCCCGGGCGAGGCGCTCGATCTTCCCGGTGGAGACCTCGGAGCCGAAGAAGAGCGTCGCCACGTCCTCGATGGCGTGCGCCTCGTCGAAGATCACCACGTCGTAGTCGGGGAGCACCGCGCCGCCGTGCGGGCCACGCATCGCCAGATCGGCGAAGAAGAGGTGGTGGTTCACCACCACCAGCTGCGCCTCGTCACCGGCGCGGCGCATCTGGGTGACGAAGCAATCCTCGTAGTGCGGACAGCGCGCGCCGATGCGGGTGTCCGAGCCACTCTGCACGTGCTGCCAGATGCCCGCGTCTTCCTCGAGGTCGCGTAGATCCGAGCGCTCGCCGCTGCCGGTCGTCTCCCGCCAGCGCTCCACCACGGCCAGCTGCTTCTTCGCCCAGGGCTCCTCGGCGAGGGCGCTCCGCCGGGCCGCCTCGAAGCGGCGGAGGCAGAGGTAGTTGCCGAGTCCCTTCATGAAGGCGACGTCGACCTCGAGCCCCTCCGGCTCGAGCACCCGCCGAAGCAGGGGCAGGTCCTTGGTGCGCAGCTGGTCCTGGAGGTTCTTCGTCCGCGTCGAGACGACCACCTTCTTTCCGCTGAGCAGCGCCGGCACCAGGTAGGCGAGGGTCTTGCCGGTACCGGTGCCGGCCTCGATCAGCGCCACGCCCCCTTCGCGGATGGCGTTCTCCACCGCGTCGGCCATGGCCAGCTGGCTCGGCCGGTGCTCGTAGCCGTCGAGGGCGCGGACGAGTGGCCCCTCGGGGCCCAGGAGATCGGAAGCGCGCATGCTTGGGGCGCTGGCTCGGAAAGGACCAGCGACTCTCGACGTAGCCGCCGCCGCGCGTTGGCGCCACCGCATGCTCCACCGGCACCGCGGGGCGAGCGATGGACCCCTCGCCGCGCTCCCCTGCGGCGACCGACCCGCTCGGGGTAGAGTGCGTCCGTGCGTGTCCTCGTCCCGCTCTTCGCCCTCCTGATCGCCACCGCCGGCTGCGGCGACGACGACGAAGAAGAAGTCGCCGAGGTCGAGGTCGAGGTACCGGAGACCGACGATCCGGAGGAGGCGGATCCCGAGGAAGAGGACGACGATCCGCTCGCCGGCCTGGACGATCCGGAGGCGCTCGAGGCGGCGGTGCCGACCACGACCAGCGCCCTCGACGAGGATGTCGACGTGCCGACCCGCGGCTGTGCCTTCGCCGACGAGGGCGCCGTGAAGCTCTGGCAGCGGCCGGGGGTCGCGCGGATCGTGGCCATCGGCGACGGCTTCGCCATCGCCGGCTATGCCCGAAAGGAAGAGGGCGGCGAGGAGCTCTTTCTGCTCACTCAGGTGCCGGGACAGCCGGCGACCCCGGTGCTTCGCGCCGATCTCGAGCACCCGCTGCAGCAGGCGCGGGTCGCGGCGCCGGCCCTCGCCGCTCGCGATGGCGGTCACGTGGGTCTGGCCTTCACCGACCGGCGGGGACAGGTGCGCTACGCCCGGGTGGACGTGACCACCCGCCGCGGCAACTTCCTCGAGGTCGGCTCCGGGGCCGACCAGCGCTACGCGCCAGCCATCGCGTTCCGCGCCGCCGACGATCTCGTCGCCCACGCCGATGGCTCCGGCGATCGCTCGCGGGTGAAGCTCTCGCGCGTCATCGGCGGGACGCAGCTCGGCGAGGGGCGCGACCTGACCCCCGACGCCGGTGGCGCCACCTGTCCGGCCGTGGCCGGCGACGCGCTGGTCTTCGTGGATCACCGTGAGGGGCTCTCGACCTTCTATCGAGTGGAGCTCCCCGACGGCGCGCCCACCGTGCTCCGGGCCACGACCCACCTCTACGATCCCGTCGCCATCGCGCCGGTGCGCTTCGGCGAGAAGTGGCTCGTCGGCTACACGGCGGTCGGCTCGGCGGCCGCGAGCGCGGTCGGCCTCGTCGTCGCCGATGGGGACCGCACGCCGCCGCCCACGGCCATCGTGCCGAGCGCCGGCTATGGGTTGCTCCACGTCGACGCGGCGAAGCTCGGCGAGCACGTCGTCTTCGCGGCGGACGCGCCCACCGAGCGGCCGCCGGAGTCCCCCCGGCGCGTGGACGTGCGGGTGGCGACCCCCGACGGCGAGCTCGGCGAGGCGGTGGCCATCACCGGACCCGAGACCGGCCCGGCCGGCGCGTCGATGGCCTCGGTCGCGGTCTACGAGGGCACGGTCGGCGTGGTCTTCCGCGGGGCCGACGGAGTCTACCTGCGGCTCTTGCGCTGCGATCCGGGCGGAGCGAGCGAGGGGTGAGCGAGCGCTTCCTCGTCGGCACGAAGGTGACTCGGACGGCGAGCGCAGCGGCTCTCGCCGATGGCTTCGCCGCCCTTCGCCGCCGCGGAAGGCGCGCCGAGCGCATCCGCCGCGTGGGCTGCGTGCTGCTGCTCTTGGTCGCCGCGGCGGGCCTCTTCTTCATGCTTCGCGGGAAGGTCTGGTGGACCGGCGCGCTCGGCCTGGCCGCGCTGGTCTTCGCCCGGCTGGCGACCGTCGGCGACCCGGAGCTCGCCGACGATCCGCGGGTGGCGCTCCTCGAGCAGCTCTTCCGCGCGTGGGAAGGCGACGAGCCCATCGCGATCGACGCCGATCTCAACGCGCCGGACATGACCGCGCCCGACGAGACGGAGCGGGTCCGCGGTGGCGTGATGAAGAGTCGCTACGTGCAGCGCTGGCTCACGCTCCGTTTGCCCGATGGCCGCGAGCTCGGGGTGGTCCACGAGCGGACGCAGGTGGAGGACGGAGTCGAGGTCCGCGACGTCGAGGACCGGCACCGGCTCGTGATCGACGACGCCGATCGGGTGATGGACGCTCTCCCGAGCGCCGAGGCGATCCGCGCGCTGCTCTAGGAGCGCTCGATCAGCTGGATGACGTGGGCGGCGAGCTCGGGGCCCGAGTCTTCCTGCAGGAAGTGCCCGCCGCGCACCCGCTGGTGCGGCTGCCCCTCGGCGCCGGGGATCTTCCGCTGCAGCACCCGGTCGAGGCCGCGGGTGATCGGGTCGCCCTTGCTGAAGAGGGTGAGGAAGGGCTTGTCCCAGCGCTCGAGCTCCTCCCACGCGGCCAACTGGTCGGCGCGCGCCGGATCGGAGGGGGTGAGCGGCACCAGCCGCGGCATCGCGCGCGGGCCGGCCTGGTAGCGGCGGTCGGGGAAGGGCGCGTCGTAGGCGTGCAGCTCCTCCGGGCCCAGCTCCCGCGCGCTCCCCACCTGCAGCACCGACGAGCACACGAAGAGCGGGGTCAGCCGGGCGAAGGTGCGCCAGCCGAGAAAGGCCGCGGCGCTGCCGAGCGACTTCAGCGAGAGCTCGGGCGGGTCGCCCCTCGGCAGGAAGCCGTTGCCGATGGCCACGCGGGCGAAGCGATCGGTCTTCGCGACCAGCCGAAGGCCGATGAGCGAGCCCCAGTCCTGGGCGAAGAGGGTGATCTCCCGCAGGTCCAGCGCCTCGAGGAAGGCGCCCATCCACCCCACGTGCGCGGCGTAGCTGTGGTCCGACACCTTCGCCGGCTTCGAGGAGCGGCCGAAGCCGATGAGATCCGGCGCGATCACCCGATGGCCGCTCTCGGCGAAGATCGGGATCATGTGCCGGTAGAGGTACGACCAGGAGGGCTCCCCGTGGAGCAGCAGGACCACCGGCCCGTCCGCTGGGCCCGCCTCGACCCAGTGCACGCGCAGCCCGGAGGGATCGACCGCCACGTAGTGCGGCTCCCAGGGATAGTCCTTCAGGTCGGTGAAGCGGTCGGCGGGTGTCTCGAGGAAGTCCAAGCCGTCATGCCTTCTTCTTCGCGAAGGTGAAGCCCTCGTCGTTGGCGTCGACGAGGATCGTGTCGCCGCTGTCGTAGCCCCCTTCGAGCATCGCCTGCGCCATCGGGTCCTGCAGCTCCTTGAGGATCACCCGCTTCAGCGGCCGCGCGCCGAAGGCCGGCTCGTAGCCCAGGTCCACGATCCGGCTCTTCGCCGCGTCGGTGACCTCCAGGCCGATACGCCGGTGCATCAGCAGCTTCGCCAAGCCCCGGAGCTGGATCTCGACGATGCCCAGCAGGTCCTCCTTGTGCAGCGGATCGAAGATCACGATGTCGTCGATCCGGTTGAGGAACTCCGGCCGGTAGTGGGAGTGGATCTCCTCCTCGACCCTCTCGCGCAGCTCGTCGTCGGTGCCTTCGTGGTCGAGGATCAGGTGGCTGCCCACGTTCGAGGTCATGATGATGACCGTGTTCTGGAAGTGCGCCGGTCGGCCGCGGGAATCGGTCAGCCGGCCGTCGTCGAGCACCTGCAGCAGCATGTTGAAGACGTCCGGGTGCGCCTTCTCGATCTCGTCGAAGAGGATCACCGAGTAGGGCCGCCGGCGGACCGCCTCGGTGAGGAAGCCACCGGCGTCCGAGTCCTTGTAGCCGGGGGGCGCGCCGATGAGCCGCGCGACCATGTGCTTCTCCATGAACTCGCTCATGTCGATGCGGACCATCGCGTCCTCGTCGTCGAAGAGGAACTCGGCGAGGGCCTTGGCCAGCTCGGTCTTGCCGACGCCCGTCGGCCCCAGGAAGAGGAAGCTGCCGATCGGCTTGCGCGGATCCCGCAGCCCGACCCGTCCGCGGCGCACCGCCTTGGCGATGGCCTTCAGCGCGTGGTCCTGACCGACGACGCGCTTCATCAGCTCGTCCTCCATCCGGAGCAGCTTGGCCGTCTCCTCCTCCATCATCTTGGAGACCGGCACCCCGGTCCACGCCGCGACGACGTCGGCGACGTCCTGCGGCGTGACCACGTCGTGGACCATCATCTCCGCGGGTTGCGGCTCGTCCTCCATCCCCTCGGTCGCCTCCGCGAGCTGCTTCTCGAGGAGCGGAATGGTCCCGAAGCGCAGCTCGCCGGCGCGGGCGTGGTCACCGCTGGCGCGCACCTGCTCGAGCTCGCGCTGGGCCGCGGCGAGCTCCTCCTTGAGCGAGCGGACGTCGCCGACGCCCTCGAGCTCGCGCTCCCAGCGCTTGCGCATCTCGTCGATGCGCGGGCGCAGGTCCTCGGCCTCCGCCTCCAGCTTCTCGCGGGTGGCGACCGAGCTCTCGTCGTGGTCGTCGAGGAGGCTCTTGGCCTGGATCTCCACCGCCTCGAGGCGCCGGCGCAGCCGGTCGAGCTCGGCGGGCTCGCTCTCCATCTCGACCCGCACCCGGGCGGCGGCCTCGTCGATCAGATCCACCGCGCTCTTCGGCAGCTGCACGCCGGGGATGTATCGGCGGGCGAAGGTCGCCGCGGAGACCAGCGAAGGGTCGCTGATGCGCACGCCGTGGTCGATCTCGAAGCGGCCGACCACGCCGCGGAGGACCGCCACGGCCTCGTCGAGCGTGGGCGGGTCCACGGGGATGCCCACGAAGCGCCGGGCGAGGATCGCGTTCTCGTCGTGCGCCTTGCGCACCGCGTCCGGCGTGGCCACGGCCACCGCCCGCACCTCGCCCCGCTGCAGCGCGGCGGCGATCAGCTGACCGGCGCCGGCGGCCTTGTCCACGAGCGCGCCCAGATCCGGCAGGAAGAGGATGATCTCGCCGGCCGAGTCGCGGACCGCGTCGAGGATCGCTCGGGTGCGCTCCTCCAGCTGACCGCGCAGCGACGCGCCGGCCACCAGCGAGCCCATCTCCAGGCCGACCAGCCGCTTGCCCACCAGCATCTTCGGGACGTCGCCGACGGCGATGCGTTGCGCGAGCGCCTGGACGATCGCCGTCTTGCCGATGCCCGGCTCGCCGACCAAGAGCGGGTTGTTCTCCCGCCGGCGCGCGAGCACTTGGAGCATGCGCCGCAGCTCCGCGTCGCGGCCGACGGTCGGGTCGAACTTCCCCTGTGCCGCCAGCCGGGTCAGGTCCCGGCCGAACTCCTCGATCGGATCGCCGATCTCTCCACTCTTCTTCTTTCGCGAGGACGGCGCGTCGTCTTCTTCTCCCACCGTCGCCCCCTCGATGGTCGCCCGGAGGACCGGGGCGCTCAGGCCGCACTGGCGGAGCACCTCCTTGACCCCGCCGCTGGTCTCCTGTGCGCAGGCCTGCAGCAGGTGGCGCACGCCCACCGGCACTCCGCCGGCGCGAGCGGCCTCGCCCTCGGCGCGGCCGAGCAGGTCGAGCATCCGCGGCGAGAGGAAGGACTTGCCCTCCTTGGTCGTCCGCTGCTTCCGCAGCAGCAGCTCGGCTTCCACGAGCACGTCGGTCGGGTCGGTCCCCGCGCGCCGGAAGGCCTCCGCCGCGCTCTCGTGCGACTCGACCAGCTCGTAGAGCAGATGCAGCGGCTCCACCTCCGCGTGCTTTCGATCGTCGGCCAGGGTCTGGGCGTTTGCGATCGCCTGCTTCCCGGCCTTTCCGTAGGCCTCCAGGCGGAGCGTCAGGGTGCTCATGCCGGCACGGTCCGATCCCCGGCCACGATCCGTCAACCGGGATCGCGATCGCCGTCTCACGGCGGGCGCGGGGTCCAGCGAAGCCGCGGCCGACCCGCACCGAAGCTCATCGCACCGCCCACGACCAGACCGACGCCCACGAGCAAGCCGCCGAGGCCGACCAGCGGGCCGAAGTCGCTCTGTACGCCGACGGCCATCGACGCGATGCCGAGGCCACCGAGGGTGCCCAATGCGGGTGCCCGAGGGGGAAGACGGCGTGGCCGTGCTCCGGTCGGCGTTCGAGGCGGGGGGCAAGCTCTTCGACACCGCCGCGAGCTACGGGCCGGAGAAGGTGACCGGACGGGCGGCGCAAAACGATCCTGGCGGATGCGACGAAGAGCGCCGAGGCCCTCGGCCGACCACCGGACGTGCTGCTGCTGCACCTGCCCGATCCGAGCCCGACCTCGCCGGGCTGACGCCGACGCCGACTCCGCGAGCCGACTCCGACTCCGAATTCCGAGAGCCGATTCCGAGAGTCGATTCCGAGAGCCGCCGAGAGCCGACGCCGCTCAGTAGTGGCAGCAGCGGAAGCCGGTGTTCACGAAGGAGAAGGCGTCGTCGCCGACCGTGAAGTCGAAGGCGCAGGTGCGACCGTTCTCCACGTTGTTGTAGGAGCCGCCGCGGATCGAGTGGATGGTGGGCGAGCCGCGCTCGGTGGCCGTCCACTCCTTCACGTTGCCGCTCATGTCGTAGACGTCGTCCGAGCCCGACCAGTCCGCGTAGCACATCGGGAAGGTGCTCGAGCCGGTCGGGTAGAGCGCGTCCTGGTCCCCGGAAGCGGCGCCGCTGTCGTGCTCCTCGCCGTTGCAGCGGGTCGGGTCGTTGCTGTTGCAGCCCGAGGCGTAGGCCCAGGTGCAGGTGCCGGCGGAGCCCTCGCAGGCGCGCTCCCACTCGGTGTCGTCGCACAGGCGCCAGCCGTTGCCGCCGCCGTCGCAGGTGCCGCTCGAGTTGAGCGCGCAGCAGGCGTCCCGCGCCTCGGCCCAGGTCACGTTGGTCCAGGGCAGCACGCCCGGGTTCGCGCAGGCGTAGCCGCTGGCGTTGCCCTGCTGCGAGCTGGTCGCGTCGGGGCGCGAGGCTTCGTAGCGCATGATGTGGGCGCCGCTCGGCAGGAGCGTCGTCGGGATGTTCGAGAGCGGGATGTTCTCGTCGACGCTGCCGTCGCAGTCGTCGTCGAGGTTGTTGCAGCTCTCGTCGGCGGCCGGCGTCGGCGGCGTCGCCGCCGTGCAGCGGGTGCCCGAGCCGTCGGTGGTGCAGACGATCGAGCCCGTGGTCCGGCAGATGCCGACCGAGCCGCGCGTGCAGGTGTTGCCCAGGCCGGCGAAGTCCTCGTCGACGAAGCCGTCGCAGTCGTTGTCGTCGCCGTCGCAGCTCTCCGGCTCGTTCGCGCCGACCGGGTAGTTGCAGGTCCAGCCGCCGGTGCCGTCGCAGGTCGCGCTGGTGCCCGAGCAGAGGCCGTTCGGGTTGCAGAAGTTCGCCGGCGGGGTGGTGTCCTCGTCGACCACCATGTCGCAGTCGTCGTCGACGCCGTTGCAGATCTCGGCGCCGTTGAAGTCGCACGCGAACTCGCAGCCGGTCGAGTAGCTCCCGTCGTAGTCGATGAAGCCGGTGTCGCAGCCGCCCACCTCGCAGGTGCCCGCGTTGCAGATGGGGGTGCCGTTGGCCACCGAGCAGGTGGTCCCGCAGGTGCCGCAGTTGGTGATGCTGGTGTCGAGGGAGAAGTTCTCGTCGACGCTCCCATCGCAGTCGTTGTCGAGGGTGTCGCAGAGCTCCACCTGCGGCCCGACGATCCCGATGCACTGAATCGCGCCGCTCATGCAGGTGAGCGTGCCGGGCGAGCACTCGCCGGTGCCGATGCCGCAGCTGCTGCCGCCGCCGGGGTTGCCGTCGTCGACGGTGCCGTCGCAGTCGTTGTCGATGCCGTCGCAGACCTCGGTGCTCGGGCCGGTGCCACCGACGCACTCGAGCGTACCCCCGACGCAGGTCTCCCGGCCGACCTCGCAGGCGCCGGTGCTGTCGCCGCAGAGGCGACCGCCGTCGGGGTTGCCCTCGTCGGTCGTGCCGTCGCAGTCGTCGTCCATGCCGTTGCAGCTCTCGGTGTCCGGGCTGACCTCGCCGTCGCAGAGCAGGCTTCCGCCGATGCAGGTGAGCGTGCCGGTGGAGCAGGCGCCGGTGCTGCTGCCGCAGCTGGCGCCGCCGCCGGGGTCGCCCTCGTCGATGGAGCCGTCGCAGTCGTCGTCGCGGTTGTTGCAGACCTCGGTGGCCGGGTCCGCGGGGACGCAGGCGTACTCGCAGCCGTTGCCCCGCTCGCCGTCGACGTCGTAGAAGCCGTCCTCGCAGTCGGTCGCCGGATCGAAGGTGCAGGTGCCGGTGTCGCAGCGCGGGTTGGTCACCCGCGCGAAGCGGCAGGTGCGGGCGCACTCGCCGCAGTTGACCGGGTCGTTGTCGAAGTCGATGTCCTCGTCGACGCTGCCGTCGCAGTCGTTGTCGCGCAGGTCGCAGACCGAGTCGTCGTCGCCGGTCGACAGGCAGCGGTACTCGCAGCCCTCCGCCGCGGGGTCGAGGTCGTGCCAGCCGACGTCGCAGGTATCGATGGAGCACTCGCCCCCGGCGCAGACACCGAAGGCGTGCAGCGGCGCGCAGAGCATGCCGCAGCCGCCGCAGTTGTTGATGTCGGTGTCGGTGTCGATGCCTTCGTCGACGGTGCCGTCACAGTCGTCGTCGAGGTCGTTGCAGAGCTCGACGTCCATGCAGCCGTCCGGCCCCAGATCGATGCCCAGGTCCACGCCGAAGTCGCGGGGTCCGAAGTCCCGGCCGGCGTCGGCCACGCCCTGATCGGGCGGACCGGCGTCCAGCTCGGGCTCGTTGCAGTCGACGCAAAAAGGGTCGACGTCGCAGCCCCCGCTTCCCAGCACCATCGCCGCAGCGCCGGTGACCAGGGCTCCCCGCCGGAGCAGGGCTCGAGCCGAGACGCGGCGCCGGCGCCACGCCAGCAGCAGCAGGCCCGCCAGCGCGAGGCCGAGGGGCGCCCACGGCTCCCGATCGCTCACCGGCGCGCCGGCGGTGGTGCAGGCGCAGCCGCCGCCGCCGGTGGCCAGCAGGCGGGTGCGCTCGTCGCCGTCACCGGGGCCCATGTCCGGGTCGCCGCCGGTCGGACCCATGTCGGGCACGCCCATGTCCGGCCCGACGACCGTCTCTTCGACGCACTCGCCGCCCTCGCAGAGCTGCCCATCCGGGCAGGAGAGGGTGTCGCAGGGATCGGCCTCGCAGTCACCGGTGAGCGGGTCGCAGAGCAGCATGCCCGGGCAGGAGATGCCCTCGCACTCGTCCGGGATGCAGTCGCCGGTCAGCGGGTCGCAGGTCTCGATGGCGGTGCAGCTGACGTCCTCGCAGAGGTTGGTCACGCACTCGCCGCCCTCGCAGACCGAACCGCCGCCGCAGGTCACGTCGGCGCAGCTGCGCTCGCAGACGCCGTCGCGGCACGCCTCGTCCGCCGCGCAGGTGGTGGTCTCGCAGGGATCGGGGACACACTCGCCGGTCTCGACGTTGCAGTTCTCGTCGGCCGCGCAGCCGAGGCTGGCGCAGCTGTCCTCGACGCAGCGCCCGGTCTCCGGCTGGCAGACGGTGCCGCCGCTGCAGACCACGCCGTCGCAGGGGAAGGTGCAGTCGTTGTTCTTGCAGACGCAGTCGGCGACGTCGTCGCCGGGGCCGCAGCGCACGGTGCCGTCGCGCTCCACCGTCTCCATCGCGCAGGCGGCGGCGTCGCAGGCCGGCGTCACGCAGAAGCACTCCTCGCCGCCGGCGCCGTCGTCGCGCGTGAAGGGCGTCTTGCCCGAGGGGCAGGAGTAGCCGAACTCACCAGACTGACAGGGGAGCGAGCAGCCGCACTCGACGCACTCGGAGCCGGGCGGGCAGAGGCTGCCCGTCTCCGGCGCCTCGTCGATGGTGGCGTCGCAGTCGTTGTCCTCGCAGTCACAGGCCTCGCGCATGGGCGGGACCTCGCCGACGCAGACCGCGTCGCCGTCGATGCACTGGATCATGCCCGGCATGCAGAGGCCCTCGTCCGAGCCACAGGCGTCGCCGAGGGGCAGGCCCTCGTCGATGACGCCGTCGCAGTCGTCGTCGAGCAGGTTGCAGCTCTCGGTGCCGGCCATGGTGGCGCCCTCGCAGACGACCGCTCCGTCGCGGCAGACGTTGACGCCCGGCATGCACTCGCCGGTGTCGTCGCCGCAGGGCGCGCCCACGCCGAGGCCCTCGTCTTCGACGCCGTCGCAGTCGTTGTCGAGACCGTCGCAGATCTCTTCGGTCGGTCCGGTGCCGCCGTCGCAGACGAGCATGCCGGCGTCACAGATGGTGGTGCCGGCGGTGCACTCGCCGGTGTCGTCGCCGCAGGCCATGCCGCCCTCCGGGTTGCCCTCGTCGGTCATGCCGTCGCAGTCGTTGTCGAGGGTGTCGCAGAGCTCGGCGGTCGGCTCGGTGGCGCCGCGGCAGACGAGGGCGCCGCCTTCGCAGAGCAGCATGCCCCGCTCGCAGAGACCCACGTCCGAGCTGCCGCAGGCCGCGCCGCCGTCGGGGTTGCCCTCGTCGGTGAGGCCGTCGCAGTCGTCGTCGATGGCGTTGCAGAGCTCCATCGAGCCGCTGGTGCCGCCGACGCAGACCAGCGCGCCGCTCATGCACTCGGTCGTGCCCGGCATGCAGGCGCCGGTGCCGATGCCACAGTCGGCGCCGCCACCGGGGTCGCCCTCGTCGGTCATGCCGTCGCAGTCGTTGTCGATGTTGTCGCAGAGCTCGCCGCGGGGTCCGACCGCGCCGAGGCAGGAGCTCCAGCTGCCGGCGGAGCAAGTCTCGGTGCCCGGGGTACAGGCGCCCGTGCCATCGCCGCAGGGGCGGGTGTTGCCGTCGATGACGCCGTCGCAGTCGTTGTCGACGCCGTCACAGGTCTCCATGGAGGGGCCGGTGCCGCTGCAGGCGCTCCAGCTACCGGCGGAGCAGGTCTCGATGCCCGAGGTGCAGACGCCGACGTCGGTGCCGCAGGGTCGGGTGACGTCCTCGTCGATGGTGCCGTCGCAGTCCTGGTCCATGCCGTCGCAGACCTCGTTGGTCGGCGTGCAGCCGCCGCAGACGCCCTCGTCGATCGGGCCGTCGCAGTCGTCGTCGAGGCCGTTGCAGCTCTCGGTGGGCACGGCGCCGCAGGTGCCGCAGGCGTTCGAAACGCCCTCGTCGGTGGCGCCGTCGCAGTCGTCGTCGCTGCCATTGCAGCTCTCGGTGGGCGGCAACCCGCAGGTGCCGCAGGCGTTGGTCACGCCTTCGTCGACCAGCGTGTCGCAGTCGTCGTCCGCACCGTTGCAGGTCTCGATGAGCAGGCTTCGGCGCACGATGTCCGCGAGCCCCGCGGCCAGGGTGTCGGGATCGTCGGCGAAGAAGGCGGTATCCCCACCGGGCGCGCCGGCGTCGGTTCCACCGGCCGCCGCGATGTCATTGAGCTGACCCCGCGACGCCGTATCGATCGCCAGACCCACCACGTACACGGGGATCCCGCTGTTGGTGAAGATGTCACCCGCGACGGCGACCGGATTTCCGCCGCAGGTCTCCAGGCCGTCGGTCAGCAGAATGATGCTGTAGGGCCGGCAGGCGGCGGCGCTGTCGCTGCTCCGCTCGGATACCGAGTAGTCACGGCTCGCCTCGAGAATGCCGGCCAGCGGGGTCCGACCGATCCCTCGGAGCTCGCAATCGCCACTTCCGGAGTGGTTGCAGTAGTCGCCGGTCGTGCGGTTGGTGCTGAAGTTGGTCTCGGCGTGGTCGATCCACTTGAGCATCCCGAAGACGTTGTTCATCCCCGAGTAGGCACCGGTGTCCGGGAACCCCACCAGCACGTTGCCGGATGCCGCCGACGCGTCGCAGTTGTCCGGCAGGTAATTCAGGCAGACCAGCGGATTGGTGAGCGGGTCGCCGTCCGAGTTGTTGTAAGCCTCCAGACCGTCCAGATCCCGCAGCGGCGGGTTTCCACCGGACCCGGGTCGGCAGGCCATCGGCCAATCGTTCTCGTTGATGTCGCAGCCGCCGGGAAGGGGGTCGGTGTTGCACTGCGGGTTGCCGTAGGAGCTGACGGCCGAATCGCACTCCACCGCCCCGGGGGAGTAGCGGAGATAGAGCGAGGCACCCATTCGCTCCACGCTGCAGATGGCGTCGGTCTGCTGATCTTGGTCGAAACGAGAGAGCGCGAACTCGATGTCGCCGGTGCTCAGGAGCATGTTCTTGAGCGCCTCTTTGGCGACGTAGAGCCGGCTATCGTCGGGCTCGCCGTCGCAGTCGGTGTCGATGCCCGCGGTGCAATTGCTGCCGCAGAGCACGCCGCCGCCCGTATCCGTGCACCCGGTCGTCACACCGTCGCCAAAGGTGGGCACGCCGTTCAGGTCGAGCGCCATCGATCCCGAGGTATCGAACGCGACGACGATGCGCGGCTTGACCTGCGCTTCGGCCATACCGGTCACACCGACGCCGAGCAGCGCCATCAAGAGAAGCTTGCGATCCACCAAGATGTCCCTTCGTCCCGTCGTCCAACCCGGACGACCACCACGAAAGCACACTTTTCCACCCTGCACGGGTGGGGTCAACCGTCCCGGAGCCCCCTTTTGCGGCCTCTCGTACCCTCCGTTCGCCTCGGTGTTCCCCGCGAATGCCGGGGTGAACTGTCCTCACCAGCCTAGGGGGAACGGTCCCCGACTGGAGAGTGGGACGAAATTGGCCAGACTGGGTGCTTTTCGGCGACCATTCTCCGAACAAAGCCCGCGCCTTGTCTCAGGAACCCCGACCAACCCTTCTGCTCGCCGGTGACGGCGAGCCGCTCGCCGACGCGATTCGCCTGTCTCTGCACCGGAGAGAGATGGTCGTGGAGACGGCGACGACCGCCAACATCATCACCGCGGCGACCGTCGCCGCGCCCGACCTGATGGTGCTCATGGGCGACGCCGTGGCCGACGGCGGCCGCAAGGTGCTCGCCGAGCTCGCGGCGAACCCGGCCACCTCCGTCGTTCCCGTGGCGCTGCTCCAGGCCGACGCCACCCTCGACCAGCGGCTCCGTGCGTTCCGCAGCGGCGCGGTGGCGGTCATCCCGCGCACCGCGAGCGTCGACGACATCGCCAAGCGGGTCGCCGAGCTCTGCGTCGAGCTGCCCAACCGACCGGGGGAGGCCAAGGGCGCGCTCGGCGAGTCGACCCTCGATGAGCTGGTCGACCTCGTCAGTCAGCAACTGCGCACCGGCATCCTCTCGGTGGAGCGCGCGAGCCCGGACGAGAAGGCACCGATCCGTCTCGTGCTCGGTCCGGGCGAGCGGGTGGCCAGCGCCCTCGACGAGTTCGTGCAGCACCTCAAGGGGCTCATCGCCGAGGCGGAGCCGCTCCAGTACGAGCTCTTCGAAGCCTCCGGCGGTCGCCTCCGCTTCCTGGACGACGAAGTCGATCCGGACGGTGACCTCGGCGTCTTCCAGGGGCTGCGGGTGCTCGTCATGGACGACGACCCCGGCCGGGCGGACGGACTCGCCGCGGCCTTGCGCGAGCACGGCTCGTCGGTGGCGGTCACCAAGGTGAGTGTCGAGGGGCTCGAGCGCGCGCATCGGCTGGATCCGGCCGTGGTGCTCCTCGATTCGACGGTCATCGAAGGCAGCGGCTTCGAGGTCGTGCGCACGATGCGCCGCGACCCACGGCTTCGCTGGGCGAGCATCCTGGTGCTCAGCTGGGACGAGATCTGGCCCAAGTCCCAGCCCTCGCCGGACCTCGAGGAGCTCGCCACGCGGGTCAAGCCCGTCGTCGAGCCGGACGAGCAGCTGCAGGTACGCGCTGCGAAGGACGACGGCTTCGATACCCGCCTCGAGCTCACCGGACCGAGCCGCATGCTGCGCACCCTGGTGCAGGTGCCGGGTACCCGACACCTGGTCGTGCGGAGCTCGCACACGATCCTCACGGTCGACCTGGCCGATGGGCTCATCGTCTCCGCCTCGGGCAAGACCAAGGAAGGGGAGGTCGAGGGCACCGCCGCCCTCGAGCAGATGCTCAACCTCGCCACCGGTCGGGTGCACATCGAGAAGCGGCTGCACCCGTCGAAGGCGAACGTGATGATGCCGGTCGACGAGGCCCTCGCGGCGTCGGCACCGCGCGGCATCTCGGTGGTGCCGAGCGCGCCGCCGCCCGCGCTCGTCGAGGAGGACGAGCCCCGGCGCCAGGCGGTCGAGGAGGAGCCGGAGGACGACAAGAGCGGTCCGCTCTTCCCGCCCTCGCAGCGGACCGCGAGCCTCTCCGGGCCGGGCCACACCGGACCGGCGACGCCGTCCGAGCTCAGCTGGGGGCAGAGCGCATCGGAGACCGGTGAGCCTCGCCATCCCTTCGCCGATCCGAAGCCGCCGAGCGAGGAGGCGCCGAAGGCCGAGCCGGCGAAACCGAAGCCTCCGGCGTGGACGCCCAAGTCCCCCAAGCGCCCGGCCCGACCGCCCGCTCCGAGCGCGGCCATCCCGAAGACCGGAGCGAGCGCGAGCGCGGGGAAGGGGGCGCCGCCGCCCATCCCGCCGAAGGGCGCGATCCCGCCGAAGGGCGCGATCCCGCCCAAGCCAGGGTCGCCCAGCGGCTCGCAGAAAACCGCGCCGCGCAAGCCGGCGCGCCCCAAGCGAGCCGTGCCCCCGCCCGCCGCTGGCTCGAAGCGGTCCTCGAAGGGTCGGGCCGCCCCCGAGAGCGCCCCCGACGCCGCGGAGTCCGAGGCGCAGTCGTCGTCCGCAGCGACGCCCGGACCGAAGCGGCGCTCGAAGAAGCAGACCATGGTCGGCATGGGGATGGGCGCGGTGGCGCCGCCGCCGAAGGCCCCGGCGGTCGCCGCCGCCGCCGCGCCGCCTCCCTCACCGGACTCGGACGACGACGACGACGAGGCCACCGTCATCGGCGACTCCAAGGCGATCGCCGCCGAGCTGGCCGCGGCGGGCGGGGTCAAAGCCGAGGAGCTCGGCCGGCACATCGCCGAGGAGGTGCACAACGCGCCGACGGTTCCACCACCTTCGGGTGAGCTTCCGCTCGACGAGGAAGACGGCCTCGAGCTCGACATCGGGGAGCCCGTCGGTGAGCTCGAGCTCGAGCCGCCGCCGCCACCGGCGACGCCGGCCGACTCGGGACCGCCGTCCGGCGTGGTCGTCGAGCCCCTGCAGACCTACGAGTCCACGCTGACCGAGGATCTCGACCCGGACGCGCTGGCCGGGCTCCGCAAGAAGCGGGGCGCCGGTGGAACCCTCTTGGTGGTCGGCGTCGCGCTGGTGTCGATCCTGGGCGTCGCCTGGGTCGCTCTCTGGCGTTTCGCCCCCGGGGTGCTGCCGGAGTGGGCCGGTGGCCAGCCGCCGGTGGTGGCCGAGGTCGAGGCCGAGCCGGTGACCGAAGAGTCGACCACGGAGTCGGAGACGGAGACGGAAGCGGACACGGAGTCGGAGTCGGAGACGGAGACGGAGGCGGCCACGGAGTCGGAGTCGGAGACGGAAGCGGCCACGGAGACGGAGTCGGCCACGGAGTCGGAGACGGAGACGGAAGCGGCCACGGAGTCGGAGTCGGAGACGGAATCGGGCTCCGCCGACGACGACCAGCCCTCCGCGGAAGAGATGGCCGAAGACGGCGATCCGGAGACCATGAGCGCCGACGAGCGCGACGACCGCTCCGACCACCTCGCCCGGCTCGCGCTCCGCATGCTCAACGAGGGCGACCTCGGCGCGGCCCGGCGGTACGCGAACCGCGCGCTGCGGATGCACGATCGGAACCCGCAGGCGCTGGCCGCCAAGGCGAAGGTCCACATCCAGGCGGGAGAGAGCGAGGCAGCGGTGCACTACGCGGTCCTCGCCACGCGCATGCGCTCCCGGCGGGCCCGTTACCAGGTGTTGCTCGGGGACGCCTATCGAGTCGCCGAGCAAGGAGGCCTCGCTCGCCGGGCCTACCGGAAGGCGCTCGAGCTCGACCCGAACAACCGCGCCGCCCGGGCCCGCCTCGGCCAGTGACCGGTCGCACGGTGTCCAGTAGGCGCGCACCGGCTGTAAGGAGTCGGCTGGATACGCTGGCCCACTCGCGTCCCATCGGACGCCCACCCGAGGATTCTCGATGATCGTCCCTTCGCTTCGCCGTCTCGTGCCGCTCGCCGCGCTCTTCCTCCTCGCCTGTGATCCCGGCGGTGGTGGCGATCGGAGCACGCCCGGGCGCGACAGTGGCCCGGCGCCGGGCACCGATGGAGGCCCGGGCTTCGTCGACAGCGGTCCCCGCCCGGACTACGGCCTGACCGAATGCGCCTCCACCAGCGTGGAGGCCTCGGAGGCCATCGCGCCGGTGGACATCGTCTGGGTGATCGACAACTCCGGCTCGATGAGCGAAGAGGCCGATCTCGTTCAGGCGAACATCAACGACTTCGCCGCGACCATCAGCAGCGCCGGTCTCGACGTTCACGTGGTGGTCATCACCGCCCCCGGCTTCGTCAACGTGCCGCCGCCCCTCGGCACGGACCCGATGCAGTTCCTCCGCGTGGAGGAGGACGTGCAGTCGAGCAACTCCTTCGAGAAGCTCCTCTCCACCTACCCGCGCTACGAGGACTTCCTCCGGGTGAACGCGAACCTGCACTTCATCGTCGTCACCGACGACGAGAGCGCCATGGCCGCGAACGACTTCCACACGCAGATGCTCACCAACCTGGGCAAGAGCTTCCGGCTGCACGCCATCGCCTCGCCGCCCGGCTCCACCCACACGATGCTCGGCGGCTTCACCCTCGATGGATGCGCCGGGCCCCACGGCGAGGCCGCGGACAACGGCGACACCTACTGGGAGGAGGCCTCCCGCACCGGTGGGCTGCAGCTCTCCATCTGTGCCGAGGACTGGTCGCGCCTCTTCGACGATCTGACCACCCGCATCGCCATCCCGGAGATGCTCCCCTGCGTCTACGAGATCCCCGAGCCGCCGCCGGGCGAGACCTTCGACCCGAGCCGGGTCAACGTCGAGTACACCCCGGGCACCGGTGGCGCGCCGGAGCTGATCCCCAACGTACGCACCATCGAAGGCTGCTCCGGTGAGGGCTGGTACTACGACGACCCGGAGAACCCGACCCAGGTGCAGCTCTGTCCCTTCACCTGCCGGCGCCTCGAGGAGGACGCGGCGGGCAAGGTCGACGTGGCCTTCGGTTGTATGACCGTGATCATCTGAGGAAAGATGGCCGCGATGCGTCGCGCGCCTCTGCTCTCCCTCTTCGCCTTCGTCTTCGGCGCCTGTGGTGCCTGTGGCGGAGCCGACGGTGGCTCCACCGGCACCGAAGACGAGCCGGTCACCGATCGGCCGGTCACCGAGTCCTCCGCCGGCGGCTCGTCGGGCGAGGCGGCGGCCCCCATCGATCCCTCGGACCCGCCGGTCGTCACCGTGACCGGCGAGCCGGTCGAGGGGGGCGTGGCGATCGTGGTCCAGAGCCGCGGCGACGAGCCCGCCCGGCTGCGCCCGACGGTGCGGGTCGAGGTCCGCCAGGGTGAGGGCTGGGAAGCGGTCCCCACCGGCGAGAGCGTGCAGCTGCGTGCCGATTGCGAGGACGAGGTGCCCGAGTGTGTCGAGCTGGTGCCCGGCGCCGAGCTTCGCGCGGTGCCCTGGCGCGGGCTCGCCGGTCAGGCTCAGTGCGAGTGCGAGCGCTGCGCGCCCGTCGACGCGGGCGAGTACCGCTTCGTCCTCGAGAGCTGCGCGCCCGAGGGCCACGCACCGCACCGCATCGCTTCCGCGCCCTTCGACATCGAGCGTTGAAGCCCTCGAAGCAGGACGAGAGCGCACCATGGGATGGCGACCGAGATATCTTCGCCCCATGACGAACGAGACGACTCGCCGTGGGGGCTGCCTGTGTGGCGCGGTCACCTTCGAAGCCGAGGGGGTGCGCACCGAGGCCGGCGCCTGCCACTGCAGCATGTGCCTCCGCTTCGGTGGCGGGCCGTGGATCGCGGTCCATGTGAAGGCGGTCCGCTGGACGCGGGGTGAGCCCGCCGTCTTCGAATCGTCGGAGTGGGCCGAACGCGGCTTCTGCCGCGACTGTGGCTCGAGTCTCTTCTATCGCTTCACGATGGAGGGCTCACCCCACGCGGGGAACACCTTCTTCGCCCTCGGCTCCTTCGACGATCCGAGCGGCATCGAGCTCGGCTCCGAGATGTTCATCGACGACAAGCCCAAAGGCTATGCCTTCGCCGGTGACCACCCGCGGATCACCGAAGCCGAGGCCAAGGCGGCGTTCGGCGACTGAGCCGCTCGCGAGCATGGTCCTTCGAAGCGCCTCCTCGGACGCCGGCGGCCCGCCGGAGTAGCCCGAAGTTTCATCAACCCGCCTCGATACTGCCGTCGGCACCGTTGGCGAGCTCACGACTTCGGCATGATGCGGTTGGAGCTCGAGCGGGCTGACGGCTGAAAGGGGGGAAGGTGTCCCTTGCCGGGGATGGCGTCCCCGCGGATCCTCCAGGAATGCGTAATCGTGAAGTCCTGACGATGCTGGAGGCGGCCTACGAGCTCTCGTCGGGTGGTGGGGGCTGGATCGGTGCGCTCGCGGCGACCCTTGCAGAGGCCTACGGCAGCCCACGCACGACCTACGGCTACACGGCGACCCTGGACCGCAACTCGCGGCCGGTCTTCCACAACGCGTGCCTCCCCATCGCCACGGACCCGGTGGCGCTCCTCGCGGCGGCCGTCTCGGAGCTCACGCAGGAACAGCTCCAGTCCTTCTACAAGCCGGGAACGATCCGCGGCGGGTTGGCGGACGGGCTGGGGCCGATGGCCGCGCTGGGAGCGGTCGACTCGGTGCACGCGCTCCACGAGCTCTTCGGTGGCGGTCGTCTCGTCCACGTGGGTGGCTGCGACGCTGGCGGTCGCACGATCCACGTAGGGGTCTTCGTCGACGGGGACGCACCGGGGCTGGAGTCGGGTGCTCAGGAGCGGCTCGGGGTACATCTCCACGCTGCGATGCGGCTGCGTCACTCGCTCGGTGACGTCGCGGCACTCGACGCGGGCGAGGCGGTCTTCGAGGCCGATGGTCGGCTCGCGCACGCAAAGGGCGGGGCCATCACACGCCGTGATGCGCTGGAGTCCGCGGTCCGGGCGGTGGACGCTTCGCGGGCGAAGGCAGTGCGGGCTCCGAGCGGGGACCCAGACCTGCTCGATGTCTGGCAGGGACTGCTGGAAGGGCGCTGGTCGCTCATCGACCGCATCGACTCCGACGGACGCCGCTACTACGTCGCGCTGGTGAACCCGCCGCTCGGGGTGCCGGCACGGGCTCTCACCGCCAATGAAGCGCAAGCGGTCGCCATGGCCGTGGTCGGCGAACCGAACTACATGATCGCCTATGCGTTGGGGGTGGCCTCGTCCACGGTCGCCAACTGGCTCCACACCGCGATCCGAAAGCTCGGCGTCGCAAACCGCTCAGAGCTGATCCGGCTGGGCTCGGCGCTGCTCATGAAACCCATGGACGCCGCCGGATCCGCTGGACCGAGACGGGGTTGATAATCAGTTCGTCAACCCGTCTCGATACTCGTGGCGGTCGTCTTGCTCCAGGCGACCCACCGCCGTCAGCCGCTGACCTTCTCGGTGAGGCCGCCCGCGCCGTCGAAGAGCGCCACCTTCTCTAGGGGGGGCCGGCGTCGGCGCGAACGCCGTGCCGGTGGCGCGCGCACGCCACTGGACGAGCAGGGAGGCGCCCAGGGTGGCGAAACCGAGGGCCACGGCCGCGAGCCCGAGCTCGACGTCGTTCGAGGGTGGGGCGAGCCACCCTTGCTGGGCCGCGTGGTGGGCGTGAAAGGGCAAGAGCGCGCCGAGCCAGCGGAGCTGAACGCGCCGCTCGGCCCACCACCCCACCACCAGCGTGAAGCCGATCAGGGCGACCAGCGGGTGGGTCGGGAGCGCCTCCCGGGGGTCCAGCTCCCCGAGCCAGGCGGCGAGATAGAGGCAGGTGAGCGCGCCGAAGAACAGCCGCGCCCGCGCCGCTCGGGTCGATGACCGTGAGCAGCTGCGGCTCGTCTTCGGGCACTCGGTACGAAGGCAGTGGGCTGCTCTGGGGGGCGTAGGTGACCGTCCCCGGTGAGCGCCACGCCGCGAGCGCCAAGGCGATCCCGGTGAGCAGGGCGACCAGCCCGAAGCTCGCGGGTACGAAGAGCGCGACGCCACCGAGGGCGACCGCCGCCAGGGTCCATCGCTGGGACTCGCGGGTCCGATAGCGCATCGCGAGGAGCGCCGCGACGGCGGGCCAGCTCGTGGGATCGATGTCCCAGAGGACCGTCCACCAGACGGCGTGGCCGAGGGCGAGCCCCGCCCACGCCGCCCAGGTGAAGCGCAGCGCACGCCGACCACGCTGGTCGAGCGGAAGGGAGGAGCGGACCTTCCGCTCGGTCCAGAGTGCAAGGGCGCCAGTGGAGAAGAGCCAGAGGGTGACCAGGCGACCGCCGTCGGGGCCGAGGTGCTCCAGCGCCAGCGGCAGGCCGGCCAGTCCCGCGGCGCCGAGCAGCGCCACCGCCCAGGCGGAGCGCGAGAGACGCAGCCGCAACGCGCCCGCGAGGAGCCGGAGCTTCACCGCGAACACCAGCCACCAGCCGAAGGCTGCGGCCGCGCCGACGTTGCCCAGATAGCCGCTCGATTCCACGTGGAGGATCAGGTCCGCCTGGAAGAGCGCCGCGAGCATGCCGAGCATCACCGCCGAGCGCCGGCGACCGATGCGGAAGAGCAGCGCCGCGCCACCGATGAGGCAGAGCGCGTAGAGCTCTGCGACGGCGCTGAGGACCAGCGTGGAGTCGCCGGCGAAGGTCGCGTCCCGCTGGAGCAGGACCAGCCCGCCGAGCACGACGGCCGCGCTCAGGAGCGCCAGCGGGTTGTACTCGACCCACCAGCGATGATGGAGTGCGCGCCAGTCGATGGCGCCGTGTGCGTCCCGGGTCATGCGATCGAGCAACGCAAGAGCGGTGCCAGAGGACGCGAGGCGGGATCGCGACTCGCGAGGCGCGCGATCGGGGCCCTCGCCGCGACACGATGACGCCGCGAGGACCCCGCGGCTGACAGATCGACCGCCCGGCCCGAGGTCGGTCGACCCGCCGGCCTCGCCGTCGCCCTCGTCTACGC
>JABAOG010000520.1_pt2 | contig 45561 bp, 42 predicted proteins | sample 7062131 | NCBI WGS metagenome assembly JABAOG01 (sample SAMN14538629, study PRJNA623070) | marine sediment metagenome | biome: marine biome [ENVO:00000428]; feature: marine pelagic biome [ENVO:01000023]; material: deep marine sediment [ENVO:00002113] | place: India: Arabian Sea | collected... | reverse complement strand
CGGCTTTGCCGCCGCCAACGTGTTCTACGATGCCCTCCTCCCCCACGTGGCTCGCCCCGAAGACCAGGATTCGGTGTCCGCCCGGGGTTACGCCGTCGGCTACCTCGGAGGCGGCCTGCTCCTGGCGGTCAACGTGGCGATGATCTTCATCCTCGGTTCCGAGACCGGAGCACGGTTGTCGTTCCTCTCCGTCGCCGTCTGGTGGGGACTGTTCTCGATCCCGATCTTCCGGCAGGTCCCCGAGCCGCCGTCCGCCGGTGTCGATCTCGGCCCCGGCCGGGGGATCGTGCGGGCGAGCTTCAGCAGGCTGGGCGATACGCTCCAGGACCTCCGCCGGTACAAGGAGCTGTTCAAGTACCTGATTGCGTTCCTGATCTACAACGACGGCATCGGCACCATCATCGGAGTAGCGGTGATCTACGGCGCCGAACTCGGTTTCGGAACCACCGAGTTGATCCTCGCGATCCTGCTGGTTCAGTTCGTCGGGATACCGTTCAGCCTCGTCTTCGGACGGATCCCACGCTCCGACGACCCCAACCACGCCGTCTACCTGGCCTTCGTCGTGTTCAACATCATCGCGCTGCCAGTGGTCGGGATCATCGGGGCGCGTGCTTTCCCGTCCGATTCGGTCGGAGCAGCCCCAGCGCCGTTCGCAGCCTCCGGTCAGGCGGTCGGGGAAGGCACGTACGGGATCACCGACGCAGGTTTGGAACTCACCGGCGGCTGGGACACCATCGATGCAGCCACCATTGCCGAGCAGACCGGCGCGATCCGTGACGCCGCCGGGTCGTTCACGCCGATCGCCTTCGGTCTCGCCGTGGTCGGCCTGATCCTCGCCATATGGCTGGCACGCCGCCGACCCCGCAACACCGGCAAGGCTCCGTGGGCCGTCATCTCCGTCGCCACCGCGGCCCTCGTGGCGCTGCTCGTTGCCGCGCTCGGACAGCTGATCATGCTGACGGCACCCGATCCGCTGGCATATGCGACGGCCCCGGGACCGGAGTCCGTGGTCGAGTTCACGTTCAACGGCGAACGCGTCGAACTCACCCACAGCACCGGACCCGACCACGGGATCTGGCAGGTCGAGGTCGACGGCCAATCGCTGATCGAGGACGACGAGGCCGTAGAGATCGATGCCACGAACGAAACGCTCCGGTACGGAGTCCGGACGTCGATCGATGCCGGGACCCCCGGTGTGCACACACTCACGATCCGGGCGGGGCAGGGCCTCCTCTCCATCGGCGAATTCGAGGTCCTGCCACCCGACCGGACCAGCAATCTCGGCTTCATCCTGGGCAGCCTGCTCATCGTCGAAGTCCTCGGACTCGCCCTGGCGGCGTTGTTCGGCAAGCAGGTGTTCGCGCGGGCTGCGGGTTCGATGACCACGAAACGGGCGATCATCCTGGCGCTGGTCGCCTACGCATTCATCGCCACGTGGGGATTCTTCCTCGACGCCGTCATCGAGTTCTGGTACCTCGCCTGGATGGTGGCCGTCGTGCAAGGCGGGAGCCAGGCGCTCAGCCGTAGCCTTTATGCGTCGATGTCACCCACCTCGGTCAGCGGCGAGTTCTTCGGGTTCTTCTCCGTCATGTCCAAGTTCTCGTCGATCCTCGGGCCGGTGATCTTCGCCGGGGCCGTCGCCATCTTTGGCAATAGCCGACCGGCGGTGTTGAGTCTGATCGCGTTCTTCATCGTTGGTATCGTCCTGTTACAGCGGGTCGACGTCGACGAGGGTCGCCGGGTGGCCGCAGAAGCCGACCGCCGGCTGCTGGGCGGCGAACTGGAGGGCGAAACGTGAGCAAGGACTGGGACAACTGGGACGACCAGGCGCCTGTAGACGCCGCCACCCCGGCGCCGCCAGACCAATCCTCGATGCCCGGTCAAACAGCCGATCGATTCGGAATCCGCTGGAGTCTCGTCGCCGGTCTCTTGCTGATCGCCACCATCACGGTCTTGGCGGCGCAGAACACGCAGAACGTCACCCTCAACTTCCTGGGCTGGGACGGGCGAGCTCCACTGATCGCCATCATCCTGGGCACCGCGCTGATATCGATCCTCATCGACGAAGTGGTCGGATTGCTCTGGCGAAGGAGACGGCGTAAAACGCTCGCCGAGCGCGAGGAGCTCAGACGACTGAGATCCGAACGAGACTGAAGGGAATCACCCATGGCCGAACGCCTAGTCGTCATTGGAGGCGACGCCGCCGGCATGTCGGCAGCGAGCCAGGCCCGCCGGCGAAAGCGACCCGAAGACCTCGAGATCATCGTCTTCGAGAAAGGCAACTACGTCAGCTACTCCGCGTGCGGTGAGCCGTACTACGTGTCGGGAGATGTCGACGACTTCGACGATCTCAAGGTGCGGACTCCGGAACAGTTCTGGAAGGTCTCGATCGACGCACGCCTTCACCACGAGGCCACCGAGATCGACACCGTCCGCGGTGAGGTCACGGTGCGCAAGCTCACAGAAGGCACCGAAGAGAAGATCGGCTACGACCACCTGTTGTACGCCACCGGCGCTCAATCGCTGCGACCCCCCATCGACGGCATCGATCTCGCCGGCGTGTACGAGTTGAGAACGCTCGACGATGCCAGAACACTACGCGAGGTAGCTACCGGAGGGGCTTCGACGAAGGCTGTGGTGGTCGGAGGGGGCTACATCGGGCTCGAGGTCGCAGAAGCCATGCACACGCTCGGCCTCGAAACCACGATCATCACGATGATGCCGACGGTCCTCGAGCGGACCTTCGACCCGGACATGGCGGAGAAGGTGGGGCACCGCATCGAGGAGATGGGGATCGAGCTCATCACGAACCACAAGGTGGAGTGTCTCGAAGGCCGCGGCGGTCGGGTGGTCGGCGCCGGCTGTGGGGATCAGAGCGTTCGTGCCGACCTCGTCGTCCTCGCCCTGGGGAGCCGTCCTGCCACCGGCCTGGCCGCCGAGGCCGGTATTCCCCTGGGCAAGTCGGGCGGAGTCATCGTCGACGAACGCCAGCGGACTCCGATCGACGGCGTATGGTCGGCCGGCGACTGCGCCGAAGCGCGTCACCGGCTGACGGGGTCTGCCGTCAACCTCCACCTCGGCACCGTCGCCAACAAGACCGGCCGGGTCGCCGGGATCAATCTAGGCGGAGGAGACATCACCTTCCCCGGGGTCCTGGGGACCGCCATCACGAAGGTGCACGACTTCGAGATCGCCAGGACCGGCCTCACGGAGTTCGAAGCGGAGGACGCCGGAATCGAGCACGTCGCCGCGGAAGTGGCAAGCAGCACCGCCGCCCACTACTGGCCGGGATCGTCGCCGATGCGCATCAAGATGGTCGCCGAACCGGGAACCTCGCGGCTCCTGGGGGCGCAGATCATCGGCGGGCCCGGAGCAGGGAAACGCATCGACACGGTCGCCGCAGCGCTCTGGAGTGACATGACGGCCGCGGATCTCGCCTGGGCCGATCTCGCCTACTCGCCGCCGTTCTCGGGAGTGTGGGATCCGGTCAACATCGCCGCCCGCAAGGTGGCCGCTGCGGCTCGCTAGGCAGAGACCGTCCAGAAGTCGCGCAGCGCGCCGACGACCTCAGACGGTCGCTCGAGCGGTGGAACGTGGCCGGCGCCGTCGATTTGCACGAACCGGGATCCCGGGATGGCATCCGCCATTCGCCGGGCTCCGTCCGGAGGGGTGAGGGCATCTTCGCTCCCCACGACCACGAGGGTGGGGACTGCGATCGACCCCAGGATTCCGGTCCGATCGGGTCGTTCGGCCATGGCCCGCAATGCCGCCTGGACTGCCGCCGGCGACGAGTCTCGGGCCATCTGGCGGATCTTGCGCCGGACCCACGGCGCCGCATCGGCCGCAGGCAGTGCTTCGGCCATAGAGTCGGCGACGGGCTCGACGCCGCTCTCGCCGACACGATCGATCAGTGCGTGGCGTCCTGCTCGACCTTCGTCGGAGTCCGATTCGGACCGGGTGTCCATCAAGACGAGCGATCGGATCAGCTCGGGATGACGCTCCACCAGGGCCAGCTGTACGTATCCGCCCATCGACAATCCCACGATGTCGGCCGGCTCATCCAGTGACGCAATCACCGCCGCGAGCCGGTCGGCGGTCTCATCGATCGAGTCCGCACCGTCCATGGAAGAGGCACCGAACCCGGGCAAGTCGACGGCGAGGCAGCGTTTGAGCCCCCCCAGATGAGCGACGACCTGATCCCAGAGACGGTGGTCCATCGGGAAGCCGTGGACGAAGACGGCGAGAGGCCCTGCGCCCGACGAGTGCGAGAAGAGTGGTTGCATGCGGGTCAGCGTAGCCGCAGGGCCGCTTCTACCATGCCGTGATGCGTGCCGTTGCCGTCGCCCTCACCCTCGCTCTGGCTGCGTGCGGCACCACAGTCCGGCCGGATCCCCCCGTAGGAGAACCAGCCACCGTCGTGTACGTTTCCGACGGCGACAGCCTGATCGTCGAACGCAAAGGAATCGAGGAGCAGGTTCGACTCATCGGCATCAACGCACCCGAACGCGACGAATGCTTCGGTGACGAATCCCGGGCACGACTCGAGTCTTTGGTGATGGGCCAAACCGTGACGCTGGTGCCGGATGCCGAACCCGTCGATCAGTACGGGAGGTTGCTCCGGTACGTCTACGCTGACGGTGCGTTCGTCAACCGGGCGCTGGTGGCGGGAGGGTTCGCCATGGCCCGCTCGTACGAGCCGAATACGGCATTCGAGGACATATTGCGCGCAGCCGGAGACGATGCCCGCGCCTCCCGGGTCGGGATGTGGAGTAGTGACGGCTGCGCGGTGGACACAGATCTCCGTATCGCCGCGTTGCACGCCGACGCCCCGGGCCCCGACGACGAGAACCTCGACGGCGAGTGGATCGAGGTGACCAACGAAGGCTCCGAGGTCGTGGACCTGAGCGGCTGGTCGATCCGCGACGCCGAGTCCGTCCATCGTTTCACGTTCCCGACCGGGACGGCGATCGAGCCCGGTGCCGACCTCCGGATCGTCACCGGATGCTCCGGCGAGATCGCCTGGTGTGCCGAAGGACCCGTCTGGAACAATCGCGGTGACGTCGCCTTCCTCCTCGACGCGGCAGGCAGAATCGCCGACCGTTACGAGTACTGAGCTCGATCTCCCCTGTCTACAGCCTCCTCTGGCGTGTGCTTCAATAGGAACTGTTCGGTTACACACAAGAGGAAAGGACCGAGATGAGCTTCATGGACACCCTCAAGGGCTGGTTCGGCAAGGCGAAGGAGACGGCCGGTGAGGCCATGGACAAGGTCGAGGACCTGGCCGAGGACCTCGGGGAGAAGGCTGCACCCATGGTCGACAAGGCCAAGGATGCAGCCGGCGATGCCTTCGACAAGGCGAAGGACTTTGCCGGAGACGTGAAGGACAAGGTCGAGGACAAGATCGACGACCTCCGTGGGGAAGGCGAGGAAGCCGGCACCGAAGCTGCCGCCGAAGCCGCAGGAGCCGCCGCCGAGAGCGCCGAAGCCAAGGTCGAGGACGTGAAGGATCAGCTCGGCGGAGAGTAGTCACCCCGAATTGTCTGGATGCAGGGTGCACGGCGTGCACCCTGCATCGCGTTCAGGGCTGCGCCGGCACTTCACAGGTGGGAAGGGGAGCGCCGCTTCCGGCAGGAATGGTCCGCGGATACGGCTCGGTGAACCCGGACCCCGGATCATCGGTTGAGACGAATCGCAGCACAGCCCGGTAGACGGCCTCTGCATAGGCCTGCCGGAACTCCACCGTCCGGAGCAGCGCCTCCTCCTGAGGATTCGAGATGAAGGCCCCCTCAGCGATGGCGACCGGGACGTCCGAGAACCTGATCAACCCGTAGTAGTCGTCGCCCTCACTGTTGAGACGGTACTTGGCGCCGGCGTCGGTGTCCCCCACCCAGGCGACGTCGAATGCGGGAAAGCCGCGCCGGAACTCCTCGACGATCAGTCCGGCGAGACGACGTGACTCCTCATTTCGCACCGAGTAGTAGGCCTCACTTCCCGGCCCGTCGAACGGCCCGTCGGGATCGGCGTTGTTGTGGATGGACACCAGCAGGTCGGCCCCCGCCGCCGCCGCGAACCGGGCCCGAAAGAGGAGACCGGCCTCGTAGTCGGCGCCCGGCGGCCCCTCGGACCGGGTCAGCCAGACGGCAGCGGCCGGACCATAGGTGGTCCCCGGACGCACGGCTCCGGTCGCCCAGTCGACATCGTGGGCGGCCTGTAGCAGGTCGCGGGTGCGACGTGCGATATCGAGATTGACCTCCGGTTCGCCGAGTCCGGTTGGTCCCGTCGCACCCCGATTGGGACCGCCGTGACCCGGATCGACCACCACTACTGCCCCTTCGATGGAGGTTGCACTCGCTCCCGCTGCCGGCACGAACTCGATCTCATCCCCCCGTACCCATGCCTCGGTGTCGCACGGGGTGAGAAGGCGGAACCAGTCGCCATCGCGTCCCTCCACCGGCATCACGAGCCCTTCATGCGCTCTGACCTGTGCCTCGCCGTCGGGTGCCGGGTAGAGGGATGCTCCACCGTCCGCCATCACCGCCAGCCCCACCGACCCCGCTTCGAGTGGGCCCGCCGGGCTCGGCGGGGTGGGATCCGGCGCCGGCCGGACGGGAACCTCCGGCACCGGCGGAATCGTCTCCGGGGGCACCGTCGCCACCGCCGGCATTGTCGACGTCGTCGACGTGGTGGTGGTGACGGAGGAAGCCGGGGTCGTGGCGGTCGGCGCCGTGCAAGCCGCCGGCACCAGTGCGGCGAAGAGGGCCGCCGCCACGACCCGGAATCTCACCAGCGTTCGGCCACCGTCTTCATCTCAGAGAACAGCCGCAGGTAGTCGGGACCGCCGGCCTTGGCGTTGGACCCGGACATGTTGAAGCCGCCGAACGGCTGCACGCCGACCAGCGCCCCCGTGATCTTGCGGTTGATGTAGAGGTTGCCCACATAGAAGTGCCGGCGGGCGTATTCGACCCGATCGCGACGTTTCGTGAACACGCCGCCCGTGAGCCCATACTCGGTGCCGTTGGCGATCTCGACGGCGTGTTCGAAATCCCGGGCCTTGATCACCGACAGCACAGGCCCGAAGATCTCGAACTGAGCGAGGCGTGCGTTGGGATCGACATCGGCGAACACCGTCGGTTCTATGTAGTACCCGCCGTCCAGATCGATGGCGTTTCCGCCGGCCACCAGTCTGGCCTCCTGCTTCCCCTTCTCGATCTCTTCGAGGACCGTTCGATGCTGGGCGGCGCTGATCACGGCGTTGACCCGGTGATTCTCCACGGCGGGACCGACGGACAGTTCCGACGTCAACTGCACCACCTTGTCGAGTACCTCGTCGTAGACGTCGTCGACGATGATCAGGCGAGAGCATGCCGAGCACTTCTGCCCCTGGAACCCGAAGGCGCCGGCGACCGCAGCCTGAGCGGCGGCATCGAGGTCGGCCGTCTCGTCGACGATCTGCGCGTCTTTGCCGCCCATCTCCATGTAGGCGCGTTTGATCCAGACCTGGCCGGGATGCACCTTCGACGACCGTTCGGCGATACGAAGACCGACCTCCTTCGACCCGGTGAAGTTGATGAAGCGAGTACGGGGATGATCGACGAGCGTGTCTCCCATCTTGCTGCCGGGACCGGGCAGGAAGTTGATCACTCCCGGCGGGAACCCGGCGTCCTCGACGGCCTTCATGAACTGCGCGGCGATCACCGGAGTGGTGGATGCCGGTTTCACGACAACGGTGTTACCGGCCGCCACAGGGCCGATCGTCATGCCGGTCAAGATGGCCAGGGGGAAATTCCAAGGTGGAATGACGACGCCTGCTCCGAGGGGAATCAGATGCGATTCGTTCTCCTCCCCGGGGAACGGGTAGACGGGCAACGGTCTCGCCATCTCGACTGCCTGCCGCGCGTAGTAGTCGACGAAGTCGATGGCTTCCGCCACATCGGCTTCCGCCTCGAGATAGTTCTTCGATGCTTCGAATGTCTCCCATGCGGAGAACTCGAGCTTCCGGCGCCGCATGATGTCGGCCAGCTTCATCACCGTCCGGGCGCGCGCTTCGCCCGACATTGCCGACCACTCCGGGAAGGCATCCCAGGCGGCGGCGATGGCCTGTTCGGCGATCTCTGACGTAGCTGCAGCAACGGTCCCGATGATCTCGGCCGGCCGGGCGGGATTGAGACTCTCGATGCGGCCTTGCGTGTCGATCGCCTCTCCTCCGACGATCAGGGGGTAGTGCTTGCCGAGGTCGGCACGGACCGCCTCGAGTGCCTTTCGATACGCTGCGGCGTTCGCCTCGAGCGAGAAGTCGCTGTAGGGCTCATTGGCGAATGGTTCGAACAATTGGACCTCCGGTATGCGTCGTCCTGAGCCTAATTCAAACAGGCCCGCGTTCGCCTCCGGCGAGGACTAGGTTCGAGAGGTGGAGGTGCCGAGACGAGCATCGAGCCTCAGGGCTCCCCTTCCCCAGGTACGGCGATCGACATGAACCGGCCTCTCGAACTGCTGAGAGATGCAGCGCACGATGAATGGTCCGACCCGGTAGAGACGGCTAAGCGTGCCGCCGAGGGTCTTCTCCAGCTCGTCGACGGTAGCTGGCACACCACCGGCCTCGAAGCCGCCCGGATGCTGCGACGGCGCAGGCCCGATCACGCTCTGCTGCTGGCCGTCACCGAACGGGCGCTCGACCCCAATCCCCGGATCGTGCGAAACGGGCTGGAGGCGGCGGTCGCCGAACTGGACGACGAGACATGGACGTCCGATCTTGGGCTGCGGCACGCTCACCACGAGTCGCTCGGCGTCGCATCGCTCGGGCGCACGACGCTGTCCGTACTCGAAGCGGCGTCGCAACTCGGCAACTCCCGGTCCCAGCTGTTCACCGACCGAAGGGCAATCTCTCGGGGTCTCGGCTACCTGAACTTCCCGATCGCGGTAGCGCCCCCCGAGGAAGCCATGGCGCTGCTGGCGCCGGGGGTGGCGAGAACCGCCGCCCGTTTCTGGACGACGTCGCGCATCGCCGATGCCGCCTCGAGGGCCCGGGCGGGTGGACGTACGGTCGTCGTGATCGTCCATCCACTGGCAGAACTGTCGCCGTTGAACCGGTCGGTATACCGGCCGCACCGCCTGCTGATCGACGTGCGGCTCTAGCGGTCTGTCGGTCGGGCCGCTCCTCACCCCTCCCGGAGTTCGAAGCTGGTCTCGATGGCGGCGGTCGTCTTGACGGTGGCGGCCACCGAGCACTGGTGATCGATCGATTCACGGATGGCTGCGGCGACGACGTCATCGCTGTATCCGTTCCCCGTGACGACGAAGTGCACCTTGAAACGCTGAAATGTCCACGGGGGTTCAGGTTGCTGGCTGTAGGACACGGAGATGGCGACGTTCCGGAGATCACCACGATCGGTGAGTGCGGCGACCACGTCGTATCCCGAGCACGAACCGAGCGCCAGAGGGAGCAAGTCGGAGGGCTTCGCTCCGCGCTGCGAACGGCCGTCGACATCTACCGGCATGCCGGCGCTGTCCACCCCGTCGAACATGTAATCCCCGAGCCAGTCCAGATGAACCCTCTTCATGCGGGGCTACGGTAGCGCGCAGCGCCCGACCGGCGAACAGCGGCAAGGATCAACGGAGTGCCGTCGACATGACGAGCCATGCCAGCACCACCGTCAACGCCGATCCGACGAGGATGCCGGCAACACATCGCGCCGTCCCCGGTGGACGGCGTCCGGTCGCACGCGTCAGGCGGTGGATGTCGCGGAGTCCGGCGATTCCGGCCGCCACCGCGAGCGGTGCCGGGATGCCGAGCACACCGAGCGCGGCCAGATAACCGGACGCCACGGCCCACGGCGACCGTCCGGACGGCAGCAGCAGTTGCGCGAATCGGTCCGGTGCCGGCGGGACCTCCCCGGGAGGCGCGGGCGGCGCGTACCCGTCGAAACGGTCGGTGTCCGCGAGTCGAGTCCACGCTTCGAGACCGTCCGTCCAGACGAACGACTCGGCGTGCAGGCGTCCGGACGCGGCGAGAGCCCGCAATCCTTCATCGGAGACGGGTCCCATACGCTCCCGTCCGTTCAGGTAGAACCAGACGCGTCCGGTCATCTCAGGGCTGCAGTGCGACCACGACGTAGTCGATCGATGCCACGAGAGCCTCCACATCGCTCTTGGGAATCGCCGGCCAGAGACCGATGCGAAGCTGATTGCGGCCGAGTTTGCGATACGGATCGACGTCGACGATGCCGTTTCGCCTGAGCACCGCCGCCACTTCGAGGGCGTCCACCTCCTCGAAGTCGATCGTCGCCGTGACCGGGGACCGACGCTCCGGGTCGCCCACGAACGGGGATGTGTAGTCGGTTGTCGTTGCCCAGGAGTACACCACCGCGGCGTTCTCGGCCGACCGGTCCACCGCCCACTGCAGGCCGCCGTTGCCGAGGATCCAATCGATCTGCTCGGCCAGCAGGTAGAGGGTGGTCAGCGCCGGCGTGTTGTACGTCTGGTCCTTCCGCGAGTTGTCGAGGGCCACCGACAGATCCAGAAACGGCGGCACCCGCCGTCCGGTGGCAGCGACGGCCTCGATCCGATCCGTCGCCGCCGGTGACATCAGCGCGACCCACAGGCCGCCCTCCGACCCGAACGCCTTCTGCGGCGAGAAGTAGTAGGTGTCGAACGCAGCAGTATCGACGGCGACGGCACCTGCCGCCGACGTCGCGTCCACCAACACGATGCCCGACGGGCCGGGGCGCACGATGGGCATCACCACCCCGGTGGTGGTCTCGTTGTGGGTGAAGGCGTAGGCGTCGATGGAGTCGTCGACGATCGGATCCGGATGGGTACCGGGCGCCGACTCGATGATCATCGGAGGACGCAGGTGGGCGGCTTTCTCGACGGCGGCGGCGAACTTGCCGGAGAACTCACCAAACACCAGATGCTGGCTTCGCGATTCGATGAGACCGAAGGCGGCGGCATCCCAGAACGCCGTGGCACCACCGACCCCGAGCACTATCTCGTATCCGTCGGGCAGCGAGTAGAGATCGGCCAACCCGGTCCGAATCCGGCGCACCACGCTCTTGACGGGGTCCTTGCGATGGCTCGTTCCCAGGTAGCCCGTCCCGGTGGACAGCAGCCTTTCGAGTGCCTCAGCCCTGACCCTGGTGGGGCCCGATCCGAAGCGGCCGTCGCCCGGCAAGAGCCCATGGGGAATCTTGATATCGATCGACATGACCCCACTATTCTTGAGCATCGAGCGACATCACAGTCGATCACGACGACGAAAGCGAATCCGCCATGTCCCGTATCTCTCACCGCATCGGTTCGATCGCAGAGTCCGCAACGATGGCCGTGACGGCAAAGGCCAAAGAGCTACGTGCTCAGGGCATCGATGTCATCGGCTTCGGCGCCGGGGAACCCGACTTCCCGACCCCCGATCACATAGTGGAAGCGGCGATCGCTGCATGTCGTGACCCGAAGATGCACAAGTACGGACCCGCCGCCGGCATGCCCGAACTGCGGGAAGCGGTCGCTCAAAAGACCGTTCGCGATTCCGGCTACGAAGCGACGGCGGCCCAGGTGTTGATCACGAACGGCGGGAAGCACGCGGTGTTCGCGGCCCTCGCCACACTCATCGATCCCGGCGACGAGGTGCTGCTGCCGGCCCCCTACTGGGTCACCTATCCCGAGGCCGTCGGGCTGGCCGGCGGTGTTCCCATCGTGCTCCCGACCGACAACTCGACCGGTTTCCAGGTCACCGTCGACCAGCTCGAGCGGGCACGCACCGACAAGACCAAAGCGCTGATCTTCGTATCACCGTCGAACCCCACCGGCGCGGTCTACCGCCCCGAAGAGATCGCCGCCATCGGCAGGTGGGCGGCCGAGCACGACGTCTGGGTCGTCACCGACGAGATCTACGAGCATCTCGTCTACGGTGAGGCCACCTTCTCATCGGTGGCACGCCTCGTCCCGGAGCTGCAGGACCGCTGCGTCATCGTCAACGGCGTCGCCAAGACGTTCGCCATGACCGGCTGGCGAGTCGGCTGGATGGTCGGCCCCGCCGATGTGGTGAAGGCCGCCGCCAATCTGCAGTCCCATTCGACGTCGAACGTCGCCAACGTCTCCCAGGCCGCGGCGCTCGCCGCCCTCACCGGTCCGATGGAACCGGTCGAGGCCATGCGGGAGGCATTCGACCGGCGCCGGCAGACCATGTACGGCATGCTGAGCGACATCCGTGGAGTAGAGGTCGTCGAGCCGCAAGGAGCGTTCTACGCCTTCCCGTCGTTCGACCGTCTGCTGGGAACGGAAATCCGGGGGCATCGACCGTCGTCGACGCTCGAACTCGCGGGAATCGCGCTCGAGGAAGCCCACGTCGCCATCGTCCCGGGTGAAGCCTTCGGCGCCCCGGGCTTCGCGAGACTCTCGTACGCGCTGGGTGATGCCGACCTCGAGGAGGGCGTCCGCAGACTGGCCGGATTCCTCGCTTCCTGACCCAGGTACACTGCCCGCCACCATGCTGACGGGTTNNACCAACCGGCGCCTCGACTACCCCCTGATACCCGGCCACGAGATCGTAGGACGGGTCGCCGAAGTCGTCGATGATTCGGTCCCCTTCCCCATCGGAACCCGGGTCGTGCTCGAAACCGCCATCCGCTGCGGGGCATGCCGGCGGTGCATCAACAAGGTGACGAGCTGTATCTCACGACGTCCGATCAATGCCTACGGACAGCTCTCCTCGAAGGAGCCACCCGCTCTGTGGGGCGGTCTCGCCGAGTACGTCTACCTCGATCCCGGAGCACGGATGCACGCCCTGTCCGACGACATTCCTGCCGAGGTGGGCACGTTCGCCCACGCGCTGGCGGCCGGCTTCACGTGGTCGGTCGAGTTGCCGCAGCTCCAGAGAGGCGAGAACCTCCTGATCATCGGGCCCGGACCGAGAGGTCTGTCCGCCCTGATCGCCGCCAAAGCAGCCGGAGCCCGGTGGGTGGGTGTCGCCGGACTCCCCCACGACCGTGATCGTCTCATGATGGCGACCGAGCTCGGCGCAGACATGGTGGTGAATGTCGAAGCCGGCGATGTGGGTAGCGCGGTCGCCGATTCGCTCGGAGCCAGGCCCGACATCGTGCTCGACGTGACGTCCGACGATCCCGAGGCAATCTTCATGGCTCTCGACCTGGTACGAGCCGGAGGCCGGGTGGTCCTGGCGTCGACCAAGGGAACCAAGGCGATCCAGCAGCTGTTCTCCGACATCGTCGTCGTCAAGGAGTTGACGGTCCGGGGCGCGCTCGGAGCCAGTTCCGCCGGCTATCACTGGGCGACACGCCACCTCGCCGACGACGACCGGATCGACCAGATCGTCTCACATGAGTTCCCCCTCTCCGAGGCAGGGCGGGCGATACAAGCGGCCGGCGGCATTCTCGGTCGGGAGGAGTTGCTCGCCGTGGCGGTGACGTTCTGAATCCGCCCGAGTGGTCGGTGCGCACCTCGAGCGTCGCTGCCTGGGCAACGTACGACCTCGCCAACACCATCTTCGCCCTCGGAGTGCAGGGCCTGTACTTCGCCACCTGGGTGACCGACGTGGAGGGACGGCGGGACGAGGTGTTGTCGTACACCATCGCCGCCGCCATGTTCGTCGTCATCCTCGCCAACCCGTGGATCGGCGCCCGCACCGATCACGCCTTTCGTCGCATCCCGTATCTCGCCGGGTCGACGATCGTCGCCGTTGGAGCCACCGCGCTGCTCGCGTCGCTGTCTGTCGAATGGTCCCTCGTCGCCTACGGGGTGGCGCTGATCGGGTTCAATCTCGGGTCGGTCGTGTACGACGCCATCCTGCCCGACGTCTCCACGCCGGAGAACCGCGGCCGGATCTCCGGACTCGGTATCGGCGTCGGCTACCTCGGCTCCTTCGTTGCGGTCATCATCGGCCGGACCGTCCTGGACGTCTTCGACCTCGGCTACCCGGCGCTGTTCCGCTCGCTCGCCGTCGCGTTCCTCATCTTCGCCGTTCCGACCTTCCTGTTCGTCCGTGAGCGGCCCCGAACCTCGACTCCCGGTCCCTCATGGCGTGATGCCTTCCGGCAACTGGCAGTGTCCTGGCGCCGGGCGTCGCGCTACCCGGGCCTGACCCGGTTTCTGGTCGGACGGTTCTTCTACTCGGACGCCATCAACACGATGATCGGGGGATTCCTCGCCGTGTTCGTGGTCGATGAGATCGGATTCGAGCGCGACCAGGTGGAGGTGTTGCTCGCCGGTGCGATCGTCGGCGCCATGATCGGCGGTTTCCTGGGAGGCAAGCTGGTCGATCTCCTCGGACCGAGACGGGTGCTGCACACCGCCCTGTACCTGTGGATCGCCGGCATGGGTCTGGGCATCGTGGCCGCCGAAGCAGACCTGCCGCAACTGGGATGGTTCCTCGGCATCGTCGGGGGGCTCGCGCTCGGGGCGACGTGGGCGAGCGACCGTGTCTACATGGTCCGCCTCTCGCCCCCCGAAGCCATCGGCGAGTTCTACGGGCTCTACGGCATGGTGGGGCGATTTGCCACCGTGCTCGGACCGTTGACGTGGGGTTTCGTCGTCGACCGGCTCGGACTCGGCAGATCGGCCGCCGTCGGCACGTTGATCGCGTTCGTCGTCGCCGCCCGCATCATCCTCGAGAAGATCGACATGCCGTCGGCGTGACCGGCTAGCCGAGGCCCCCCGGCGGACCGTGCGAGAGGCGCTCCTCGACCTCGAAGAGGTCGGGGAGGTCGTCAACCATCATCGCTCCGGCGGCAAGTCTTCGACCGATCTCGGCGAACCAGGTGTCGTTGGCGACGGAGGCGGGCCACCGGATGAGCCCGACGCGACCTCCGACGATGGCGGCGCACATCACCTCGAGATCGCGACGTCGCAGCGGGGCCACGTCGGTGAGGAGCGAGAACGGCTCCGATCGCAATGGTGCCCCCATCGCAACCGCCGCAATGACCGCTTCGAGCGAGTTCGGCTCGGCTCCGGAACGCCGCAGGATGCTCGCCGGATCCTCACCGATCACGACCTGGAGACGCTCGAGGAGACCCAGCAACTGGGATGGATCGCCGTGCATGCCTTTGAGGTGCTCGGTGGATCGAGCCGCCATGTGGCCGACCTCGAGTGCGCCGGCCGCAAGATCCCGCCCGTACTGTCCGTGCGTGATCCCTGCGATCGTGCCCGCCATGACGGCGGCCGCAACCGCAGACGAACGATCCCGATGGGTTGCCCGGGCGGCACGGGCGCTGTCCTCGACCAGCCGGTCCGGCCTGTTGCGATGCCAGATACCGATGGGAACGGCTCGTGTGGCGACGTCTATGCCGGCCACCGTGCCCCAACCGGTGAGCCCGGTCTCCTGCTCCTCGACGAATTCGTGCAACCAGACGGGTGTGCCCCGCAGCCGCGGGCGGCCCGTCCTTCTACCCACGAGCCGCACCAGCGAGTCGCGGAACCGGTCGGTGTCAACCTCACCGAATCGGAGCAACTCGTACGCGACGACGATGGCCAGCTGTGCATCGTGACCGTAGGCTGCCCCGGCGCCCTGGTCTCCGGCGGCGAGACCCAGCAACGCTCCGGCGCCGTCATCACGAACGAGAGAGAACCTGGCAGCCATTCCGGCGTCATCCTAACGGCGACGCCGAACGCCATGATGGGAGTACGCTCGGAGGGTGCAACGACTGCTCTTGATCGCCAACCCGGCGGCGTCCGGGTTCACCGGAGGCCTGTTCCGAACCATCACCTCGATGCTGGCCGGATCCTACGACATCGAACCGGCCTGGCCGATCGGACCCGACGAAGCGCGTATGACGGCCGCCAAGGGCGCCGCAGACGGATACGATGTCGTCGTCGCCTTCGGCGGAGACGGCGTCGTGCACCACGTGGCCAATGGGATTGCCGGGAGCGACACGGCGCTCGGCATCATCCCGGCCGGAACGACCAACGTCCTGGCGCGGATCCTTGGGATTCCCGGCCGGCCGCGACGGGCCGCCGAACTCCTCCTCGGGACTCCCCACCGCATTCGCGTCCCTCTCGCCAGGGTCGAACTCGGAGACCCTGCGGTGTCCTCGTGGGCCACCTTCGGTGCCGGAGTGGGGTACGACGCCGCCGTCGTGGCTCTCTCCGAGACGCAGCCGTATCGGAAGTACTGGTTTGGAGCAGTGCACTACGCCCGCAGCGCCGCTTCGGTCCTGTTGCGCGATTTCCGCTCCCGACGGCCGAATCTCCGGGTCTCCGACGGAGAGCGCAACCTCGACGCGGTCACCGTGCTCGCCCAGGTGCACAGTCCATACACCTACTTCGGGAGATTTCCGCTGGGAGTCCGGTCCGAAGGCGGGCTCACCATCATCGCGTTCGAGAAACTCCCGGTGCGACGGGTGCCGGCGATCCTGGCGACGGCCGCCCGAGGGGCCAACCTCGAGAGAGTGCGAGGGGTACATGTGTGGCGTGATGTCGATCGGATCACCGTCGCGGCCGACCCGATGGAGTCGGTTCAGGCGGACGGTGAACTGCTCGGTACGGCGGGTCTGATCGAAATCGGCGCCGCACCCGGAGCGCTCGAAGTCATCGCACCGGGGAAACCCATCGGCAAGCAGGACTGAACGGCGCTCAGTCGGCGACGCCCTCGGCGACCCGGAGACCCCGCGCAAACTCGGACACCTCGGGAATCCCGAGCACACCCAGTTCGGTGACCACACCCGCGAAGACGTCGAGCGAGATCGCCTCGCTCAGATCCTCCCGCCCCCGTCGCTGCAACGACGCCGAGAACAGTTCCTCGGGCAGGATCTTGTCCGTCGCCGCCACCAGGTAGAACGGCACCCCGACCGCCTTGGCTGCTCCGGCGAGCACCCCGGTTCCCACTTTGTTGATGACCTGGCTGGGCCCGATGGCGTCGGCGCCGGCCAGGACCAGGTCCATCCCGGGCAACACTTCGATGACCACGTCATCGTCGATCAGCTCGACCAAGAACCCCAACGCCCTGAGATCAGCCGCCATCTCGGTTCCCTCCCCGATGGGCATGGCGCGGGTACACACCACATCGAACCCGATACGTCCGCTGGCGAACTCGAGCAGGTGTTTGACCGTGCTCGACGCCGAGTGGACCAGCACCGTCCCGCCTGCCGGGATGAGCGGCGTGCCGGCTTCGGCGATGCCCCGCGAGCTCTCACGAATCCGCCGCTCGATCTCGGCAACTGCACCGGCGACTGCTGATGGGCCGTCGGGAACGTGCAGATAGACGGCGTTGCGCAGGTTCGTGATCGGCGCCATCGCCTGCTGGTTCTCGGAGAGCAGGTCCACAGCTTCGACGACTGCCTCCGGAAACGCATCAGGAGTTACGGAGATGACCGTCCTGATCAGATCGCCGATGGCCTGTGCTGCCTCTGCGCCGACGGTGGCCGCACTGCCCACCTGATCACGGGCCGCCGCCACGACGCGGCGCCATGCGGGCCAGTCTCGCCATTCCGTCACAGTGCCTCCGCCATCGCCGGCCGAGTGTAGTGAGGCGCCGGAAGGCTCAGATCCGCTGCTCGCCGTCCTGATCCTGCAGCGCCGCCGTGATGAGACCGAGTTCGGCGAGCGCGCCGGCGATCTCTGCCCTGGACCGCATCCTCGAGCGGATCTCGAACCCGATGCGCCGGTCGAGTTTGCCGCGCAAGAGGTCGCGCAGCGAGGCAGCATACCTGTCGAGCGATCGACTGCCGGCGCGTCTGCCGCCGTCGATCACCAGGGCGCGGATTGCGACCGCGATGATCGCCGAGCCTCCGGCGATGCTCAGCAGACGCCACTCGCTCTCGAGTGTGGCAGGGTCGATCCACATCCAGGCAACGGAGACCACCAGAAGCATCGCCAGTGTCCACTGCACGATGCCGGCCACCTTCCACCATCGGGGTACCGGAGCGACTTCGAACGGGCCGACCTCCGTCGTGGCGGCCTCGACGGACCGACCGAGTCCTGCCTCGATTTCGCCCGGGGTGAACTCGGCCCGCAGCCGCCGGCCGAAGGCGCCTCCGGTCTCGAACGAGAGCTCCCCCACGAACTCCACGATGTTCGATGCAGCGGCGGTGAGGTGTCCCCCCGTTGCCGGCCGTACCCGATCCGAAGGAGGGAGGACCCCGGCGGCTTTCGACATCCGTGTTGCCTTGAGCCGGGCCGCCCCGACCGCCACCGGGCCGCCTCCCACGTGCCTGGCGGCGTGAACTCCGGCACGCTCGGCTAAGGGTCGTTGTGATTCGAGCATCGCGTCGACCAGCGCAGTGACGATGTCCCCGGCGACGGCGTTCCACCGCTCGTCGAACGATGTGGCACCACCGGCCGCTACTCCCGCTACCACGCCGAGCTCGTCGCGTGCCTCATCGAGATCCGACAGCACCTTGTCGATCACCACCTGCTTCTCCTCGAATCTGCCTCGCAAATCGCGTGCCAGCCGGGAGATGCCGACGGAGGGACCGTCGGCAGGGTCGGCGGCGGTGCCGATGACCGGCGCATCGGTGATTCCGTCACCGGCCAGGCTGGCCCGGAAGTCCTCGACGACACGACCCTCGTCGGCGGGGCTGAGACGATCGACCTGGTTCAGGACGAACAGGAACTGTCTCGCATAGCGGTGGAGCGGCTGCAGGAAGTCGCGGTGCAGCACGCGATCGTTGTACTTCTCCGGATCGACGACCCAGATGACGGCGTCCACTCGCGGCAACAGGCGCTCGACCATCTCCCGGTGCGATCTGACCAGGCTGTCGGTGTCGGGCAGATCGAGAACGGCGATCTCCCCGAAGGAATCGTGTCCGACCCGCTCGACGATGCCCAGGTCGTCGAGCAGGCGGGTGAGGCCCGGTTCGGGGTTCGCGGGTATCCAGGCCAGGGGTCGCTCCGTCGTGGGTCTCCGCACCCCCGTCGGAGCGACCGGTTCGCCCGCCAGGGCGTTGAGGATGCTCGACTTGCCCGACCCGGTGCCGCCGACCAGGGCGACGACGACCGAGCGGCCGAGGAATCCGAGCCGCTTGCGAATCGCCGACGCCTTTTCGGCGACGGCGGTCAGGTCCGCCGGATCGGCGAACTCGGCGGCGCGGCCTATGGCGAGGTCGAGTTTGTCGAGGGCAGTGGTGATGTCAGGCACCATTCCAGGCCTCCGCAAGGTCATCGACGCGCCTGCCGGCCGCCGCGAGTTCGCCCTCCGCGGGGAGCGATGTCGTGTGGGCATCGATGGCCGCTCCGAATCGGGCCCCGTCCGATCGCAGCACACCGGACGCGGCCGCCTCGATGGCGAGTCGGGAGCGGTCGATCAGGGAGCGCGCCGCTGCGGTCCCGAACAGATGCTCGAGCAACTTCTGCTGCGCGGCGGCAGCTCCGGCCGCCACCCCGACTTCCGCACCGGTGAGACCACCCGTCTGGAGGAACACCCCGAGCATGACCACGACGGCCACCGTGTTGACCCCGTAGGACGCGACCACGGCAGTCCGTTTCTTGGCGGCACCCGCCTCGCGAATCAACTCCGCGACCCCGACCATCCAGTCCTCGACGGCACGGTCCGCCAGTTCCACGGTGGCGCCGTCGTGCCGCCAGAGCGAGCGTCCCGACAGGAGGTTGCGTCCGGCCGGGTCCAACTCCCAGGCGGCCGCCGCCGTCCCTGCGGCGAGATCCGCCCTGTGCACGAGCACATCCCGCAGTTCGATCCGGGCGTCGACACGCACTCGGGCCGGGCCGGCGGTGCCGCCGAAGACCCGTCTGGCCCATGCAGAGAGACGCGAAACGCCCTCGCCGACGGCCTTGATGAGTTCGCCGGTGCCTACGAAGTCCTGCCATCTCGCCAGCACTTCGCCTCGAATCAGATCACCCGAATCGAGCGACCGGACGACCTCGGCGACCTGGCGCTCGTAGGCCGCGTCCGCCACCTCGCGCAAAGCCCCGGCGTCGGAGCGCTCGGCTGCCACCGCCTCTTCCAGCCGGACGGTACGGCGCGAGAGGTCGGCGATGGCGCCACGAATCGCCGACTCGAGCACCGAGGGGCGAGCCCCTTCGCCGACCATGGCGGCCAGGCGAGCTCGCAGGCCGGCAACCGCCTCCGGCGGCAACCGGCCGCCGCTGATCGGTTGCTCTGAGATCTCGAAGAAGCGGCCGGAGAGGTCGAATCCCTCGTCCTCGAGAAGAGTGCGGTAGTCGTCGACGAGTTCGCCGGCGTCCGCGGGAATGCGGTTGACCGTGAACAGTACGGGGACCGCCCGGGTGCGCGCCTTGTGCAGGAACTCCCACGGCACGGCGTCGGCATAGCGTTGCGCCGAGGTGACGAAGACGACCACGTCTGCGACGGCCAGCAACGCATCGGCTTCTTCTCGGTGGAGTTCCACGATGGAGTCGAAATCCGGAGCGTCGATGACGGTGACGCCTTCGAGCAACTCGTCGGTTCCGGGCACCATTTCGATCGGACTCGCATTGGCGCCGGCCAGGAACTCGCTGCCGTAGAGGTGGGCGTGCCGCTGATGCGCCCAGACGACCGGCATGGTCGTCGTCGGCCTGATCGCTCCGGAGGTGCTGATCGGCTCTCGTGCGAAGCTGTTCAGCAGCGTTGACTTGCCGCTCCCGGTCGACCCGATCAGCACCGCCACCAGTGGAGCATCGAGATCACCGAGACGGGGAAGAAGGTAATCGTTGATGCTCCGCAGGGTCTCGTCCCTGAGCGTCGTGCGCTCCGACCGTCGCTCGCCGGGCAGATCGAAAGAGACGGATTCGATCAGCTCGGCCAGCGCGTGCAGTGCGGCACGGAGATCGGCGACGGGCGAGATCTGTCGGGACATCCCGGGGATTGTCCCACACCACAAATGCGCGTTTCTGTCACACCCTCTCGATACATTGAACACATGGCGTCGATACACCTCGAAGGAAACGTGGTCACGATCGAGAATCTCGAGATCGAAGACCCCGGTCTCGCACAGCTCCTCGGCACTCAGCCGGAGGAACGGCGGACCGACACGCTGATCCGTGCGCTCACCGTGGGCGCGCGCGGGTTGGTGTCGATGGGCCTCGGGATCGACCTCTCGGAGGTCGACGACCGCGTCCGCAGAACGGTCATCGACGCCACCGCCGAGGCGCGGCGAGAGGTCGAATCGGTCTTGACGGCGGCGCGGACTGCCTTCGAGGCACAGCTCTCGCCCGAGCACCGCAGTTCGACGGTCGCCCGCACACTCGAGGAGTTCGCCGCCTGGCGAGATGCCTTCCTCCGGCGAATGGACCCCGCTCATGCCGACAGCGACACCGCCCGGTTTCTGACCGAGCTGAGTTCACTGGTCGGTCCGGCCGGCGAGCTGCAGCAGCGTCTCGAGCAGGCGCTCGACCCGAACGCCGACTCGTCGGCGTTCGCCCAGCTCGGCAAGGGTATCGAGCAGCGCTTGACCGAACTGCGTGATGCAGTGATGCATCAGAAGGGCCGGGAGGAAGAAGCCGAGAACGGCACGCGCAAAGGCTTCGATTTCGAGGAGTCGGTCGAGGAGTGGCTGCGGTCGGCTGTGGCCGGCGTCGGCGGATGCATCGTAGAGCACACCGGACGCACGGCGGGCGAACTCTCCGCGGACTCGCTGGTCGGGGACTTCGTGGTGACCCTCCCCGACGGCGCCCGCATCGTCGTCGAGGCGAAGAACACTACTCGCATCAATCTCTCGGGAAAAGACGGCATACTCGACGAACTCGACCGGGCGATCGTGAACCGGGCCGCCGATTACGCCATCTGCATCGCCGCCCGCGACGCGTTCCCGCGTGAGGTTGGTTCGTTCGGCGTCTACGGACATCGCTTGCTGGTCGTCGACGGGGACGACGGCGCCATGACCGCCGTGGCCGTCCGGTGGGCGATTGCTGCTCTCGCAGCAGAGCGTGAAACCCGGGGCGAGCTCGATCACGCTCTCTTCGCCGACCGGCTTCAGCGCATCCGGCAGCTGGCACAACTGCTCTCGGGAAGCCGCCGATCGCTCACCGACATCACCTCCTCGGTCGAGAACGTTCGAGCCACCCTCGAGCAGCTCCGAACCGAGCTTCTCGCCGTCGTGTCCGACCTCGACGGTGAGGTGCACCGCATCACCGACTCGGCGGAAGTGGTCGACTTCCGGCCGGCAGCCTCCGGTCGGTAGCCGGCCCGAACGCCCGCTTTCTACTGCGCCCGCGGCAGCCTGACCTCGACCCGACCGACTCCGTCCGCTCCGATCGTGAGCGATCCCCCGGCGTCCTCGGCGGTTCTGCGGACGATGTCGAGACCCAGGCCCGTCGAGTCGCTACCCGACCATCCCCGTTCGAGGGCCTCCGCCCCGAACCCGCTTCCGCCGTCGGCGACCATCAGACGCAACACGTCTCCCTCGTCGACGACGGCGACCTCGAACCCCGTCCCGTCGGGCGTGTGCGCAAACACGTTCGCCAGCAGGGCGTCCAACGCAGCGCCGAGATCCACGGCGGCGGCCATCACCATTCCCGGCCCGTCCGGGAGGGAGAGGCTCCAGGACCGGTTCTGCTCGTCTGCCAGCGCCCCCCAGAACCGCACACGGTCCTCCACCACCACACAGAGATCCGACAGAACCCCACCGGCCTGTCGCATCGGGCGTCTCGCCTCAGAGATCACGTAGTCGACGGTTCGCTCTAGTTCGGCGGCATCCTCCCGAAGCCGGGTCGCCTGCTGCTCGTCGTCGATTGCGTCGATATCGAGCCGGAGGGCGGTCAGCGGCGTCCTGAGGCGGTGGGAGAGGTCGGCAACCGCCTCGCGTTCGACCGCCAGGAGGCGAGCGATGCGATCGGCGAGACGGTTGAAAGCCCGACCGACCTCCTGTACCTCCTTCGGCCCCGCCGGGCGGACCTTGGTCTCGAGATTTCCCTCGGCCATCCGGTGTGCGCCGTCGGCCAGTTCCTTCACCGGCTCGGTGATCGAGCGAGCGAGCCGGTCGGCCACCAGCACGGCGATCGAGATCAGGGTTACTCCCAGCAACGCCAGGATCAACCTCGCCGACAGCACGTTCGCACCGAGCAGGTCGTCGGGAACGAACACCCGGACGAGTGTGGTCCGCCCCTCGCCCTCACCGACCGGCACGAACAGCACCTCGCCGCCGTCGACCTCGAATCGCGCCGTCGAACTGAGGTCGCGAGCCGAGCGAACCAGTGAATCCAACGCCGTCTCGACGCCCACCACCGTGTCGTCGGGGAAGATCACAGACGTGGCGCGACCGTCGAATGAGGGCTCGGTCGAGACCAGACCGGCGACGTCCGCCCGGTTGCCCGGAACGAGGAGCGCCACGGCACTGGCGAGAAACTGCGCATCGCGCTCTGCGTTGTTCATCGCCCGGTCGTGAGCGAGCTGTCCGACCAGTCCTGCCAGGGGAATCAAGAAAGCCAGCGCCACCATCGAAGTGATGGCGGCGGAGACGAGGACGAGCCGGCGGCGCATCAGTCGGGAGCGACGAGCTTCACGCCGACGCCCCGCACCGTGTGCAGATACCGCGGTTCTGCCGCCGTCTCCCCGAGCTTCTTGCGGATCCACGACAGGTGAACGTCGACGGTCTTGTCGGCGCCGCCATACGGCTGACGCCACACTTCGGCGAGGAGTTCCCGCTTCGAGACGACATCGCCGGGGCGTTCGGCGAGGTACATGAGGAGATCGAACTCTTTGCGAGTGAGGTCGAGAAGATGCCCGTTCAGACTGGCCTCGCGAGAACGCGCATCGATCTGCAGTCCGCCGACCTCCATCGTGGTGCTCTCGCCGGTCGCTCCGGAACGTCGGAGGACGGCGCGCAGCCTGGCGTCGATCTGCTCGCCGGAGAACGGTTTGACGACGTAGTCGTCGGCCCCGGCGTCGAGGACGGCCACGATCTCCTTCTCGTCGTCGCGGGCGGTAGCCACGATGACCGGAACGGCGGATACGGCCCTGATCAGCTTGAGCACCTCGATCCCGTCGAGATCGGGGAGACCGAGATCGAGCACCACGACGTCGGGGCTTCCCGAGATCACCAGTTCGAGCCCCTCCATGCCGGCGGCAACCGTTTCGACGTCGTGGCCGCGCGCGGCAAGCAGTCTGGCGAGGGATTGACGAATCCTCGAGTCGTCTTCGATGAGCAGTACGGACGGCATCGCGTCACCCTACCCAGTACCGGCCGGATTGCCGGCCGTTACATCCTCGTTTTGCCATCTCTTAACCATCCGTTAGTCACCTGTATGCGCAGGCCGTGGGAAGATGGTCTCGTGAAAGCTCGAATGATTGCAGGCTGGGTCCTGGCGACTGCCGTCGCCGTGATCCTCACCTACCAGGCCGTGGGATTGGTCCAGACGCAGGTCACCGAACGGCCCCCCATCCTGGCCGCCGTCGAAGAGACGTCGAACAGCACCCTCAGTCCCGACGACCTTCCGTCTATCCCGTCGACCGTGACGATTCCGGATGATCTGGAGGATCGCGTCGATGCTCCTCCCGGAAGCCAGCGGCCCGCCGATACGGCCCCGGACGATTCCTCGACCACCACGACGGTACCGTCCGACGACACCACCTCCACACAACCCGACACCCCAACCTCGTCATCGACCAGCACCACAACGCCGGCACCGGTTTCTACATCCACCGAGACCATCGCCTCCGAGGGCGGTTGGGTGACGGTGTCCTGCACCGGGGACGACATTCGATTGTCCTCCTTCATCCCCAGCGCCGGCTTCGGACAAGACGTCGGGACGGACGGACCGGAAGAGGTCAGGGTCGATTTCGAGCATCTGTCGGACGACGATCGGACCTACGAGATCCGTGCGACCTGTGAAGACGGTGTCATCCATTCAGTGGTGCACGAGGACGACTGAACCTACGGCGTTCAACCGTCGAGGCGTGTCGCGGCAGCCCCCTCGTTGCACCCGTGAAGCACCGGGCAGTACCTGCACCAGGGGCCACCGAGACGTTCGAAGGAGTCGCCGCGCCGCCAGGTGTCTCTCAGGCTCGTGATCATGGCGGCGACCGCATCTGCGACCTCCTGCACCTCGTGGCGGCCGGGAACCTCCGAGTACCGCTCACCGGTCGCCACCGACACGGCTTCGACGGCGCCGGGCGGATCTCCACGCTCGAGAGTCCACAGCAGGGCGTAGAAGCCGAGTTGCAGAGCCGCCTCGCCGAGCGCTCCGGTCTTCCAATCGACCAGCACGTGACCGCGCTGATCGTCGAACACGGCATCGACCCTCCCGACGAGTTCTACCCCGTCGAGGGGTTCGAGCGTGAACGAGACCTCCGCCGCCTCGAAACCGGCGACGCTGAGCCGCTTGAAGCGCTCGTAGAGGAGGCCCACCTCTTCGATCACCCGGTCCAGCCCGCTCGGCTTCAAACCGACTTCGCCCATCTTGAAGTTGAGGTTCGACGACCCGATCTCCTCCCGGCACACCTGTTCGAATCGCGCCGGGGCAATCTCGCCCTCCTGCAGGTGGCGGGCGAACACGCGATGTGCCAGGCCGCCGCTGAACGAGGCTCTGGTCTCCGGCCCGTAGACCCCCCTGTAGTGCGCGGCGGCCCGTTCCGGGCACTGGTTGAACATCACATACGACGACGCACTCACCCGCACGTCGTCGCCCTGAGCTACCTCGGGAAAGACGATCACGCCCGGATGGTATCGACAACCGGGGACGGTTTTGCGCCAACTACAATCTGCCGGGGGTTTTCGTGAAGTTCTCAGCTCGCCGTATCTCGATGATCGTCGCCGCCGCCTTCGGGGGCGCAATCCTGCTCGTGGCCCTCTTCTTCGGCATCGATCGCTGGGTGCACTCGGGCGAGGTGCTCCGATCCGTCGATGTCGCCGGCGTCGACGTCTCCGGACTCGACCGGGAAACGGCCACCGCTGCTCTGATGGACTATGAGGACACCTTGGTGGAGTCCCCCGCCCCCTTCGTCGTGGCGGGTAGCGAGGTCGGTCTCGATCCTTCCGCCGTCGGTTTCGACCTCGACGAGGAAGCGGCGATCGATGCGGCCATGGAAATCGGCCGGGAGGAGTCGGTTTTCTCGCAGTTCGGATGGTGGATCGGCCACCTCTTCTCATCTGAATCCGTCCCTCTCACCGCCACGATCGACGGCGGTGCCCTCGATCTCGTCCTCGACGAGTGGGACCGGGACCTGATCGCCGACCACCCGTACCCCGGTGACGTGGTGCTGGTCGACGGGCGCCCGGTGGCCGACTACCCGGCACCGGGCACGGCGATCGACCGCGCCGCGGCGGAGGGAGTCATTTTGGAGTCGCTGCAGTCGGTGGAACGCACCGCGCAGGTCATCCCGACGACGACGGTGCAGCCCGCATTGACCGAAACCCATATCGACGCCGCCCTGGCCTCGGCCGAGCGGATGCTCTCTGGTCCCGTCACCCTCTCGCGAACCGTCCCCGAGGTAGAAGTCGTCTTCGAGGTCGCCGACCTGGTTCGTGCATTCCAGACGGAGCTGATTCTCGAGCCCGAACCCCTCCTCCTGGTCGGGTTCTCGGCCGAAGCGGTGACGGAGAAGCTGGCGCCGCTCCGCGACACACTGGAGGTCGCACCGATCGATGCGACGTTCGAGTTCGGTGAGGACGACACCATCACGATCGTGCCGGGGCACCCGGGCACGATCATCGATTCCGAACTCGCCGCCGAAGCCCTGACACAAGCGGCGCTGTCGGTGAGCCGCACCGGCCGCATGCCGTTCGAAGAGGGCGCCGAACCTGAAGTCACAACTGAAGAACTCGAAGCGCTCGGCATCACCGGCCTCGTGTCCAAAGCAAGCACGAGTCACCCGTGCTGCCAGCCGCGCGTAGACAACATTCACCTCTTCGCCGACATCGTCGACGGCACGATCGTGCTGCCCGGCGAGAGCCTCTCACTGAACGAACTCGTCGGAGAGCGCACGACCGACCGAGGCTTCAAGCCCGCACCGACGATCATCGGCGGCAAGATCATCGACACCGTGGGCGGCGGCGTCAGCCAGTTCGCCACGACGTTCTACAACGCCGTGTTCTGGGGCGGGTATGAGGACGTCACCCACACGCCGCACAGCTACTACTTCTCCCGGTACCCGGAAGGCATCGAGGCGACGATCTCGTGGCCGCTGCCAAACCTGGAGTTCCGGAACGACACCGACGCGGCGGTCTTGATCAAGACCGAGTACGACGACACCACCATCACCGTCAAGTTCTTCGGCGATAACGGTGGCCGAACCGTCGAGGGCAATGTCTCGGGACGTTACAGCTTCACCGAGCCGAGCACCGACTGGATCGCCAACCCGGAACTCGCACCCGACGAGCAAGAGGTGAACGTCACCGGTCGGGAAGGATGGTCGGTGACGGTGACCCGCACGATCACCGAGGCCGATGGGACCGTTCGCGAGCAATCCTGGGTGGTGCGGTACAAAGCACAGCCGTGGGAGATCCAGGTGCATCCATGCATGATTCCCGAAGGCGAGGACGGCTACACGGGCGAAGAGTGCCCGGTGCCGGAGACGACGACCACGGTCACCACACCCAGCACGACCGCTCCTCCGGTATCGACGACCGTCCCGTAGACAACGGGTACTAGGTACTAGGTACTAGGTACTAGGTACTAGGTACTAGGTACTAGGTACTAGGTACTAGGTACTAGGTACTAGGTACTAGGTACTAGGTACTAGGTACTAGGTACCAGGTACGTAGAAGAGCAAGAACTCCTTGATCAGCGTGCCGGTCTCCTCGAGCGCGTGCGCGTCCCAGCCTCCCGAGCGCTCGACCGAGATGACNNGGCGGCGAGGCGGGCCGGGAAAGTCGACTTCTCGGCGGCCTCGGCGGCGGACCGAAAGCGCTCTCCGTCCTGGCCGCTCAGGCTGCGATCCGTATCGAACACGGCTACGTCGCCGATCGTCACGGCACTGCTGATTTCGATCTTCTGACCCATGGTGACTCCTTGCCGGGCGGAGTCTACCGCCGTGAACGTTTGCGCCGGCGCTCACCGACGACGTGCAGCTTCATGAGGTTCGTGGAGGCAAGTTCATTGGGAGGAATACCGGCGACGACCACCACTCCCTCCCCCTCGTCGCAGATCGTTTCCCGCTCGAGATATTTCTCGGCCCAGGCGATCATGAGATCGGTCGAGTCCCGACGTTCCGACTCGATCGGTGTCACCCCCCACATCATCGCCATCCTCCGACGGGTCACCGGCATGGGAGAGAAGGCGATGATCCGCGCTTCCGGTCGGTACTTCGAGAGCAGCAGGGCCGTGTTGCCCGACTCGGTGAAGGCGGCGATCGTGCGAAGTCGCAAGTTCGCAGCCGTGTCCACTGCGGCCTTGGCGGTCGCGCTGGCGAAGGTCGAACGGCTCTCGAGAAACGCAATGTCGGCAACACCATGCGTCTCACGCAATCCGGCCTCGACTTCGCGGCAGATGGCGTCCATCATCCGGACCGCACGCACCGGAAAGCGCCCGATAGCCGTTTCGGCGGAGAGCATGACGGCATCGGTACCTCCGATGATCGCCGACGCGACGTCGGTCACCTCGGCGCGCGTCGGGCGAGGGGCATCGGTCATCGACTCCAGCATCTCGGTGGCAGTGATCGAGATGATGCCCGCCCGGTTGGCCCTCCGGAGGACGTCCTGCTGGATGAGCGGGATGCGCTGTAGCGCAATCTGCACTCCGAGGTCGCCACGGGCAACCAGCGCTCCCTGAGCCTCGGCCAGGATCTCATCGAGATTGTTCAGTGCCGCTGCGAGTTCGATCTTCGCAAGCACCGGCGTGCCGGGTTCGGTGAGCGCTTGCACAGCTGCGACGTCGGAGGCCGAGCGTACGAACGAGGCGGCGACGAAATCGACCTCCAGCTCGCGCCCGAACGCCAGATCGACGCGGTCCTTGTCTGTGACCACCGGAACCTGCAGGAGAGTGTCGGGGAAGGCGACGCCCTTGAGGTCCGACAGGATGCCACCCTCTACCACCTTCGAACGCAGGCCGCCGGGCCGGCGCTCCATCACCTCCAGACGGATCAGACCGTCTGCCAGCAGAATCGTCTCGCCGGGTTCAACGTCGTCGAGGAGATACGGGTAGTCGACCTTGATGGTTCCGGCGGGAGCCTCGCCGTCCCCATCGACGACCACGACCTCCGAACCGGTCGGCAGATCGATCGAACCGCCCGGAAACCGCCCCACACGCAGTTTCGGGCCTTGGATGTCCTGCATCAGTGCCACGGTCCGCCCCTGCTCTTCGGACGCCTGCCTGACCCAGGCTGCGAACCGGCGGTGAGATTCGTGGTCTCCGTGTGAGAAGTTGAGCCGGGCCACGTCCATACCGGCCTCGACCAGCGCAGAGACCGCCTCCTGCGATGCCACGGCCGGACCCAACGTGGCGATGATCTTGGTCTGCCGCCCGAAGGCGTCGTCGGCTGTATCCGTGGCCATGGCGCTCCTTGTTCGATCTCAGCGTAGGTCGGTGTTCGCCCGGCGGCGAACATCTCAGGGTGGGCGTCTACTCTCCCGACCATGGACATCATCGCCGTCCCGCTGAAGCCGTTCGGCCTCGCCAAGGCCCGTCTGGCGAGCGCATTCGACGGTGCCGAAAGGGAGTACCTCGGACGGCGCACTGCAGCTCACACCATCGAGATGATCGGCGCAGCATTCGGTTCGGTGTGGGTGGTGACGTCCGACGCGGTGGTGTCCGCCTGGGCAGGATCGCGAGGCGCTCAGGTGATCGAGGAAGTCCCGGGAGAAGGCCTCGACGGAGCGGCAGCACGGGTAGTAGAGACGGCCGCCGGCGGTCGCTGGATGGTCGTACACGCCGACCTCCCCCTGCTCGAGCCGAATGACGTTGCCGGCGCATGGGAAGCGATACCGGCCTCCGGACTGCTGCTGGCTCCATCGCACGACGGAGGCACGAGCGTCCTGGGCGGAAGCATCCCATGGAGCGGCTTCGCCTACGGACCCGGATCGTTCCGCCGTCACCTCGGCAGGGCCCGTCGTCTCCCGACCAGGATCATGACCAGAAGCGGCTTCCTGCTCGACATCGACTCCCCGGCCGACTACCGGGCGGCAGCGAGCAGCCGCGCCGGGTCCTGGCTGGAGGGTAGGGTACCGCCGCATGGCGGATGAAAGCCTCTACGCAGAAGCGCGGATCCATGGGACGCCGTCCGGGGTCCCGCAGCGGGCGCTCACCATCGGCGCCCACCCGGACGACGCGGAGTTTGGTGCCGGCGGCACACTCGCCGCCTGGACCGCACGAGGGTGCGACGTCACCATGCTGGTCGTCACCGACGGTTCAAAGGGTTCGTGGGATCCGGGCGTCGATCACGAGACGTTGGTGGGACACCGGCGATCAGAGCAGCATGCGGCCGCAGCCGCCCTGGGAGCGCGCACGACCATCATGCTCGGCCATGCAGACGGCGAACTCGAGTACTCGATGGCCCTGCGCGAAGAAATGTGCCTGTGGATCCGCCGCGTGCGCCCGGACGTCGTGCTGACACACGACCCGTGGCAGCGCTATCAGATGCATCCGGATCACCGAACGACCGGGCTCGCCGCCGTCGACGGCGTGGTCGCCGCACGCGACCACCTCTTCTTTCCGCACCAGCTCACCGACGGGGTCGAGAAGCACCGCCCGGCCTGGATCTACCTGTGGAGCGCCGACGTGCCGGATCACTGGGTGGATATCTCGTCCACGTTCGAAACGAAGATCGAAGCACTTCTGGCCCACTCTTCGCAGGGTGTGACGACCATGGGAAACGCGCACAACGGAGACGCCGAGCTGGAGGCCTTCCGGGAGCGGATCGCCGCCTGGGCGAGGCGGCAGGGCGAACCGGCAGGCCTCGGTCTGGCCGAGTCGTTCAAGCTCCTGTCCCCCTGATCTACCCCGTTCGTGCGTCCGGCAGACCCGGATTGCAGGGCCTGCGGACGCAAGAAGTCGTGTGGGGGCTAGCGGATCGCCTCGCCGGTCTCCATGTCGAAGAAGTGGATCTTGGCAGTATCCACCACCAGCTGCGCCGTCTCGCCGGCCCTCGGAGCGAAGTCGGGGTTGACACGGGCGGTGAATGCCGTCGTGTCACCGAGGACCGAGGGATCCGAGCCCTGGTCGGCGAGCAGTTCCTGGATGTCGGGGGTGATGACCGGCGCAACAGGCTGTTCGAAGTGCACGTAGGCCTCCGAGCCGAGTTGCTCGACCAGTTCGGCACCGACGGTCATCGTCTGCTGTGCATCGAACTCACCCGTCATCGCGGCCTGCGCTTCGAACGCATCCGGCCGCAGACCGACCACGACCTGCTTACCGGCATAGTTCGCCAGCGCCGGACGAGCCTGCAGCGTGTCTCGACCTACGCGCAGCTTGGCGCCTTCCCAGGTCACGTAGGTGGAGTCGCCTTCGGCCGCCACCGTGCCGTAGACGAAGTTCATCGAGGGCGACCCGATGAACCCGGCCACGAAGAGGTTGTCGGGGCGGTCGTAGAGCACACGGGGCGAGTCGACCTGCATCAGGTTGGGGATCTCCTTGCCGGAGATCGCCTTGAGAACGGCGACCCGGTCGCCCATCGTCATCGCTTCGACCTGGTCGTGGGTCACGTACAGCGTCGTGGTCTTGAGACGGCTGTGGAGCAATCCCAACTCGGAGCGCATCTGCACGCGCAGCTTGGCGTCGAGGTTGGAGAGGGGTTCGTCCATCAGGAAGGCGGCCGGTTCACGGACGATGGCTCGACCCATCGCCACCCGCTGCCGCTGACCACCCGACAGCGCCTTGGGCTTCCGATTCAGGAACTCGGTGATTTCGAGGACACGGGCTGCCTCTTCGACGCGACGACCGATCTCGTCCTTCGGCATCTTCCGCAACTTCAAACCGAAGGCCATGTTGTCGAACACGCTCATGTGGGGATACAGGGCGTAGTTCTGGAACACCATGGCGATATCGCGGTCCTTGGGCGGAACATCGTTCACGACCTGGTCGCCGATGGTGATCGTTCCCTCGGTGATCTCCTCGAGTCCGGCAACCATGCGCAGCAAGGTCGACTTGCCGCACCCGGACGGGCCGACGAGGACCACGAACTCCCCGTCGCCGATCTCGAGGTCGACTTCGTATATCGCCCTGGTTCCCCCCGGGTACACCTTCCCCACCGAGTCCATGGTGATCGCGGCCACAGTTGCCTCCTGGTCGTTCGCGATGACTTCATGGAATGTAGCAGGATGCGTATATGCTTGCCCCGAAGGAGGTTCGATGTCCGACCAGCGTGTTGCCGTACTGACGGGGGGAACCGGGAGCCTGGGAACTGCGGTCGCGCAGCGTCTGGCCGCCACCGGCCACCGATTGGCCGTGACCTATCTACGACCCGAGGAGTCCGAAGCGTTCGAATCGCAGATCGACCTCGACGAGGAGCAACTGATCCTGCGACGGGTCGACGCCTCGAGCCCCGAGGAGATGGCCGCCTTCCTCCAGGAGACGGTCGACGTCTTCGGGAGTATCGACATCGTGTGCTCACTCGTGGGCGTCTGGGCCGGCGGCCGGGACATCGAAGAGACGTCCGACGTGCGGTGGGAGCGCATCCTCGACGTCAATCTTCGATCGGCCTTCACCACCCTCCGTGCGTCGATCCCCCACCTCCGGGCCTCCGGGGCCGGGCGGATGGTGTTCGTCGGAAGCCGGGCCGCCATCGATACCCCCGCCGGGCAGGCCGCATTCAACGTGGCGAAGGCAGGAGTGATCGCCCTCGCCAAGTCGGCCTCGGTCGAACTCGACGACACCAACATCACGGTCAACGTCGTCAACCCTTCGGTCATCGACACGCCGGCCACGAGGGAAGCACTCCCTTTCGCCGATTACGTGCACTGGCCGACTCCCGACGAGATCGCCAAGGTCATCGAGTTCCTGGTTTCTCCCGAATCCGAGGTGATCTCGGGCGGCGTGATACCGGTGTACGGCAAGACCTGAGCCCGCACCGCCACGAGCTCGCCGTTCGGCGATCGACCGTCCGTCAGGCCTTCCTGCTGCGCACCTCTTGCGCGATCGCCGGGAGCACGTCGTGGAGGTCGCCGATCACCGCGTAGTCCGCTTTCGCCACCATGTTGGCCTCTGGATCGGTGTTGACGGCGATGATCGTCTTCGAGCCGATGGCACCGACCCAATGCTGAATCGCTCCGGAGATGCCACATGCCAGGTAGATCCGGGGGCCGATCTTGGTGCCCGTCTGACCGATCTGGTCCGAGTGCGGTCTCCATCCGTTGTTGGTGACCACCCGCGAGCATCCGACGGCACCACCGAGCAGGCCGGCGAGGTCGTCCAGGATCTCGAACCCTTCCTTAGACCCCACGCCCCTCCCTCCTCCGACCACTACCTGTGCCGAAGCGAGGCTGAGGCCGGAACCGGCCTCTTCCCGGTCGACGACGATCGTCCGGACCAGGTCCGGTTCGGAGGGAATCTGCGCGGGGCGGATCTCGGGCTCGACGGGAGCGGGACTCGGCTCTGTCGTGTGCGTGGCGTAGGTGAACATGCGGATGCCGGCGTCGAGTCGGGTCTCCTCGAGAAGTGACCCACCCCACCGGATCCTGGTGAACGTCCACGGCTCGCCCGGCTGCACGTCCGTTGCGTTGGCGACGATCGGCTCGTCGAGTCGGGCGGCGGCCTGTGCCAGCACTTCATTGCCCCGTTCGGTGCCGGCAGCGCAAACCACCGTGGCCCCGGTCTCCTGGGCGACGTGCGCCACCGAGTGGCCCCAGGCCTCGGGTCCGTAGTCGGTGAGCACCTCGCTCCTCGCGATGTGCACCACCGCGGCGCCGTACTCGCCGGCGGTGCGGGCGAGATCATCCGCACCCGCACCGATCACGAGCGCCTCGAGGCCGACTCCGAGCCGCTCCGCGAGGTCGCGGGAGCGGCTCAGGGCTCCCCACGTTGCCTCGGGAGGCACACCCCGATCGTGTTCGACCAGGAACAGAACGGCCATCAGAGCACCCCCGCTTCCTCGAACAGATCTACCACCCGGGCGGCCGCTTCGGCTCCATGGCCGAGTATCACTGTCTCGCTCACCTGCTCGGGCGGTTGCACCAGGCGCTGCATCTGCTGCCCGCCGGGCTCCGGAGCGACCGGAAACTCCTCGATCTCGGCCTTTTTGGAGCTGAGCCGGCCCTTGAGGGTCGGATAACGGGGCAGGTTGATGCCTTCCTTCACGCCAACGGCCGCCGGCAGTGGAAGTCGATACACCTCGAATCCGGAGTCGACGGCTCTCCTCACCGTCGCCGTGTCGGCGTCGATGTCGATTGACTTGACCCCGTTGATCATGGGGCGGCCGAGCGCGTAGGCCACGCGGACGCCGACCTGATAGCCGCCCGAGTCGGCGGACTCGTTGCCGAACAGCAAGAGATCGAACCGTCCGTCCCGCGCTTCCAGCGTCCGGATGGCGTCCACGATGGCGGATGCGGTCCTGATGGGATCCCAATCCGAACCGTCGGTCGGAACCAACGCCGCCGCGTCGATGCCGGTGCTGATCGCATATCGCAGCTGCTCGGCCGCTTCGGGCGGCCCGACCGTGAGCACGGTCGAGTGGCCCTCGTGCAACTCGGCGAGACGGACGGCCTCCTCGACGGCGCACTCCTCGTGTGGGCTCACCGCGAACGCCAGGTACGAGGTGTCGACGGCCTGCCCGTCGGGTGTGATCAGTATCCGGGCCCCCGGTGCCGGGACCCGCTTCACGCACGCGACGACGCGCATGGCGCTATGCCTTCATGCGGGCGTCGTCGGGATCGAACAGCGGCGTGCTTCCGACCCGTGCCACCTTGACCGGATACGTCTCGTTCATGTACATCACCTGGAGGTCGATGCCCTCGACGGCGTGTTCGGGCGGCAGGTAGGCCATCAGCAAGAACTTGCCGACGGATGGCCCCATGCCCGCCGTCGTTACGCGTGAGACCCGGCCCTTGGCATCGAGGATGCGTTCGCCGTCGAGCGTCAGGATCGGCTCGTTGCCGCCGGTGGGGAACCGTGTGATGCCGCCGGTACTTGCATGATCCTCCATCGTCAGCGTGCACATGATCGCAGCCGGCCCGTCCTTCCTGGCCTTCAGGTACGCCTCCTTGCCGATGAAGTCGACCGACTTGACCTTCGGACGGGCGAGGCCGGCTTCCACCGGCGTGTACTCGGATTCGAGCTCCGCACCCATGAGCCGGTAACCCTTCTCTATCCGGCCGGTCGTGCCGTACACGCCGATACCGACGGGTCGGACGTCGAACTCCGCACCGGCCTCACGCAGCGTATCCCACAGCCGCAATCCGTGCTGCATCTCGGTGGTGATCTCCCATCCGTTCTCTCCCACATAGGAGATCCGGAACATGCTCGTTGGGATGCCGTCGATCAGAACGTCTTGCACGGTTCCGTAGGGGAAGGCGTCCTGCGAAAGGTCGGCTTCCGCCACCTTGCCGACCAGGTCGGGAGCGTGCGGACCCCACACCCCGATGGTGCAGAGCGCCGACGTGCGATTTTCGAAGTGCACCGATCCGTCGCCGGGCAGATTCCGCCGGAACCAGTACTCATCGCGCCCACCGTCGAAGGCTCCGGTGATGATACGGAAGCGATCGACACCGAGACGCAACACGGTGAGATCCGACCGGAATCCGCCGCCGGCGGTGAGGACCGGCGTATAGACGCCGCGCCCGACGGGTACGTCGCACTTGTTGACGGTCATCTTCTCGATGTACTCGACGGCGCCGACGCCGGACACTTCGAAGATCTGGAACGCCGTCAGGTCGACCATCCCCACCTTGTCTCGCATGTGCAGGTGCTCACCGTTGATGATCGGCGACCACCAGCGACGATCCCACTCGTGCGAACGGTCCCCCACCCCGTACCGTTCTACGAGGTCGGCGTTCGATTCGTACCACTGCGGGCGTTCCCAACCCCGGGCGTCGTAGAAGACGGCACCGAGGTCCTGTTCGCGGGCGTAGAACGGTGAGCGATTCATCCCCCGTTCGCTCTCCCACTGTTCCCGGGGATGGACGATGCCGTACGTCTTGTTGAAGTGTTCGCGGCACCGCGCATCGATGTGGTGTTCGGTCCGCTCGTGCGGATAGAACCGGGCGATGTCGGAACCGTGCGGATCACACATGTGCGGATATCCGTATGTCATCCACTCTGCGATGAGCTGCGCGATGCCGGGACCCTCTTTGATCCACACGGCGGCTGCCGACCACAGATTGGCTACTTCGACCGTCTCTCCGAGGACCGGCATCGCGTCCGGCGTCAGTGAGAGCAGCCCGTTGATCGCGTACCGGATCTCGGCTGTTTCGAGGATGTCCCCCATCAGTTCGAGCGCATCCTCGAGCTGTGGATCGAAATCGTCCTGGGTGAACGGCATCTCCGTAGGCGAGAGGGCAGCCTCGTCGTTCGACGGGATTTCGTCCGGGTGATGGAAGATTGGACGGTGCGCGTAGCTGCCCACCTCCATGGATCCCGCCGACTGTCGCTCGTACATGAACGTGTCCATGTCGCGGACGATCGGATAGCCGATCTCATTGCCCGTCTTCTGGAGAATCTCGATGGGACCGACATCCGCCATCTGATGGACGGCGGGAGTGAGCGGGATCGTCGCTCCGGCCATCCCGGCCACGCGTGGGCTCCACACGCCGCAGGCAATGGCGACGTGGTCTGTCTCGATGCGGCCCTTGTCGGTGATCACCGCTTTGATGCGCGGCCGCGACCAGGGCACGTCCTCGGTTTCGAGGTCGAGCACTTCGGTGTTGCCGAAGACCTTGAGCGCCCCCTTTTCCTTCGCTCTGTCTCGCATCCACGTGCCGTAGCCCAGTGAGTCGACAACCGACACGCTCGGCGTGTAGTAGCCGCCCAGGATCACGTCTTCATTGATGAACGGCACCAGTTCCTTGACCTCGGCCGGGGTGATCAGACGAGCATCGATCCCGTAGGCCTTCGCGGAGGTCATGCGGCGCCGCAGTTCCTCCATCCGCTCGGGAGTTCTGGCGACCTCGATTCCCCCGCACTCGGTGTTGAAGCCGGCTTCCTTGAACTGGCGCTGGCTGTCGACGGTGAGGAAGGCCATCTCCTTGTTGTGGTCGGTGGGAAAGATGAAGTTGGAGGCATGGCCCGTGGAGCCGCCCGGATTCGGGAGTGGGCCCTTGTCGACCAGCACGATGTCCTTCCATCCGAGGTCGGCGAGATGCCCGACCAGGGCGTTGCCGACGATGCCGGCGCCGATGACTACGACCTCGGCGCGCTCGGGAATGTCGCTCACGCTTCCTNNGCCTCTGATATATCAGTAGTGTACGATTGTCCCAACATGTCGTCAAACGAGAGGCCATGACCGCCTACCAGCCGCCATCCACCCGTCCGAGTCAGGCCGACCTCGCCTATGCAGCGGTGCGGGATCTCCTCATCCGGCTGGAGATCGAGCCCGGAGCCCCGATCGTCGAGACCGAACTGATGATTCGTACCGGTTTCGGAAGGACGCCGCTCCGCGAAGCGCTCAACCGGCTGGAAGCGGAGCGACTCGTCAACATCTACCCCCGCCGCGGCACCTTCGCCGCCGACATCAACCTGGCCGACCTGTCCCTCATCTCAGACCTCCGGGAAGATCTCGAGGGGCACGCGGCGGCCCGTGCGGCCGAACGAGCGACCGCCGCCGAACGTCGAGAGCTCGCCGACATGGCGGCTGCCATCCAGGAGGGAGACGCCGAAGAGCAGATGAGCCTCGACACGACCATTCACCGGGCCATCTACCGGGCGGCGCACAATCACTTCCTGGAGGAAACCGCCACGCAGTACCACAATCTGTCGATGCGCATCTGGCGTCTCTTCGTGGATCGTCTCCCCCAACTCGAGGCACACATCGAACAGCACCACGCGCTGATCGGTGCGATCGTCGACGGCGACGTGGAGAGATCCCGCACCATCGCCCGGGAGCACGTCCGCAGCTTCGAACGCGCCGTGCGTGCCTTCCTCTAGAGCCGACGAGCTGTTCTCAGCCCAGCGTGTCGAGGCTCTGCTCGACGTAGGTGGCGATATCGCCGAAAGCGGCCACCCCGACCGGACGGCCCGACTCACCGAGCAACGGGATCCGCGAGATGCCGTGCCTGGCCATCTCCTGGATCGCGTCGGCGATGGACGCCCGAGCTCGCAGCGCAACCGGGTCCGGCGTCATGATCTCACCCACGGTGAGCCGGGAGAGATCGGCCTTCTCACACCCGATACGCACCAGCAAGTCGAACTCGGTGAGCACTCCCACGAGATCGTCCCGCTCATCGACCACCAGCACCGACCCTATGCCGCGCACCCGCATGTGGTGCGCCGCAACGTCGACCGGGTCGCTCACTCGCACCATGATCGGCGTGGCGATATTGAGGCCGGTGAAGTCGACGAATTCGAGTCCGTGCTCCACGCCCACTTCAGGCGCCGTACCTCCGAGTCGCGACGTAAGGAGGTTGGAGATCGTCTGCATGATCACGTAGAAGGACAACACGCCGGCAAGCCTCCCATCGGTGTCGAGCACCGGCACGCTGCGAACCCACCAGTCGTTCATGATCGCCAGACCATCTGCGACGCTCCCGGTGTTGGGCATGGTCTGAACGGTACGGGTCATCTCCTCGAGGATGGGGCGATCCCAGGTGGTGGGGCGCCCCACGACCCGCAGCAGGACGTCACGCTGCGTGAAGATGCCGGTCGGGACCTCACCCTCGAGGATGCAGGCGACGGAGCGTCCGGCGCGACACATCGTCTCGACGGTCTCCGACACCGTTGCCGTGCCCGGCACCGTGACGTATCTGGTGAGATCGAGACTCGAGACGGGCGTGGACTCGAGCGCGTCTGCGATGTTCACTTCGGTCCTTCCGATCGAAGACGAGGCCCGCGAGCGCATCGGCCGCCGGCCCCGGGCCGGCCCGATGACCCTGCTTCGCAGGTTCCCTACCGGCCTCCAACATATCACGTCGACGCTCCGAGCCCCGATCGGCGCGAAGGAGGTCGCCGTTCAGTCCAGCGCCGCCAGGTAGCGCCTCCACCATTCCACCGTCGACTCGCATGAGTTGAACGTGAAGATGTGGACGCCCTCGAAACCAAGCTCTGCGTCGTCCAGATGTTCACCGAGATCCTCGAGCAAATCGGCCGGATCGTACCGGCCGCCGACGACGAATCTGGCGGCCGCACCGGCGTTCTTCTTCAGAAACCGCATCGAATCACCGACGCCGATCCGTGCCGATATCTTCAGCAGCCGCATGCGGTCGGCGACTCCCGGAATGCCGAGCACGAGCGGGATGGCGATACCGGCTGCTCGTTGGCTGCGCAACCACGCCAGGATGGCGGACCCGGAGAAACACATCTGCGAGGTCATGGACGACGCGTACGGTTGCTTGTCCAGCAACGCGACGTCGAGACGGTCGTCCGGGATGAACGCATGGCCCTCCGGATAGGCGGCGATGCCGATTCGATCCAGGCCGATGCCCGTCTCGTTCATCGCTTCGAGAAGCGCCGCAGCATCGGCGAACCGTCCAGACTGCGATGCATCCCCTCCCACGACGAACGCCTCAGAGATGTGTGACCGGTCGAGACGTTGCAGGATCTGTTCGAGGTGGGAACGATCACGCACCTGGCGGGCCGACAGGTGCGCGGTGACACGAAAGCCCATCGCCACTAGATCCTCGCAGAGATCGAGCGAGGGCTCGATGCCCTTGACGGGCGAGACGGTGACCGAGACCCGTGCCCCGGCGGGCAGGTGACGCGCCTGATCGTGGGCTCGCTTCATGGGAATCAGCTCGAATACCGGATCCTCGAGCACACGCCGGATGGCCGACCGGGCGGGATCCCGCAGATGTCCGGTCGCCGGCATCTCTACGCGTCCGAGATCTCGGCACTGCGCAGCGCCATGAACCGGCGGAGTTGCTCGTCGATCGACTCGTCGAGATGCGGAGGCTCGTACGTTCGGAGCCGCTCCTTCCAGATGGCATTCGCCCGAACCGTCGCATCCTTCTCCCCTTCGTCACGCCACTGCTCGAAACTGTCGTTGTGCGCCACCCGGGAACGCCAGAAGGCGGAGGTGAAGTTGGCGTAGGTATGACTCGAGCCGAGGAAGTGCCGTCCCGGTCCCGTCTCCACGATCGCATCGAGCCCCAGACCATTCTCAGACAAGTCGACACCGCGCAGCAGCGCGGCGGCGGCCCCGAGCTGGTCCTCGTCGAGTACGAACTTCTCGTAGCCTGCGACCAGGCCGCCTTCCAGCCATCCCGCCGCATGCAGCACGAAGTTGGTTCCTGCGAGCAGCGTCGGGTACAGGGTCATGGCACTCTCATAGGCGGCTTGAGCATCGGCCACTTTCGACGCTGTGAGAGCGCCTCCGGAGCGGAACGGCACACCCAGGCGGCGGGCCAGCGCCGCCACGGTGAACAGCACGAGCGCCGGTTCGGGTGTGCCGAACGTCGGCGCCCCCGACTGCATGGACATCGACGACGCAAAGGATCCGAACACCACGGGCGCCCCGGGCCGAACGAGCTGACAGAACGCCATTCCACACATCGCCTCGGCCAGCGTCTGTGTTGCGGTTGCCGCCGGCGTGACCGGGGACATGGCTCCGGCCAGGATGAAGGGCGCGAGGATGACGGCCTGACCCGCTTCCGCGTAGACCCTCGCCGCTCCCAACATCGCCGAGTCCCACGACATGGGCGAGTTGGCATTGGCCAGGGAGAGGAGCACCACGTTCTGGTCCACGGTCTCGCTCCCGAACAAGATGCGAGCCATCTCCACCGAGTCGGACGCACGGTCGGGATGAGTCACCGAACCCATGAACGGCTTGTCGCTGTACCGGATGTGGCTGTACAGCATGTCGAGATGCCGCGTGTCCACCGGTACGTCGACGGGCTCGCACACCGTCCCGCCTGAGTGGTGCAGATTCGAGGACAAGTAGGTGAGCTTCACGAGATTCTGGAAATCGGTGAGGTCGGCGTAGCGGCGTCCACCCTCGAGATCGCGAACGAAGGGTGGCCCGTACACGGGAGCGAACACCAGGTTGGCGCCACCGATCTCCACCGAGCGCGCACGATTGCGGGCGAGCTGCGTGAATGAAGGCGGAGCATGTTGTGAGATCAACTCGCGGCACATCCCCCGCGGGAAACGGACCCGGGTACCGTCGACGTCGGCGCCTCCCCGCCGGAAGATCTCCAACGCCACCGGGTCGTCGACGATCTCCATGCCGACCTGTTCGAGGATCGTGTCCGCGTTCTCTTCGATCAACGACAGACCCTCATCACTGATGATCTCGTAGGGCCTGAGCTGTGCGGTCAGAAACGAACTCTGCTCCATTTCGGACGCCGCCGAACGGGCGGCTTGTCTGGCAGCCCGGCCTCCCCCGCGCCTGCTCCGACGACCCTCTCCGTCGCTCATGTCGACTCCTTCTCTCGTGCGCGTCGGCGACCGACTGCTCCTGCCTGCCGGCGGGGAAGATCGACGATCGACCCGAGCCGCGGGTACGGGGCCGTGCCGTGTGGGAAGGCCATCGCCTCCACGAAATGCTCCTGGAACCTGGGCTCCACCGCTGTTTCCACCTTCTCGACGGTGCGTGCCGTCGTTTCGATATCCTGCCGGCTCGATCCATCCAGTAGTGCGATGAGGGCGCCGGCACCTGCCGCATTCCCTGCTCCGTCGACGCGAGCGAGATCGCAATCGGGGATCATTCCGAGGACCATGGCGTAGAACACGTCGATTTGGCTCCCGAATGCTCCCGCCAACCGTATTCGCTCGATGTGCTCCGTCCCGAGATGGTCCATCAAGAGTCGGATCCCCGCATACAGCGCCGCCTTGGCGAGCTGCACGGCGCGAACGTCGTTCTGGGTGATGCCGACCGAGTCGGAGATCCGGTAGGAGATCGCCCGGTCGGTCACCTCGAGGCGGGCGGAACGCCCCAGATGCTCGGTCGAGAAACGCCCGTCCGGGGTGACGATTCCGGCGAGGTACAGCTCGGCGATTGCTTCGATGATGCCGGAGCCACAGATCCCCACGACGCCGACCCCGCCGGCGTCGAATCCCTCCTCATCGGACCAGCGGTCGCACCCGATCACTTTGAATCTCGGCTCGAGCGTCACAGGGTCGATGCGAACCCGCTCGATCGCTCCCGGCGCAGCACGCATGCCGGAGGAGATCTCTGCTCCTTCGAATGCAGGACCCGTGGGCGAGGACGCGGCCAGCAACCGGTCCTTGTTCCCGAGCACGATCTCGGCATTCGTGCCGACGTCGACGACGAGCATCACCTCCGCGCTGCGGTGTGGCGCCTCGGAGAGAATGACGGCCGCGGTGTCGGCCCCCACATGACCCGCGATGCACGGAGGGGCATACACCCGGGCCGCGGGATGGAGCCGGAGACCTATCGAACCGGCATCGACCTCGACGGCCTCGTCGGTCGCCGGAGCGAACGGTGCGACCCCGAGCGGCCGGACGTCGTAGCCGAATACCAGGTGGTGCATGATCGGATTGCCGACGAGCACCACTTCGAACACCTCGTCCGCTCGAACGCCGGCTTCGTCCACCAGCTCGCCCGCCAGCTCGTGGAGGGCGCCCCGGACTGCGGCGGTGAGGTCCGCGCCGCCGGACGGATGCAGCATGGCGTGTGAGACACGGCTCATGAGGTCTTCGCCGAATCGAATCTGCGGGTTCATACGACCCGCAGAGGCCAGGACCTCACCGGTATGGAGGTCGCACAGCAAGCCGGCAATCGTGGTCGAGCCCACGTCGAAGGCGATCCCGAGCGCCGTGTCGTGAAAGCCGGGACGAGTGGCGACGATCCGACCGTCGCGCACCGCCACGGTGACGTCGGCGGCACCACCCTCGATCGCGGCGCGGATGCCGGGCACTGCCTGCGAGTCGACTGTCGGGTTCGAGAATCCCCACTGGTCCTCGAGAGCTCGCAGCAATCGCTGGACGTCGCCGGACGGAGCATCCAGCTGCGGAGACGGCACGGTCACGTAGTGCAGCCGCACAACCGGGTCGATGGTCACATCCGCGACCTCAGCGCGCTTCCTGACNNAACCGGGCTAGGCATCCGAGACGGCGGCCTTCCTCGAGGCCTCTACGGCTCCGATAGCCGGCCTCGTCGACGGTGAACGGGGTCAATCCCTCATCTGCCGACCCGGAGCCGTCTTGCCCGATCGGGACGACCTGGCAACGCCCGCACAGGCCGCGCCCTCCGCACACCGAGTCCAGGTCCACCCCCAAATCTCGAGCGGCTTCGAGCACCGACGCACCTTTCGGAACCGCTCCTCGCCTTCCCGACGGGGCAAAGACGACGTGCACCAGGTCAGCCTGCGACATCCCCACCCCGTGATCGGCGTCGGCCCGAACGGCGACGCGCGCCGGCTTCCGGGTCCCGATTGGCTCTGATCCACCGCGAGGCGTCCCGGTCGATTCCGAGCAGGACGTCACCGGCCATGATCGCCGTCCGTACACCGCCGTGAAGGGGGTTGGTGATCGCAGAGGTGAGGCCGGCGGCCATGGCCATCGTCAGGAACGCCGCGTTGATCGCTTCGCGGTTGGGCAACCCGAAGCTGACGTTGGAGGCGCCACATGTGGTGTTGACGCCGAGTTCATTTCGCAGCCGGCGAATGAGATGCAGCACCTGTGAGCCCGACGTCGGTAGGGCGCCGACGGGCATGACGAGCGGGTCTACGACGACGTCCTCCCTGGGGATGCCGAAGTCGGCTGCGACCGACACGATCCGCGCCGCGACGTCGAACCGCACATCCGGGTCTTCGGAGATGCCGGTCTCGTCGTTGGATATCGCCACTACCGCGGCACCGTGCGAGGCGACCAGCGGCAAAACCCGTTCCATCACCTCTGCCTCGCCGGTGACGGAGTTGACCAGCGCCTTGCCGTTGTAGGCGTTGAGCCCTGCCTCGAGTGCAGCGACGATGGACGAATCGATCGAGAGCGGAACGTCGACCACCGACTGCACCCGTCTCACCGCCTCGGCGAGAATGGCGGGCTCGTCGGCGAGCGGAATCCCGGCATTGACGTCGAGCACGTGCGCGCCTGCCTCCACCTGCGCGAGGGCGTCTCTCTCGACCCTGGAGAAGTCGCCGGCCTTGAGTTCCTCGGCAAGGGCCTTGCGACCGGTCGGGTTGATGCGCTCCCCGATCACGACAAAGGGCATATCGAAGCCGAAGACGACCTCTCGTTGGGGGCTCGAGATGATGGTTCGGGTCACTACTCCTCGCTTTCCGGTGACGGCTCCCCGTTGCTGCGCCACAGTTGCGTGATCGCCATCACGACCGCCCAAGACGATCGACGGCCTCGCGAAGTTCGCCGCATCCGACCACGATCCGCTCGTACTCCAGTCCGAGTTCGGCTGCCGCCCGGCGTCCGGATGCTTCGAGCACCGGGTCGTCGACCTGGGCCAGGTGCACGACCCGGCGGTAGGCGGCGAAGTAGTCGTCGCGAAGCTGAGGGTGACGGTCGAGGCCGAGCCCTTCGATCACCAGGCGCCGGAAGTGCCGCACCAGGAAGTCGGTCAGGTAGAACGTGCCGGGTTCTGTGTCGTGGAGGTCGGAGAACACCGGCGAGGTGGCGAAGAACTCGTAGCAGTGGGCGCCCGGAAGACGTTCGATCCCGCGGCGGGAGAGCACCGCATCGAGCGTGCCTCCGGTCCCGCAATCGGCGTACCCGACGAAGATCCTCTCGTATCGGTCCGTGGCGAGGTCGATCCGTTCATCTACTTCGGACGGGATGCGTTCCGGCGTGTTGTGGAGACGGGCCGGCAGGTATTCCACGGTGAGGGAGTCCTGAGCATCTGTGAGCTCTCGCAACTCGACGGCCAGCGCTCCGCACGCGATGACCAGGGTGCTCACGTCAGACGTCCTCACTTGCGAGGAGCCGGCGCTTCTCCACCAGCACGCGGGCCGTGTCGGCCGCCACGGCGGCGTCGCGGCAATAGGCATCGGCGCCGATCGCGTCGCCGAACTCCTCGTTCAGCGGCGCGCCGCCCACCAGCACGATGTAGTCGTCGCGGATGCCCTGTTCGATCATCGCGTCGATGACGACCTTCATGTAGGGCATCGTCGTCGTGAGCAGCGCGGACATCCCCAGGATGTCCGGCTGGTGTTCCTCGAGCGCCTGGAGGTAGTCCTCGACGGGGGTGTTGATGCCGAGGTCGACCACCTCGAACCCGGCGCCTTCCATCATCATGGCGACGAGGTTCTTGCCGATGTCGTGGATGTCGCCCTTGACGGTGCCGATCACCACCTTGCCCACCCGCGCCGAGCCGGTGTCCGCGAGGAGCGGGCGCAGCAATTCCATGCCTGCCTTCATGGCGTTGGCCGAGAGCAGCACCTCAGGAACGAACAGGATCCCGTCGCGGAAGTCGACCCCGACGATGCGCATCCCTTCGACCAGCGCCTGCTCGAGGACGTCCTCGGCGGACCAGCCGCGATCCAGCAGGATCCGGGTGCCTTCGGCGATCTCGTCGGCGAGGCCGTCGTAGAGATCGTCGTGCATCTGCTCGACGAGTTCGTCGTCGGGGAGTGTCGAGAGATCGAGCTCTTCCTCGCTCATTGACCACGCCTCTCATCGCCGCCTGTCCGCGCTGCATCACCCTGTGAACCTGCATGGGATGCGCGCACCCTAGCCCGCGGGAATCGGCCTTGCCACTGATTCTTGGTACGTAATGCAAGCACTCTGCGATCCGCCCAAACC